>Ga0302193_10000021_pt1 | contig 128537 bp, 107 predicted proteins | sample II_Bog_E3_3_FD_200228 | JGI IMG/M metagenome (GOLD analysis project Ga0302193, IMG submission 200228) | Peat permafrost microbial communities from Stordalen Mire near Abisko, Sweden - II_Bog_E3_3 | ecosystem: Environmental > Terrestrial > Soil > Wetlands > Peat | place: Sweden: Abisko...
AAACGGCATATTCTGAACATGTTGTGGGGTAGCTTCTTTTGAGTTGGCGCTCAGGGTAATAACCCGGGAAGTCTTACCCCGCAACCCTTTCTGCACCACCCACAAAAATTATCCCGGACAGTAGTGCACGTTCGCGGGGGTGACGGAGTTTCTTTTATGCTTCAGCGTTGTCTTTTGCAGTTCAGTTAATTACTCAGCGGGATGACTAAACGAGACCCCGTTTAATGAGCCGAGGAGCGGAAGAAAATCGGGAATAGCCCGAAGGGTTGGCGACAGGGACGCCGCCAATCGAACAGACAGGACAGGGGTGGAGGCCGATAAAGGCAAAGCGCAGCTTTGACCGGCCGGAACGACACGCGCTTGCAAGCGTGTGGCTGGAGGCGACGGTCTCCTGTCTGGGCGCCCCCGATTTTCTGGGCACCGCAGGGCACCCCGCCGCAGGCGGGGCGAATGACCTGGGGCACGTGGGGTTTTCAGGGGTGTCGCGTTGTTCAGTCGGGGGACATGGGTACCTGACTGAACACGCGTCGCGGCCCCTGAATGCCCGTCCGGCATGAGGACGCCCAAGTGCACACTTCAATCAGAAGCAACCCCGCCCCGCAGCAACACCCACAATCTTCCGAGCCTGCTATAAGCCAAACCAACAGCCCCCTACCCCAACACCTCAAACGTCAACCCCGCATGCTCCACCAGGCGCCCCCGCAACTTCTCCCCCATCACCGTAGCCGGCGTCCAGAATCCACCCGGCACGTCGGCCTTGGGCGTTTCCAGTGCAAGGCAAACCACCGCCTCACCCAATATCTTGCCGGTAGAGCCATAACCGGGATCACGATCACCCGTAACCCGTACGGTCATCGCCTCACCCGACTCGGTACGACCAAAGAAGCGGAAATCATAGCCGCCCTTTTCCTGCGCCTCGGGGCTGGGGCCTTCGCCCGGCTTGGGCACCACGAAACGCTCCAGCAGGTAACGGCTGGGCGGCAGCGCGGCAGCGGCCAGAAAACCGGCCAGACCCGTGGCCAGGGCCACGGCCGTTGCACGGCCCTTGAGGCCGGGGCCGGTCATCATGGCTTCGTCGTAGCGGAAATTCTGGCCGTAGGCGCTGGCGCTGAGGGCGTTGGAGCGGTGCACCACGCGGGTATTGATGCCGGCCATGACAAAGGGCCCCACCCAGCTGCGGGCGTCGGCGTCGTATTCGGCAAAGCTGACGTTGGGCTGGCGCACGGAGCTGCTGCCACCAGGGCAAAGCGCAAAGGGGTTGGACATAAGCTTGCGCACCGCCGGGTCTTTCACGCTTTCCTGTACTACATTCATCATGCTCGCCACAGTACCGCCGGAAGCCGCGCCGCGCAGGCTCTTGACCCGCAGCCGCACGCTGGTGCAGGGCTGGCCAAAGCGTGCCCGCGCCTGTTGCTCCAGGAAATGCACGCCGAGGTCGGAAGGTATCGAGTCAAACCCGCAGCAGTGCACAATGCGCGCGCCGCTGCGCTTGGCGGTGGCTTCGTGCGCGGCGATCATGCGCGCAATCCACTGTACCTCGCCGGTCAGGTCGCAGTAGTCGGTGCCGGTTTCGGCGCAGACCTTGACCAGCGCCGAGCCAAACAGGGCATAGGGCCCAACGGTGGACACTACTACGCGGGTACTGTTACACAGGGTCCGCAGTGCGGCCTCGTCGTCGGCATCAGCCACGATCAGCGGCAAGGCCTCGGCCCCCGCCCCCAACTCCGCGCGCAACTGTTGCAGCTTGCCCTGCGAGCGCCCCGCCAACGCCCAGCGCAGGCCGCCGCCCGCGCCATGCCGTCGCCACAGGTAATGGGTAAGTATCTGTCCAACAAAGCTGGTAGCGCCAAAGACAACGATGTCTTGCTGGTCTTGCATGATGGGGTCTCCTGAAGTGGCTGGGAGTATAGCAGGGCATCCCATGGTGGATACGCCCTGCTCACTGCACTACAATCAGCAGCAGACGTCGGCACTCGGGACGGGTGAGGCGCCACCCCGCATCAATCTGCCGGCCAGCGCCGGCACCAGCCCAAGGAGGGTCAGCGATGAAAAGCGTAGCGGATATTCTCAAGTCGAAGGCCGATCACCATATCCATACCGTGGCCCCCACCGCCACCGTGCTGGAAGCCATTTCACTGATGGCCGACAAGGGCATAGGCGCCCTCATCGTCATCGAAGGTGAACAGGTCGTCGGCATGGTGAGCGAGCGCGACTACGCGCGCAAGGTCGCCCTCATGGAGCGCTCCTCCTACAACACCCAGGTCTGCGAAATCATGTCGTCGGATGTCAAAACCGTGACGCCGGCGCAGAGCAATGAGTTCTGTATGACGCTGATGACCGAAAACCGCCTGCGTCACCTGCCCGTGCTCGATAACGGCAAGCTGGTGGGTCTGATTTCCATTGGCGACCTCGTCAAGGACATCATTTCTGACCAGAAATCGATGATACGGCATCTGGAGCAGTACATCCGGGGCGAATAAGCGCCCCTTTTTGGCCCGGCCACCACCTCTGCCAGCCAACCCGCTTGACCGGAAAGTCCCCGAACAACTACTTCGTCACAAATCTGTTATACCGCACCTTATACGACACGGATGCCTTGTGTAGAATCCAAAATTACAACAGACATCAATCGACGAGTCTGTGTATTCTGGCGACGGAGTGTCATTTTGCACGTCAAAATGGCAGGGCTTGGTTATTTTTTGCCCGAAATTCCCGGCTGCCAATGCCAGCTGACAACACAGGGAGATATCGATGGATTACGGTTCAACGTATGTCGAGTGGGTGCTTGCGGGGATGGATGCCCTCGCCTTGCTGACCATTACACTGCTTTGCAAATCACTGACGGTAGCGGGGCTAAGCCGGAAAAACCGGGAGGAGCCGGGGAAAAAACACTATAACAGTGGCCTGCTCGGCATTGAGGGCTGCTCGCCCGTCAGCGACGACCGCCAACAGGACATGTATCTGCGACTCAGTGAAACACTGGTCGATCATATCATCCTGAGCAAAGTGGCCTTTACCTCACTGATGACCACTGACAACGCCGAAACCAAGGCCACCCTGCAGACCAAGACCGCCGACTTCGTGGTCTGCGACCGTGAATTCAAGGTGACGGCTGTCGTCTTCCTTGACGACCGTGAAACGCGCAACAAGGGCCGCATTGCCCGCATCGACGCCATCATGCGCCGCGCAGGGCACAAGGTACTGCGCTACACGGAAATCCCCAAGCGCACCCAACTGGCCGCCGACATCAAGAAGCCGCGCAGTCGGCGCAAGCTCAAGCCGGTGGAGCCACATGTTCTTTTCAACGAGCGTCAGGCACAGTATGGAGAAAGGCGCCGTTCAGTCGAGCGACGCAGTGGCGTGACCTACTTCGACGATAATTTCATCGAACGCCGCGACACGCCAGACCGGCGCGAAAATCACCCCAATGTCACGCATATTGGTGGTTTTATCGAGCGCCAGCGCAACGCCTCCTGAGTACTGCATGTAATCCCCTCTCCATATTGGCAGAGGGGATTACATACTCCCGTTTTCTTCAAACCCGCCGCTACTTCAACGCCCCAAACACCTTGCTCAACAGCGCGCTGCCGGTGCCTACCGGATCGGCGCGGATGTTGTGCTCTTCCTGGCCGATCATGAGATAAAGCCCGTCCAGGGTTTTGCCGGTCACATACTGCTCGATGCTGGCCGAGTCGCTCGGCATCAGCCCGAAGCGCACACCGATAGCCGCTACCTGATTATATTGTTGCGCCACCCCGACCCGGTCGGTGGCCTGCTTGACGATGGGCAGCAGCCGGACGCTGAGCGGCTGCCGGGTTTTGGCCTTGAAGAAGTCGGTCACCGACTGGTCGCCGCCGGTGAGGATATTCTTGGCATCGGTCAGCGTCATGCTTTTCACGGCATCAATCAGCACATCCTTGGCCTGCGGCACCGCCTGCTCGGCGGCGTGGTTCATGGAGTTCACCAACTCGTCGGCCTGCTTGCCCAGGCCGAACATGCGCATCTGGCCTTCCACTTTCGCCAGTTCGGGCGGCAGGGGGATGCGCACCTGCGGATTGCCGAGAAAGCCGTTATTGACCCCCAGCGTCGCCACCGCCGTATTGGCGCCACGCTCCAGCGCCGCGCGCACCCCGGAGCTGGCATCGCGGTTGCTGATGTCGTCCAGGCTCAGGGCCTGTACCGGCGCCGCCATCCCCGCCGTCAGCAGGATCGCGCCACAGGTACGCACAAGGTAAGCAGATAGGGTCACGGCAACACTCCCGACAGTTGAAAGAGGGCCCCATTCTACAAGCCTGCCGGGCAATGCCAAGCCCGATAGGTGGTCATGGTTTTGCTGCGCTGCGACAGGCTAAACTTGAGAGCAGGAAACCCATGAGTCTTGCGCGGAGTCATATCGGGCGAAAGCCGGCATCCATAGTCACCCCCGCCATGCGGCAGCCCGGCCAACTTGGCTGGGGACAAAGTCTCTGGAGCCTGTTTATTGTCTTTGTCACCCTGCGCCGGGCTCACACTTCTCGCAGGGAAATGCAGGATAATAAAGACAGCAAGCAGGCTCTGGTGTCGACAGGTTCAGACTTGGCCGGCCCCGCTGTGCACGGAATCGCCTTCATGACTACGGAAACCGCTACTGTATCCCCCGTCGAGCTTGCCGAGGCCGATACCCGGAGCCGCTTTGCCCGGCTGTTCGCCATCGTGGTCATTGCCTCGTTGGTCATGGCCGCCGGGGTTCTGTTTTCCGGCAACCGGCCCCAGTTTCTGCTGGATGTCGGGGTGGGCGGCGCAGTATTCGGCCTGCGCCAGTGGGCACTGGGCGGTAGCCAGGAGCGCCTGCCAAGGAGTGCCCACCTGCTACTGGGCATCTGCCTCGCGGCCATTGTCGTCAATGCCCTCACCAGCGGCCAAGGCAACTCGGTGGTGCTCTGGTATCTCACCGCCCTGCCCATTGCAGCGGTGTTCCTGATCAGCCCGCGTGGGGCCATGGTCTGGACCGCACTCAGCGTATTGACGGTCATTGCCATTGCACTCAGCAAGCAGTTCGTCGTGCTCCCGGTCAACTTTGTGCCGGGGGTCGGCATCGTCGCCCTCACCCAGATCATCCTGATCTCGGTCTGCGCCGCCTATGGCATCGTCGCCCGCCGGTCCAGCGACGCGCATATCCACGAGCTGGATGCCGCCTACCGGGAATTGCTCGCGCAAAAAGAACTTGTGGCGCAGCAAGCCGCCGCCCTCGGCATCAGCCTGCAAGCCGAGCAGGACGCCAAGCGCATGGCCGAGCAGGCCAACCAGGCCAAGTCGAATTTCCTCGCCACCATCAGCCATGAAATCCGCACACCACTGAGCGGCGTCATCGGCCTTAACAGCCTGATGCTCGACACCAACCTGACCGACGCCCAGCGGCATTACGCCGATCTGGCCCGCCTCTCCGGCGAAAACCTGCTGCACCTCATCAACGACCTGCTCGATTTTTCCAAGATCGAGGCCGGGCGGCTGGAGCTGGAACCGCTGACCTTCAACCCCGCGCAAGTGCTCGGCGAACTGGTGAGCCTGGTGCAGGTGGGTGGGCGCGACAAAGGCCTGCGCATCACCGCCGACATCAATGTGCCGCAGGCCCTGCACGGCGATTCCGGCCGCCTGCGCCAGATCCTGCTCAACCTGCTCAATAACGCCATCAAGTTTACCGAGCACGGCAGCATTACCCTGCGCGCCTTCACGGTGCCCGCCAGTACCGTGCTGCCTGAAAACACCGTGTGGCTGCGTTTTGAAATCATTGATACCGGCATCGGCATTGACGCCGGCACGCAGCGCCGACTGTTCCAGCCCTTCACGCAGGCCGACCCCTCCACCACGCGCCGCTTTGGTGGCACCGGCCTGGGCCTCGCCATCTGCCGGGCGCTGGCCAACCTCATGCAGGGGCAAGTGGGCGTCATCAGCAGCCCCGGTCAGGGCAGTACCTTCTGGCTCGAACTTCCGTTTGAAGTAGCCGAGACGCCCGCTGTCGATGTTGATGTGCCGCGCCTGCAAACCCTGCACATCGGCCGCGTGCTGCTGGCCGAAGACAACCCGATCAACCAGTTTGTGGCAATGGAAATGCTCAAGCGGCTGAATTGTCAGGTGGATGTGGCCGCCAACGGCAAGGAGGCCATCGAGGCGCTGGGCCGGAAGAACTACGATCTCCTGTTCATGGACTGCGACATGCCGGTCATGAACGGCTATGAAGCCAGCCGCCGAATTCGCGCCGCAGAACAGGGCCATACTGGAGAAAAAGGCGGGGGCCACCACCTGCCCATCATCGCCATGACCGCCTCAGCGCTCAAGGGCGACCGCGAAAACTGCATTGAGGCCGGTATGGACGACTATATGACCAAGCCCGCCCGCCTCGGCGATTTCCGCCAGATGCTGCTGGTGTGGATGCCGGCAGAGCGGGGGGTGACCGAGAAGGGATAGGCCCGCGATGTGTGAGCAACAAGAGTTTTGGCAGCCGCGTTGTGCGCCTTAGCCCCCTCTCCCTTCGGGAGAAGGCTGGGGAGAGGGGAATCTGACAGTGACAGAGCTATGTCGCCATGTTTTCCACATTGCCCACTACGCTTGCGCCGCCGCCATCACACTACCCCGAGGCTCACCCACCCGCAGGAAACGCCCGGTACGCCGGCTTTCGCCATAGCCCGCCACAAACTCGCCTCCCCGACACACAATCTGACCGCCGATGAGCGTAGCCGCCACCGCCCTGTCACTGCGGTTGACCAGCCGCTGCATGCCCTTGAACGCCGCCATGCCGGCCTCGCCGTAGGCATCGACGCTGGCATCGAGCCCGGCGGGATCAACAATGGTAATGTCGGCGCGGTCGCCTACGCGCAGGGTGCCGGCGTCAATACCATACCAGCCAGCCAGCTCGCCGGTCAGGCGGTGCACGGCCTTTTCCAGCGTCATGAAGGGCTGGCCCGCCTTGATGGCGCTGTGCACGCGGCGCAGGAATCGCACCGGCATATTGTAAAAAGCCATATTGCGCAGGTGCGCGCCCGAGTCGGCAAAGCCCAGCTGCAGGGCGGCGTTTCCGGCAACCCGGTCGAGCATGGCCGGGCGGTGGTTGGCTATGATCGTGCGCCAGCGCACCTGTGTGCCAAATTGCACCACGAGATCGAGAAACGCGTCGGCAGGATGAATGCCGCGCTCGGTAGCCACCGCGCCAAATGATTTGCCGACAGTGCTGGCATCGGGGCAGGCCATGATTTCCATGTCGTAAAAGTCACGGCTCCACAGGCGGAAATCAAAACGCGCATCACACTCGCGGCGGAACTGGCGGCGATAGGCCTCGTCCTGCAAGAGCGCGTTACGCTCCACGGCGTCCTGCAGGTGCAGGGCGGCGCGGCCGGCGCCAAATTCTTCAAACACGACGAAATCAATGCCGTCGGCATAGACCTCGAAACAGACCGGCAAATGCTGCCAGCGCAGGTTGCTGCGCCAGACCCCGTTCCAGATATTGGTCAGTTTGAGCAGGGAGGGCAGCAACATCGAGGGGGCGGCCTTGGCGTCTGCCGCCACCAGCAGCGAGGTTTTCATGGCCTTGCGCACAAAGCCCCCGCTACTTTCGAGAAAAAACAGCACGGCGTTCAGGGGGTTGGTGGTGTTGGGCGCGCTCTGCAACACGCGTTTGCGGCGGCGCAACACACGGTTGAGCCGGCGGTGCTCACGCCAGGTCGCAAAGGTAGAGGGCAGCGATTTGGAGCGGTAGCGGTCGCCGTCGAGCTTGTCCCAGGGCGTGGTCATGGACGACAGGCCCAGGAAACCGGCCGACAGCGCGTCGTCCAGCAGCGTTTCCATACGCCGTAATTCGGCCTCGTCAGGACGTGTACCTTCCTCCACGGCACGACCCAGCCCGAGCACATGGGTGCGTAAATCGGAGTGGCCCAAAAACGCGGCGACATTGGGCCCGAGCGGCAGCGACTCCAGGAAGCGCACATAGTCCGCGGCGTTATCCCAGGTTTTCAGGCGTTGCAATGAGCCCAACACATGCTCATGGGGAATCGCCTCGACACGGCTGAAAAGATCGGCGCAATCCTGCGCGTTGGAGTGCACGGTGGAGAGCGAGCAACTGCCCAGAAAAACGCTGGTGACACCGTGGCGCACCGACTCGGTCAGGCCCGGCGCCACGAGAATTTCGGCATCATAATGCGTGTGGATATCGACAAAACCCGGCAGCACCCACTTGCCCTGCGCGTTGATTACCTCCGGGCAGCCCTCCTCAGGCAAGGGTTGCAGCGATGCGGCAGCAAGGCGGCCTGCGCGAATACCCAGATGCCGCAAGGCCGGCGGTGCCCCGGTGCCATCAAACCAGAGGCCGTTGCGGATGATCACATCGTAAGGCGCGTTGTTATTGGTTTTCATGTCGCTCTCGCAGGGGCTGGGGGCTTCTGCTCAGGTATAGCAGTCCGGGCAGGTATGGCAGTATAGTAACCTGAGCAATTACTCGGGAATACTCGGATTCGCCCACCTCGTCAACGAGCCCGCCAATGAAGCAGCAAGCCTTTGATTTGATGCCAAAAAAGCGACCACGACAGGGGCGCTCGCAACTGACCTGGGACACCATTGTCACCGCAGGCACTCGGATTCTGGTCGAGCGTGGCTACCACGGGCTGACCACGAACCATGTGGCCGAGGTGGCGGGAGTCAGCATTGGCTCGGTCTACGAGTATTTTCCGGGGAAAGACGCCATCGTGGCCGCCGCCGCCAGCCGCTTTATCGACGAAATGATGGCCAGCGCCATGCACATCCTTATGCACGCCCATACCCTGTCGGCACGCCAGGGGGTGCGTTATGCCGTCGAGGCCTTTTACCGAAAGCTGTTACAGGAAAAAGCCCTGCTGCGGGTGCTTTTCTCGCAGGTGCCCTTCACCAACGAACTGGACTCCTTCAGGAGCCTCAATGCCGTGTCGCTGCAATTGATGACGGCCGCCAACCGCCAGTCCAGCCCGGAGTATCGCCAGCTGCCCTCGGCGGCCTCGATCTACCTGCTCAACACCCTGATCGGCGGCACCCTGCTGCAAATGACGCTGATGCCCCTGCAAGGCATGGCGGAAGACGAGGTGCTGGAGGCGCTGGCGCAGAAGATTATCGAGTGGACGGTGGCGGAGGAATAAAACAGCGCCCGTCTGCCCACGAGGGGCAAGGTATGGTTTATACCACCTCAGTATCCATCGACACCCAGCAGGCCCACCCACTGTTGCCAGTCCAGGCCCTTGTCAATAAAGTGCAGGTCGATCCGCCGGGTGTTGCAGATACCATTCTCGAAGTAAGCGTCGTTCACGGCATCGTATCTGGCATTTGTCATATCTATGCTTCTTTTAATGGTGCGGCCATCCGCGCATTCATTGTAGATATCTATGCCCAGATCCTGCGAATTCTGACCAACCATGTATTTGATCCGGCTGACTGAGCCCTCAGGTATGTAGTTGACGACAAAATCACCCGCAACTCCCAGTCCCTGCCCATAAAAAGTGCCAAATTTATCCGTGTCGGGGAGCCTCCTGACACCTGTGTAGTCGGGGAAGCAATCCTTGCATCCCAGCGTCGAACTCACCAGTGTCAGTGGCACACGCTGCGGACGGCGAAGTGGCACATAGGCAGGCAGCTGGCCGGTCTTCCTCCTGTACAGCCGCAAGCCCTGCTGGTCGTAGACAAGATCATAGTACCTGGCAATAAAAACGCCCTCCATGCCCTGCGAGGAGAGGCCATATTCCGGACCCCGGATAATGCCGGAATAATCAGTCACATCAATCAGGTAGTCGAATTTGCTGGTAATCAGGTTATTGGCATAGTCCCACTCAGGAACTGCCCCGGCCATCACCAGAGGCAGTTCGCCCCAGGTACTGTAGGTATCGAGATAGCTATCTATCTGGTAGTCCCAGCCGTTGACCAATACGGTGCCAGGATTGCGCCGGATGATGGCACGCACGTCGTCCATATTCTGGCTCATGGTGAACGGCGGAAAGGCCTTGTCCCAATTCCAGGAATACGGATTCACTCCCGGCACCGAGAAGACAAGTTCCAGAAGCAGAAAAATCGCCATCCCCGCCTGAAAAAACCGCCATTCTTTCGGGCCTGCGACGGCAGCCCCGACACCGGCGATCGCCGGGCCCGCAAAACGGAATACAAAGGGCAGCAAAAAAATGAAGTAGTGTTCATAGGCCCGGTCAGGCGCGAAAATCGTGAAGGCTGTCACTCCCAGCCATACCTTCCAGTCTGAAAGCAGGTTCTTTCTTGTTCCTGTTTTTCCAACAAGGATCAGGAATACCGTTACGTAGATGAATGAAAAGTCCCTTGCCATCTTTCCCAGCGCCCAACCGATATGTCCGGGAAAGCTCAGCACCCTGGACAAAAGGCCTCCGCTACTGCCAGGGGAAACAGCCTCCGCAAAGCCTCCTGTGGAAATGTAGACATACATATAAATCAGGTTCTTTACCAAACCTGCGCCGTTTAGATAAAGCAAAACCTCGGCGGCAACCATTGCAGAAAACACGTAGAGCAGGATCGCCACCAGCTCTTTTCGATGGCTTGACTCCGAAGCCAGCAGCAGGAACAAAAGCGGGATAGCCTGAATCTTGGTATAAATGATGGCGACCGACAAGATGGCAATACCAACTCTCCGCCCCGCCCCCCTTTGCTCTTGCAGAAGCACAACCATAAGCACGGAAAGGAGTGCCACGGCAACCAACTCGCCGTTGAGCGACAAGGTATCCTGGCTGCACCTGAGTAATCCAAGCAGGAAAAAAAGCACCACAAAAGCCATTTTCTGGTCAATATGGCGAATCATTACCCTCCAGGCAGACAGGATCATGACGACATAGCAGCTGAATGATATTGCCTTGAGAACAGCAATATCCACATTCGGACTCCAGCGCACAAACTGCAGTGCCGTGAGTTTTGCCACCGTTACGAGTGCAGGAATTACCGGCCCCACAGTAAACGCATCCCTGATATGGACCACAGGGGAAAGCAGATAGTAGTTGGCAATGGAAACATAAAAATAGGTGTCCCCGCCGATGTCGCTGGGGGGCATCCAGATCAACGGAATTCCTACTTGCAGGAAGCAGAGCACGAGCAAACAGACGGCCATTCGTGAACGTTGAAACGTCATAGGGTGTCCACCGTTGCCAATCTGTTATGCATGGTATGTAACAACCTCCGCAAGCACCGTCATCAGTGATCTCAAATCCAGCGATAAAATTTGTACCCACCGGGAGCGGCCGGCTTCTCATTGAATGACAGAGGCTCAACCCCAAAAGGCATGGCCGGACTTGCCACTCGGCCAAGCCCAGCCAATGTAGCAGCTGTTTGCAGTGGATTCATCCATGAAGGCCTGCTTGATTCCGCAGACCACTACAATGCGCGTGTTCTGGACGTCAGGAACCGGGCATGATCGGGAGGGCAAGGAGAGGCACGGCAGCGCAGAGGGAATACGGCAGGCAGGCAGACAACAAAAAGCCCAGCGGGTAAGGCTAGGCTAAGTGTTTGACTCATATGGTGGCCAGAGGCGGAATCGAACCGTCGACACGCGGATTTTCAATCCGCTGCTCTACCGACTGAGCTATCTGGCCAAGAGGCGCGTATTAAACCGGCATGACCGCCTGCCGTCAAGGCGCAAACCAAGAAAGTTCTGGGCCTTTTCAGGCCCCTGCCGGGGTCTGCCGGCAAGGGCGCCGGCTCAGGGCTTGACGCTGACCGAGCCGGTAATATCCTTGTGGCGGCCGTCACACAGGGGCTTGTGCCGGCTCTGCTTGCAGCCGCAGAGCCAGACAGTGCCGGTTTCAGTGGGGGTATACTTGATCGGGCTGAACAACGAGCCCTTGTGGGTGCCGTCGCAAAAAGGCTGGGTACTGCTCTGTCCGCAGGCACACCAGAAGTAGGTCTTGCCGGCTTCCACGCTGACGGCGTGGGGGTGGGCATTTTCGAGTTTGACATCCATATTCCACAAGCTCCCCAATTGTTTTTATAGTCTTGAACCCACTCGCCAAACTATCGCACGCACTACCTGAACATCAGCTTATAGCCCGCTCAGGGCAAGGGCAGATCGGGCAGTTTGTCGGCCATGTGGGCCAAGCCCTCGATCACGTAGCGGTTGGCCTCACGGTCGCCGGACTGGCTGAGCAGGCGGATCATTTCAGCATAGGCGTCGGTGGACTTGCGCAGGCTCAGGCTGGCCTCGAAATAGAGCTTGGCGTCGGCCCAGCGGCGGTTTTGCAGGCAGAGCCGGCCCAGGGTGAGCATGAGGCCGGGGTTGTGCGGGTGCTGGCGCTTCCAGACTTCGGCGCGGGCCACGGCGGTGTCGGGCCGGGTGGAGCGGGCGCGACCATACAGCTCCACGGCGGCGTTGCTCCACTGCTTTTCGAGGGCGGTGGCGAGCAGGGCCTCGGCCTCGTCGTCGGCGCCGATACGGATCAGCTCGGCGGCATAGGCTGCCAGTATCTCGTCCTCCGCGCGCAGGCGCTTGGGCAGGGCCTGCCAGTAGTCGTGCAGGCGGCGCAGGGTAAAGTCCTTGTCCACGCGGCTGCCACTATGGGCTATCCAGCCGAGAATTTCGGTATTGGCGCGCTTTTCCAGGCGGGCAAAGTCGGGGTCGTCCTTGTTGCCCTTCTGGCGCATCAGGCCCGGCAGCAGGTCGGCCAGCTCGCCCCATTTTTGCAGACGGGCCAGCGCCTCTACCAGCAGCTTGGCGACGGCGTCGTCGTTGCTCCGGCTCTCATGCAGGCGGCGCAACAGGGAGGCCGCCGACTCCCACTGGCCGGCGGTCAGCAGCAGGCGGGCGCGGGCGATTTCCACGGCGCGGCGGTTGGACCGTTCTTCGGCCAGCACGAGGTATTTTTCGGCGCGGTCAAAGGCATGCAGGCGGGCGGCGGCGCGGGCAGCGGCGAGATAGGCCGGCAGCGGCTCGGGCGACAGGCGTGCGGCCTGAAACAGCAGGCGTTCGGCCTTGCGCCACTCACCCAGCTCACCCAGCTGGCTGCCCCTGGCAAAGGCCCGCAGGCTGCGGCGCAGGCGGCGCGCCTGCCGCCACTGGTCCAGCCAGCCGGGCAGGCCGATGATCTTGAACAGCAGGTCTACCACCACGGCGGCGACGATCAGGCTGACCGTCCACAGGAAAACGGCCAGCCAGAAGCTCATTTCCACCGAGGTCAGGCGCCAGCTGATGAGCACATAGCCGGGGTCGCGCTGGATGGCGAGGCCAAGGCCCGCGCCCAGCAGGAGCAGCAACAGAACCAGCAGGAAATACCGCTTCATGGCATGGCACCCGAGCTGGCGCCAGCCGCTGGCACGGCACTGTCGGGCTTGAACTGCTCCAGCACCTGCACGGAAGTAATCGGGGGCACGGTCGGCGCGACCGACTGCGCCGCCAGCGCTGCCAGCTCCTCCTGAATGGTCTTGAACTGGTTGATGGGCAGCTGCTGGAAGTAGCGCTCAAAGTCGGCCTGCGCCGTCTTCAGGCTGGCGGTATAGATGCTGGCATCGCCGCGCAGCAGGGCGAGTTGCGCCTGACCGAGGTGCAGGCGCAGGTTCTCGATGATCAGGGCGCGCTGGGCGTCGCTGAGCAGGGGCTTGATGGGTTCGTCGTAGTGGCGCACGGTAATCAGGCTGCGGAAGCGGGCCGCGCCCTGCGCCAGCAGCGCAGCAGCGCGCGCCTGCCAGCCGCTGCCAGCGACGGGGGCCGGCGCGTCGGGCTGCTGCACCACGCCTTCCGCACGGTGGCCGCCGGCCTCCATGGGCAGCACCAGCGTGGCCATTTCCTGATCGAGCGCACCAAGGCGCAGGTAGATGCCGGCCACGTCCACATGGTCGGCCAGCTTGAGGGCGAGCTGGTCGTTGCTGACGGCCTGGCGCAGGCCCATCAGGTCGTTGTCATTGCTGTCCGCGAGGATACGGCTGGCGACATCGAGCAGCTTGAAGCTGCCCGCCACGTCATGCGTGAGCACCAGCTGCTGCTGGGCCATGTGCAGGTAGTAGCTCACCTCTTGCAGCTGCCACTGCCGGCGCTGGTCGCCGCCGAGGGTGGCATTGAGGCGGTCAACACTGCCTTGCAGGTTGTGCAGCTGTGCCTGCTGGGCAACCCAGGCCTGACCATTTTTGTCCTGCGTGCTTTCATCGCTGCTCTGGCTGTGCTCCAGCCCATCCAGCCGCTGTTCCAGTGCGCTCAGCCGGGTGGTCTGCTCCCGGACCATGTTGCCCAGACCCACGGCCACCACGAGCAGCACCAGCGTCAGCAACCACAGCACGTGACGCCAGCGCGACCGGGTGGCCGGGGCAGGCGCCGTGACGAGAGGCTGGCGGGTATCCCTTGCGGACATAAAACCTTCCTTTATTCGCAAATCAGCTTGTTTTTCAACAGGCTGCCGTAGGGCCTGTTGACGTTTCATTGGTCGTGGCGTTGCCGGTCAGAATCGCGCCAGACAAGGCACGACCGACGCTGTGTGGTGACTCCACATGAGGAGGGAGAAACGCGGTATGGCGCGATTCTGACCGGCAACCCTCCGGGACGGGACTGTAAAGCCCCATTGCCGCGTCATTCATCGCTCATGTACATCAAGTACACATCGCTCTTCATTCCTTGCACTGGGGCTTTACAGTCTCCGGCGCCGCGATCAATGAAGCGTCAACAGGCCCTATAATTCCATGCTACTGAATAGCACGCTCGCCGCTTGTCCGCCAGCGGCTCAAGCAGGCTTTCAGGGCTTCTGCATCGGCACCTGCTGCCAGCAGCGTCTTTTGGGCACCCGCCGCCCTTACGGCCTCCAGCAGGCGCGAGCTTACCACCAGCAGGCCGGGTACGGTGGCCTCACTCCCCGCCAGTTGCTGCCAGTGCCGCCAGGCGGCCGGGCTGCTCAGTAGCACCCAGTCTGGCAGCGGCTCACGCAAATCCTTCCAGAGTGTAGCGGCCAGCGCTGGCAGCACTCGGCGATAGAGTGGAACCACGTCCACCCGCGCGCCGCGTGTGCGCAGGGTATCAGGCAGCAATTCACGCCCCTCCTCGCCGCGCAGCACCAGCACACGCAGGCCGGTGGCCTCCAACAATTCTGGCAGGGCCAGCACGCCTTCGCTGTCTTCCTGTGCAGGGCAGATCACGCTTAACCCGGCAAGCTCCAGCAGCGCCGCCGTGGCCCGGCCCACGGCCAGCGCCGGCAGTTGGTGCGGCCACTGCGGCCAGTAGTCGGCTATCGCCTCCAGCCCCAGTCGCGCGGCATTGGCGCTGACAAAGAACACGTAATCATAGCGATCCAGATCCAGCAGACACTGCCGCTCGGGTCCCGTCACCGGCAGGGGCTCGATCTCGATCAGGGGCAGTTCCAGCACCTCAGCCCCCGCTTCGCGCAGGCTGTGACTCAGCGCCCCGGCCTGTGCGACGGGCCGGGTATTGAGAATACTCAGCCCCGCCAGCTCATTCGCCATAGACCGCCTGCAAGATGGCGCCCGCCCCCGCCGCCAGCAACTGCTCTGCCAGCGCCCGCCCGATGGCCTCGGCATCGGCCTGCGAGCCGCTCAAGGCGGCCTCAAGAATCTGTTGCCCGTCAACGCTGCCAACCAGACCGCGCAAGGTCAGCTGATCGCCCACCAACTCGGCAAAGCCGGCAATCGGTACCTGGCAACCGCCCTGCAAGCGGTGATTCATGGCACGCTCGGCGCTGACGCGCGTGGCCGTGGCGTGGTGATTCAGCGGCGCCAGCAGGGCCAGCAGCTCGCTGTCGCCGAGCCGGCACTCAATGCCCACCGCGCCCTGCCCCACCGCTGGCAGCAGCACCTCGGCCGGCAGGCCTTCGCGGATACGGTCGGCAAAGCCGAGGCGGATCAGGCCGGCGCTGGCCAGAATGAGAGCGTCATACTCGCCAGCGTCGAGCTTCGCGAGCCGGGTGTTGACGTTGCCACGCAGGTCACGGATCACCATATCAGGCCGCAGCCGCCGCAGCTGGCATTGCCGGCGCAGGCTGGACGTACCCACGACAGCGCCCAGCGGCAGCGCCATCAGGCTGGCATGGTGACTGGACACAAAGGCATCGCTGGGGTCTTCACGCTCGCAGATGGCGCCGAGGCCCAGGCCTTCGGGGAATTCCATGGGTACGTCTTTCATGGAGTGCACGGCGATATCGGCACGGCCTTCCAGCATGGCCGTTTCCAGCTCCTTGACGAAGAGGCCCTTGCCGCCGACCTTGGCCAGCGGCGTATCCAGAATCTTGTCGCCACGGGTGCTCATGGTCAGCAGCTCGACCTGCAGGCCGGGGTGCAGGCGCTGCAATTGACCGCGCACATACTCGGCCTGCCAGAGCGCCAGCGGGGATTTGCGGGTGGCAATGCGGATCAGGTTTTTCATGAATTGTGCGACTTGCTGAAAAGTCGCCAGTGTAGCAGAGGTGGAGCGGCAGTCATTTAGCTGGCGGGGGAAAAGTCGGTGCTTCCCCCTCACAAGGCAGGCAGCAAGGTCACCCACTGGTGCGGATGGCCTTTTCGGGTTTTGAGCGGGTCAGGACGACCCGTTCAAACCGTGATCAGTTGCCGTAAACCACCGTGGTGTAGTCGGCGATCACGCCCAGCACGCTCTGGGTTTCATAATCGACGTGGTGAATTCGGGTGATGCCACCATTCTTGGCAGCAGTGTCGATGCTGGCGTCGCCCACGGCATAAACGCCAAAGATGGAGCGCGAGGTGGCGCGGCCAACCTTGGTGGGCGTGTCCTGGCTGGCGCCAACGGCGACCGGGCCGCTGACATTGGTATAGAGATAACCATTGACCGGGGATACACCCATGGCGCAGCCGGTGAGGGCGGCGCAGATCACGCTGAGCGCAAACAGACGTTTCATTGCAGCAATGCTCCTTGTTTGTTGTTTTGGCGGCGCTAGCCAATGGTTCACGCGGAAAACCGAGTAACAGCTGCTATAACCGCGCTTCGACAGGCTCAGCACGAACGGTGTTTGGTAATGGGGGTTTGACCCCTGAAAAACCCACCACAACCGTTCACCCGGAGCCTGTCGAAGGATGCCTATAGCATCGGGTTTTCAATGGCCGAGCTACCCAATCTCCCGCATGGCCCACCAGGGCCCGCTGACACAGATGCTGCCGACTTTATCAGGACCGCTTCGCGCAGGCGAGCAGATTGCAGTAACGGTCTGTTGTTGCCCAGGGGCTGTTTACTTCATTTGATCAAAGCGCTGGAGGCAGCAAGCAGCTCTCAGGGTACTGGCGCGGGGGTAACACTCGCCTGCGCCGGAGCCGGTATGGGAGGAGCTGGCAGCGCCGCCGCAGCCGCTGCTGCCTCGGCCTGAGCTTGCGCGTCCGCCGCGCGCTGCACGCGCACATCCAGCCAGCCCATGATGTCGCCCCAGACCTCCCTGCTGCCGCTGTCGTGCATCAGCTCGTGCGACATATTGTCGTAAACCCGGAAGATCTTGTCCTGGCTGGAGATCTTGCGCATGAGCAGTTCGCTGGAATCAAGGGGCACGAGATTGTCCTTGCCGCCGTGCACCACCAGCACTGGCAGGGTGACATCGGAAAGATGCTCAAGAATGCGGTCGGAGGCGTCCTCCATGGCGATCAGGTAGGCCGCAGGCAGTTTCCCGTGTACACAAAGCGGATCATCGAGGAAGCGCTGGCGCGCATCGGGGTCGTTAAAGGCCAGCTTGGCAAAGACGTTCATGGGGAATACGGCGGCCGTGGGCATGACCTGGGCGACGGCTGCGGCAGTGGCCACGCTGAAACCACCCACATGAAACCAGCCGATGTCGGGATTGGGCTTGAGCGCTGGCGCCTGCAAGATCAAGCCGGCTGCAGGAATGCGGTTGGTGATGGCGGCCAGCAAGGCCACGTCGGCCCCCATGGAATCACCCTGGATATAAACCGCCTTTTTCGGGTAGCGGAAGCGAACCTCGCGATACGCGAGGTAGGTGTCATCCACATACTCGTCGTAATTATTGACGTAGCCGCGAATACCAAAGCCCTGCGACTGCCCCCAGCCACGCAGGTCGATGCCGAACACGGCATAGCCGTTGGCGGCCAGTTCATTGGCCCAGTCGTTATAAAAGCCCGAATGCACGCCGGTGCCGTGCACCAGCAATACCACGGCCTTGACCGGCCCGCCGGGCACCCACCACTGGCCAAACAGCGTGAGGTCGTCGGCGGTGCGGAAGCGGCGGCCCTCGGCGCCTTCGGCGGCCTTCAGGTGCTCGGGCTCCGGCGAGGCGGAGGGCATGCTGCTGCAGGCCGACAGCAGGGCCATCAGCAGTGCAAGGCAGACTGTTTGCAACAGAAAAACAGGGACTTTGGATGAGCGCATGGCGCGTCAAGCCTTCCGTGGTTGTTTTTGTTATATGGAGGGATTGTATGCCCGCAGGGTACTAATGCCAACGGGCGGTACCGGGCAGTCTGGAAAACAATGGGGGATGAGAGGGGATGAGAGCTTTAAGCCGAAAGCATAAAGCTAAACTGTCCCCTCTTCCCTCCGGGAGAGGGGTAGGGGTCGCCCCCCATGGATGGGGGGTGGTCCGGGCTGCGTCGGGAACGCAGCCGGTAGAGGGACAGGGCCAAAACCAGCCACGGCGGGACATTTGGGCCCTGTCCCTCATCCGCCCTTCAGGCACCTTCTCCCGAGGGGAGAAGGCATGCGTTGCTCCCGGACTTTGCAGTATCCACTCAAAGCTTGTGCATGGTCTCCCGCAGTTCCGGCAAATGCCGGCGGCTGACCATCAGCCTCTCCTCGATACCCTTGATACGCACCTGATACTGCCCCGGCGCCACCAGCTCCAGACCGTCCAGAAAGTTCAGGGCCAGCAGGGCGTTGCGGTGGATGCGGATAAAACGTTCGCCAAACTCGGTTTCCAGGTCCTTCAGGGTTTCGTCCACCAGCACTTCGCCCTTGCCGTGGCGCACGGTCACGTATTTCTGGTCGGCCAGGAAATAGCGCACGTCGTCGAGCGGAATCAGCTCGATGCCCTTGTGGGTCTTGGCGGTGATATGGGAGCGGCTGGGCGCGTGGCTGGCTTCGTCGGCGTGGGTGCGGATGGAGGCGAGCTGCACCCGGTTGATCTGGCGGGCTTTGGCCAGCGCATCGAGCAGATGTTCGCGGCGCACGGGTTTGAGCAGGTAACCCACGGCCTGCACCTGGAAAGCGGCCAGTGCATGTTCCTCGAAGGCGGTGCAGAAGATCACGGCAGGCGGGGTGGGTCGGGCGGCCAGCAGCTCGGCGCAGGCCAGACCGTCCATGACCGGCATGCGCAGGTCGAGCAGGACGACGTCGGGGTCGAGCTGGTCGAACTTGCGCAGGCAGTCTTCGCCGTTTTCCGCCTCACCCACGACCTGATAGCCGTCCGCATCGCGCAGGAAGCGCGCCAGCCGCTCCCTGGCCAGAGCCTCGTCATCACAGATCAGCACCTTCATACCCGGACTCCTTGTTCTAGATTGTGCTCTGACCGGTCTACCCGCAAGCTGCCGAGGCTCATGGGATAAGACAGGTAGGTCGTAAACAGCTCGTGATCCGCGCTCGTGGTGAGCTTGGCCGTTTTACCATAGTGTGCCTGCAGGCGCTGGCGAATATTGCCGATGGCCATGCGGTTGCCACGCCCGTGCCCGGTCTTGGGCGCCATGGGGTTGGTCATGATGATAACCACCTCCTGCCCGGTGTAATCGACCGATATGCGCACCAGCGAGGGCTCACTGCGCAACTCTACTCCATGATAGATGGCATTCTCGATGAGTGGTTGCAAGGTAAGCAATGGAATACGTACAGATTCCGGCACTTTATGCATGCGCCACTCCACCTGCAGGCGATCACCCAGCCGCAGGGCCTCGATATTCACGTAACGCTGGCACAGCATCAGCTCCTCATCCAGGCTGACCTCGCCCTCGGCGCGCAGGCTGGCCCGGAACAGTTCAGACAGGTCCTCTACCGCCTGCTCGGCCTTGTCCTGATCGACCTGGATCAGGCTGGCGATGATGTTCATGGAGTTGAAAAGAAAATGCGGCCGGATACGCGACTGCAAGGCCTGCAGACGCGCGGTCAGCTCGGCCCGCTGCTTGCCGCGCAGCTGCTCCTGCAGGTAAAAGTAACGCAGTACCAGCCCATTGATGATAGCGCCAATGGTCACGTTGCGAAGGATGTATTGCCACGAAGGTATGGGCCGGTCGGCCGGGTAGTCGAGGTGCAGGCGGTGCATGACCAGCTGCCCCAGCGCGCTGAACACCGCCACCACCCCGAGCAGGATGGCAAAGCTGAGCACAGCGGCGGCGGGCCGCGCCATGCGCATCATGACCGGGCGCAGCCGGCACAACAGCAGCGCCGTAAACAGGGCAATCCAGAGCACGAGGAAGTCGGTTTCGAAAAAGCTGATCCAGGGAAAGGGGGTCAGCGTGGTGATGCCGGCCAGCACCAGCAGCGCCGCCAGCAGGGCAGACACCAGCACCAGCATGAGCAGGTGCCCGGAATCACAGAGATTGGGCAGAAAGAAATCCTCACCCGACGCGTCAGGTGCGGCCTTGTTGTTATTGTTATCGCTCATGCCCGGAGTTTGCACCAGTTCATAAAAGCAGGGAAGCGGCGACAGGCGGTAAGTATTGACATTTGGCAAGGAAAACGGAGTTGTGTGCAAAGAACCTTTCACTACCGTTCACGCTCAGGGTGAACGGTGGCCTGGGGCGGGGCTGCCTGCCCCCAATCCAACCCGCCGCCCCATGAATGTCGCCAAGGGCTGGTGTATACTCGCCGACCGCAATTTGCGCCCCGTTTTTGATACAGGTATGCCATGAGCCAGCCCTCTTCCACCATGTGGGGTGGTCGCTTCGAAGAAGCCACCGACCAGTTTGTCGCTGAATTCACCGCCTCCGTGGGCTTTGACCGCCGCCTGTACCGGCAGGACATCCAGGGCTCCATCGCCCATGCCACCATGCTGGCCAGGGTGGGGGTGCTGACGCAGGACGAGTGCGACGCCATCATCACCGGGCTGCGCCAGATTCAGGCCGAGATCGAGGCGGGCCAGTTCGAGTGGCGGGTGGACCTGGAAGACGTGCACATGAACATCGAGCACCGGCTGACCGAGCGCATCGGCATCGCCGGCAAGAAGCTGCACACCGGCCGCTCGCGCAACGATCAGGTGGCCACCGACATCCGCCTTTACCTGCGTGACCGCCTTGATGTGCTGCGCGCCGAGCTGAACCGCCTGCTGCTGGGCCTGATCGGGCAGGCTGAGCGCGAGAGCGCCACCATCATGCCCGGCTTCACCCATTTGCAGACCGCGCAGCCGGTGACCTTTGGCCACCACATGCTGGCCTGGTTCGAGAACCTGAAGCGCGACGACGAGCGTCTGGCCGACCTGCGCAAGCGCCTGAACCGCCTGCCCCTGGGCGCCGCCGCGCTGGCCGGCACCACCTACCCCATCGACCGCCCCTACGTGGCGGAGCTGCTGGGCTTTGACGCGGTGTGCGAGAACTCGCTGGACGCCGTGAGCGACCGCGACTTCGCCATCGAATTCTGCGCCGCCGGCGCCATCCTCATGACCCACCTCTCGCGCTTTTCCGAAGAGCTGGTGCTGTGGTCCTGCGCCCAGTTCCAGTTCGTGGACCTGCCCGACCGCTTCTGCACCGGCTCCAGCATCATGCCGCAGAAGAAAAACCCCGACGTGCCAGAGCTGGTGCGCGGCAAGACCGGGCGCGTGAACGGCCACCTGATCGCCCTGCTGACCCTGATGAAGTCGCAGCCGCTGGCCTACAACAAGGACAACCAGGAAGACAAGGAGCCGCTGTTCGACACCGTGGACACCCTGCACGGCTGCCTGCGCGCCTTTGCCGACATGGTGCCCGCCATCGTCCCCAAGCGTGAGAACATGCGCGAAGCGGCCCGGCGCGGGTTCGCTACGGCTACCGATCTGGCCGATTACCTCGTCAAGCGCGGCGTCGCCTTCCGTGACGCGCACGAGATTGTCGGCAAGGCGGTCGGCTACGGAGTGAAGTCGGGCAAGGATTTGGCCGAGATGACCTTGGCAGAATTGCAGCAGTTCTCGACCGTGATCGCCGATGACGTGTTTGCCGTGCTGACGCTGGAAGGCTCGGTGAATGCGCGGAATCATATTGGCGGAACGGCACCGGCCCAGGTGCTGGCGGCAGCGGCGAGGGCGCGGGTGAGGCTGGGGGAGTAGTTCGGTGGGGACCGTAGCCCTGCCGATCAAACAATTGCAGAGTGAATGAAGCACCGCCCGCGAAAAGAAGCGCCGCCTCCCTCTCCCTTCGGGAGAGGGCCGGGGTGAGGGACCGAGCCTCGCCCAACAACGGGAGGCGGTTACAGCTCTCGTAGGATGGGTGGAGTGAAACGATACCCATCATTTTTGGTGGCAGATTTGATGGGTATCGCGTTGCCGCTCCACCCATCCTGCAAAACCGGCTTCACGCCTCCAAATCCCGCCACGTCAAAAACAACCTCAAATCAAACTCCGTCTGGTGATACCCCGGCAGCATATGCTCGCACAACTGGTAAAATTGCTTGTTGTGCTCCATCTCCTTCAAGTGCGCCAGCTCATGCACCACGATCATCCGCAAAAACTCCGGCGCAGCCTCTTTAAATACCGAACCAATACGAATCTCCTTAGCCGCCTGCAAGCGCCCGCCATGATTGCGTGACAGCGCCGTGTGCAGGCCCAGCGCCTGATGCATCACATCCAGCTTGCTGTCGAACAGCACCTTGTCGATGGGCGGCGCCTTGCGCAAATACTCCTGCTTCAAATCCGTGACGTAGCGGTACAGCGCCTTGTCGGTCTGCACCTCGTGCCGGCCCGGATAGCGCTTCTGCAAATACTCGCCCAGCTTGTTTTCGGCCAGCAGGCGGCGCACCTGTTCTTGCAAGTGGTCGGGGTAGGCGCGCAGGTAGGTGAGATCAGTCATGGTTTTTCGGTAGTGGCCCGCCACTCCGGTGGCATCCACAGGTATTTCAGCGTTTTGTCACGCCGGCAATCGGCAAACATGTCACGCCACTCGTGAAAGGTTAGCAGCAGCGGGTTATGCGTGGGAATACGCTTGGTGATACCAAACTCGCAGGGCTCACCCTCTTCCACAAATGTACCAAAAAGCCGGTCCCAAATATTCAGCACCCCGGCAAAATTGCGGTCGATATATTGCGGATTGCGCGCATGGTGCACCCGGTGTATCGAGGGCGTGTTGATCACGTATTCCAGCCAGCCCAGCTTCGGCACCGCCTGCGTGTGCACAAAAAACTGGTAGGCCAGATTAAGGCCCACAACAAGGATAACCTGATCCGGCGTAAACCCCACCCAGGCGATAGGCAGCCAGAACAGCCACATGCCCGAGATCGGGTAGGTCAGGCTCTGGCGGAAGGCCGTGGACAGGTTCAGGCGCTCGGAGGAATGGTGGGTAACGTGCGAGGCCCACATCCAGCGGATACGGTGCGAGGCCCGGTGAAACCAGTAATACAGAAAGTCCTGCAAGAGAAAGAGCAGCACCCCGCTCCACAGCCCCGGCACCACCAGATGCAGGCCATGGTTGTACAACCACAGGTAGATGGTGCGCACAAACAGCAGCGTCACCAGCCCGTCGGACACCTGATGCATGGCCGCCAGCGCCGTGTTCGAGAGCACATCGGTACGGTCATACATATCCACCCGGCCACGGCGCCGCCACCAGAGCCATTCGATGGCGATGCAGGTGAGGAAGACGGGGGCCAGGGCCAGCAGGATGAGGTCGGTGTTCAAAGGTGGCTCCGGGGCAGGCAACCACTCCGTTGGTTTTTATTGTTGTCCTTTTGAACAGATATTACTACGATGACTGGAGGATGCCAAAGGAGCGATGTGCAAGGCGACTGCCTAGAGCATCAGGGAAGGGCTGAGTGACTCGGAAAGCATGGCTTCCGGGCAGATAAAAAATAGACGGACCCACGCTAGCAGCTTGGGAAGCTGCAGTTCTACCATTGAACTACACCCGCGAAGGGTGGGGATGATACAGAAACTGGCTTAAGACGGCTACTGCTGCTGATTCCCTGACAAGAAGGGCTGACTAATCTGTCAGGTGTTCATCCGTATAGTAACCGCTATAATGCACTATCGAAAATCCGTCAGTGGGCCCATTTTTGGGGAGTCGATATCTGACGTCTACCAGAGTTGGCCCGTGTCTGTTGCCTTGCACATTAACGCCAACAACCAGCAGGGCTCAGAATTCACCCACATTGACTACCTGCAACCCTCTTTCGTTCAGATTGAACTTTATTGATGATCACTGACGAATTAGAGGCTGAGCGGGAAGCCCCATATACATATCGTGTATTTCACCAGAAAACTGTGGATTCCACTCCGCATCATCTTTGTTGCCGACATAGTGGAACTCAGTAGTAGAAAATATTATTTGAGCATTTTTATTTTTAGCCAAATCTGCCAGCTTTGAAATAAAATCTGATAAGTGCTCGGTTTGCATTTCCTGCTGTTTCGGCGTATCCATAATAAATATACGAAATTCATTTGAATCGTTATCCAAATAGGTTTCAAATATTGCAGCATGAGTAGCAAGGACCGCTCTAGTTTTTGTACTTCCCTTAAATTGCTCAACCGTTTCCTTTCCAAAAATAGGAACCAGATTTGAGTCGACACTAATATCCCTTGAAATATTTGTAGCCACTAAGATATCAAGCCAATTAGCAATTCTTTTACGAAGTATTCCCCGCAGCTGGACAAATTTCAAATCCTCAACAGCCCCAGTACCGCCCATATCCGCTAATTTATTTTGGGCGCTCTCTCTTTCGTTTGATAGCCTAATATATTTTTGCTCCTCATTTTCAAGAAAATTCATGATAGACATGAGGCGCTCTAGCTCGAAAACACGCCTGGATAACTGGCCAATCGCCTCAACGATGCTTGCCTTGCCATCTTTTCCGTGAAGCGAAATTCGTTTATCAATAAGCTCTCGCAGTTCCTGCTCTTGCTCCTGTTTTTTTCGCACAATTTCATCATATCTAATGATGTTGGTATCAGTATTTCTTTCAAGATCTTTTATCTGATCACGCAGATACAGTAAATTCTTTCCGTATGACTCCGAACTTCCGCGAAAAAGACCACATTCGTCAGATGAACAAATTTCTTGGAATGAGTCGAACACCCTCTTCGCCTCATCATTCAGGCTAAGGGTATTTATTTCACTTTCAATCTCCCTTTTTATACTTTCAATTCCTTGTATTTTTTCCGACAACTCAGAAAGCTCGATTGTCAGCTTCCGTATTGATCTCTTTTTTCCATCTATTATCCCGTCAAGTGCAATTAGAGCATCATTGGTTTGATTGGTGCTATTCTTAATCGAAGACAGCTCATTATTTAGCGCCTCAATCTCTAGCGCTATTTCATTAGTTGACCGCCTTGGTTGCTCCACGTCCTTTTGCTTAGATAGCACAAGCTGGCGACTTGTGACTATTTCTCGATCAAGAGCTGCGATAGTCTCTTTCATTTGAAGTGTGGCGCGCTTTTTCTCAAATGAATTTTTTGGGCCAAATCCCATAATCAACCTCAACATTTCAGTATATTGGTCTTTTATATAATTACTTGGAGATTTATATATCCCGGTATAGCCATTATCCTGATCAAGATAGAATAACGGCAGAAGCGTTGATAAGTATGGATCTTCCGGCTTGTTATGAACTGACACAAGCTTTGGCATAGAAAGCCCAAACAATGAAAACATGTGCTTAGTGAAATCGGACTCATTATAAAACTCCTGAGACACCCCTTCAGGACTGGATACGGTAAAAGTCCTCAGGCTATTAAATTCACGTCCTATTTTATATTGGGTGCCGCCAAGTTCAAGCGAAACAATAACTGAATGACAGCGCTCATAAATGTCATCCCTAAATATAGCAGGGTATCCGAGGCAAAACATTAGCGACTGCACAACCGGGGTTTTACCACTACCATTTGGCCCAAAAAGCTGCGTCACTCTTTTTCCAAAACCCTGTCTTGGAAGCCTTAATCCATTTTGACCAGCAGAAACAATTTCTATTCCCGTAAGTTTCATATAAATTCCTGCTGGATTTTTCTTTCATTGTTCATATTACGATATGAGCGCTCAATAACCTTGAGGTTATATGAAAGATCTGTATCGTTGCTTAACGCACTCATAATGACTTTTCTTCCAACATCAGTTGCCATAATCCTGCTATTGCTCTTGTCAATTTCAACCATGCCAGATACCTCCAAAAAAGAAAGAGCGCGCACCGTTCGCATGCGGAGGTTTGCAGACCAACCCAAATGCTGCGACGAACCCTTAAAGCCAATAATGCTCAGCTCCAGGCATTCTCCTACGGTCTGGCCAATTTCGCTCGTTTTTGGCTTGGATCTTCCGCCGGACAAAATGAGAATCGTCATTGCCAAAAATGGGAGATGAAATAATGCCTCATTGCTTAGTAATGCAGGCCGAGTACCTTCATGACATTCAAAAGAAAGGCTTATGCCTTTCCGATAAATTTCAGCAAAGAATTCATCAAATCCCATTATGATTCACTCCTTACAAGCGCAGAGAATATGCCGCCCACCAATAAGTCTCTATTCAGCGTTGACGTCAGTTTCATTGTATCAAGTTCTTGCCATATCTCAATTATGCGCCTTTGTATTTCCAATAGGGTTATTTTATTATCAATCAAGTCTTGTAATATTTCATTTAAGCTCTCCTGAAGAAAATTTAAATCAAACTCATTCAAGAAATGGCGCTTGTCTCTCCACCAAACGTCCCACTCAATTTTGCATCTTGAACAATATTCAATTGACTCTTTACTGAATCCAGCAGAACTCAATTTTCGCTGAATTATTGAAGCACTCCTAATTGCATTAATTTCTCCGCCACTACGCAGAATATGGTAGGCCCCCTTTGATATACTTAGTATTTCAAGTAAGTCATCAATTCCTATTCCTGCCTTTTCGTCTAATTCCTTCTCGGAAACAGCAGACAGTATTTTTCTAAATGATTTTGATCTGACAAGTGATATCAGGCTCTCAACTATTCCCTTTGCCTCCGCATGATCCAAGTCAATTTCACTAAACTCTCTAATATAGTGAGTGGCGAGAGCTTCAAATTCTGGCGCCTCGGCACCAAGACGCACCTCCCCAGGCTGAAATGATAATTTACCAATACTATTTTTAATTTCTGAATCGTCGAATTTCTCTGACCCACAAAGCGCATCGTTGAAGTTATCTACTAAGGTTTTCAAATATTTGTTTGAAAAGTCTCCCGCCTCAATCGCATTGATAATTTCCTCAATATCATCATCAACATGAACATTTGTAAGAAACACAACTCTTGAGCAGGAGTCCTTAAATCTAACCGCATGAATCAGCAGCCGGCCCACGAAACTTTGCTCAATTAGCGACGCCTGATCAATTTTGTCTTTTGGCTTTTTTTTATATATCCCGAATAAATCAAGAACACCCCACTGATGATTTCTTTTTCCTTTGGTTTTAACTTGAAAAAAATGATAGCGCTTATCTACTCCTACAAGCTCTCGTTGAACAAAATCATCATGATAGTCGCAATAAACCCTGTCGATACCATTCCCTTCCAGAATTGCAAGGCAAGCATAACTGGCACCACGAAACTGGCCTTCAAATCTAGCAATTATGTCTCTGCCAATAACTTCCCGAGGCTCCAAATCATGTAGTTCTAGCGTAGGAATTGTAGTTTTATTTGGCATACGAGCGTTCGTCCATATATAGACTTGCAAACCTTCTTCAGGAGAAATCCTCCCACTAGAGGTCGATAAATAGTGAACAATCAGTCGTACCCAAATATTCGATCAGAGTCAATCCGTATAAACCGCAGATCGTGCCCTCCAGCGCCAATTAAAATTTGCAATGCCTAGCCTAGCCTAGCCCACCACGATGTACTGGTCAAGCGTACAGTACTTTGCGCATGTTAAGGCTCTGGGCTGGCTGGGGCTGATAGCGTCTTGTCGAAAAGAGCGGGTAATTTTCAAGCGAAGGGACCTCGCTACTTTTTCAATAAAGTTCAATCTGAACGAAAGAGGGTTGCAGGTAGTCAATGTGGGTGAATTCTGAGCCCTGCTGGTTGTTGGCGTTAATGTGCAAGGCAACAGACACGAGCCAACTCTGGTAGACGTCAGATATCGACTCCCCAAAAATGGGCCCACTGACGGATTTTCGATAGTGCATTATGGCGGTTACTATCCGGATGAACACCTGACAGATTAGTCAGCCCTTCTTGTCAGGGAATCAGCAGCGGTAGCCGTCTTAAGCCAGTTTCTGTATCATCCCCGCTCTTCGCGGGTGTAGTTCAATGGTAGAACTGCAGCTTCCCAAGCTGCTAGCGTGGGTCGCTTCAGCAAGCGTAGGGCGCAATCATATTGCGCCGCATTTTCAGCCTGCGGGCGCCCCCTCAAATGCTGCCAACTCTACGTCTGGCAAAGGATCATCAAAATCCTCCGGCACGCAGCTTGCCAGCAAGTATCCCAATCTGTTTTTTCTGGATGACCGTCTCTGTCGCCGCAACAAGCATGGCACTCGCCTTGCCGTTCAAACCACTCAGGATGGTCTCACCCGCCGCCGCCCGTTTGACGAGTTGCGACCAACGGCGCTTGGCTTGCTGTGCGGATAGCGTCTCCATCGCGGTCACTCCTGTTAGCTCAGGGCTACATTGTAGCCAAGACCGGGGGTGGTGGCAGGCGAAGTGCGGCCAGCCCAAACCGGTCAAAACCCTTTGCTTTAGCCGTACTTCGACAAGTTCAGTACGAACGGTGATTGCCAGAGCTTGGCGGACCGAGCCCGAACAACCGCCCCCCGTCAACTCCCCAGGCAATACACCTGAATCCTGTCCAGAATTGATTCGCTGGCGTTTTCCAGCGTGTCGTTGATGTCAAGCCGCAGCGTGGTTTCACCCGGCGCCCGTGCAAACGCAAATTTCATGTCGACCCAGTTGGCGGAATAGAACCCCAACAGACTGTTTTGCTCAGAAAAAACGCCGCCGCTGGACCAGTGCAGTGCTGTAAACCCACCCATGGTGCGGTACACGTTGGCCACGACGCCGAGATAGCGGTCGTTCCTGCACTGGCCGCCGATGTCAAACTGCAGCTGTGCGGCGGCCTTGCCCGGCGTGATTGTCATGAATCCATGATCAATATGGCTGGTGGTGATGCCGGTTTTTACGGAGGCAAGGTCTACCCGGAAGCCGGCGGGGGGGTTGCGCACACCAGGAAACAGGGCGTTGCCCTGTAAATGCCAGCGCCCCTGCAGGGGGTTGATCGGGATCATGACACCATCCAGCTGGCGGGCCAGGCGCAGATAGGCCTCCCATTGCAGGTTTTCCCGCTTTGCGTCCACGGCAGCGGGCGCCGCCAGGGCTTCCGCACACAGCATGATCATGGCGAGGGTGGCCAGACAGCGAGGCAGCGGGCGGCATACGTACATTGCCATCAGGAACAGCAAGGTGTACGGGGTGATGAAATAACGGGACCAATAGCCCAGCGGGGAGAGGAGCTGTGGCCTGTCCTTTGCGGCGAGATAGCCGCCGGCAACGGCAAGGATGATGCTCAGGCCAAGCAAGAGCGTGACTCGCCACCGTTCACGGGTGGCGGCGTCGTGCCGCGCCGGATAGAGCCTTGCGCTTTCCCAGGCCAGCACCAGCCAGAGCAGGCCGCCACCCGCAAGGTGGCTGAAGGTCAAGAATACGCCGGCGGCATATAGCCAGTGTTGCGGATCGCGGTCCATGGCGGCAGCGCCGATGCTGCGGGGAAAGAAGAGCAAAAATGCAATTTGCACGGCAGCCCCGAGCACTACCACCAGATAAAAGCTGCGATGGCTCCGGTAGTCCCGCAACAAGACGGCGCGCAGGGCGAGCACAGGCAGCATGAGCACGGAAAAAGGACCGGTCAGGCAGCACAGCAGGGCGACCGACAACTCCAGTCTGCTCAGGGCCTTGTCCCAGGGGGTACAGATATAAAAGATCAGCGCCACACCCGTCCACCACTGCGCGTTGGTCAGGGTGAAGAAGGCCTCGGTCGTGCTGGGTTGCAAGGTAATCAGGGCTACGGTCAGCAGGGCTGTGGCATGGGTCAGCCCCAGGCGGCGCAGGCATTGATTGATGACCGTGACTGACGCCAGAAAAGCCAGCAACCACGCCAGCGCGAAGAACACTGGCACGCAGGCAACCGGCACCTCCTGCGCCAGCAGGGCGGCAATGCGCTGGTAGACGTGGAGATAGCCCTGGTCCGGCCACAAAAGGGAGAGGAACGGGCTGCCCACGGCCTGCATGAGAAAAATTGCATCTTCAGCCCAGAGCCGGGGAGTTAGCGCATTCTGTGGTGAGCGCAACAGCAGGCAGGCAATTGCCACCAGATAGATCTGCCAGGTCTTCTTGTGCATCGATATTGGTTCCCTGCGCCACCCTGTTTGTATCCAGACTGCCCCGGAGCTACCGGGCTTTCACCAGATGCCACACAGGAATGTATTCGGCTCAGGAATGCAGTAACCTGACTGACTGCTTGCGGAAGCCATGTGCAGCTTATCAGCAGGCCCTGGCGGCTGCCAGAGACCCCGGCGCAGCAAGGGTATGCGCACACAGAAGCGGCGGCTGCCGCAAGGTCTGGGGCCGGCAACATGCCTTCGCCCCAAAAACGCTGGTAAAAACGCTCAAAAAACCACCAGAATCATATACAATGCGCGCCCCAATCCCGGTGATGCCCATGTCTGCCCAGCCCAAGTCCTTCATGCCTGCCGCCAAAGCCCTGTTCGGTTACGACCGCTACTGGGCGGAGTGCTTTGGCACGGCGCCCTTCCTGCCCATGTCGCGGGCGGAAATGGACCTGCTCGGCTGGGACAGCTGCGACATCATCATCGTCACCGGCGACGCCTACGTGGACCACCCGAGCTTCGGCATGGCCATCATTGGCCGGCTGCTGGAGGCGCAGGGTTTTCGCGTGGGCATTATCGCCCAGCCCGACTGGCAGTCGGCGGAACCCTTCAAGGCGCTGGGCGAGCCGAACCTGTTCTTTGGCGTGGCCGCCGGCAATATGGACTCGATGATCAACCGCTACACGGCTGATCGCAAAATCCGCTCCGACGACGCCTACTCCCCCGGCGGCCTCGGCGGCAAGCGGCCCGACCGCAGCTCGCTGGTGTACTGCCAGCGCGTGCGCGAGGCTTACCCGAAGGCGCCCATCATCATGGGTGGCATCGAGGCGAGCTTGCGCCGCATAGCCCACTACGACTACTGGCAGGACAAGGTGCGCCGCTCCATCCTGATGGACGCCAAGGCCGACATCCTGGTCTACGGCAACGCCGAGCGCGCCATCGTCGCCATCGCCCACCGCATCGCGAAGGGCGAGTCCGTGCAGACCATTACCGACCTGCGCGGCACGGCCTTTTTCCGCCGCGACAATGCCGAAGGCTTCTTCGAGCTGGATTCGACCAGCGTGGACGCGCCGGGCCGGCTCGACAGCCACATCAACCCCTACCTGAACACGGCCGACGCCAGCGCCTGCGAGATCGAGAAGCAGAAGACCGCCGAGGAAGAGGCGCGCGGCAGCGTGGTCATGCTGCGCCCCAGCTCTTCAATGAAAGGCTTGGCCATGCAGGGCAGCACCGACACCAGGGCGATGAAGAACCGCCTGCCGCCGCGCGAGCTGACCGTGATCCGCCTGCCGGCCTACGAGCAGGTGAAGAGCGACCCGGTGCTCTACGCCCACGCCAACCGCGTGCTGCACCTGGAGACCAACCCCGGCAATGCGCGCGCGCTGGTGCAGCGCCACGGCGACCGCGACATCTGGCTGAACCCGCCGCCCATTCCGCTCAGCACGGAAGAAATGGACTACGTGTTCGACCTGCCCTATGCCCGCACGCCCCACCCCTCCTACGAGGGCGCGAAGATTCCGGCGTATGACATGATCCGCTTCTCCGTGAACATCATGCGCGGCTGCTTTGGCGGCTGCACCTTCTGCTCGATCACCGAGCACGAAGGCCGCATCATGCAGAACCGCTCGGAAGATTCGGTAATACGCGAGATCGAGAAGATTCGCGACGAAGTGCCGGGTTTTACCGGCATTATCAGCGATATTGGCGGCCCCACGGCGAATATGTACCGGCTCGCCTGCAAGTCGCCGGCGATCGAGGCGGCCTGCCGCAAGCCCTCCTGCGTGTACCCCGGCGTGTGCGAGAACCTGAATACCGACCACTCGCACCTGATCGACCTGTATCGCCGTGCGCGGGCGCTGCCCGGCATCAAGAAGATTCTGATCGGCTCGGGCCTGCGCTATGACCTGGCGGTGAAGTCGCCGGAATACGTGCGCGAACTGGTCACGCACCACGTGGGCGGCTACCTGAAGATCGCCCCCGAGCACACCGAAGGCGGCCCGCTCAGCAAGATGATGAAGCCGGGCCTGGGCGCTTACGACAAGTTCAAGCAGATGTTCGACCGCTTCAGCAAGGAGGCGGGCAAGGAGCAGTACCTGATTCCTTACTTCATCGCCGCCCACCCGGGTACCAGCGACGAAGACATGATGAACCTCGCCATCTGGCTCAAGCGCAACGGCTTTCGCGCCGATCAGGTGCAAACCTTCTACCCCTCGCCCATGGCGACGGCGACGGCCATGTACCACACCGGCAAGAACCCGCTGCGCAAGGTCGCGCGCGACAGCGAGGGCGTGGACATCGTCAAGGGCGACAAGCGCCGCCGCCTGCACAAGGCCTTCCTGCGCTACCACGACCCCAACAACTGGCCGATGCTGCGCGAAGCCCTGATGAAAATGGGCCGCGCCGACCTGATCGGCAACGGCAAGCACCAGCTGATTCCCAAGAACCAGCCGGTGACCGACGGCACCTACCAGTCGGCGCGCAAGAAGAACTCCAGCGTGGAAACGGGCGTGTCGCAGAAGGTTACGGCGAAGAAGGGCCGGATCCTGACCCAGCACACCGGGCTGCCGCCGAGGGAGACTGGCGCCGGCAAGCCGCCGGTCAAGCGCCCAAGCAGGACCCGCTAGGCATTCCGATGCTGCCCGAAAGCCAGGCTGCCCTCTCCCCCTCCGGGATGCCCCTCGGGATGAGGGGTAGTCCGGGCTGCGTCGGGAACGCAGCTGGTAGAGGGGCAGGGGTGAGGGACCGAGGTAAACCTGAGCACTTGCAGTGGTAGAGACCGTAGCTTGGGCTGACACGCAGGAAGCCCAGGCTACTACATACCCCACCACAATATCCCCGCAACCCTTCCATAACCCAACCCCTACAGACAGCGCCCCCGGCATTCGCCACCATCGCCCCACATTGCTGCCTTTCTGGCGGCCATCCTTCGTAAAACAACAAGAGAGCCCCGTATGACCCGACGCTGCCTGCCGGTACTACTGCTGTTGCTGGTTTCCACCGGCTGCCTGGCCGACGTTGATGAAGGTACGCTGGCTTTGAACAAGGGCGACTATAAAAAAGCCCTGCAAAAACTGACACCGCCAGCCCGGCAGGGCGACGCCATGGCACAGACCTCGCTGGGCCTGATGTACGTGAAGGGCCTGGGCGTAAAGCAGGATTACGCGCAGGCCGCCGCCTGGTTCGAGCTTGCCGCTGCGCGCGGCAATGCCCAGGCGCGTGGCAATCTTGGCATTCTTTACGAAAACGGCTGGGGCGTGCCGCAGGACTACGGGCAGGCAGCACAGTGGTATCGCAGCTCCGCCGAACTGGGCGATGCCGAAGCGCAGATCAACATGGGTCACCTCTACGAGAGTGGGCTGGGCCTGCCGCAAGACTACCAGCAGGCGGCCGACTGGTACGGCAAGGCGGCAGCACAGGGTAACGCCGCCGCCGAGAACAACCTGGGGGTACTCTATTCGCGCGGCCACGGCGTGCCGCTGGATGGCCAGCAGGCGGCCCAGTGGTACGCGAAGTCCATCGCCCATGGCAACGCGGGCGCTGAATACAATATGGGCCTGCTCTACGAACAGGGCCAGGGGCTACCGCCCGATCTGGCCAGGGCGGCTGAGCACTACCGCCTTGGCGCCGCGCACGGCGACAGCAAGGCCATGTACAACCTTGGCGTCATGTATACCGATGGCCGTGGCGTCCCCCGCGACAACGCGCAGGCAGTGGCGCTCTACCGCAGTGCAGCGCACCTGGGCAATGCGCAGGCCGCCGGCGCCCTGGGCTATATGTACAGCACGGGCCGGGGCGTGCCGCAAGACAGCACCAAGGCGCTGGAGTTTTACCAGCTGGCCGCCGATGTAGGCGATGCCGAGGCGCAATACAGCCTGGGCCTGCTGCTGGCAGAAGGACACGGCACCCCACCCAACGCGGCCGATGCCCTGGGCTGGTTCCAGAAAGCCGCCGACCAGGGCTTTGTGCCCGCCATGGGCGCCACCGCGCTGGCCTATGCCAAGGGCGTGGGCACCACACAGGACTACACCCAGGCTCGCCGCTGGTATGAGCGTGCCGCCGGGCACGGCGATGCCGCCAGCGCCGAAGCACTGGGCCTGATGTACGCCAAGGGCTTGGGTGTGCCGCAGGATTATGCCAAGGCCGCCGAGTGGACCCGCAAAGCCGCCGACGCCGGTCTGCCCTCGGCGCAGTTTGCCCTGTCCTTCATGTATGGCAAGGCAGAAGGCGGCCTGCCGCACGACGATGTGCAGGCAGCCCAGTGGTGCGGCAAAGCTGCCGATCAGGGCTATGCCCCGGCGCAAAACCAGCTGGCCAACTTCTACCTTGAAGGCAAGGGCCTGCCCCGCGACTACGCTGCCGCGCTGGCCTGGGCCCGCAAGTCTGCCGACCAGGGCTATGCGCTGGCGCGCGATACCCTGGGTGAAATCTACGGCAAAGGCGAAGGCCTGCCCGCCGACAATGCCGCCGCCCTGCGCTGGTATGCCCGCGCCGCCCACCAGGGCCTGCCCCATGCCATCAGCGCCCTGCCGCCCTACCGCGACAAGCTGCCCGTGGCCAGCCTGCAGGCCACTGCCGAGGCCCGTGTCAGTGCTGATGCAAGTTCTGTTTCTGCCGGCAGCCTGAGCGCCGGGAGCCATGTCTGGCTGCTCAGCAGCCCCCTGCCCGACGCAGCCGATGGCTGGGTCGAGGTCTATGCCGAGCCCGGCTATATTCTCGGCTGGCTGCCGCGAAGCGCACTGACCCTGCCCATCCGCGCTGCTGCCAGTCATTGATCTGGTTTTGCAGGGCGGGCCATGCCCGCGCACGATTGGCGGTGGCACAACAGCTGGAGTGAAGAGTCGGCGACCTGTTGTGCGCGGGCATGGTCCGCCCTACAAAATTGCCAGTCACCAAGTAGCCTTCGCTACATCCGGGTACTCCATTGTCCCTCTCACAATAAACCTCCAGACTTGTAACAGGCAGCGGCCAGCCGCATCTGTTTGACAGGGCATGCAAGTCGGCCCATATGATATTTCTGGCAGGTACTAAAGGTGATTCCATGAGCATCGAGAAGGCAATAGTGGGTGGCGGCTGTTTCTGGTGTGTCGAGGCCGTGTTCAACGAGGTCAAGGGCGTGCACAGCGCCATTTCCGGTTACGCGGGGGGCGCCCGGCCCAAGCCCAGCTACGAGCAGGTCTGCACCGGCGCCAGCGGCCATGCCGAAGTGGTGGAAATCAGCTACGACAACACCCAGCTGAGCTACGCCGAGATACTGGCGATCTTCTTCGCCATCCACGACCCCACCACGCTCAACCGGCAAGGCAACGACGCCGGTACCCAGTACCGCTCGGTGATTTACTACATAAACGCCGCGCAGGAAGCCGAAGCGCGGGCCTTTGTCGCCGGCCTTGAAGCCGACAAGGTTTACGGCCGGCCCGTGGTCACCGAAATCAGCCCCGCCCCGGCGTTTTACCCTGCCGAGGAGTATCACCAGCGTTACTTTGCCCGGAACCCGGGGCAGGGCTATTGCCAGATCGTGGTGGCGCCCAAGCTGGCGAAGTTCCGGCAGAAGTTTGCGGAGATGCGGAAGGGGTGAGTCAGGCTGGGTCTTGATAAATATCCGCATTATCCGTAAAATACGGATATAACACTAGTCAGGCATAACGATCATGACCACCCTCAGCATCTCCGCCACCGAGTTCGCCAAGAATTTCGGCAAGTACCGCGAGGCCGCCCAGCGCGAACCGGTGGAAATCACCAGCCATGGGCGGCCCAGCGGATATTTTGTCTCCACACAGGAGTTTGCAGAACTGCAGCGCCTGCGCAGCCTGGAGCGCCGTGCCTACAGCATCGGCAGTATCCCTGATGAGCTTGCCGCCGCCATTGCCGGTGCCGCCATGTCAGCGGCTCATGATCATCTGAACCAGTTGCTGGATCAAGACGAGTAAGGGATGAGCCTGCCCCAGCCTGAGGTCGGCCTCGTCATTTCCTACTCGTACCTCTGGAGCGAAGAAGCGAAGGCCGGTCGCGTGGAGGGCCGCAAAACGCGCCCCTGCGCCATCGTGCTGGTGGTGCGTTCATCGGCTGAGGGCCTGTCTGAAGTGACGGTGGCCCCGATCACTCACAGCCCGCCGACAGATGCCGCCGCTGCCGTTGAAATCCCGGCGGCGGTAAAACGTCACCTCGGGCTTGATGACCAGCCATCATGGATTGTTGTCGATGACGTCAATGTCTTTGCATGGCCCGGCTATGACTTACGGCCCATCCCCGGCCGACCGCAACAGTACAGCTATGGCTTGTTGCCACCCCGGCTGTTTGAAATAGTTCGCCAAAGGTTTGCTGTCTTGCTGGCAAAGTCCCGAGCCGACATCGTCTCGCGTGACGATGCAAAATAATTCAATGCCCCTCAGGCTGCCTGCGCCTGCCAAACGCAGGATCAAACCACAGTGTTCGCTCAAGGATTTCTTGCGTCATCGCATCGTGCTTCGCCATTTGATGGCTGGATTAACCCACGCCTCAGTGGCAATCAGCAAGTTTATGCGCAAGTAGCCCATCTGCTCCTGCTCAAGCCGCCGGCTCCGCCTGCCTGAACCGTGATGGCGTGCACCCATACTGCCGCTTGAACGCCTGACTGAACGCCGCCTCCGAGGCATAACCCACGGCTTCTGCAATCCTGCTGACGGTCTGCTCGGTGTGGCCAAGCTGCCAGGCGGCCAAGCGCATGCGGTGTGCCTGCAAATAGCTCAGCGGTGGTTGACCTAGCACATCGCCAAAGCGCTCGGCAAAGGCGGAGCGCGACAGGCAGGCGATGGCGGCCAGCTCGGGCACGGTCCACGGGTGGCCGGGGTGGCCATGGATGGCGGCCAGCGCTGCCGACAAGGCCGGGTCGCGCAGGGCGCGCAACCAACTGCTGGCGCCTTCGGGCAGCGACTCCACGTAATCCCGCACGCACTCTATAAAAAGTATGCCGATCAGGTGATTGACGATGGCGTGGCGGCCCGGCCGGTTCTTGGCCACTTCCTGCCCCAGAAATTCGAGGCCGATACGCAGCCACTCGGGCGGATGCTGGTCAACGCCCCGAATGATGATATGGCTGGGCAGGCCTGCGATCAGGGGCCGGCTCAGGCCCACGTCGAAACGGCAGCGACCACAGAGCAGGAGTATGTCGGGCGCGCCCTCGCCGAGAATCAGCGGCTCGGTAATATGCCCCGTAATCAGCGGATTGAGGGCCAGTGGCTCGCAGCCACCGTCGCTGTCAAAAAGCGTATAGGGCGCACCGGGCAGCAGGGTCAGGTCGCCCGCCTCCAGCTTCAACTCCTCGCCATTGTCCAGGCGCAGCCGCGCCGCCCCTTGCAGGATCAGCGTAAAGGTTGCCAAGCCCTCTGTATCTACTTGAAAAGCCCAGGGCTTTGGCGTGGCAAGGTAGAGGTATTCCACGCCGGTCAGGCGAATATCATCAAGAATGAGGCTTAAAGAATCCACGTAATGCGGCTCCGTTCCGGCGTTTTGCTATGTTTTTAAGGCGTTCCGCCTCTTCTTCTTTTTATGCCATTGAACAATGATACAGTCATAAAGACAAGACGAGAGCCAACGCACATGAGCACAATGACCTCTACATCTACTCCCGCCGCCATCTGGGCCGACCCCAAACGCTACCTCTGGCTGCTGAGCCCCCTGATTCCGATTCTGGGCATCATGATTCTTGCTCTTTACACGCTGACCGGCTGGGGCGTGTTCCTGTGGGGCGGCCCCCTCCTTGTGTATGTGCTGATTCCCCTGCTGGACTGGCTCATTGGCACCGACGCCAGCAACCCGCCGGAGTCCGCCGTGGCGGCACTGGAAGAAGACGCCTATTACCGCCGTATTGTCTATGCCTATATTCCGGCGCAGTTCATTGTCACCATCTGGGGCACCTGGATCGTCGCCACCGGCCATCTGCCACTGTGGGAAATTATAGGCGCGGTATTCAGTGTTGGCGCCATCAACGGCATTGCCATCAATACCGGCCATGAACTCAGCCACAAGCGCGACACCGTGGGCCGCTGGATGGCCAAGCTGACGCTGGCACCGGTCGCCTATGGCCACTTTTTCGTGGAGCACGTGCGCGGCCACCACAAGAACGTGGCCACGCCCGACGACCCCGCCAGCTCCAAGATGGGCGAAACCTTCTGGCGCTTCCTGCCCCGCACCATGACAGGCAGTGTTGCTTCCGCCTGGCAGATCGAGGGCGAGCGTCTGGGCCGCATGGGCAAGTCGGTGTGGAGCCTGGACAACGACAACCTGCAAGCCTGGGCCCTGACCGCCGTGTTCTTCGGGCTAATGACGGTCTGGCTGGGCTGGTTTGCGCTGGTATTCCTGCTGGCGCAGGCCTTCTACGGCGCCTCGCTGCTGGAGGTCATCAACTATATCGAGCACTACGGCCTGCTGCGCCAGAAAGACGCCAGTGGCCGCTTTGTGCGCTGCGCGCCCGAGCACTCCTGGAACAGCAACCACATCGTCACCAATCTCTTCCTGTACCAGTTGCAGCGCCACTCCGACCACCACGCCCACCCCACCCGCAGCTTCCAGGCCCTGCGCCACTTTGAAACCAGCCCGCAGTTGCCCTCCGGCTATGCCTCCATGCTGATTCCTGCCTACCTGCCCTTCCTCTGGTTCCGCCAGATGGACCCGCTGGTGGCCGCGCACTACAAGCATGATCTCAGTCTGGCCAATATCCTGCCCGGCAAGCGTGAGCGCATCCTGCGCTCCGAGCTGAACCGTGTGCGTCAGGCCAACCCGGCGGACGATGCCGACATGGTTCTGGCCCACGCATCGGCAGCCGCCGTGGCCGGCCATGCCCGCTACGCCTGCCCGGACTGCGGCTTTGTGTATAGCGAGCAGGCTGGCTGCCCGCGCGAGGGCTTTCCTGCCGGCACGCTCTGGAGCAAGATCCCGGCAAACTGGCCCTGCCCGGACTGTGCCGTGCGCGAGAAGGTGGATTTTGTACCGCTGGAACAATGAGTTGATGTAAATCACGTATTGGGGCCATGGACGGCCCCGACAACAAATGACTCTTTTGCGGGAAAATGCTGCAAACCCCGCCATCAGGCCGCCGCTCACTCCCTCCGTAAAGCCGCTCGTCGCCAATATTTCATGGCACGCAGAGAGGCTACGACCCGGCCGAACGCCAGTACCGGTAAAAATGGCAAGGCTGTGTGCTACAGGGTTGCCGCCTGCCCCATGATGACGGCGGCTTTTCATCGAAAAGCCGCACCGCAATGAACCGGACCATAGTGTGACGCCCATCACAAGTTTTCTGGCTTGAGCACCGCCCTGGCACTATCTTGTCATGAGAAAGCAGCAATCCCGCGCACTGGCAGACACCCCGCGCAAACGTGGTGCGTACCCAGGGTATCAACAAGACTCCCACGTTGTACTGCACAGAAACAACAGCCAGTCCCCCACGACGCCACATAGGAACCTGCCGGTCATGCGATGCGGCCCTATTGCACAGTCGGCGTCATGGTGAATGTGAAACAGGGAACGGTTATCATGCAAATGGGAGCACGGTTGTACTATTTCACTCGTTATCCATGTTCGCCCTTGCCGAATACACCGCCCCACCCGCCACGGAATTGGCCTTGTCTGACAGGAGTCACCACCACTTGTCAGAGATGGGCTATCTTGAATAACCGACTTACATTCGTTCTCGCTGCCACTGCCCTTGCCACCCTGTTTGCCGCTGCGCCAGTACAGGCCCAGACCTATTGCGTGTTTGACCCCATGGGTGCGCAGGGTGACTTTTACGCCATGGCCAAGGACTACGTCATCGCCTCCAAGCGCTGGGGCGTGCAGTTGGTGCTGCGGCCCTATACCGACGAAAGCATTGCCGTGGAAGACTTCAAGGCCGGCCAGTGCGACATGATCAACATGACGGGCCTGCGCGCCCGCCAGTTCAACCAGTTTACCGGCACCATTGACTCGGTAGGCGGGCTGGAGAACTACGCCCAGTTCCACGACCTGCTGAACCTGATGAGCTCGCCCAAGATCGCCAAGTACATGAGCAGTGGCCCCTACGAGGTGGACGGCATTTTCCCCATCGGCGCCGGCTACCCCTTTGTGAACGACCGCAACATCAACACCCTGGCCAAGGCCGCCGGCAAGCGGGTGGCGGTGATGGACTGGGACAAGACCCAGTCCATGCTGGTGGAGAGTGTGGGCGCGCAGCCGGTGGCCTCCGACATCACCAACTACGGCTCCAAGTTCAATAACGGCTCGGTCGACATCATCATCGCCCCCATCGTGCTCTACAAGCCCTTCGAGCTCTACCGGGGCCTGGCTCATCATGGTGGCATCGTGCGCCGCCCCGTCATCGAGCTGTCCATGCAGATGGTGAGCCGGCGCGACCGCTTCCCCGAGGGTTTTGGCGAGGAAAGCCGCGAATACACCGGCGGCCAGATTGACCGTGCCTTTGGCGTTATCCACGACCAGGAGAATCAGGTCGATCCACGCAGCTGGGTTTATTCCAGCACCGTCACGCGGGACGAATACTACAAGCTGATGCGCGATGCCCGCATCCACCTGGCCCGCGATGGCTTCTTTGACCACCGCATGCTCAGCATACTCAAGCGGGTGCGCTGCACCTCAGACCCGGACAGCGCGGAATGTGCGTTGGCGGATGAATAAAAGGCTTCGCTGCATCCGACCTACTTTGGTGGCGCGCTGCGCCCCTGTCTGAACAAAAAATGCCTAATAAAAAACCGCGCAATGCGCGGTTTTTTATTAGGCAAGGCAGCGCCTACTTGCGTTTCATCGAGTCAAAGAACTCGTTATTGGTCTTCGTATCTTTCATCTTGTCGAGCAGGAACTCGATGGCGGCGACTTCATCCATGGGGTGCAGCAGCTTGCGCAGGATCCACATTTTCTTCAGCTCGTCTTCATCCATCAGGCGCTCTTCACGACGCGTGCCCGACTTCTTGATGTTGATGGCCGGGAACACGCGCTTTTCAGCGATGCGGCGATCGAGATTCACTTCGTGGTTGCCGGTGCCCTTGAATTCTTCAAAGATCACTTCGTCCATCTTGGAGCCGGTGTCGATCAGCGCGGTGGCGATGATGGTGAGCGAGCCGCCCTCTTCGATATTGCGCGCGGCGCCAAAGAAACGCTTGGGGCGTTCCAGCGCGTGCGCATCGACACCGCCCGTGAGCACCTTGCCGGAGCTGGGGATGACGGTGTTGTAGGCGCGCGCGAGGCGGGTGATGGAGTCGAGCAGGATGATCACATCCTTCTTGTGCTCCACCAGACGCTTGGCTTTTTCGATGACCATTTCCGCGACCTGCACATGGCGGGCGGGCGGCTCGTCGAACGTGGAGGCGACCACTTCGCCGCGCACGGTGCGCTGCATTTCGGTCACTTCTTCCGGGCGCTCGTCGATCAGCAGCACGATCAGGTGGCAATCGGGGTCATTGCGGCTGATGGAGTGCGCGAGGCTTTGCAGCAGCATGGTCTTGCCGGCCTTGGGCGGTGCCACGATGAGCGAGCGCTGGCCCTTGCCGAAGGGCGACACCAGGTCGATCACGCGGGCGGTGAGGTCTTCGGTGGAGCCATTGCCCAGCTCCATGACGAGACGCTTGGTGGGGAAGAGCGGCGTCAGGTTTTCAAACAGGATCTTGTTGCGGGCGCCTTCGGGCGAGTCAAAGTTGATGTGATTGACCTTGAGCAGCGCGAAATAACGCTCGCCTTCTTTCGGCGGCCTGATGGTACCGGCGATGGTGTCGCCGGTGCGCAGGTTGAAGCGGCGGATCTGCGAGGGGCTGACGTAGATGTCGTCGGGCCCGGCCAGATAGGAGCCTTCGGCAGAGCGCAGGAAGCCGAAGCCGTCGGAGAGGATTTCCAGCACGCCATCGCCATAGATTTCTTCGCCGTTGCGGGCATGTGTCTTCAAGATCGCGAAGATGACATCCTGCTTGCGGTTGCGGGCCATGTTTTCCAGGCCCATGTCTTCGGCGATTTTGACCAGTTCAGCGATGGGCTTTTTTTTAAGCTCGGTAAGATTCATAAGAATGCGTCAAAGAGAAAAGACGGGGAACGCAAGCGCGCATCAGGCATCTAAGGGCCTTGGGTTGTAATGGTAGCGCGGGAGAAACGGGATCAGCTGAGCGGGAGGATAGGTTCAGGCTGTCCAGCCATGGCGGCTTGCGTCGGATTGTGCGGGCCGCTTTCCAGCCCGCTACCCTGATTATATATTGGAATCCAGAAAGGCTGTCAATTGGGACTTTGACAGAGCGCCAACTTTCGTCGCTTCGATACTGCCGCCCTTGAACAAACTGAGGGTGGGAATACCGCGCACGCCGAACTTTTGCGCCGTGGCCGGGTTGTCGTCCACGTTCACTTTGACAATCTTGACCCGGCCGGCGTATTCGCTGGCTACCTCGTCGAGGATGGGGGCCACCATCTTGCAGGGGCCACACCAGGGCGCCCAGTAATCCACCAGCACGGCCACATCGGCCTTCAGGACATCAGACTCGAAGTCGGCGTCGGTGGTGTTTACGATCAGCTCGTTGCTCATCACAGTCTCCACAAGTCAGCGAAAGGGAAATGATAACAGGTTCAGGCCTGATTTGGCGTTTGCCGCGACGGTGCATCTTGGCAGAGCCGTGAACCGTGCGCGTCTTGCGAAGCCCTTACCGGCGCAACGCTGACGTCCAAATCATTGATTCAAAAGGTAAAGCCTCAGCAGCCTTGCTGCTACAGCTCCTGCCGGCGGGGCTTGCCCGAACGGATTTGATGGCGGCATGATAGGGTTGCTGGCATCAAACTGCCATACTTCTCGGGTACAATACTGCCCTTTTCTTCGTTTCAAGGCCACAGGGAGTGATCCGTGCCCAAAACCACCCGTATCGAAGACGGCCTGCTGGCCGCCGTGGACCTGGGCTCCAACAGTTTCCATCTGGCCATCGCCCGTCTGGACCATGGCGAGGTGCGCATGGTGCAGGGCCTGTCCGAGAAGGTACAGTTGGGGGCGGGCCTCGACGAAAACAACCGTCTGACCGAAATGGCGCAGGCCAAGGCCCTCGCCTGCCTGTCACGCTTCTCCCAGCACCTGGCCGGGGTGGAGCCAGAGCGCCTGCGGGTGGTGGGCACCAATACCCTGCGCGTGGCCAAGAACGCCGCCACCTTCCTGCGCAAGGCCGAGAAAATCCTCAACCGCCCCATCGAAGTCATTGCCGGCCGTGAAGAAGCCCGCCTGATCTACATGGGCGTGGCCCACACGCAGGCCGGGGCCGGCCGCCGGCTCATCACCGATATCGGCGGCGGCTCCACCGAGTTCATCATTGGCGAGGGTTTCGAGCCGCTGGCCACCGAATCCCTGCACATGGGCTGCGTGAGCTATACCGTGCGCTTTTTCGCCGACGGCCTCATCAGCCCCAAGGCACTGGACCGCGCCATTACCTCGGCCCGGCAGGAGATTGTCTCCATCAAGCAGGCCTACCAGCAACTGGGCTGGGAGCTGGCCATCGGCTCCAGCGGCACCATCAAGGCCGTGCGCCAGATGCTGCAGGAACTGGGCTGGGCCAGCAGCGAGGGGCGCATCACCCTCGATGGCCTGCTCAAGCTCAAGGCGGAAATACTGCGCTACAAGCATGTGCGCGAAATCCAGTTGCCCGGCCTCAAGGAAGACCGCAAGGCCATCATCCCCGCCGGCTTTGCCATCGTGATGGCTATTTTCGAGGAGCTGGAAATCGCGGAAATGGATTATTCCGACGGCGCCCTGCGCGAAGGCGTGCTCTACGACATGCTCGGCCGCTTCGGTCAGGAAGACGTGCGCGACCGCAGCGTGCAGGCCATGATGAGCCGCTATTACGTGGACGTGGCCCAGGCCCAGCGCGTGGAAAAAACCCTGATGGCCCTGCATGCGCAGGTGGCCGAATCACTGCACCTCGACAGCGTGGAGCATGTTGACCTGCTGCACCGCGCCGCCCTCATGCACGAGATCGGCCTCGCCATCGCCCACGCCAGCTTCCACAAACACGGCGCCTACCTGCTGAAATATTCAGATATGCCGGGTTTTTCACGGCAAACGCAGGAATCGCTTTCCCTGCTGGTCGGCGCGCACCGGCGCAAGATCAAACCCGAGCACTTCAGCGAAGCGCTCAACGTCGGCGGCGTCAGCCTCGTGCGCCTGCTGCTGCTGCTGCGTCTTGCTGTGCTCCTGCACCACAGCCGCAGCCGCGACGAGCTGCCGGACATCGTCCTGCACAGCGAGGATGGCGAACGATTTGAGCTGGGGTTTCCGCGCAACTGGCTCGACAGGCATCCGCTGACGCGGGTCGATCTGGAGGAGGAGGCGGCGCAGTATACGGCGTTGGGGTTGCAGTTGGTGGTGGGGTGAGGCTGGCGAGTGCGGCGGGTTGCACGTAGCGAGTTTGCGCCCGACTGATACCTTCGTGGGCCATCCAGCTGTGTGAGCAACAAAATCAAGTTGGCAGCGGCTATGGGTTTTTAGTCTCCTCTCCCCGCGGGAGAGGGCTGGGGAGAGGGGTGATCTGGCACTGGTCGAGCTTTATCTGCGTGGCCCAGCAATACCGCTGCCGCATTCGCAGGCTGACTTCTGATTGAAACCATACTTGGGCGCCCTCATGCCGGACGGGCACCAAAGGGTCGGTTTGCGCCGACCCCTTGGAACCCCGCGCAGCCCTTATCTTTTGCCCCTTCGGGGTTCCCTCCTTCCGCACCGGCCTCTTAACGGGTCGCGCAGATTCGGCGTCCCTGCCTCATCAGCGCTAACTTTTACATCCCTGTAAAAGTTCCCCTAAGGCCAGCGCTGCACTCGGCAAAAGATGAGGGCGGGGGGCGCTGCACCGAGAGTTATTGGCGGCAAGGGTTTCGGTGTTTAAAAAACCGCTTTGAATTTATCCCCGTTGTGACTTTCCCGCTCGGTCCCTCACCCGTCGCTACGCGCCGACCTCTCCCGGAGGGAGAGGCATCCGTATTGACTCCGACAGTAGTACACCAACGAGAGTCTGCTCCCGAGTCCCCGTAGAGGACGCCGAGGAACGGAGAAAAATACGGAATAGCCCGTAAGGGTGAGCGGCAGGGATGCCGCTCATTTTTGAGACTGGACAGGGACGTCCTGCCTCAAAAACCCGGATTTTTCGAGTACCGCAGGGAACCCCGCCAAAGGCGGGGCGGCCGGCCCGGGGCGCGTGGGGATTTTCAAGGGGCGCGACCCACAGGGATGTGGGGAGTGCAGGATGGCGCCGGGAGCGCCATCTGCCAACACCCTCTTGAACGCCCGTCCGGCGTGAGGACGCCAAAGCCTGATTTTAATCAGAAGCACACCCGCAAATGCGGCAAAAAATTAATACGCAGCAGCGCAGCCCGAACCACTCAAGACCCCACCACCCCACAAGCAATCCTCGCCCCTCCCCCACCCAGCGGTGGCTGATCCGAGAGATTATCCCCACCCGCATGTATCATCAGCGAATGCCCGGGAAAATCACTGAGCTTCAGGCGCGGCGCCAACACGGGCAGGGTGGCGTGGCCCGTGCCGTCAACAAACAAGGGCGGCAGGTCACCCAGATGCCCGTTGCCATACGGCCCCTCATGCTTGCCAGTATGCTCAGGATCAAAATGCGGACCAGCACCCATACCCGCCATGGCCTTGCCGTCTTTCATGCCGGGCGCGCAACTGGGCATTTCATGCAGATGAAAGCCATGCAGACCGGGCGGCAGGCTACTGAGGGCAGGGGTAATCAGCACGCCATACCTGGACTCGCTGATGTTGATGCTGCCGATGGGGCTGCTGCTGCCATCGGCATTGATGGCCTGTATGGGCACGTCCAGCGCGTAGGCGCCGAGCGCGAGGCTCGTGAGCAAAACGGTGGCCAGAATTCGCATAACGCTCTCCTTGTCATTGTCGGGCGGTAACTGTCACGCGCAAAGCGCGTCCTGCAGACCAGCATAGCAAGCCGCTGCCCTGCGGGGCGTTGCAATTTGGCAACTCAGCCCCGATAGGTGTCTTTAAGCTTCACGTAGTTGGCGGCGGTGTATACAAAGTAGGCCATCTCCTTTTCGGTCAGCTCGCGCACCGGCCGCGCCGGGCTGCCCATGTACAGCCAGCCGCTCTTGAGCACCTTGCCCGGCGGCACGGTGCTGCCGGCAGCCAGCACCACGTCAGATTCGATGACGGCGCCGTCCATGACCATGGCCTTCATGCCGATGAGGATACGGTCGCCCAGGGTGCAGCCATGCAGCATGGCCTGATGGCCGATGGTGACGTCGCTGCCGATGCTGAGCGGGAAGCCGTCGGGGTTGAACGGGCCGGCATGGGTGATGTGCAGTACCGAGCCGTCCTGCACCGAGCTGCGCTCGCCGATGCGGATACGGTGCATATCGCCCCGGATCACGGTCAGCGGCCACACCGAACAATCGCGGCCCATGGTTACATCGCCGATAATGACGGCGCTGGGGTCCACGAATACACTGTCATGCAACTGTGGGCGCAGGCCCTGATACAACCTGATACTGCCGGTTTCATTTGCCATAGATCATTTGCCCTGAATACTGCTCGCTGCGGCGAGTGTAGAGGAAGTAGCCGACCATGAGTAACCCCCTGCTGGAAGCGCACGTACTGCCGCCCTTCAAGTCCATCGCCCCCGAGCACGCCGTGCCGGCCGTAGAGGCCATTCTGGCCGAGGGCCGCGCTGCCATCGCCCTGCTGGCCGAGGCCGGCGAACCCAGTTGGGCCAGCCTGCCGGCGCGTATGGAAGACCTGGACGACCGCCTGAGCCAGGCTTGGTCGCCGGTGTCACACCTGAACGCGGTGGTGAACAGCCCGGCCTGGCGCGAGGCCTATAACGCCTGCCTGCCCATGCTCTCGGCCTACGGCACCGAACTCGGCCAGAATGCCGGGCTCTGCAATGCCTACAAGCAGCTGGAGGCCGGCAGCGGGTTTGCCAGCCTGAACGCGGCGCAGAAAAAAGTGGTGAGCAATGCCCTGCGCGATTTCCGCCTGAGCGGTGTCGACCTGCCCGAGGCAGAGAAAAAGCGCTATGCCGAAATCGCCGAGCGCCTTTCCACCATCTGCTCGAAATTTGCCGACAATGTGCTGGACGCCACCCAGGCCTGGGAAAAAATCATCACCGATGAGAGCGCCCTCGCCGGCCTGCCCGACTCCGCCCGCGCCCTGCTGCGCGAGCTGGCCAGGGCCAAGGATATTCAGGGCTATCGCGTTACGCTGGATGCCCCCGCCTATATCGCCGTGATGACACATGCCGATGACCGCAGCCTGCGTCAGGAGCTGTACACTGCCTTTGTCACCCGCGCCAGCGAGCAGGGGCCGCAGGCTGGCCAGTTCGACAATAGCGCGATCATGGAGGAAATTCTGGCCCTGCGCTTTGAGCAGGCGCAATTGCTGGGTTATGGCAGCTACGCCGAGCTGTCGCTGGTGCCGAAAATGGCCGAGTCGGTGCCGCAGGTGCTGGATTTCCTGCTCGATCTGGCGCGGCGCGCCCGCCCCGGCGCCGAACAGGATCTGGCCGAGCTGAAAACTTTTGCCCGCGATAAATTTGACATCAGCGATTTCCAGCCCTGGGACCAGGCCTACGCCTCGGAAAAACTCAAGGAAGCCAAGTACGCCATTTCGCAGGAACAGGTACGGCCCTATTTCCCGGCGCCGCGTGTGATCGACGGCATGTTGCGGATCGCCGAAAGACTGTATGGGCTGGAAATACGCCCCAGTACCACCGCCGAACTGTGGCACAGCGACGCCACCTATTACGAAATTTTTGAACAAGGCTCTAAAATCGCCGCGTTCTACCTCGACCCCTATGCCCGCGCCAACAAGCGCGGCGGCGCCTGGATGGCCGACTGCCGCGTACGCCGCCGCCTGCCCGATGGTTCCCTGCAATTGCCCGTGGCTTTTCTCACCTGCAATTTCAACCCGCCGGTAGACGGCAAGCCCGCCCTGCTTACGCACGGTGAAGTCACCACGCTATTCCACGAATTCGGCCACGGCCTGCACCATATGCTGACACGGGTGGAAGTGGCGGCGGTATCTGGCATCAACGGCGTGTCCTGGGATGCCGTGGAGCTGCCCAGCCAGTTTTTTGAAAACTGGTGCTGGGACAAGGAAGCGCTGGGCATCATGTCAGGCCACGTAGAAACCGGCGAGCCGCTGCCCGAGGCCCTGCTGCAAAAAATGCTGGCGGCGCGTAATTTCCAATCGGGCCTGCAATTGTTGCGGCAGGTCGAGTTTTCGCTGTTCGACATGAAAATCCATGCCGGGCCGGCGCTGTCCAGTGCTGCCATACAGGTTGAACTGAATACGCTGCGTGCGCAGATTGCCGTGCTCAAACCACCCGCATTCAATCGTTTCCAGCACAGCTTCACACATATTTTTGCGGGCGGTTATGCAGCGGGTTATTACAGCTATAAATGGGCCGAAGTGCTTTCCGCCGATGCCTTTTCACGCTTTGAAGAGGAAGGGGTTTTCAATCCCGACACCGGCCGCAGCTTTCGCGACAATATCCTCGCGCAGGGCGGCAGCGCCGACGCCGCCGAGCTGTTCCGCGCCTTCCGGGGCCGCGACCCCAGCGTAGACGCCCTGCTCCGCCACAGCGGCCTGAAATAAAACATGCCCCTTAAAAAGCAGTTTATCGCCGGCGCGAAATGCACGCACTGTGGCGCACAGGACAAGGTGCGCCTGTGCCGCGAAGACGGGCGCGAATGGATAGAGTGCGTGGCCTGCGGCTACAGCGAGGAACGACCCAAGGAAGTCACGCCGCATGATCCGCCGGAAGATGAGCATGAGGAGGCGGCAGCGGGAGCGGTGAGGTGGCTCCCGGGAAAGACACGGGGCACGCATGAGCACTGATGGGCGCGAGGAAAATTTGTAGGGCGGAACTCCGCAGGGTTTCCGCCGAATACTGCGGACCAATTTCAACGCCACGCCATTTCTGGAACTGGTGTATCTTGACCGGCAGGGCGCTGGCACCAATACCCCTCTCATGCGGCGGAAACCCTTCGGGGTTACGCCCTACTTGCATAAGCACCTTGGGTTGTGCCCGCCATGATATATGCCAATAAAAAAATGAAGGATAAAATTAACAAGATAGCTTTGCTAATTGATAGCCCATTGGTTCCAGATGAACTTTCCAGCATGGTTTCTGCCGGATTTTTTGTGAGGGACGATTGTTTGCTTCTAAATTATTTTTCCACTAAAAATCGTGGCAGCATAAAACAATTTACAGACAAAACCGGATTTGAGTGCGCTTTTAATTCATTTCACATATCAGATTATGTGGAGTCAGGCTATCTGGAGAATGGACTTAAATTTTTATGGCTACTATTGGCGCAGCCTTGCAACGAATCGACTGGTAAAAAAATCAGAATAATTTTGTCAGATAGCGAAGATGATGTTGTATTCAAGCTCCATGTCTTGCGAGCCGGAGAGGATTGGATTTCAAATGATTTAGAATATTATACTGAGGCGATATTGGTTATTGATTCTGATTTTCAAAGTGTATTGGAGCCTGTCAATCCAACTGTGTAACCTCCGTTTTTTATTCACTGCAAGGTCAAAAACGGCACGCGCAGAACACTAGCACTGCCGCATGACCGGCAAACGCAGCAACAACAGCCAGCCAACGCTGATCAAATCCACCAAGGGCAGCAGCAATACCAGCGGGTGCAGCAGGCCAAGCGCCACCAGCGCCAGCATGAAAACGCAGGTAAACAGACCGCCCCGGATACCCGCCTCAATCAGCGGCTGCAGGCGCTGCCTGACCGCCACCGCGTTGTAAAACGCCAACAGCATGACCTGTGCGCCCAACAATTGCAGAGGCGTGGGCAGGAAAGCCGGGCTGCCTGCAATGGCCGAGGCTGGCAGGTGAAAGAAATGGCTGAAGCTGCTGCCGTCCAGCAGTATCCACAGGCTGAGCACGCCCATGTAGGCAGCAAAAATGGCACGATTGCGGCCCTCCTGATGCAGGGGCGGCAGCAGTACCGGCACTGAAGCACTGCCACGCAGGCTTAGCGCCGTCAGTAGTGCCGCCAGACCGTCAGCCACACCCTGAACACTCAGATATCCCCAAAAGAACTGAGCAAATGCCATGCTCGGCACATCCCCCGCATGACGCCAGAACAAGGCCGAGACCAGATAGCACGCGGCCATGAGCAGACGCCCCGGCACGCTGGCGCGGGCAAAGGGCAGCAGTGCCCGGCCCTTCCAGAACCAGATGGCGTAGATGATGTGGAACAGGGCCAGCGCCGCCATGAACAGCACGTCGGGCTGCGCCGCGCCAGCACCGGCATAATTTTCCAGCTGCCAGACAATTACGACCAGAGCGACAAGGGCGCTCCACAGGCTATAGGCGATCATGCTGAGGGTGGGGCGGGTCATGGACGTTTTCCGGGAGGCGGGCGTTGGTCCATTCTCAGGGCAAAGCGGGGGCTTGGAAACTCGCATTGCGGAAAGCGGAAGACGCCCGCACCAATGCCATTAAAGCCTTTTTATTCAATTACTTGTGAAATCAAAGCCGTTACAGCTGAAAAGCGGGCTCATATTCCGATGCTTGTGCCGGCCTGAGCCATGTGCGGATAGTTGCGGACCCGCCCTCCCTGCGAAAACCCGTTGCCATCGCCACCCTTCGACAGGCTCAGGATGAACGGTTGCTGTTAATTTAAAGAGCAACAACCATAAAATATCGACACCGATCGTGCTGAGCCTGATCGACGACCCACAGGGATGTGGGGAGCGCGTATGGCCGCACGGCTAAAACCATTGGTACTGAATATCCGCACAGGACACTAACCCTTATGTCCCTGACCGTGAGACTGGCTTGCCCGCCGTATCACCCTCAAAGCGCAGGGCGATACCATCCAGACCAAATTCTTCCGACCAGTGCCGCCAGGCGGCGGTCCACATTTTCAGGCGCTGGCCCTGATTGGCGGTGTAGAACTGCTCGGGCGAGGCACCCACATGCATGTTCATGATATGGGCGGCGGTGCTGGCCGCCTCGGTGTCGAGCTGGTTGGCGTAGGGTTCGCCGATGAGGGCGTGAATGATGAGGTTGGCGGTGGTCATGTCCAGCGTCAGCAGGGGGGCGCCGGCCAGCAGCAGGAAGCGGTCGTTGATTTCCTCCACCAGCCGCTGCACGTAGTAGGCGCGGTCGAGCAGGCTGACCATGCCGTCGTGCTTGCGCAGGCTGAAGCTGGCGCGGATACGGCTGAGCAGCGGGGCGATCAGCATGTCCTGCCTTGCCTCGGTAGCGGCGCTCTCCAGCGCCTTTACGAGGCGCGGCACGTGCGCCACGTACTCGTCGACAAAGGCCAGCAGGGTGCGCAGGCGGGAGGCCTCGGGCAGGTGAATGCTGGGGTGCAACTCGGCGAGCATGCGGGTGAGCTTGCGTTCGAGTTCCTGTGTGCGCGCCTCGTCGGCGCGGGCGGTTGCCAGAACTTTTTCGAGATTGGCAACGGGCATAATCGTCTCCCGACTTCCCTGGAGACACTTCCGGAAGAAAATGTCTTGAGCGTCTAAATAACGTTGACTGCAATCTAACGGTAGAAGTTCACCCTGTTTTCGTCCACCGAACTACCAGACCCGCCGCCATTTTCCGACGAGACCCGTCAAAACGAAGAGTAAACAGCCGCTGACCACCACAGCGGGACCAACAGGGGTGTCATACACGAGGCTGGCGCCCAATCCGCCGCACACGGCAAACACGCCCAGCAGGGCCGCCAGCCCAGCCATCTGCTCCGGCGAGCGCGCCAGCTGCCGCGCCGCCGCCGCCGGAATGATGAGCAGGGCGGTAATCAGCAGCACGCCCACCACGCGCATGGCGCCGGCAATGGCCAAGGCCAGCAGCACCAGCAGCAGTTCACGCAGGCGGGCCACCGGCAGGCCATCGACCGCCGCCAGCTCCTCGTTGACGGCGCAGGCCAACAGCTCACGCCATTTCCATGCCAGCAAAGCCAATACCAGCGCCGCACCGGTGATGAGGCCCGGCAGGTCGGCGGGCAGGATATTCAAGAGGTCGCCAAAAAGATAGGCCATCACGTCCACCCGCTGGCCATGATTGAGGCTGATGGCGATCAGCCCCAGGCTGAGAAAACCATAGGCCAGAATGGCCAGCAGGGTGTCTGAGGCCAGCCCGCGCCGCGCCAGCAGGCGGCTCAGGCACAGCGCCACCGCCACGCACACCGCCGCCACCATAAGCCCGATGGGCGCGGAGAACAGCAGACCAAGGCCCACACCAAGCAGGGCCGCGTGGGCGAGGCTGTCACCAAAATAGGCCAGCCGCCGCCACACCAGCAGGGAGCCCAGCGGGCCGGCGGCGATAGCCACCGCGATGCCGCCAACCAGCGCGGGCCAAAAAAGCTCAAGAATGGACATGCGGTTCCTGCTCGGTGCACACGTTACCGTGCAGATCATGATGGTGGTCATGGTGATGGCTATAAACGGCCAGATGACTGTCGGCCGGAAGCCCAAACAGGCGCAGGTACTCGGGGTGGCGGCTGACTGCCTCGGGCAGGCCCTGGCAGCACACATGCTGGTTCAGGCAGAGCACGCGGTCGGTGGCGGCCATGACAAGGTGCAGGTCGTGCGAGACCATGAGCACGCCGCAGCCGTGGCGGTCACGCACGCGGGTAATCAGCTCATACAGCTCCTCCTGCCCGGTGATATCGACACCCTGTGTGGGCTCGTCCAGCACCAGCAGGTCAGGCTCGCGCAGCAGCGCCCGCGCCAGCAGCACGCGCTGGAGTTCGCCGCCCGAGAGCGCGCGCAAGGGGCTGTCCAGCACGTGGGTAGCGCCCACCTCCTCCAGCACGCCTTGCAGGGCGGGCAGGTCGCGCCGGCGCTGCGCCAGCTCCAGAAAGCGCCGTACCGACAGGGGCAGGCTTTCGTTCAGGTGCAGTTTCTGCGGCATATAACCCACGCGCAGGCCGGGGCTGATATGGCGCTCGCCGCTGTCGGGCGGCTCCAGCCCCAGCGCAATACGCACCAGACAGGACTTGCCGGCGCCATTGGGGCCGATCACGGTCAGAATTTCGCGCCGGTCCAGACTGAAGCTGACGCCATCAAGAATATGATGCCCGTCGCGGCGGAACTGGATATTGTGCAGGTGCAGCAGGCTCATGGCGCCGACCCGCCGCCGAGGGCTGCTGCCAGCGCCTGACACTCCTGACAAAGGCCGCTCAGCTCCACCGTCTGCTCCTCCACGGCAAAGCCATGCGCCGCCGCCATGGCTTGCAGGCCGCTGCCCAGCAGGGGGCTGGCTACCTCTTCAGCATTGCCGCAGCCCCGGCAGATCAGGAAATAGCCGACGTGCGGCGCCGCCGGCCCGCTGCAACCGACAAAGGCATTGCGCGAGGCAATGCGGTGCACCAGCCCTTGTTCGAGCAAAAACTCCAGCGCACGATAAACTGTAGGGGGGGCCGGCTTGCGTCCGTCGCCCGCCAGCCGGTCCAGCACCTCGTAGGCGCCGAGCGGCTGGTGGCTGGCCCAGACCAGTTCCAGCACCCGCTCACGCAGCGGTGTCAGGCGCGCACCCCGTTGCTCACACAGGCTGGCGGCCTGCGCGAGAGCGTCGTGCACGCAGTGCTGGTGGTCGTGCTGGTGAAACGCGTCGCTGGGCATGGGGCTCTCGGGTTGGGCTTTGCTGGCTAGCGATAAAAATGTTATGTTATATTATAACGCATACAACTTGTCCATTGCCGCCGGAGCTTTCATGCGCGCGTTGTTCACCCTGACCCTGTTGCTGACCGCCCTGCTGGGCAGCCTGTCGGCACAGGCCACCGAGGTGCTGGCCAGCATTCGCCCGCTGGCCCTGATCGCCGAGGCGGTCATGCGTGGCAGCGGCCAGATCGACCAGCTGGTGCCCGACGGCATCTCCTCGCACGACTACAGCCTGCGCCCCTCCGACCGCATCCACTTGGCCACTGCCGGCCTCGTGTTCTGGGTGGGGCCCGCGCACGAGGCCTTTCTCGTCAAGCTCCTGCAGGCCAGCCCGGCGCAGCAGGTGGTCATGCAAGAGCTGCCCGGCATGACCTGCCTGCACCAGCGCGACGCCGACAGCGACCGCCCCATCCCCGACAGCACCGACCCCCACTTGTGGCTAAGCCCCGACAACGCCGCCGCCGCCGCGCGCGGGCTGGCACGGGCGCTGGCGGCACGTGAGCCGGAAAAAGCCACGTATTACCTGCACAATGCCGACAATTTCGCCGAAGAAATGCAACTCGCCAAGGACCGCCTCAAGGCCCGGCTGGCGCCCGTGGCCAGCCACCCCTACGTGGCCTGGCATGACGCTTACCAATACCTCGAAAAGCCCCTGGGCCTGAGCTATGGCGGCTCGCTCACCATCAGCCATGAGCAGCCGCCCGGCGCCCGCCACCTCGCGGCACTGACCGACCGGATTCGCAGCCAGCACAGCGCCTGCCTGCTGGCCGAACCGGGCTTCAATCAAGCCTTGGCCCAACGCGCCTTTGACGGCCAACCTGCCCGCTTTGTCCCAGTTGATGAGTTATTCACGCTGGCCCCGCGCAACGCGCAGGGCTATGAGGCCGGCCTGACACAGATGGTTGATGGCATCAAGAACTGTCTTGGCGGTTAGTGGGGCTCCGCCAACACTCTTTAACTTTGGTACTCCGGGAGTCGGGTTAGCCAGCTTTTGTAGGGCGGGCCATGCCCGCGCACGACTGGCAGTGGCATGGCAGCAGAAGTGAAGAGTCGATATCCCCGCGCGGGCATGGCCCGCCCTACGAAAACCAAGCCACTGAGCGCAAGCCGTTAACATGGCCACGACAATCCTTAACCAGCCCGCGACCAAGCCCGCATGGAGACTATACGGCGACAGCGTTTATGCTGCCGTGGCCAGCCTTGTTCCAGCTGGCAGCCACGTGGCAGGGACTCGACATGAAAAAATGGCTGCATGAAAACCGGGGATTTTTGCTGCTCTTGCTGTGCCTGGGCCTGTTCCGCGGCGCCGTGGCCGACTGGAACCCCATACCCTCAGGCTCCATGCACCCCAACCTGCTGGAAGGCGACGTGGTGCTGGTAAACCGGCTGGCCTATGACGTCAAAGTGCCGCTCAGCAATATTTCCATCGCCCGCCTTGGCGATCCGCAGCGCGGCGATATCGTCACCTTCTGGTCGCCCGCCGACGGCAAGCGTCTCATCAAGCGCGTGGCTGCCCTGCCCGGCGACACTGTCACCATGCACAACAAGATGCTGACCATCAACGGCCGTGCCGCCACCTACACCCCGCTGGGGGAAGGCCAGGAAAGCGTCGGCCACAGCATCAGCCTGCGCACCCTGCGCCTTGAAGAAAATACCGGGCCGGAAGAGCATGAAATCCAGTGGCTGCAACACAGCAGCCTCGCCAGCAACTTCGGCCCCCTGACCCTGCCCAAAGACCAATACCTGATGCTGGGCGACAACCGCGACAACTCGGCCGACTCGCGCTATATCGGCCTGGTGCCGCGCCGCCTGTTGATCGGCAAGGCCGAAGGCGTGCTGGCCTCGGCCAATATTACGGGGAACTGGATGCCGCGTTTTGACCGGTTCGGGAAGAGTCTTTATTGAGACTCCGCATAGACCACGCCATTCTTGTTCGCACCACAATGCCTGTTATTTCTCCGTCATCCCCGCGTGCGCGGGAATGACGAAAAAATAACCACGGCAAAAATTACCCGCTAAATCCCCAAATCCCCCACCCGCAAACTCAGCCGGTCTGCCAGCATATCGCGCATTTCCTGCGGGTCTTTCTCCAGCACATGCTCGCCGCTCCGGTTTTCCACCGCATTGCGCGCATTGATATCCAGCCGCGACAACCAGAAGCGCATGGCCGCCACCGCCAGAAAGGCTGGCAGTGCCTGTCTTTCCTCCGCCAGCAGCGGGCGCAGGCTGGCATAACCCTCGATAAACGCCCGCACGCTGTCGCGCTTCAGGCGCAACTGCGGCCAGGCGCGGCAGAAGTCATTCATGGTAATGGCAATATCCAGCAGCAGGTAGTCTGCTGCTGCTTCGGAAAAATCCAGTATGCCGCTGACGGCATCGCCCATATACAGGGTGTTGTCGCGAAACAGATCGCCGTGTATCAGGCCTCTTGGCAGGGCCGGCGCATTGGCGCAGACCACGGCAAAATCATCCAGACACTTGTCCAGCAGCAGGCGGTCGGTCAGGCCCAGCCGGGGCCGCCAGCGCGTCGCAACCTCCTGCCACCAGTCAGCGCCATGGGTGTTGGCGCGTTGCAGAGGGTAGCCCTGCAAGGCGATATGCAGGCCCGCCAACGCCTGGCCCACGGCCTCGCACTGGCGCGGGCCCGGCATCAGCGCGTGCTGACCCATCAGGCAGGGCGCCAGCTGCGCAGCCTTGCCGAGGAAGAGCGGCTGATAGCTGCCATCCCAGGTCGCCAGTGGCGCCGCCACCTCCACCCCTTGCTGATGCAGGTGTACCAGCAGGGGCGGCAAGAAGGCGGCTGCCACCGGGTCCAGCTCCTCGAACAGGGTCAGTACCAGCTGCCGGGGGCCGTCTTCCGCCTCGACCGTGAGAAAATAATTGCTGTTCTCGATACCGCCCTGAATGGGCTCCAGCGCCAGCAGGCGGCCGAGGCCATATGCCAGCAGTAGCGGCTCCAGTTGTGCGGGCTCGACAATCGTGTAGACAGACATAAGGACTCCTTGGGAACACCCAGTCTACCAGCAAATCCCGGCTGTTTTTCGGCTCGCAAGCGGCTAAGCTGCGAGCACGAAATTGCCCCGGAATACCGCCCATGAAGCCCCTCATTCTCGTCGATGGTTCCTCCTACCTCTACCGCGCCTTTTTTGGCCTGCCGCCGCTCAGCACCAGTGCAGGCATGCCCACCGGCGCCGTGCGCGGCGTGGTGAGCATGCTCAAGGTGCTGCTCAAGACCTATGAGCCCGAGAGCATGGCGGTGATCTTCGACGCCAAAGGCAAGACCTTCCGCGACGACCTCTACCCCGAGTACAAGGCACAGCGCCCGCCCATGCCCGACGACATGCGCGTGCAGATCGAACCCCTGCACGCGCTGGTCAGGGCGCTGGGCCTGCCACTGATCTGCGAGGAAGGCGTGGAGGCCGACGACGTGATCGGCACCCTCGCCCGCCTTGCCGAAGCGCAGGGTCAGCCGGTGATCATATCCACCGGCGACAAGGACATGGCCCAGCTGGTGAGCGCCCACATCACCCTCATCAATACCATGAGCAATACCAGCATGGACCCCGCCGGTGTGGTCGAAAAATTCGGCGTGACGCCGGCCCAGATCATCGACTACCTGAGCCTGATGGGCGACGCCGTGGACAATGTGCCCGGCGTGCCCGGCATAGGCCCGAAAACCGCCGTCAAGCTCCTGCAGGAATACGGCAGCATCGACAATCTCATCGCCCGCGCCGGCGAAATCAAGGGCAAGGTCGGCGACAACCTGCGCGCCCACCTCGACAAACTGCCGCTGGCCCGCCTGCTGACCACCATCAAGTGCGACGTGCCGCTGCAAGAAACGCTGGACGACCTGCGCTTGCAGGCGCCCCAGCGTGATGCGCTGCTGGAATTGTATAAAACCCTGGAATTCAAATCCTGGGCGGCGGAAGTCGAGGCCGCCGGTATTGCTGGCGAGGTGGTGGAAGCCGCACCCGCCCCGACCATTGAAGTGACCTATCACACCGTCGATACCGAAGAAAAGCTGGCCGACCTCCTGCAACAACTGGAAAAAGCCCCGCAATTCAGCTTCGACACCGAAACCACCAGCCTCGATTATATGGTGGCGGAAATTGTCGGCCTGTCGTTTGCATTAAAGGCCGGCGAGGCCTGGTATATTCCGGTAGGGCACCGCTATATGGGCGTGGCGGAGCAGCTTGACCGTGAGCAGGTGTTGCAGCGACTGAAGCCGATACTGGAAAGCCCCGCCATCGGCAAGATCGGCCAGCACCTGAAATACGACACCCACGTGCTGGAAAATCATGGCATCAAGCTGCGTGGCATCGTGTTCGACACCATGCTCGCCTCCTACGTACTCGACGCCACCGCCACCCGTCACAATATGGACGACATGGCCGAGCACTACCTGAATTACAAAACCGTGCTGTTTACCGATATTGCCGGCAAGGGCGCCAAGCAGCTTACCTTTGACCAGATTGATATCGAACGCGCCGCGCACTACGCCGCCGAAGACGCCGACATCACCCTGCGCCTGCATGATGTGCTGGAGCCGGCATTACGTGTGGAGCCAAAGCTCGATGAAGTGTTCCGCACCATTGAAATGCCCACTGCCGTCATCCTGGAAAAAATGGAACATCGCGGCGTGCTCATGGACGCGGCCCAGCTGGCCGCGCAAAGCACCGAGCTTGGCAAAAAAATCCTCGATCTGGAAAAGCAGGCCTATGAGCTGGCAGGCCAGGAATTCAATCTCGGCTCGCCCAAGCAGTTGGGCATCATTCTTTACGAAAAGCTGGGCATACCCGCGCCAAAGAAAACCGCCACGGGGCAATATTCCACCGCCGAAGATGTGCTGGAACAGCTCGACCACCCGCTGCCGCGCCTGTTATTACAGCACCGCAGCCTGTCCAAGCTGAAATCCACCTATACCGACAAGCTGCCGGAAGAGGTCAATCGCAAGACGGGGCGTGTGCATACCTCTTACCATCAGGCCGTGGCCGCCACCGGCCGCCTCGCCTCCAGCGACCCCAATTTGCAGAATATTCCCATACGCACCGAGGAAGGCCGCCGTATCCGGCAGGCGTTTATTGCGGCACCGGGTTATAAGCTGGTGTCAGCTGACTATTCACAGATCGAGCTGCGCATCATGGCGCACCTGTCCGACGACGCCGGCCTGCTCGACGCCTTCCGCCATGGCGAGGACGTGCACCGTGCCACGGCAGCAGAAGTGTTTGGCGTGCCACGCAGCGAGGTGACACCCGACATGCGCCGCAATGCCAAGGCCATCAATTTCGGCCTGATTTACGGCATGTCGGCCTTTGGCCTGGCCAAGCAGCTGAATATTCCCCGCAGTGAAGCACAGGCTTATATCGAGATGTATTTTGCGCGCTATCCCGGCGTAAAGATCTATATGGAAAGTACCCGCGCGCTGGCGGCCCGGCAGGGCTATGTGGAAACGCTATTTGGCCGCCGCCTGATGCTGCGCGAAATCAACAACAAGAATCAGGCCATACGGCAAGGCGCTGAACGCGCGGCGATCAATGCGCCCATGCAGGGGACGGCGGCGGACATTATCAAACTGGCCATGATCCGGGTTGATCGCGCGCTGACGGAAAGCGGGCTGGATGCCAATATCCTGTTGCAGGTGCATGACGAACTGGTGCTGGAGGTGCGGGAAGATCAGGTCGAGGCGACCAGCGCCTTGTTGCGGGAGCAGATGGCGAAGGCGGCGGAGCTGAAGGTGCCGTTGTTGGTTGAGGTGGGGGTGGGGAGCAATTGGGACGAGGCGCATTGAGACTGGGCTCAAAGTTTTTCCACCTGAGCACGGTGCCCGATAATTTTTATTGCCGGCAAACGAAGCACCCGGCATAAAAAGCAAATCGTCATGCCCGCGAACGCGGGGATCCAGTGGCTTTGGTTTTGTCGCTATATGGCGTAACGGAGTCCATCACGTGCCCGTGTTTTTTTGCCGCATTCGCGGGCTGACCACTGATTGAAGCCCGCCCGCGAATGCGGCAAAAGCAAACCATCAGGCCTGCCGCCCATGCGCCTCCACAATCGGCCCACCCTCCGGGTCCAGCGGTACCGGCTCGGGCGGGTAATCCAGCCAGCCCCCGAGCACATCAGCCAGTTCTTCCAGCCCCTGCACCTTGAGCGAGGAAAACAGCTGCACGGTCGCCGGGCTGCCGGCCTGCTTCAGGGCCTGCCGCACCGACAGCAGGGCCGCATTGGCCGGCCCCCGGTTCAGCTTGTCACACTTGGTGAGCAGGATGTGCACGGGTATCGGCCGCGCCTCGGCCCAGTCCAGCATGGCCGTGTCGAACTCGGTGAGCGGGTGGCGTATGTCCATCAGCAGCACCAGCCCGCGCAGGCTGCCGCGCTCGCGCAGGTAGTGGCTGAGGTGCTTCTGCCAGTCCTGCTTCAGCGCCAGCGGCACGGCGGCATAGCCGTAGCCTGGCAGGTCCACCAGCCGGCGCTCGTCGTCGAGCCGGAAAAAGTTCATGAGCTGGGTGCGGCCCGGCGTTTTCGAGGCGCGGGCAAGCTGGCGTTGGCGCGTCATGGTGTTGATGGCGCTGGATTTGCCGGCGTTGGAGCGCCCGGCAAAGGCCACTTCGGCGCCCACATCGGGCGGGCAATGGCGCACCTGCGGGGCGCTGGTCTGGAAGCTGGTTTGCGCCAGCAGGGCCAGCATGGGGTGTTCCGGCGGCAACATCATGAAGGAAGGATCGCTCATTGCTAATAACGGCACTATTCTAAGGGGTATTAACCCTTTTAACACTTGGTATATAATCCGGCGGCTTTGCAGTTCAGCCATGCAGGCCGCCGGTTCCCCGGAGCCCGGCGGGTCGGGCTCCGCTCCATGCACCGGAAAGGAGAACCTGCCATGCGCCTGCTGCGTCTGCTTCTGGTCTGCTGTACCCTGTTGCCGGGCCTTGTCCTCGCCGCCTCGGTGCAGGAGCGCTATGCCGGCAGCTGTGCCAACTGCCACGGCAGCGGCACCGAGGGTGCGCCGCGTACCGGCGATGCCGCTGCCTGGGCACCGCGCCTGCGCCAGGGCGACGCGGTCCTGCTGGCGCACGTAAAGAATGGTATACGGGCAATGCCGCCGCGCGGCCTGTGCAATGACTGTAGTGATGCGGAATACCGGGCACTGATTACGTTTATGTCAAAGTAAATCATGCCCAGGTAAAGTATGTCCAAGTAAGCCAACACACGGAACAACGATCCATGAAGAAGTATATTGCTGCCGTCGTACTGACCTTGGGTCTGGCCAGCGTGGCCCACGCCCTCACCATGCCCACGGGCGATGCCACCGCCGGCCAGACCAAGGCCGCCGCCTGCGGCGCCTGCCATGGTGCCGATGGCAACAGCGTCGCTCCCACCTTTCCGCGTCTGGCGGGGCAGAATGCCAAGTATATTTTCAAGGAACTGACCGACTTCAAAGCCGGCCGTCGCATCAACGGCACCATGCAGGGCATGGCCTCGGGCCTGAGCGAGCAGGACATGGCCGACGTGGCGGCTTACTTCTCCTCGCAGAAGGGTGGTGTTGACCTCGCCAAGAAGGCGCTGATACACGACGGCGAAACACTCTATCGCGGCGGCAACGCCAAGGTGGGCCTGGCCCCCTGCTCCGGCTGCCATGGTCCTGCCGGCAAGGGCAATGAATTTGCAGCCTTCCCGCATATCGGCGGTCAGCACTCCGACTACATCAAGAAGCAGCTTTACGCCTTCCGTGCCGCCGGCCGCGGTGACCTCACCACCGACGACATGAAGCGCGTGAACGACCCCAACACCATGATGGAAACGACCGCCGCCAAGCTGTCTGACCAGGATATCGAAGACCTGTCCAGCTATATCTCCGGCCTGCACTGAGTCAGGTGCGGTAAGCGCAGAAAGGCGACCTTCGGGTCGCCTTTCTGCATTTTGGTCCTGTACCACCGAGGGTTGTTCTGCCGCCGCCTGACCGCTTACAACAAAAAGCGCACAGCGGGCGGCTTCTAGGGCCGTGCCGAATCCGTTATGCTCGTCGCCTGAAAATTATTGGCTTGTGGAGCTGTCCTGTCATGCTGAAACGTTCGCTTGCTGCACTGGTATTGTTGGCGCTTCCCCTGTTTGCCGCCGCTGCTGACCCCGTCGAAGGCAAGGACTATACCCTGCTCTCCAACCCTGCCCCGGTAGAAGTGCCCGGCAAGGTCGAAGTACGGGAATTTTTCTGGTACGGCTGCCCGCACTGCTTCCGTCTCGACCCCTTCATTGAAAAATGGCTGGCCGCCAAGCCCGCCTACGTGAACTTTATCCGCACGCCGGCGGCAATGAACCCGAGCTGGGAAATCAATGCCCGTGGCTTCTATGTGGCACAGATGCTGGGCAAGGACGACGTCAGCCATGTGGCCATGTTCAACGCCATTCATGTGCAGCACCAGCAGCTGTTCGACCCGGACTCCATCGCGAATTTTTACGCGGGCTACGGCATCGACCCCGCCACCTTTGCGGCGGACTATAATAGTTTTACGGTGATCGGCAAGATCGCGAAATCCAAGCAACTGGCCCAGCAGTTCCAGCTTGATGGCGTACCGGCACTGGTCGTTGACGGCAAGTACGTGGTCAAGGGTGAAACAGGCGCCGTGCTTGACGTGGTGAACTACCTTGTTGCCAAGGAAGCCGCCATGCTACCCAAGCCTGCTGCTGCGCCGACCCCGGCACACAAGCACAAGAAGGCGCCCGTCGCCGCCAGCTGAGATGACCAACCGACTCCCTGAGTCCGGGGAGTCTGCATGATTGAACGCCTGACCCGCCATCTGGTGCGCCCCGCCGCCCTGCGGGTCAGGCATATCGTTCATGAGCATAACGAGCCCCTGGGCGCGCGCCTGCGCTGCCTCAGCTTCAATATGCAGGCCGGCATGGGCATGGCCGAAGCCCACCACTACCTGACCCGCAGCTGGCAGCACCTGCTGCCCCATCCCGACAGCCGCGAACACTTGATGCGTATTGGCCAGTTGCTGGCCGACTACGACATCGTCGCCTTGCAGGAGGTCGATGGCGGCAGCCTGCGTAGCGCCTATATCAATCAGGTCGAACACCTTGCGGAGCAGGGCGGCTTCGGCTGGTGTCACCAGCAACTCAATCGTGACCTCGGCCCGCTCGGCCAGTTCAGCAACGGCATGCTCAGCCGCCTGCAGCCCGCCGTGGTCGAGGAATACGCCCTGCCCGGCCTGCGCGGTCGCGGCGCCCTGCTCATCCGCTTCAGGCTGGCCCGGGACCAGCAGCTGGCGGTGCTCAACCTGCACCTGGCGCTTACCCAGCAGGGGCGGCGCCGGCAGCTGGCCTTTGTCGCAGAGCTGATACAGGACATTCCCCATGTGGTCATCATGGGCGACCTAAATTGCACCGTGAGCGAACTCACCGAGTCCGCGCTCGGCCGGCGTGACTGGCGCTGGCTGGACGACGCCCTGCCCACCTACCCCAGCTGGCGCCCGCTGCGGCAGATCGACCATATTCTGGTCAGTCCCGGCCTGCAGATCACCGCCGCCATGGCGCTGGACGTGCGCCTTTCTGACCACTGCCCGCTGGCGCTGGAACTGACGCTACCGGCAGAGCTGCTGGGCTAGGGTCTGTTGACGTTTTTGTAGGGCGGGCCATGCCCGCGCACAACGGAACGCTGGCGCTTTACCCTGCTGCCATATACCCCTGCCAGTCGTGCACGGGCATGGCCCGCCCTACAAAAAGCCGGGCTCGGGCAGGTTTTTTTGCGGCAGTCGCAGGCGACGACAACCCCGCAAAAAGGCACAATGCCCCTTGCTGCTTTGCGGATGCCTTGAATGAACATGATACTGCTCGCCCTGCTGGTTCCCTTTTGCCTCTTGCTGGGGGCGGTGTTTGGCCACTGGCGCCAAAGCCAGCGCCTGAGCACGCTGGTCAGCCGTGTGCTGGAGCTGCAAGCCCAGCTGACGGCGCATACCCAGAGCGAACACGACGCCGCGCTGGAACGTGCCCGCCTTGACGAACAGTGGCGGCAGGCCGAAAAGAATCAGGAACGCCTGCTGGCGGAACAGGCAGAGTCACGGCAGCAACGCAGCCGCCTTGAAGCCGAGCTGCAGCAGCAGTCCATCCTGCTTGCCGAAACCAGCACCCGCCTGCTGGCCGCGCAGGAGCAACTGCAAGCCGAGCGCCAGCTGCTGCAAGGTGCACAGCAGCAGTTGGGCACGCACTTTGAAAATCTCGCGCAAAAAATCTTCGAGGAAAAGTCGCGCAAGTTCACCGAGCAAAACCAGCTCGGTCTCGACGGGGTGCTCAGCCCGCTGCGCGAGCAGCTCAAGGACTTTCGCGACAAGGTGGACAAGGCCTATGGCAGCGAGGCCAGCGAGCGCGCCGTGCTCAAGGAACACCTGACACGGCTGGAAGGCCTCAACCGCCAGATCAGCGACGACGCCGCCAACCTCACCAGGGCCCTCAAGGGCGACCGCAAGCTGCAAGGCAACTGGGGCGAAATGATTCTGGAGCGGGTACTGGAAGAGTCCGGCCTGCGCCGGGGCCATGAATACGAAACCCAGTTCAGCAGCACCAATGAAGACGGCCAGCGCCTGATTCCCGACGTGATCGTGCGCCTGCCGGAAAACCGCGACATCATCATCGACGCCAAGGTGTCACTGCTGGCCTACGAGCGCTATTGCAGCAGCGATGATGCGGCGGAAAAAGAGGCCGCGCTCAAGGCCCACGTCTTGTCACTGCGCACGCATATCCGCAGCCTCAGCGCCAAGGCCTATGAGCACATCAAGGAAATCCGCAGCCTCGACTTCGTGTTCATCTTCATGCCGGTGGAGGCTGCCTTCCTGGTGGCCGTTGAGCACGACTCCAGCCTGTTCAGCGAGGCCTTTGCGCGCAAGATCATCATTGTCAGCCCCACTACCCTGCTGGCCACGCTGCGCACGGTGGAGAGCATCTGGCGCTACGAAAAGCAGAGTCGCAACCACGAGGAAATTGCTTATCAGGCCGGCCAGCTGCATGACAAGTTTGTCGGGTTTATCGACAATATGAAGCGCATCGGCAATGCCCTCAACCAGAGCCAGCTGGCTTACGAAAGCGCTTACAAGCAGCTGAGTGAAGGACGCGGCAACCTCGTCAATGGCGCGCTCAAGCTGCAAAAGCTGGGGGCAAAAACAAAGAAAAACCTGCCCGGTGAGTTGCTGGACGCCGACAAGGACGCCACCGCCCCCACGACCGGCCAGCTGGCTGGTCTTGACCTCCTTGATGACGACGTAGCAGAGCAGGAATTGCCATGAAACTGATCGCCTCGCCCACCAGCCCGTTTGCACGCAAAATCCGCATTGTGCTGCTGGAAAAAAACCTGGCCTGCGACACGGTCATGGACATTCCCTGGGCGGAACACACCCACGTGCCCGAGTACAACCCGCTGGGCAAGATCCCCGTGCTGGTGCTGGCCGACGGCAGCAGCGTGTATGACTCACGGGTGATTGCGGAATATCTGGAAACCCTGCCGGCGGCGCCCCGGCTAATCCCGGAAGACCCTGCCGCACGCATTGCCGTGCGCCGCTGGGAGGCGCTGGCCGATGGCGTCAGTGATGCCGCCGCCAGCATTTTCCTCGAATACAACCGGCGCACGCCCGCCCAGCAAAGCCCGGACTGGATAGCGCGTCAGCAGCTGAAGATCAGCCGTGGCCTGCTGGCCATGAACAGCGAGCTGGGCGCCGGCCGCTGGTGCATGGATAACGCGTTTTCGCTGGCGGATATTGCGGTGGGCAGCACTCTCGGCTATCTCGACCTGCGCTTTTCCGAACTCGGCTGGAAGCACAGCCACCCGCCGTTGCGGGACTTGCAGCGGCGGCTGGAGCAGCGCCCCAGCTTTCAGGCAACGCAGCCGCCGCCCACCTGAAGCCACGCACGCCGCACAACAAAAAGCCCAACCCTGCCTGGCAGGGTTGGGCTTTTTGAGAACTGGCCTTGCCGCGCGCTTAGCGCCCGAAGGCTGCAACCCCCTGCGTGAGCGTGGTGTTGTCGGTAATGGCATAACCCAGGCCCACCTTGTTGGCCTGCGCCCCGGCAAAGAAGCCGTTGACGTTGGTGCTACAGGTGGATGCACAGCCGGTGGTGGCAAGACTGCTCAGGCTGAACGTGGCAGAGTTGGTGCTCAGGGGCTTGGTATCGTTGACCACGTAGCTGAGGCCGGCAATGCCCACCTGCAAGTCCACCAGCATGGTCGGGCTCGGGCCAAAACTCACCTGGACGAAGCTACCACTGCCCAGGGTACCCACAGCGCTGCCATTGGTGGGGCTGGTACCCCCTTCAAGACTGTATTTCACCGCAGCGCCCTGCTGTGCATTCAGGGCGCTCATGACCGCCGCCGGGGTTGGTGCGCCCGTGATGTAGTGCACCGAATCCACATTGGTCAGCACTGGCGTAGACTCACCCTCGACGCTTGGCATGCCAGCCACCCAGCGGCCCCACTCCAGCGTGCCATCGCTGCCGCCACCCGTGGTGTCGGAGGCCACTTGCGTACCCGAACTGTCGTTGCGGTTCAGGATGGCCTCGCTCCCGTTGCCGGCATCCAGCAGGCCATTGCTGTCGCTGTAGGTATCAATGGCGGCGTAGGCGTCTGAGCCATAGCTGTTGGTCTGGTAGACCAGCGCCGTCGGCACGCTGGTCTGGCCCAGCGCAGCCACACCGCCAATCGAGTCCAGGAGACCGACATTGATGGCATAGGTAGCGCCCACCTGGCTCGCCGTACTGCTGCTGCCGGCGATAAAGCCGTTGATGGTGGCGGTACAAGTCTGGCTGACGCAGTTGTTGCCCGTTGCTGCCAGGCCACCCAGGGAGAAGGTGCCGCTCTGCAACAGGTTCGGCACCTGCTGGTTATTGGCCACCACACTGTAGCTGGCACTGCCAATCGTGACTTCCAGATCGGCGCTCAGCTCCAGCGAGTTGAGGTCCAGGTCCAGATTGAAGTGATTGAGCACGCCGGCCGTCGACAGATCCTCACGTGGCGCGGTGCCGCCCTGCAGGCTGTAGTGCACGATCTCCAGATCGGGCGCAGTTCCCGTAACCCCCAGGATATAGGGCACATACAGCCCTGGGCCGACCGTCAGGGTATTGCTGTTATTGCTGCTGCTGCCGGAGGAAACACCCGCTATCGACAAGGTGCCGGAGCCATCGGTGACTTCGCTGTAGCTGATATCACCGAGGGTCACGAGCCCGTTGTACTGCAGGGCCGTACTGGAGCTGGCCGGGTTGGCGAAAATCTGTTTGCCATTGCTGTCGCTGAGCGTGCGCAAGGCGCCGGGCGCGCTGTCCTCAGTGCCGTCAAAGCTGGCCTGCAGCTGGCCATTGAGCACGCTGCTGTTACTGCTGCCCCCCACTGGCACCGCAAAGGTATAGCTGGGGCTGCCGTCGACCGAGCTGCCCAGCGGCGCCGTGCTGGAAATGGCCACGGGGCCGGACTGGGTCAGGGCCGCTACCCCGAGGATATCGCCAGAGCCCGTGCTGAGGTCATAGCTGGCGCCGAGGCGCGAGCCGTCGTTACCGGCAAAGAAACCGCTGACCGTAGCCGAACAGTTGCCATCACAGGCCGTGCTGGTGACGCCCGTCAGGCCCGTGAGCTGAAAGCCACCGTCCTGAATGACGGTCGGTACGGACTGGTTGTTGGCCACCACCAGATAGTCGGTGCCGTTCATGGTCAGGTCGAGCCGCAGGTTCAGCAGCGCATTGGTCAGGTCAATATTGATATTGAACGTATTGAGCGTGCCCGAGCTGGTGCTGCCGCCGCTGTACAAGCGGGGGGTGCTGGCGTCGCCGGCACCCGCCAGCGAGTAGCTGACCAGGCCGATCGGCGCGGGCGCCGGCCCGCTCTGGCCCACGATATAGGGAATATACTGGCCGACAGCGGCGGTAACCGAGCCGTCGAGGCTCTGGCCGCCGGTCAGCTCGCCAAAGCTGATGCCGCCCTCGTTGACGACATTGGCGTATTGCAGCGCACCGATGCCGGTCGCACCGGCGGCCGTGCCGGTATTGTTGAATATCGGGCCACCGTTGACATCGGCCAGCACCAGATCACCACTGCTGTCAAAATTGGCCAGCGCATCGACCGCAATCGGCGCCACGTTCGAGCTCGCCGAGACAATACCACTGATATGAGTTACTGGCGGCGTCTGACCCGGAATGGCGACGCTGTACAAGGGCAGGCCAAAGTTGGTGCTTTGCAGGGGACCGGCAGTTTGCGTGCCGGACGGCTGCTCTACGCCATTGGGCAGGCCGCCAGTCTGCTGCTGGTTGCCCGCCGTGGGTTGGGTCGACGAACTACTGCTGCTACTGCTGCCGCCACTACCGGGGCCGGGGGCGCCGACATTGGTTTCATTATTGGTCTGCTGCGGCGCGGTATTGGGCTGCACCACGGCCGACTGGCCGGCGATCAGGGTGATATTGCCCTGATCGTTCGTGACAATCACCGAGCCCAGATTGACCGTGACATCCAGGCTGTCACCATTGATGTCGGCAGTAAAGCTGGTGCCACGGATACCGATGGTCGCCACCGGCGTCTTGACCCGGTAGCTGGCCTTGTTGATATGGCCGATAACCCCGGTAATGGTACGCATGCCGCCGCGTACCAGATTGAAGAACACGGAGGTATCTTCCGGCTTCTTGTTGGCGTAGATGTACTGGTCAACGCCAAATATCGTATTGGGCTGCAAGGCGACAAAGCCGCCGTCGGTGAAGCGTATCTGCACGCGCCCGCTGCTCGTGCTGATGCGGTCGCCGCCGTCAACCTCGTCACCCCGGTGCAGGGTGCGGGTCTGGCCGTCGTGGGTGACAGCCGTCACCGGGCCATAGACGAAACTGACATGGCCGGCACTTTCAGCCAGCGCCTGACCCGACAGGAAACCTGCCACCGTCGCCGCCAGAATCGTGTAGCAATGCATTGCGTTGCGTTTTGTCATGATGTTTCTCCCTGAGACCCGTGCTCACATCTCATAACGCAAGTCCAGACTGATTACGTTACGGCTGAATTTGTCGACGACGATATTCGAGTTGCTGCGTGTGTAGGCATACAAGGGCCGCAAGGACAGGCCTTTTTGCAGGGTATAAACCGCACCCAGGGTAAAGTCATACTGAAGGTCGTCACGGGTCGTCAGGAAGGGCTCATAGACCGTGTCGAAGGCCCGCCGCTCCACCGCCAGCGAGGAATTCAACGCCAGTCTGTCGCTCAGGAAAAGCGTACCACCGCCACGCAGGCCGGAAAAATGCTGGCTGTTGTAGCTGTAGTCGCTGTCGCCGACGATTTCACTGCCGAAATACGCCCCCCCGTAGACCACCGGGGTGTAGCGCATGATGAGCGCCGTGGAGTAGGCCCCACCCAGGGTATTGCGCGTGGCATTGAAAGGTGAGTTGTTGGGATAACCCAGACGGTCGCTTTGCAGGTAAGCCGTAACCTGGCTGGCGGAGGAGGCGCTGTACTGGTACTGGAATATGCCCCCCCACAGCTTGCGGAAGAGACTGCTGTCCATCTCGTAGTCCTGGTCCTGCAGTTTCGCACTGAGCTGGCTGGCACCCATGTGATAGGCTGCGCCAAGGTCGAGATCACCGAGCAGGTATTTGAAGTCGCCGTGATCGGGGTAGGAGCGGCCATTCACGTCGGCATCACCCAGCAGGCTCCAGCGCGGGTCCAGCGCATACTGGCCATTGACGCCGGCCATGGCCTGGGCAAAGCCACTGCTTTGCTTGACCGCATTGGGCGAGAGGGTGCCCACCAGTCCGTCGAGAAAGCCCGGCAGCGCAATCTGGCTCTGGCCGGTGGCCAGGTTGGCATTGCTGTCATAGCCGGCGCCCGCCTCCACATAGCCCGTAATCTGTTCCTGCTGCTGTTTTTCCGCCTTGGTCAGGTCACCCAGATAGGCGGCAACCATCTTCTGCACCTCGGGCGGCGGATTGTATTGCTGGATGGTGTCCAGTTCCTGCCGGGCGCTCTTGTTTTCGCCAAGGGCAAGGTGGGTACGCGCCATCTGCACGCGGCAGGGCCCGTTCTTGGGATCAACGGTCAGGCAACGCTCAAAGGCGAAGGCGGCCTGGGCGGCGTTGCCGCTTTCCAGTGCAGAAAGCCCGAGCAGGTAGTCGTAGTCAGGCTGGCCGGCGCGATCATCTTCCAGCGGCGCCAGCAGGTCATATGCGGCCTTGGGCTGCTGCTGGGCGAGTAGTTGATCGGCCTGCTTGAGAACGGCGTCCTCATCGGCATAGGCAAACAAGGGCAGCCCGGCCAGAACGAGAGCAATGGCACAAGCAGTCTTGCTGAAGGCAAATCGGCCCATAATTCGAGTCCCTGAATTTATTGTAAGTACCGCTCCCGGCCATGGTGGCAAGCCGCAGCTGCTTGCGGACCGGCCCGGTTCCCCTTACCTGACAATGTGTCAGTCACAGCATTGTAGAAGACCAATGGCAAACAGCCTACCCTGCCACGCAAGATATTGCGATGAACCTTGGTCGGAGCCGGCCCGTTTCTGCCCTGCCGGAACCCTGTTTCCGATGTCAGGGCCCGCCGCCAGGGCCTGTAACACTCTTTACACGCTGACCCTAGCTGCTTTCGGCCGGGCGCGCGGCCTGAGATCGCCACAGGCTGGTGCCCAGAAAGATCAGGCGCAGCTGCTTGATGGCCCGGTTTTCCAGATCCTGCTCCAGTCGCGACTGGCCCGGCGGCAGGGCAAGAACATCCTGCGCCAGATTGGCGACCGTGGTCACCACCAGATCGGCAATCATCTCGATATCATCCGACGACAGCTCGCGGACTACCGGAAACACCCGCATGTCTGCTGCCAACTCATTGACGAAATAGCGAATCTCCCGCGCTATGGCCTCCCGCACCACCGTCGAGCCACCCGAGCGCTCGCGGGTGATGAACTCGAAAGCTACCGCGTGATGACGCACAAAGCCCAGATAGACCTTGATGGAGTCACGGATGGCGAACTTGAACGCCCCCAGGGAGTGCATGCGGGCATCACGCAGCAGCCGGCGCAGGGTCAGGCAGGCGTCATCCACCAGTGCAAGACCGAGCTCGTCCATGCCGCGAAAATGCCGATAAAAGGCCGTCGGCACCAGACCGGCCTCGCGTGTTACCTCGCGCAGGCTGAGTGAGGCAAAACCGCCACCGGCCTTGGCCAAGGTGAGCGCGGCTTCCAGCAGAGCCTGCCGGGTCTGCTGCTTTCGTTCTTCACGTACCGTCATCAATCTCTCCACCTGTGGTACGGGCTGGCGGCCGACACTGCAGGCTACTGCGTAAATGCTTCAGTCCGTTTCGGAACCGGAACAGGGGCTGGTTCTGAAACCAGCAACGATCAGGCCCATCCCGGGGCCGGACGACAAACTCCAAAGTATAGCAAAGCGGAACGATCGTACACGGGAACAAGGCCAAGCATAGCCTCATTTTCGGCCATCTCGGTCACATAATCTTACATTGCCTGTGGCACCCCGGCGGGTCGCAGGTACAAAAACAGACGAGCTGCAAAAATTTCAGTGCACACCTGTTGACTGTTTTGAGAGCATGGTTCATATTGAGTGCACATTCGTTCACTTAGACGGAAAAGACACCATGAACACCAACGCCTCCCTGAACAGCAGCAAGACCCTTAACCCGGTTGCAGCCACTTTCCAGAAGCTGTTTGACAACGACTGGCTGGACTTCGCCATCAGCCATGTCAACCCGCTGTTCAGCGTGACCCGCACCAAGGCGCGCGTGGTGTCTTTCCATCAGGAAACACCGGATGCCCTCTCCATCCTGTTGCAGCCGAACCAGAACTGGGCCGGCTTCCAGCCTGGCCAGTTCGTGCCGGTGCGGGTGGACATCAAGGGCGTGATCCATGAACGCTGCTACAGCATCACCAGTGCGCCGGGCGAAAGCACCATCCGCATTACGGTCAAGCGTCAGAACGGCGGTCTGGTGTCGAACTGGCTGCACCAGCACCTGCTGATCGGCGACATCATTGAACTCGGCGCTGCCGGTGGCGAGTTCGTGCTGCCCGCCGTGCTGCCGGAAAAGCTGCTCTTCATCGCTGGCGGCTCGGGCATCACCCCGGTCTACAGCATGATCCGGGCGGCCCTGGCCAGTAACCCGGAAGCCGACATCGTGCTGGGCTTTTATGCCCGTAACTACCTGGACCTGATCCTGCTCGACGAGCTGGAGGCCCTGAAGGAAAAGCACGCCGGCCTGCGCATCCAGCTTTGCATCACCGGCGAGCGCATGTTCCCGGAAGATCTGGTGGGTCGTTTCACCCCCGCCCAGTTGCAGGGCTACTGTGCCGATGTTGCCAGCCGTGAAACCTTTGTCTGCGGCCCGGCTGGCCTGATCGAAGCCGTGGTCGCCCACCATGCTGGCAAGGGTCTGGAAGCACAGTTGCACAAGGAGTATTTCGGCCTGCCGCCGGTAGTGCGTGAGCCGGGCGCCAGCGCCGAAGTGATTTACCTGAAAAGCGGCCTGACCGTGGAAACCAGCGAGCCGACCCTCCTGCAGGCGGCTGAAAAAGCCGGCCTGAAGCCGAAGTTCGGCTGCCGCATGGGCGTCTGCAATACCTGCAGCTGCGTAAAGAAGGAAGGCGTGGTGCGCAACCTGGTATCGGGCGCGATTGACGACACCCCCAACACCCTGATTCGCCTGTGCATCAGCGAACCGCTGTCGGCCGTGACCCTGGACATCTGACTCTCGACATTAGAGAACGCTCTGCCCCGGCAGAGCCCCGAACCCCATTGAATTCATACCGCGATCGAGGAATTATCATGAGCGCCTTTGAGAACATCTACAAAACCAGCAGCAAGAGCCGCACCCTGAGCCCCGCAGAAATCGACGCCTTTGGCGCCGAACTGGACGCCCTGCGCCAGAGCGTGATGGACAACGTGGGCGAGCGCGAAGCCACCTATATCCGCAATGTGCAGAAGCTGGTGCGCTACACCGAAATCGGTGGCCGCGCCCTGCTCATGGCCGGCCTCTTCCCGCCCGCCTGGCTGGCCGGCACCGCCCTGCTCAGCGTCAGCAAGATCGTGGACAACATGGAGTTGGGCCACAACGTCATGCACGGCCAGTACGACTGGATGAACGACCCCACGCTCAATGGCAATACCTTTGACTGGGACACCGTGTGCACCGCCGACAACTGGCGCCAGACCCACAATGTCGTGCACCACACCTACACCAACGTGCAGGACGTGGACCATGACATCGGCTATGGCCTGCTGCGCCTGTTCCCCGAGCAGAAGTGGGAGCCGCGCTTCCTGCTCAATCCGATTGCCGCCAGCCTGCTGGCCGTGACCTTCCAGTGGACGCTGGCCCTGCAGTCGCTGGAACTGGAAAAGCTGCCCAAGGGTGAAAAGACCCTGGCCGAGGTGCGCGAGGAGTTCAAGCCCATTCTGGCGAAGATGCGCAAGAAGTTCTTCAAGGACTACGTGTTCTTCCCGCTGGTGGCCGGCCCCTTCTTCCTGCCGGTGCTGACGGGCAACTTGACCGCCAACCTTGTGCGCAACCTGTGGACCTTCAGCATCATTTTCTGTGGCCACTTCACCGAAGATGCGGAAACCATCCCGGAAGCGGCTATCGCCAACGAAACCCGTGGCCAGTGGTACCTGCGCCAGATTCGTGGCTCCAGCAACCTCACCGGCAGCCGCGTGTTCGACTTCATGAGCGGCAACCTGAGCTACCAGATTGAACACCACCTGTTCCCGACGGTGCCGGCGGTGCGTTACAAGGAAATGTCGGTCAAGGTGCAGGAGATCTGCGCGCGCTACGGCCAGCACTACAATGCCGGCCCGTTCAGCAAGCAGTTTTTCACGGTAGTGAAGCGTATCCTGCGCTACAGTTTACCTACGGCCAAACCCGCCCAGCTGCTCGCCGCCTGAGCCAGGGCGCGTCAGGCCACTCCGAAGCCCCGGATTGTCCGGGGCTTCCCCACACCTGAATGGAGATGTTCATGGCAATTTTGACCCGGCTTGAAGCCCTGAAAGACCTGATCCAGGAAGCCGTTGACAAGGGTGCAACCACGGTGGAACAGATACACCAGAGCATCGCCGCCATGCCCCTGGAGGCGCTTGAGCAACGCGGCCTGCTCGAAGACAAGGCCACCGTGATCAAGGAAAAGCAGGCAGCCACCATCGGCGCCGTGTACGACGCCATCCGCCGCGTCAACAAGGAAGTCGGTGACCTGGCCTCCGGGCTGATCGAGTCACTGGAAGACCACAATGCGGTGCAGGGCAATATTGGCAAGAAGGATTGAGGGGGCATGGCCTTTCCCGGCCACCGGGAAAGGCCGCCATTCGCGGGCAGCACCACGCTTTTGCAACACCCGCATGCAGACTGTGGCGCCTCTGTGCCCAGCCCCCGTCAGGCATCATTCGCTTGCACCGGGCCGACGCACTATCGCGCTTTGAAGGTTGTCACCGCTCAGGCATCGGTAAATTTCAGCAAACAGCTTCCCGCTCCCCGCAAACACCTCGAGCAGATCCGGATCAAAATGCTCCGGCATGGTACGCCCGTCTCCCATTGTCAATATTTCCATGGTGCGCTCATGCGTGTAAGCCTCCTTGTAAGGACGTGCACTGCGCAGGGCATCGTAGCAATCACATAGCGCCATCATGCGTGCCGGCAGCGGAATCTTCTGCCCCGACAGACCCGCCGGATAGCCACTGCCATCCCAGCGCTCATGATGGCAAAGAGCAATTTCCGCACCCATGCGCATGTACTCCGAGCGCCCCTCATCCAGCATGCGGGCACCGAGGGTGGTGTGCGTTTTCATCACACTCCATTCCTCAGGAGTCAGCGCAGCCTTCTTCAGCAGGATATTGTCGGGAATCCCTATCTTGCCAATATCATGCATGGGGCTTGCATAGAAAATCCTTTTCTGGAAATCCAGGCTCTCACCCGCCGCTTGCGCAAGGACACGGCAATAGTCGCTGATGCGATTGATATGGCCCCCCGTGGTTTCGTCCCGGTATTCCGCCGCGCGCGTCAGCAAATAGAGACTTTCCCGGTAGCTCTCCTCAAGCTGGGCCGTGCGCAGCTTGACCTGGTGCTCCAGCAACTGGTTGTGATCATTGAGCTGATCATGCAACTCCTTCAGGCGCAGAAGATTGCGCACGCGAATACGCAGCTCCACGTGCTCCACGGGTTTGGTGAGAAACTCCTCGGCACCGACCTCCAGGCCCTTGAGAAACGAATCATGATCAGACAGTGCCGTCACGAGGACAATCGGAATATGCTGGGTGGCCCTGTTTTTCTTGAGCAGGCGGGTCACCGTGTACCCGTCCATTTCGGGCATCATCACATCAAGCACAACCAGGTCCGGCGCCCTCTCACTGATCAGCCGCAGTGCTTCCTGGCCGCTTGTCGCAGCGCGCACCGTATAACCATCTGCTTGCAGCATGATGGTCAACAACAGGGCATTTTCCCGGATATCATCCACCACAAGAATTTCAGCAGGATGCAAAGGCGTCATAACTATCTCCGTTTCAAGGGGTTCAAGGCTGTCGCTCTACCACGCGACTTGTTGATACAAGGTGTGTTGCCTCTACCGGCAACATTTAGCGCAATTCCATCTGCTGTCCGGCCAGACCGGCCAGAAGTTCTCCCAGAGCCGCCTCCACTGCTGCAACGAGTGGGTCGAACTGCGGCATCAACTGATCAAGTTTCGCCTGGTCACCTGCAAATCCTGCCCGCTCCAGCTCCTCGCAAAAATATGCCAGCGCCTTTGCGCCAAAAGAGAAGGAAGGCGAGCGTAGTGCATGCGCTGCAGCCGCGACACCCGGCCAACGGTGCCCGCTGTAAGCGAGATGCAGTTCGGCGGGCAAACGCTGGACGGACTCAAGATACTGGGTCAGCAATTCGTGCAAGGCCGTGGGATTATTGCCAACCAGCTGGATCAGTGCCGTCAGGTCCACCGCCGCGTCCGGGGCTGCAGTTTCCGCCGCAACGGGCAACGGCCCGGCTGGCTGGCATGCCCCCTCGGGTTGCAGCCACTTGCCCAGCGCCACACGCAGTTCGTGCAGCTGGATCGGCTTGGTCAGGTACTCATCCATGCCGATGGCAAACACGTGGCTGGCCTCCTCACGCAGGGCATTCGCTGTCAGTGCCAGGATGGGTATGCGGCGCTCGCCTGCCTCTTCACGGCGGATGGTTTCAGCGAGCGTGTAGCCGTCCATTTCCGGCATGTGCAGGTCGGTAATCAGCAAGGCGTAGCGCCCGGCCCGCCACAGACGCAAGGCTTCTGCCCCATTCGCTCCAATGTCCGCTGCATACCCCAGGAGCCCCAGTTGCAGTAGCAGGACTTTCTGGTTGGTGGCTTCATCTTCGGCAATCAGGATGAGGCGCCCTGCCTCGCGCTCTTCCTCCACCGAGGGCACGGGTATATCGCACCAGGCCTGGTCGAGCCCGGTGAGGTCATAGACCACTTCCGGACTGACGCGACCCAGCGCAGCAGCAACCGCCCGCAACAGCGCCGACCGGCGCAAGGCCGGGCCTGCGAGGGTAACGACGCCAGCAATGCTTGCTGCTCCTCCGGGATCACGACAAACCAATACATGCCTCAGCAGGGGCGCTACCCTCAGGGCAGTCTGGGCGGTTTCGGCACAATCCCCGTTCACCGCCTGGATCACGACAACATGGAGCACGCCCTCTGCCTGCTGCAAGGCATGCTCCATGTTGTCCGCCAGCACCACCGTAGCTCCCGCAGCCTCCAGATAAGCCCGCAAATCGTCAACGCACAGGAATGGATCCGCGACGATAATGCAGCCTGCACCGGCGAGGCTGGCAAAAGTCCGGCTCACACCATCGACCCCCTCCAGGGCGATGCTCACGGTAATGGTGGTGCCGACACCCGGCTCGCTTTCAACCCGGATGTCGCCCCCCATAAGGTCCAGCAGGCGCTTGCAGATCACCAGTCCCAGCCCCGTGCCACCATAACGTCGTGTGGTGGCCGCCTCGCCCTGCGTGTAGGGCGCCTCAAACAGGGTGGCCAGCGTAGCCGGCGCCATGCCAATGCCATTGTCCGAAACACTGATACACAGGCGCTGAGGCGGGCCCGCCAGCACTGTGAGCCGGACGGCAACCCGGCCCCGCACACGCGGTCTGCCGGCGCTGAACTTGATCGCATTGCCGATCAGGTTCGAGAGCACCTGGCGCAGGCGAACCGGATCAGCCCCCAACCACTCGGGCACATCAGGCGCCGCAAACACATGCAGATCAACGTCCTTGCCAAAGGCGACCGTGGCCAGGGCAACGCAGAGCCCCTCGGTCATCTCGGCAACGGCTACCGGCACGCATTCCAGCTGCATGCGGTTGGCATCGATTTTGGAAAAATCCAGAATGTCATCGATGATGCGCAGCAGGGCAAAACCCGAGTCGCGTATGGTCCTGACCGCCTCCGCCTGATCCTGAGACAGCCGTGAATGGGCCAACACATCAAGCATGCCGATGACACCGTTCATGGGGGTACGGATTTCGTGACTGACGGTGGCCACAAACATGCTCTTGGCACGCGAGGCAGACTCTGCCGCCAGTGTGGCCTCGGACAAGGCCTCGTTCATCGCCACCAGCCGGGCATTGCTCTCGCGATAGCCACTCAACATCATCTCAAAGGCCGACAGCCCCTCGGAGAGAAAGGTACCGGCACGCTCAAGTTGGGCTGCCTGAAGCCTCTGGAGGTGATCCCCGGCAAGGCTGCACAGGACTTCGTGATGCAAGTTGGTCATTTCCAGCACGCCCATCCCCGCATGAACAGTGGCCCGACCCAGCTCATAGGCCTCACTGAGCGCAGCCTCGGACTCGAATGCTTCGTCGCCCCCGCTGATCGCAACGCGGCCCGACGGCTGAACGCTCACCGGAGACTCCTCGCCCGGCAGGCCCATGTACGAGGCCAGCGCAATGGCATAGCGCGTGCGCAGACCGGGCAAGGCGTCAGCATTCATGACGGCCGCCCCGGTAACAGACGACGAGGACGAGCGCATCGTCGGTGCCCTTGCCATGCAGGAGGAGAATGTTCTCGGCGAGCGCCTGAGGGGGTAAATGCAGGGGCAGGGCAGGCATGAGCAGGTCATCAACGCCGTCGGTAAACATGATCAGTACATCGCCCGGAAAAACCGGCAGGGTTTCCAGCCGGGGGGCAGGGAGGTAGCTGCCCAACACGCCTGGCCTGGTCAGCATGAATTTCGCCGCACGGCTACCCGGCGCCCCCAGGTTGGCTGGCAATAGCCGGGCCTCTACATTGCCCACGCCCGTCCACGACACCGTGCCTGCACCCGGCTCAAAAAAGGCCAGACTCACCGCCGCGCCACGGGTCTTCTTCAGGGCCTCGTGGCAATGCTGCACCCTTTCCTGGAGCGACAGGCCGTTGCCCTGGCCGAGCTGCTCCAGGGCACACTTGCCGGCAGCGCAGGCTTCGGGGCCGTGTCCGAGGCCGTCAGCGACCGCCACCAGCATGCCGGTGGCAAGCTGACAGACCAGATACTGATCACCACAAACAGTCTCGCCCGCAAGAGCACATGACGCGGCCCCCCAGTCGAGAATGGCTGTTGCAACGTGGCTGCTCATGACGGCAACCACTTCCACATGGTGATCGTGGTACCGACCCCGGGCTCCGAGAAAATCTCGAAATCATCCATCAGGCGGCGGGCTCCGGGCAGCCCCAGCCCCAGGCTACGCCCGGTGGAGTAACCGTCTTGCATGGCCAGTTTGATATCGGGAATACCCGGCCCCTGGTCCGAACCAACCACCTTGATGCCACGCCGCTCATGGTCCTGGGCAAGACTGATTACAAGCTCCCCCTGGCCCGCATAAACCACGATATTGCGCGCAATTTCCGATATGGCAGTGGCGATAAGGGTCAGGTTGCTGCCGGTAAAGCCTGCCTGCGCGGCCAGCTCACGGCCCCGTTGCCGCGCCAGGACGACATCGACATCCTGCTTGACCAGAATCAGCGCCGCCCCGTCGTCCATGGCGCTACACTCCCCGCCTTGCACGCGGCACGGCGTGCAACAGCGCCAGCCCCTCCTCCATGTCCAGCGCGGTGGCTATGCCCTCCATCGTCAAACCCAGCTGGACCATGGCGTAGGCAACCTCGGGCTGAATGCCGACGACTACCGTTTCAGCTCCGCGCAGACGGGCTATGAACACGATGGAGCGCAAGGTCCGGCTGCCAAAGGAGTCGAGCACATCCACTGCCGACACATCGACAATGACGCCGGTAGCCCGGTACCGGCCAATACCCTGGGCCAGCTCATCCCGCAGCTGCGACAGCTCGCCATCGGTCAGCGCCGATTGCACACAGGCAATGAGCACACTGCCTTGCTTTAAAATAGGAACAGTCACCTTTCAACTCCTGCAGCCCGGACACACTGACATCATTGTCCCTGACTCACCCCGGACACGACTCCCGGTCACAAAGGGAAGGCTAGGCCGGGACAATTGGCACCACCTGCAAGCCCAGCAAACGCTCGGCCTCCTCGATACCTCCCTGCAAGTCACCAACAGCATGGACAAGCAGGGAATCACCCCCCAGCATGACCAGCACCTGCGCCACCTCAGCCGATATACCCGTGATGATGGTCTTGGCACCCATCAGCCGGGCGGCGGCAGCACTTTGCATCAGATGGTTGGCCACGCGGGAGTCAACCGCCGCCACGCCGGTGATGTCCATGACGACCACCCTGGCGCGGTTGGCGCGAATGGCGTGCAGCATGCTGTCTGTCAGCTGTTTGGCACGCTGCGTGTCGATGACGCCAATGATGGGGAGTACCAGCAGCCGGTCACGGACCTGCAAGACCGGCGTGGACAGCTCGCGCACGGCAACCTGTTGCAGGCTGATGGTGCGCTCGCGCTCATCAATCAGGAGATCGACGATGATGCCGATATCAAAGAAGCCAACCTTCTTGAGCGACATGAATGACAGAAAGGCAGCTTCCGGGTCAGTACCGCTCCCCTGATGCATGATGTCGATACCAATGGCTCGCATCACATGATGGAAGGCGCCAAGAAAAACCCGTACATCAATGCCTGCCTGACCATAGAGAACCGCCAGCTGGGCGCGTCGGCTGGCATACTCGGCGTCGTATTCGCCACCGACCATGTCGAGAATATGCAGGCGCTTCAGCCGGGTGACCTCACTCAGCAGCGCCGCATGCCGGAGCAGGCCTGCCGCTACATCGAAGGGACGCAGAAAATCAAAGAATACGTCGGCAAATTCGGTGGCCTTGCCAGCAACGAGGCTGCGAATCCCGGCAATGCGCTGCAGGTCATCCCCTGTAAGACCGACATACTGCCTGCGAAGCTCAATATCCTGCGCACTGTATTGCTGTCTGACGGCAGAAGAGCCCGGCATCATTATTTTCTCCATGGTTTTCAATGCCGGCAATCAGCCCTGGCCGATCACGAAAGACAAAACACCAGAAAACGCCCGCACAAAGGGCGTTCCCGACAAATACATTTCCCCAAATCAAGCATAGGCCGCTAATTACAGGAATGACACTGACAACTCTTACAGTTATCGGTTTGGCGATGAAGAGGCTTGTGAAAGCGCTGACAGGTACTTGGCTGTCATTAATGACAGTATCGACAAAGAATTGCCTTCCCCCTGCGGACACCACACCGACATGCCCTGGCGTACAGCGACCCCGAAAACGCTACGGCAGAGCCAGCCACCTCATGCAAGCGCCTGCCTCACCGGCGACCATCCGGGTATCGTCCCTGAGACAGGAGCGCCGGGGCAGCGCTCGCACATACCGGCAGATGGCCGCTGCCCGATCCTTCACCCCGGTCACCCTGTCTGGCAGATGCGCCTACGCCTCCGGCCCTCATGCTGGTAGAATCAGCGCCTTTCCAGAGCCCCAGGGTGTTTCATGAGTGACGCGCGCAAGCCTTATGTCCTGATCGTACTGGATGGTTTCGGCCATCGCGAAGCCACCGAGTCCAACGCCATCCTGGCGGCGAACACCCCCAACTGGAACCGCATCCTCAGGGAAAACCCGCACAGCCTGATCTCCGGCTCCGGCGAAGACGTCGGCCTGCCCGACGGCCAGATGGGCAACTCGGAAGTTGGCCACCAGAACCTGGGCGCCGGGCGCGTCATCTACCAGGACTTCACCCGCGTCACCAAGGCCATCCGCGATGGCGACTTCTTCCAGAACCCGGTCATCACCGGCGTGGTCGGTAAAGCCGTTGCCGCTGGCAAGGCCGTGCACATCCTTGGGCTGCTTTCGCCCGGTGGCGTGCACTCGCACGAAGACCACATCCACGCCATGGTCGATCTGGCTGTGCAGCGCGGCGCCAGCCACATCTACGTGCATGCCTTCCTCGATGGCCGCGACACCCCGCCGCGCTCGGCCGAACACTCGCTGGAGCGACTGGAGGCGAAGTTTGCCAGCCTGGGCAACAAGGGCCGTATCGCCACCATCATTGGCCGCTACTTCGCCATGGATCGCGACAACCGCTGGGACCGCGTGGAGCAGGCCTACCGCCTGCTGACCGAAGGCGTGGCCGAGCGCACCTGCGCCAGCGCCGTGGAGGCCCTGCACCAGTCCTACGCCGAGAATGTCGCCGACGAGTTCGTCAAGGCCTCGGCCATTGTTCCCGCTGGTGCCGGGCCGGCGCTGATACGCGATGGCGATGCCGTGGTATTCATGAATTTCCGCGCCGACCGCGCCCGCGAAATCACCCGCGCCTTTGTCGATACCGATTTCAAGGGCTTCGAGCGCAAGGTCAAGCCCGTGCTGGCCGGCTACGTCATGCTCACCGAATACGACGCCACCATCGACGCCCCGGTGGCCTACGCCGCTCAAACACACAACAACACCCTGGGCGAATACCTCGCCAGGCAGGGCAAGACCCAGCTGCGTATTGCCGAGACTGAAAAATACCCGCACGTCACCTTCTTTTTCAGCGGTGGCCGCGAGCAGCCCTATGACGGTGAAGACCGCATCATGGTGCCCTCGCCCAAGGTGGCCACCTACGATTTACAGCCTGAAATGAGCGCTTTTGAAGTCACCGACAAGCTGATCGCCGCCATCCAGTCGCAAAAATACGATGTGCTGGTGTGCAATTATGCCAACGGCGATATGGTCGGCCACACCGGCGTATTCAGTGCGGCCGTAAAAGCGGTAGAAGCACTGGATGTCTGCCTCGGTCGCCTGTATGAAACCGTGCGCGCAGTGGGCGGCGAAATGCTGATCACCGCCGACCATGGCAACGTGGAACAAATGAGCGACCCGGAAAGTGGCCAGGCGCACACGGCACATACCTGCGAGGAAGTGCCTTTTGTGTATATCGGTCGCCCGGCCCGCATTGATGCTGGCGGCGTACTTTCCGATGTGGCGCCGACCCTGCTCAGCCTGATGAATATTCCCATGCCCCCGGAAATGACCGGCAAGGTGCTGGTGCACCTGCAATAAATACCCGCCCTGTGTAGTAGATGCCATGTTGCCGCGCGCTGCCCTGTTTTACCCTGCCACCCGAGTAGCGCGCGCGCTGCTCGCGGGCGGCTGTCTGGCCTTGCTGGCCGGCGCCGCGCAGGCCGACATGCCCAAGGCAAAGCACGAGCATAAAAAAAACCACGCTGCCGCCAGCACGGTGCATGGTCATCACACGGCCGTGGGCACCCATGCCAACCTGCAAACCACAAAAAGCCATCTCGCTGCCGTGCAGAGCAGCATTGCCAGCGCGAAACAGACCATCAAGCTGAGCGAAGCCGAGCGCGCGCAGAAAGAAGAAGATATCAAGAACGCTGAAATCAAGATCGGCACGCTCGACAAATTATTGCGCACCACCAATGCCGACGTGGCACAGATGCAGGACTCCCTGCAGCAGCTCACGCGTGACCGCGCCCAGCACGAGGCCGACAAACAAAAGGAATTGCAGCAGCTGCAAAAAGACGTGCAGCTCAGCTACCGCCGGGGCAAGGACGATTACTTCAAGCTCATGCTCAACCAGCAGGACCCGGCCAGGGTGGCACGCCTGCTCAAGTACTACGGCATCATCCAGCAGGCACGTGCCGACCGCATCCAGAACCTGAACCAGACCCTGAAGGATCTGGGTGAGATCAATACAGCGCAGACCTCCGAGCTGCAAAAACTGGCCGGCCTGAAAGCCAGCCTGCAAAACCAGCAGAACGATCTGGCACAGGCCCAGCATAGCCGGCAGCAGGCGCTGGCCGTGCTGAACGCGCAGATTGAAACCGAAGACGAACGCCTCAAGCGCCTGCAAAGCGACCAGAACTCCTTGCAGACTGTCATGCAGCAGGTCGAGCAACAGGCGCAGCAAGCCGCCGCCGCGCAGGCGCAGGCGCAGACACAGGCACAGGCACAGGCACAGGCACAGGCACAGGCACAGGCACAGGCACAGGCTGACAAGCCTGCACCTCCTCCGACCCCAACGCCAGTTGCTCCGGCTACGCCAACGTTGCCACCGGAAAAAGTGGTGGTGACACCTGCCACGCCAACACCGCCAACGCCTCAAACCGCTCCTGCCGAACAGCAGGCCAGCACGGAAAGCTTTAACAGCACGCCCGACTACAGCAGTGCTGCCAACGGGCGCTGCAAGCTGCCGGTGGCCGGCACCCTGCACGCCACCTTCGGCAGCCCGCGCGCCGGCGGGCTGCGCTGGAACGGCGTGCTGATCGCGGCCCTGTCGGGCACGCCCGTGCGCGCGGTCAAGGCGGGCCGCGTGGTCTATGCCGATTACCTGCGCGGCTACGGCTTCCTCATCATTCTCGACCACGGTCACGGGCTGATGTCGCTGTATGGCCAGAATCAAAGCCTGCTCAAGGCGGTGGGTGACAGCGTGGCCGCCAACGACCGCATTGCCCTCGTCGGCAGCAGCGGCGGCAACAGCAGCCCGGCGCTTTATTTCGAGGTTCGGGTGCAGGGCCGGCCCACCAATCCGGGGGGCTGGTGCCAGGATTAGTGCCTTATCCGGGTAATATCCCGCCCCGGCTCACTAAATGCCGACAAAATCCGGCCTTGCTGCTCTACAAAAAATCGCCCCTGATGCTAGAGTCGCAAGGCTCGCATCAGGCGGGCCGTACTATCAGGAGTCTTCATGAAATTTCGTCAGGGTTTGCTGGCTGCAGGGTTGGTCCTGCTGGGTCTGCCCGTCTGGGCTGATCCCTCTTCCGACACACAACCGGCCCCCGTCGCCGTCAGCGGAGCTGTCGGCGCAACCGATACCGATGCCCGCCTGCCGCTGAACGACCTGCGCACCTTTGTCGATGTGTTCGAGCGCATCCGCAGCTCCTATGTTGACCAGGTGGACGACAAGACCCTCTTTGAAAACGCCATTCGCGGCATGTTGTCTTCGCTGGACCCGCACTCGGCCTATCTGGACTCGAAGGATTTCGCCGACCTGCAAAACGAGACCACGGGTGAGTTTGGCGGCGTAGGCCTCGAAGTCGGCATGGAAGACGGCCTCGTCAAGGTGGTGTCCCCCATTGACGACACGCCGGCGGCCAAGGCCGGCATCCTGAGCGGTGACTACATCATCAAGATTGACGACAAGGCAGTGCGTGGCCTCAGCCTCAACGACGCCATTGCCCTCATGCGCGGCAAGCCCGGCAGCAAGCTGCGCCTGACCATGGTGCGCCAGGGCCAGGACCCCAAGGAAGTGGTGCTGATACGCGCCAAGATTGAAACCAGCAGCGTCAAGAGCAAGGACCTGAATGACGGCTATGTGATGATACGCATCAGCCAGTTCCAGAATCACACGGGGCGCGACCTCAACCGCGAAATCGACAAGCTCAAGGCCGCCAGCAAGACACCCATCAAGGGCCTGATTCTGGACCTGCGCAACAATCCCGGCGGCGTGCTCAACGGCGCGGTTGAGGTGGCCGATACCTTCCTGGACGATGGGCTCGTGGTCTATACCAAGGGCCGTATTCCCGATTCCGACCAGAAATACTATGCCAGCCCCGGCCAGGCCCTGCCGGGCGTGCCGATGGTGGTGCTGGTGAACGGCGGCACCGCCTCAGCCTCGGAAATCGTGTCGGGCGCCTTGCAGGATCACAAGCGCGCCATCATTGTCGGTACCACCACCTTCGGCAAGGGCTCGGTGCAAACCGTGCTGCCACTCAGCGCCGACAAGGCCATCAAGCTCACCACGGCGCGCTATTACACGCCGAGCGGCCGCTCGATTCAGGCTGAAGGCATCAAGCCCGACATCGTGGTCGAGCCGGCAAAGCTGACTGCGCTGAGCAATGACGAGCTGTTCCATGAGTCTGATCTCAGTGGCCACCTGGAAAACCCCAACGCCCCGGCCGACAGCGGTGACACCAGCAAAGGTGCCGATACCGGCGGCGATGCCCCGGACGACAATGCCGACCTGAACAAGACCGACAAGAACGGCAAGCCCCTGCCGCTGGAACAGCAGGACTATCAGCTTTATGCCGCGCTGAACATCCTCAAGGGCATGAGCTATGTCACCGGCGCCAACGACAGCGGCAAGCCAGCAACGGCAGTTGCAACGTCGCTGCCGGCCCCGGCACCACCGGTAGCCAGCCCGGCTGCCCCCGCTCCGGCAGCAGCACCCAAGCCGTAATACGATCGCAAGCAAACAGGAAGGGCGGCCACTGGCCGCCCTTCCTGTTATTGCACCCGGACCAGAGCCGCCTACAGCTCCCGCATTTCAATCCCGCGCTCGCGCAGGTAGGCCTTGGCCTGCGGCACGGTGTATTCGCCGAAATGAAAAATGCTGGCGGCGAGCACCGCGTCGGCACGGCCGATCTGAATGCCGTCGGCGAGGTGTTGCAGATTACCGACACCACCCGAGGCAATGACCGGCACCGGCACCGCATCGGCGATGGCGCGCACCAGCGCCAGGTCATAACCGGCCTTGGTGCCGTCGGCGTCCATGCTGGTGAGCAGGATTTCGCCGGCGCCATAATTGGTCATGCGTATCGCCCACTCTACCGCGTCGATGCCGGTACGCTTGCGGCCACCGTGGGTAAAGATTTCCCAACGCCCTTCCGCCACTTTCTTGGCGTCGATGGCCACGACGATGCACTGCGCGCCAAAACGCTCGGCCGCCTCGGCCACGAATTCCGGGCGGGCAACGGCGGCGGAATTGATGCTGACTTTATCGGCCCCGGCATTGAGCATGGTGCGGATGTCTTTCAGTTCGCGTATGCCTCCGCCAACAGTAAGCGGCACAAACACCTCGGAGGCCATACGCTCGACCGTGCGCACGGTGGTCTCGCGGCCTTCGTGGCTGGCGGTAATGTCGAGGAAAGTGATCTCGTCGGCACCCTGCTCATCATAGCGGCGCGCCACTTCCACCGGGTCGCCGGCATCGCGGATATCGAGAAACTGCACGCCCTTGACGACGCGCCCCTTGTCCACATCAAGGCAGGGGATGATACGTTTGGCAAGACTCATGGGTAGGACGCCTGAAAATGAATGCTGGCCACCGTTACCCCCTCTCCCCTCGGGAGAGGGCTGGGGAGAGGGGAATCTGGCGCAACAGGGAATAATACCCCAAACAGTTTGCGGGCCGGGTGCGTTGTACGACGTACCGGCATCGGTGTTGTCGCATTTTACCACGGCTGCCCACCAAGGGGTGCGTACCCAGCAAAGCCCGATTAACGTAGAATGCCCACCCCCAAGCCCATGGTCAGTCTGCTGACCCGGAACGCCCACATCATGCTGCGACTGAACGATCTCAAACTCCCGCTGGAACACAGCCCGGAGGCCCTGACCACGGCCATCGTTGCCCGCCTCGGCATCAAGCCCGACGAGCTGTTGAGCCACTCGGTCTTCAAGCGCAGTCACGATGCCCGCAAGCGCGGCGCCATCGTACTGATTTACAGCCTGGATGTGGAGCTGCGCGACGAAGCCACCGTGTTCCGCCGCTTTCCTGGTGACCCGCATATCCTGCCCACGCCGGACATCAGCTACAAGCCGGTATTAGACGCGCCGCCCGCCGACTTCCTGCGCCCGGTAGTAATTGGCCTTGGCCCCTGCGGCCTTTTTGCCGGCCTGATTCTGGCGCAAATGGGCCTGCGCCCGATCATTCTTGAGCGCGGCAAGGCAGTGCGGGAGCGCACGGTGGACACCTTTGGCCTGTGGCGCAAGCGCGAGCTGAACCCGGAGTCCAACGTGCAGTTTGGCGAGGGCGGCGCCGGCACCTTCTCCGACGGCAAGCTCTACAGCCAGATCCGCGACCCGCAGCACCACGGGCGCAAGGTCTTGACGGAGTTCGTGAAGGCCGGGGCGCCGGCGGAAATCCTCTACGTCAGCAAGCCGCATATCGGCACCTTCAAGCTGGTGGGCATGGTGGAAAACATGCGCGCCACCATCGAGGGGCTGGGCGGTGAAATCCGTTTCCAGCAGCGCGTGACCGGGCTGGACATCGAAAAAGGCCGGATTCGCGGCCTGACGCTGGCCAGCGGCGAGCAAATCCGTAGCGACCACGTGGTGCTGGCGGTGGGCCACAGCGCCCGCGACACCTTCCAGATGCTGCATGAGACCGGCGTCTACGTGGAGGCCAAACCCTTTTCCATCGGCTTCCGCGCCGAGCACCCGCAGTCCCTGATCGACCGCTGCCGTTTCGGCCCGCAGGCCGGCCACCCCATTCTCGGCGCCGCCGACTACAAGCTGGTGCACCACTGCAAGAATGGCCGCTCGGTCTACAGCTTCTGCATGTGCCCCGGCGGCACGGTGGTGGCGGCCGCCTCGGAGCCGGGCCGCGTGGTCACCAATGGCATGAGCCAGTATTCGCGCAACGAGCGCAATGCCAACAGCGCCATCGTCGTCGGCATTACGCCCGAGGACTACCCCGGCGGGCCGCTGGCCGGCATTGATTTCCAGCGCTTCTGGGAAAGCCGCGCCTATGAGCTGGGCGGCAGCAATTACGATGCGCCGGGCCAACTGGTCGGCGATTTTATTGCCGACCGCCCCTCCACGGCCTTTGGCAGCGTGCAACCCTCCTACAAGCCCGGCGTGACGCTGGGCGACCTCAGCAGCAGCCTGCCGGACTACGCCATTCAGGCCATCCGTGAAGCGCTGCCTGCCTTTGACCGGCAGATTCGCGGCTATGCCATGCAGGACGCCGTGCTGACCGGGGTGGAAACCCGCACCTCATCACCCGTGCGCATCAAGCGCGGCGACGACTACCAGAGCCTGAATACCGCCGGGCTCTACCCCGCCGGCGAGGGTGCTGGCTATGCCGGGGGCATTCTTTCCGCTGCCGTGGACGGCATCAAGGTAGCCGAAGCGGTGGCGCTGGACATGGCCCGCAAAGCCAGACAACCGGACTGACACCCTGCCGATAGACTACCTGCGTGGCCACTGGGTTCTCTCTTTATGCCTTTTGGCAATATTACGCGCCCACAGAGGTGAAGACTCTTGCCATTGAATCGGTGCTGACCTAGGGTCTGGATGAATGGCACCCTGAAAGGGCATGTCAATAACCAAAAAAACACGAATACCGGCCAAATCAGATGGAGTCTGGGTAAACGCTCTGGCCTGCATGTACAAAACAATAAAAGGTACATTGGCAATGACACTTCCAATCATTGGCTCGTTCCGGCGCGTCGTGCTCCAAATCGCCATCCTGCTGGGTCTCTGCCTCCCGGCCTGCGCTGCCTCGGCACAAATGCTCTGCGTGTGGGACCCGCTGGGCGCCGGGGGCGACTACAGCAATATGCTCAAGGACTACCAGTTGGCGGCCAAGCGCTGGGGCGCACAACTGGATATTTCGGTCTATACCGATGAGGCCAAATCGGTCGAGGACTACAAGAGCGGCAAATGCGACATGCTGAACATGATTGGCTTTCGCGCCCGCCTGTTCAATCCCTTTACCGGCACGCTGGAAGCGCCCGGCGGCATCGAAAACTACGCGCAAATGCGCGATGTGCTAAGCCTGCTGACCTCGCCCAAGGCCGCCAAATACATGCTGAGCGGCAATAATGAAGTGGTGGGCATCATCCCCATCGGCGCTGGCTACCCCTTTGTCACCGACCGCAAGATCAACGGGCTGGGCCCGGCCCATGGCAAGCGCGTGGCGGTCATGGGCTGGGACCCCTTGCAGGCCCTGCTGGTGAAAGATGTGGGCGCAGTGCCCGTACCCCTTGAGTTCACGCAGTTTGCCAGCAAGTTCAACGGCGGCGCCCTTGATATCATGATTGCGCCCATGGCCTTGTACAAACCGCTTGAGCTTTACAAAGGTATCGGCACCCATGGCGGGATCATCCACCGGCCCATGCTGCAATTCACCATGCAGCTGATCGCGAAGCATGACAAATTCCCCCCTGGCTTTGCCCAGAGCAGCCGCGAATACATGCTGACCCAGGTCAACTTTGCCCTTGGCGTCATACACAACCAGGAGGCCGGTGTGGAGCAGGGCCAGTGGATTTATGCCAGCACGCTGGAGCTTAAGGACTACACCCGCATCATGCGCGAAGCCCGCGCCCACCTCACCGCCGCCGGCTACTACGACAAACGCATGCTGAATATCCTCAAGCACGTGCGCTGTCAGGGTCAGACCGATGCGGTGGAGTGCGGGCCGGAAGAGGAGTGAGGACTGCACGTCCAAACTTGCAGCGGGGGCCAATTTGAAGCGCGGTCCCTCTACCGGCTGCGCTCCCGGCGCAGCCCGGACTACCCGCCGTCCTGGCGGGTAGTCCGGAGGGAGAGGGGACAGCTATACTTTGGCCTGCAAACGCCGTAGTTCCTTGAGAAAACGCTGGGCAGCTATATCGGGTGTCCACGGTTCCCAGGGCGTACCGCCGTAAATACCGTGCAGCACGTCGTTTTCGAGCGGTTTGAAGCGGATTTTCAAGGTCTGGCGGATTTCGGTGTCGGGCCAGCCCACCACGTGCGCGGCTTCGCTGGCGGCGGCGGTGCGGTCGGCGCGCTTGTGCTCGCGGTAATCGTCTTCGGCCCAGTCGCGCAGGTCGTAGCGGATTTTCACCACCTGCTCCAGCCGCCCGGTCAGGGCCTTGAACTCGGCACCCATGAAAGCCTTGAGCGGGGAAATGCAGTCAAAACCCAGCAGGCCCTCGTCGGCGTCGTGCAGCAGTTCGCGCAACTCGGCTGCCGCCGCCAGGCCGCTGCTGCCGGCCCATTGCCGGCGCAGGACAAGCACCGTCAGGGAGTGCTGGGCCACTGACAGGGGCAAGGGCCAGGCTGAGTGACCACCCCAGCGATAGGTGCGTGCCAAACCCAGCGCGAGGTCTTCATCGTCCCAGTCAAAGGGCGTGGGGTTGAGCAGGTCCAGGCGCTTGCCCGATGGCAGGCGTACCCAGGCGCGCATATCGCTGCTCATGCGCTCACTGACCCAGAAAGTGCACGGAGTAGGTGGTATCCATAGGCTGCTGGCCCCAGCCAAAGCGGATTTTTTTCACCACGGCCAGCTCGTCATTGATAAAGTCCGTGTCAAGATTGCCTTCAATATAGTCCGCCGTGGCGCTCGTCACCTGTCCGTCCTTGTTCAGGCTCAGGCGGATGACGAAGGAGCCCGAGAGCGCCGGGTTTTTCAGCTGGGCATCGTGATACACCGTGTCGAGGTAGGCCTTGTAGGTGTCGAAGCAGCTGTGCACATCATCCTGGGTACGCAGGTGGTCGAGGTCGGGACAGGGCGAGGCCGAGTCCACCATGTGGAAGCTGGGATCCTTGGACGGGGGCGCGACACCGGGTGGGGCCGGAAACGCCAGCACAAAGGTAGTGCCCCCCGCTTTGGCCGGGAAGCTGGCGGCGCGCACCACCTTGCAGTACAGGGCGCTGACATTGGGGTCGGAAATGCTGGTATTGCTGACGCTGCAATCCGGGTGGCCGCCGCCCGGCGACACCGTCACCATCAGCCTGATCTGGCAATCCGTGGGCCCGGACGGGCAGCGTGAATCGGCGAGGACAAACCAGTGGTCCAGCGGCAACAGGCTGCTGCTGATTTCAGCGCCGCTCAGGTCGCCGATAACGTCCTGCGCAGGCGGCAGGGCCCAGGCGCTGCCCGCCAGCAGCAACAGCATGACGACGACCATGCGCTGCAGGATGGCTATTCGCGGCAAGATGGCCATGCGTTGCAAAATAATCGGGCGTTGCAGCATGGTAGTCCTCATGCGTCCGCCAGTTGCTGGGCGGCCGCGAGTTGCAGGGTGCCTTCGTAAATCGCCCGTCCGGTGATGGCGCCGATGACGCCATCGGCACTCACGGCCTTGAGCTGGCGGATATCTTCGATATTGGTGACGCCACCGGAGGCAATCACCGGCAGGCCGGCGTCGCGCGCCAGCTTTGCCGTGGCCTCGACGTTCACGCCCTGCATCATGCCGTCGCGGGCAATATCGGTATAGACAATGGCGCTGACGCCAGCGGCGTGGAACTGGCGGGCCAGATCGACCGCCTGCACGGTGGACACCTCGGCCCAGCCGTCGGTGGCCACCCAGCCGTCTTTGGCGTCGATACCCACGATGATCTTGCCGGGAAAGGCCTTGCAGGCCTCATGCACGAACTGCGGCTCCTTCACAGCCTTGGTGCCGATGATGACCCAGGACACGCCGGCCCGAATATAGGCCTCGATGATATCAAGGCTGCGAATGCCGCCGCCAATCTGGATGGGCAAGTGTGGGTGCTTACGTGCAATGGCGGTGACGATGTCGCCATTGACCGGAGTGCCGGCGAAGGCGCCATTCAGGTCCACGAGGTGCAGGCGGCGTGCGCCCTGCTCCACCCAGTGTGTGGCCATGCCGACCGGGTCGTCGGAAAACACGGTGTCGTCTTCCATGCGCCCCTGCTTGAGGCGCACGCATTTACCGTCTTTCAAATCAATGGCGGGGATGATGAGCATTCTAGTCCTCAGTTTACGGCTGCCAGTGCAGGAAATTCCGGTACAGTTGCAAGCCGGCCTTCTGGCTTTTTTCCGGGTGAAACTGCACGGCAAAAATATTGTCGCGGGTGATGGCGCTGGTGAAGTCCAGGCCGTAGTGCGTGCGACCGGCGATCAGGGAATCGTCGGCCACGCTGACATAAAAACTGTGCACGAAATAAAACCGGGCATCCTGCGGGATATCTTCCCACATCGGGTGGGCGGCCTGCTGGTGCACCTGGTTCCAGCCCATGTGTGGCACCTTCAGGCGCTCGCCATTTTCATGCAGGTCGCGGCCAAAAAAGCGGACCTGTCCGGGAAACAGTTGCAGGCAGTCAACGCCGCCGTTTTCCTCGGAGCGCTGCATCAGCGCCTGCATGCCCACGCACACCGCCAGTAGCGGCTTGTCGCGGGCGATGGCGTGCACCTCGCGGTCGACACCCACGGCGCGCATGCCGGCCATGCAGTCGCGCATGGCGCCGACGCCGGGCAGCACCACGCGGTCGGCGGCGCGCACCACGGCGGGGTCATTGGTGACATGCACGCGGCTGGCGCCCACATGCTCCAGGGCCTTGGCCACGGAGTGCAGGTTGCCCATGCCGTAATCGAGAACTGCTACTGTCGTCATGCTTCTGTACCGGGGCCGGCTTGCGGCTGGCTTTGGGGATGGCTCATTGCTCGGGAGCGGATTGATGGGTATCGCTGCGCTCCACCCATCCCACGTCCAACAGTCGTCCAGCAGGCTTAAAGACTGCCCTTGGTCGACGGAAGTTGCCCAGCCATGCGCGGGTCCGGCTCCACGGCAGCGCGCAGGGCGCGACCAAAAGCCTTGAATATCGTTTCGACCTGGTGGTGCGCATTGCGCCCGCGCAGGTTGTCGATATGCAGGGTGACCCCGGCATGGTTGACGAAGCCCTGGAAGAATTCGTAAAACAGGTCGACGTCAAAATTGCCGATGCGGGCGCGGGTGTACTCGACATGGTATTCGAGCCCCGGCCGGCCGGAAAGGTCGAGCACCACGCGCGACAGGGCCTCGTCCAGCGGCACATAGGCATGGCCGTAACGGCGCACGCCCTTTTTGTCGCCGAGAGCCTTGGCAAAGGCCTGACCGAGGGTGATGCCACAGTCTTCGGCGCTGTGGTGGTCGTCGATATGGAGGTCGCCGCTGCACTCGATGTCGATGTCGATCAGGCCGTGGCGCACGATCTGGTCGAGCATGTGGTCAAGGAAGGGCATACCGGTATTGAGCTTGCCAACGCCGGTGCCATCGAGATTGATGGCGGCGCGAATCTGGGTTTCTTTGGTATTGCGGACTACTTCCGCCAGGCGCGAGGTCATGGTACTTCCGGGATAACGGGAAACGCGGAGTATATCAGCTTGTCGGCCCGCCTGTTATCCACCACGAGGTTGGCCACCCACGACGGGCCGGCTGGTGGTATAAAGGGGCACAACAGACCCTCAAAAAGGGGGCGCAGCCCTTGGCAAAGGAGTAGATATGCCTCTCATGGTAGAAAGTTTTCGTTTCGCCCTGCCGGACGAGCTCAAGACCCAGCTGGTGAAGGTTTACAAGGACAGCCCCGAGTTTGCCTCGGGCGAGTCGGCGCTGGAGGTGCTGGCCGAGGCGCTGGGCGGCCACGACAGCGTGCTCTATGCCGGGGTATTCAATGATCGGCATATCTGCTCGGTGCTGGCGCAGGGCGACGGCCCCCACCGCCAGCTGCGCTACCTGTGCGTGCACCCGGCCAATCGCGGGCGCGGCATTGCCCGCCGCCTGATCGACGAGGTGCGCCGGCTGGAGGCCGAGCAGGGCAGCAGTTATCTGGAGGCGGTGTTCGACCTGCGCCAGCAGGGTGTGCCGGAGATGTTGCTGGCCATGGGCTTTATTCCCCACGGCGAGCCCGGGGCCTATCGCTGTCGGCTTTAAGATTTTCGCTCAGGCATTTTCCGCCGTCAGCGGCAGCCGCAACACCAGGGCAACACCGGCGTGCTCCCCCACGGAGTGCGCCAGCAAATCCCCCCCCAGCGCCTGGCTGAGCGCATGTGCGGTGGCTAGGCTGATACCAAAGCCGTGCTCGCCGTGCTCCGAACCATAGCGGAAGGGGCGGAACAGCTGCGCCAGCCTCGCCTCGTCCAGTCCCTCGCCGCTGTTGTGTACGGTCACTTGCAACTGCCCCGGCGTTTGTGCCAGCTGCACACTGACCTCGGGCCGCAAGGCTTCGCTGGCATGGCTGAATGCGTTTTCCAGCATATGGCCCAAGACCTCTTCCAGCAGCGCGGCCTGACAACGGAGAGTCAACGTGGCGGGCAGTTCCTGACGTAGCTCGACAGCGGGAAACTGGGTCTGGTAGTCCACCGCGAGGTCACGCAGCAACACGGGCAGGTCGATGTGCGCGGTGGCGGCCTGCGGCGGCAGGGCCGCCACCTGGAAATAGTGCAGGACGGCCGAGACCAGCGCCCGCAGCCGGGCCTGCCCCTGATCGATATAGCCCAGCAGCTCCTGTTGTTCGGGCTTGAACTGCTGCCGGTCCAGCACCTGCGCGGCGCCCACCCAGTTCAGGGGGGTGCGCATTTCGTGCTCCAGGTAGTGCAGGAACTCCAGCTTGTCGGCGTCGAGCAGGGCAAGCCGCTGCATGGCCTGCTGCAGGTCGTGCAGCAGGGTGGCGTGGTCCTGCTCCAGCTGCCAGCACTCCAGCGCCCGGCTCAGGGTCAGGCGCAGCTCCTGACTGTCTACCGGTTTGCGCAGGTATTTGTATATGGAGGCCTCGTTGATGGCGCCGATGATGGCGTCCACATCGGTATAGCCGGTGAGCAGGATACGCTTGATGGCAGGGTGCAGCTCCCGCACCTGACTCAGCAGCTGCACCCCGCTCATGCCGGGCATGCGCTGGTCGGAGATGATGACCTGTATCTGCCGCGCCAGCGCGGGGTCGTCGAGCAGGCGCAGGGCCTCGTCACCGCTGCTGGCGGTGATCACGGTATAGTCCTCCTCCAGCAGCCCCGCGAGGGTGGTGAGATTGAACAGCTCGTCGTCCACCAGCAGCAGCCCGTAACGGGGCGGCCGGGGTATCAGCACGCCCCCCCACTCCGGCGCCGGTCTTTTTCTAAACAGCCCCATAGGCAAATCCTGTCGCAACAACCGGCAGGGCGGATAAAGGCAGGCTCAGCAGGAAGCTGCTGCCCTGTCCGGGGATGGATTCCACCTCGATGCGTCCACCGTGCCTGCGCACGATACCGTAGCTGGTGGACAGGCCAAGCCCCGTGCCTTCACCCACCGTCTTGGTGGTGAAAAATGGCTCGAAAATACGCTGGCGTACCGTCGCATCCATGCCGATACCGTTGTCGCTGAATTGCACCTGCCACCAGGGCCGCCCCTCGTGCTGCAGCAGGCGGCTGCTTACCCGCAGCCAGCCCGCGCCATCCTGGCCGTGACGGGCGACTACCGCCTGGCAGGCATTGACCGCCAGATTCATGAACACCTGATTGAGCGCCGCCGGGTGGCAGCTGCCGCTGGTTCCGGGGTCGGCCGCCTCATAGTCAATCTGCACCCGCTCCCGGTACTGGGCCCGCACCAGGTTGAGCGTGGCGGCCAGACCCTGATCGGGACAGGCCACGCAAGCCTCGGCTTCATCGAGCCGCGAAAATTGCCGCAAGTCGCTAACGATGCCGCCGAGCCGGCCGGTGCCGTCGTGTATCAGGCGCAGGTTTTCGCGCAGGCGCACAAAGCGCCGTTCCAGGTCGCTGACGAGGTCGGGGTCGCTGCCGTCGTCGGCCAGGGTGAGCAGGAACTGGCGCAGGCGCTCCAGGTCACGCTGCATGTTCTCGGCGGAGAGCCGGGTGAAGTTGGCGGGGTTGTTGATCTCGTGGGCCACGCCGGCCACGAGCACGCCGAGGCTGGACATCTTCTCCGCATGCACCAGCTTTTCCTGTGCAACCAGCAGGGCCCGGTGCTTGTCCTCCAGCGCCTGCACAGTAGCCTCCAGCACGCTCGTGCGCTCCTGCACGCGCTGCTCCAGCAGTTGGTTGGACTCCTCCAGCTGGCGCCGTGCACGTTGCTCGACGGCAGCCTTTTCACGCTTGATATGGCTGATGCGGTCGGCCAGCGCCAGCGACAGCAGCACCATTTCCACGCTGGAGCCCATCTGCACCGAGTAATTGCTGAAGGGCGTGCTGGCAATGACACCAAAATTTTGCAGGGGATAGAGCACCAGCCCGGCCAGATACCAGCTGGAGGCCATGACAAAGTAGCGCGCCGGTGGGTAGCCGCGCAGGCGCAGGCTGAAGCCGGCGTAAAAAGTGATGCCCGCCAGCAGCAGCGCAACCGCCTGACTGAGCGGAAACAGGAGGCTATCCGGCAGGATGAAAATGGAGAGCAGGCAGAGCGCGCTCAGCACGTTAAAAGCGAGGAAGCCGCGATCCAGCCGGGGCATCTGCTCGGGCAGGCTGAGGAAGCGCCGGGTGAACTGCGAAAGCCCGAACAGGCTGAGAAAGGTGAACACCAGAAAGTCGGTATTCATGGGCGGAAAATCCGGCCAGATATAGCGAAAGGCCAAACCGTTGATGTCGAAAAAAGTCAGGCCGAGGCCGCTTGCGTACAGGACGTAGTAGGCGTAGACGCTATCGCGCAGGCTGAAATACAGCAGCAGGTTGTAGAGCAGCATGACCAGCAGGGCGCCGTAAAACAGGCCCAGCAGCAGGTGCAGGGTTTCGGTGTCGGCAATGGCGGCGGCGGCGTCGGTCAGGTGCAGGTCGGCCACGAGGGTGCCGGCGCCATAGAGGCGCACATAGACCGTGTCGGTCACGCCGGGGTGGGCTGTCAGGCGGATGCCAAAGGCGCGGGTGGGCAGCTCGCGCTGATCAAACCTGCCCTGATCGCCGGTCTTGACCTGCTCGTAGCCGCCCCTGCCGTCGGGCCGGTAAAAGCTGAGGAAGTCAGTAAGGGGAAACTCCTGCCAGAGAAAGTAGTGGTTGTGCGAGGGGTTTACCCAGTCAACGCGGAAACGCAGCCAGTAGGCGGAGTGGCTGAAGCTGAAGTTGCTGATGGTATTTCTGGCGGGCAAAAAACGCGTGGCCACGTCCGCCTTGCGGATATCGTCCAGTGTCATCTGGCCCGACGTGTCTTCAAGGTACTCAAGGTTGGTGCCTACAGCCTGGTCCAGCTCACCAGGCCCCACCATCAAGGGGGCGGCCCTAAGGCCAAGGCTCAGGCAGCACAGCGCTGTCAACAGCAAAGCCCGAATCATGTGTCCTGTACGCCGCGAGTGGAGGGAAAAGTGCCATCCAGAAAAATAAACGAACGGTGAGGATTGCACCACGCGCCCGCCCGCGTGGCAATCTGCTAACTCTGACAGGGTGGCCAGGGTCTGTTCGCGTTTCACGGGTCGTGGCCTTGCCGCCCTGTCGCAAAAGCAGCAACTGCTGCGCGCCTGCCCCAGCGCTTGTGGATTATTGAACTTTCCCGGCTGGCATGGTGTCGGGCTGCGGCGCCGGCCACCTTCGAAAATAATAAAAATACCGTTATAAAATAACGACTTATATTTAAAACACGCCTTTTGACTCAATCTCGAACCTGCGTTTGCGCACTGGCATATGGCTTGCTCTGCTCTTTCCATACCACACAGGCATGGCGCCGCCCCTCTGGCGCGGCGATGGAGAGGATTGTGAGCAGCAAGCAACGGCAAATCGTACTGAATGTCTTTCTGATGCGCTTTGGCCATCACCCGGCCGCCTGGCGCCACCCCAGCTCGACCGGCACCGGCCGCCCCGACGTGAGCTACTGGGTCAATCTGGCCAAGCTGGCAGAGCAGGCAAAGTTCGACACTTTCTTTCTGGCGGACTTTATTGGCCGCTCGGGTGAGCATCTGGAGGAGTCCAGTCGGCAGGGGGGCAGCTTCCAGTTCGAGCCGTTTACGCTGCTCTCGACCATTGCCGCGCACACGCAGCATATTGGCCTGGTGGCCACGGCCAATACCAACTTCAGCGAGCCCTATAACCTGGCGCGGCAATTTGCCTCGCTGGACCATATCAGCGGTGGCCGGGCGGGCTGGAATATCGTGTCGTCCTTCAACGAGGCGACGGCGGAAAACTTTGGCATCAAGCTCCCGCGTGGCCACGCCGAGCGCTATGAACGCGCCGCCGAATTCCTGGAGGTCGCCAAGGCGCTGTGGAACAGCTACGACGACGATGCCTACGACCACCCGGACCGCGCCGCCGGCCAGTTTTTCGACCCGCGCTCGGTACACCCGGTGAGTTTTGCAGGCAGGCACTTCTCGGCCAAAGGCCTGCTCGACGTAGCCCGCCCGCTACAGGGCTACCCGGTACTGGTGCAGGCTGGCAACTCCGACACGGGCCGCGAATTTGCCGCGCAAATTGCGGAAATGACCTATAGCTCGGCCACTTCGCTGGCCGTGGCGCAGGGCTATTATTCCGATGTGAAGGGCCGCATGGCCAAGTACGGCCGTGACCCTGACCAGCTCAAGGTCACACCCGGCTTGTCGGTCGTGGTGGCCGAATCTGACCAGGAAGCCCGCGACAAGTTCGAGGAATTGCAGAACGCGGTGGACTTCAGCCATGGCGTCAACCTGATGGGTGTCGATGTGTCCGGCTACCCGCTGGACGGCCCCCTGCCCGACCTGCCGGAAAGCGAAAACGGCAAGGGCCGCTTCCGCCAGCTGGTGGAACTGGCGCGCCGCGAAAACCTCAGCATCCGCCAACTGGTGCTGCGCTTTGGCGTGGCCCGTGGGCATTTGCAGGCGATAGGCTCCGTAAAGTCTGTTGCCGACACCCTCGAACAATGGTTCGTGGAACGCGGCGCCGACGGCTTCAACGTGGTGCCGCCGCTACTGCCGACCGGCTTTGAAGATTTTGTGCGACTGGTGGTGCCGGAACTGCAACGCCGGAGCCTGTTCCGCAAGGAATATGAGGGCAAGAGCTATCGGGAGAACCTGGGCTTGAACCGGCCTGTGAATCCGAATGCGAAGAATTTCCGGTAGTTTGATTGCTCGCTTATAGAAATGGGCCGCTGAATCAGCGGCCCATTTCTTTGTACTCCAGTCAAACCCGGCGAATTTGCTGCCAGTGCAACAATCCGTAGGTTGGGCTGACGCAGGAAGCCCAACAAACCCGCTCGCTACAGCGCGTCATCAACGCCACCACCAAGCACCTGTTGTTGGCTTCCTGCGTCAGCCCAACGGTCATGTCATGAGGGCGAGCCAACGCCACGGATGATGAAATGGCGCCGGTTTTGGTAGGATGGGTGGAGCACAGCGATACTCATCAGAGGAGCGTCATATCAGCGCCGAGCCAGAACAGCGGCAGCATGGGTATCGCTGCGCTCCACCCATCCTACTTTGTGGTTTTTTTGTCAGTATTTCACGCCAACCTACAGAGGCCGCGCGCAATAACCAGTCTCAGCGAATGTGCTGCCAGCGCAGTAAACGGCTACTCGCCAGCGACAGCAGCTGGCTCATGCCTATGCCCAGCAGCGTAATACTGATCGCGCAAACCACGATCACATCCATACGTGCCCCCAGCTCTGCACTCATCATCAAATTACCCAGCCCCGCCCCGGCATTGAAAATCAGCTCGCCACCGATGGCCGCCAGCCAGGCAAAAGGCACCGCCTGTTGCAGGCCGGTGAGCAGGCTGGGCAGCGCCGCCGGCAACAGCACACGGCGGAACAGCAGCACGCGGCCAAAGCCGTAGGCCTGGCCAACCTCGCGGTAGCGCAGGTCGACCTGCCGCAGGCCCTCATAGGTGTTGAGCACCATGGGATAAAAGGCCGCGAGGGCAATGATGAACAATTTCGAGGGCTCGCCATTGCCCAGCCACAGGCTGATGAGCGGGGTCAGGCCCAGCAGGGGTACCTGACGAATGCCCTGATACAGGGGATTGATCAAGGTCAGCGCGATACGTGAAAACGCCATGAGCAGGCCGATGGCGATACCGGCCACCGCGCCTGTCAACAGGCCCGTGCTGGCCCGCTGCAAACTACCCAGCAGGTTGACCCAGAGATCGCCCCCGGCCAGCAATTCGCGCAAGGCACCATAAACCTGCTCCAGCGGTGCGAAGGCAAAGGCATGGGCGGCATCGCGATGCGAGGTGTATTCCCACAGCCCCAGTAACACGGCGGGCAACAGGAGGCCACGCAGGGATTTCAAAACACGCAGGGGAATTTTTTGTTTGCTCATGACACTACCCCTGATGCCGCCAGCGCAACAGCCAGCGTTCCAGCAGGCGCAGGCTGCGGTCGAGGCTGAAGCCGATCAGGCCGGTAAGAAAAACGCCGACCATGACCTGGTCTATGCGCAGCATCTGCCGGCCCATTTCCATGATCTGGCCAATGCCGCTGTCAGCGGCGAGCAGTTCCACCGCCACCAGAATCATCCAGGAACGCCCGAGCGCGATGCGGATGCCGGTGAGCACCGCCGGCACGGTGGCCGGAAAGATGATGCGGCGAAACTGCTGCCAGCTGCTCAGGCAATAGGCCTCGCCCACTTCCAGATATTGACGCGGAATACTGCGCACGCCCTCGCGGGTGGCGATGGCGACGGGGAAAAACGTGGCCTTGAGGATAATGACAATTTTCAGGGTTTCGCCAATGCCGAAGATGAGAATGAACAGCGGGGTCAGCGCCAGCGTGGGCACCTGTCGCAGCGCGTTGAAGGTGGGACTGAAATAGATCCGCGCCGTTTCCGAGTGTGCCAGCAACGCGCCGGCGGCTATTCCCAGCAAGCTACCCAACGAAAAACCCAGCGCGAGGCGATAAAGGCTGACGCGCAGGGCGTCCTGCAAGTCGCCGCTGCTCCACAAATCGCGGGCGCTATCCGCCACATCCTGCGGCGACACCAGTATCTGCTCGGGAAACCACTGCGCACGGCAGACCAGCACCCAGGCCAGCAGCAGCGCCAGCGGTGAAATCCACGAGGCCAGCCAGCCTGTATAACGCGGATTGAACGTGATTGCCGGCCAGTGCCAGCCAATGACAGCGGACTTGCTCATGCCATTCAATTCCAGTAAGTACCCAAGCCCAGGTCTTTGACGCCGGCGGCAACGAATTGCGGGAGGATGAGGTTGTTGACGTCTACATTATTACGGATGAGGCCGGTGCTGCGGGCGTGCTGCACCACCGCCTGGTAGTGGCTGCCGATGGCGGGTGAATACAGCGGCGACCAATAGTCTTTCCACGAGACATTTTCATTGTCCGCGTCGCGCCGGATCACCGATTCGGGGTAGCCAAAGCGCGCCTGATCCTGCAGGTAGGCATCACGGTTCTGCTGCTGCGAAATCCAGTGTACGGCGCGAATATCGGCCGTTACCAGCAACTGGGTCAGGTCGGGATATTTGCTGACAAAGTCCTGGCTGCCCCAGAGCTCAGCACGCATTTTCCAGTCATTCGGCGCCTGTTTGGTAGACCAGATGATCTTGCCCACACCCTTGTCACTGAGGGTATAGGCATCGCTCAGGGTGAAAAAGGCATCCACGCTGCCGGCAGCCAGCGCCGACGCGCCTGCCTGCGGGTTCAGGTTGACCACCTTGAAATCGCTGAAACTGAGGCCGTTGGCGGCCAGCAGCTTGCCAAAGGTGACTTCCCAGGGGCGCCCGCGATTGAGGGCAATGCGCTTGCCCTTGAGGTCCTGTATCGAATGCGCCGTGGAGTTGGGCGGCACGACGAGATAGACATTGCTGCCGAGATTGCCGGGCGCCACCAGGCGGGTGGAAATGCCGGAGGCGTTGAGGATGACCGAGGGCAGGTCGCCGTAATACGCAAAATCGATGTTGTGGCTGGCGAAATCTTCATTGACCTCACTGGCCACCGCCGAGGTCGCTACCGGCACCCAGGTGAGCTTGATATGACGCTTGTCCAACTCGGCCTTGAGCACCGGGTCTTGCGACACCAGCTGGGGAGTGCCGACAAAAACCTGCTTGCCGCCAGCACCCATGGCGACCACGGCAATACGGATTTCCTGGGGCTCTGCCGCTGCAAATAATACAGAAGGGAATGCCAACAGCAGCACGCAGGCCAGCAGGAGCTGGCGTATAAATCCGGTATGCATCTTTTCTTCTCGCATTTTTTCAACAAGGCCCGCGCAGAGGCGCCGGGCAACCATTTCGTTAAATACTGCCTGTGTTCTGTACGGATGGTTGCGTAGCACTCCGCCCTGCAAAAACCCGTTGCCATAGCCACCCTTCGACAAGCTCAGGGTGAACGGTTGGTGTTAATTTGAGGAGCAACCACCCGAAACCTCAGCTCCGTTCGTGCTTAGCCTGTCGAAGCGTGGCTAAAGCAATGGTAACTAAACCATCACCCGCTCCGGCTTGGCAGGCCAAATTAGCAAGTTGTAAGCCAGCCTCCACCCCGACGCACGCCCTCTGTAGCAAGCATTTGATTTTATTTATGAAAATCTTGTAAAAGGCATTTACGGCAGGCCGCCACACCGGATCGGCCCTCGTCATGCACCCCCCAGTTGCTGCCAAATCAACACTCGCCCGGCATTTGTTGCTGATCCACCAGCACGTTATTGATGCGAAGCCAGCAGGCCACCGCAAAGGCGCCGGCGAGATGATTTTTAATTCAATAAATTCATACGCTTACGACAAGAAAATGGACTGGCACAGAAGCTGCTAATTTGCATTGGCCCGGCATTGCTTCGGCAGGAAAACATGCCGGGCAAGCACAACACGGAATTCATGCAGCCTGCCTTTTGGCTGGCGCGTGCGCAGCAAACTTTTACGTCAGCAGATTCAGGAGTTCATGGCATGAGCACACTGGCATTTTCGCAGGAGCAGGGCGCGCACTTCCGCCGCCACGCCATACGCAGGACGGTCAGCGCCGCTAGCGTCAATCCACGCCCGACGGCGCTGGCCCTTGCGGCGGCCCCGGCCACGCTGCACGACGCTATCGCTGACAGCCCGAAAAAGCGTGGCGATTTTCTCGTGATCGGCAGCGCCATTATTGTCCTGCACATAGGCCTGCTGTATTACCTCAGCCACCGTCCGCCCGAGCCAGTCGCAGCGGCCGTTGCCGCGCCGCTTGAGGTGGAGCTGACACAGCCGGCGCCGGTAGAGCCGCCGAAACCGCTGCCACAGAAAAAGCTGGTGCAGCCGCCGCCCCCGCCACCCCAGACACCGCATATCAATCAGCCACCACCACCGCCGACAACCTTGCCGGCGGTGGAGTCCGCCGCTGCGCCCGTGGTACAGGCGCCACCGCCCGCACCGGCCCTGGCACCGCCTCCGGCTCCGGCTCCGGCTCCGGCTCCGGCTCCGGTGCCGGTGCCGGAAAAAATAACGCCCGCTGAAGGCTATGCGGGCTATCTGAATAATCCGCAGCCGGAATTTCCGCAGTTTGCCATCGATCAGGGCTGGGAGGGCCGCGTGCTGCTGCACGTGCATGTGCTGCCCACCGGCCGCGCTGATCACGTCAATGTGGCACAGAGCAGCGGCCACAAAGTTCTGGATCAATCAGCGCAAAGTACCGTGCTGCGGCAATGGACCTTTATGCCCGCCAAGCGTGGCGACACCCCCATCGACGGTTGGGTAGACGTACCCATCGACTTCAAGCTTTCCAATTGAGTGAGACCATCATGAACAGTTTTTCCACCACTTATATCGTGCAGGGTTCGCTGTGGACCCTGGGCGTATTTTCCATCGTGACCTGGAGCCTGATTGTCGCCAAGGCCGCGCAATATATCCGCGTCAGTGTGCAGAACCGCCGCTACACCGCAGCTTTCTGGGCTGCCAGTGATCTCGGCGCCGCCTCCCAGATAGAACTGCGCCAGGGGGCCGTGGCCCATGTAGCCGAAGCCGGCTTTACTTCGCTCAAGCGTGCCGATGACGGCGGTCAGGACCTGGAGCACAGCTGGGACCGGCAGGATCTGCTGGAGCGCCACCTTCGGCAGCAGATTCAAAAGGAGCGCCGGGCGCTGGAAAGTGGTCTCGCCGTGCTCGCCTCCGTCGGCAGCACCGCACCTTTTGTGGGCCTGTTCGGCACCGTGTTCGGCATTATTCATGCGCTGACCGCCATCACCAAGGCCGCCTCGGCCAGCATCGAAGTGGTCGCCGGCCCCATTGGTGAGGCGCTGATATCCACTGGCATCGGTATCGCCGTCGCCGTGCCGGCCGTGCTCGCCTACAACTTCTATATTCGCCGCCTCAAGCTGACTGGCGCCGACCTCGACGATTTCGCCACCGACTTCGTTAGCCTGAGCCAGAAGGCCGGCTTCCGCCTGAAGGCCGCCGCGCCACGCAAGCCGACCATCGTCAGCAGCGAACCGAAGAAAGAGGTGTTCGCGTAATGGCCATTTCCACCGGGGAAGACCGCGACGACGTGCTCAGCGAAATCAATATCACCCCGCTGGTCGATGTGATGCTGGTACTGCTTATCGTGTTTATCGTAACCGCGCCGCTGCTGACCAATGCCGTGAAAGTGACGCTGCCACGCACCGTGCCTACCGAGCCGCTGAAGCCACAAAAATCGGTCACGGTCAGTGTTGATGCCAAGGGCGTTGTTTATATCGGCAAGACGCAGGTCGATATCGATCTGCTGCAACAGCAGCTGCTGGAACAGAAGCAGGAAAACGGTACGCTCAACCTGAATTTGCAGGCGGATGAAGCGGTGCCTTATGGCAGCGTCGCCAAGGTCATGGCGGTCATACAACGCGCGGGTGTGGATCATCTTTCGGTGCTGACGGTGAATGGCGGTTGAGAGCCAAGCCCTCCTCCACAAGGGGAGAGGGAAAATCGGCATGCCGTTTCCATTAACACACATTTAAATAAAATTATCGGAAATTTTTCGGAGCTTCTCATGAACGCCAAAGCCAATCTTGCCCCGGCGCCCGTACACGAACTGCTGGCCAAGCGCCACAGCACGCGCAGTTACGATGGCCGCGAGGTACAGCCGCACGAACTGCTGTCCTTGCTTGAGGCCGCACGCTGGGCGCCCTCCTCCTATAACCAGCAGCCCTGGCGCTTCGTGGTGTGGGATCGCCATGCAGATAACGCCGCCTTCCAGCGCGCCTTTGCAACGCTGGGCAGCAGCAATCAGGCCTGGGTGAGCAATGTGCCCCTGCTGATCGGCGTGTTTGCCGACACCGTGGGTGTCGATGGCAAGCCCAATGCCTCTGCGGTTTATGATACCGGCGCGGCGGCCTTCAGCCTGGTGCTGCAAGCGCAGGCGCTGGGCCTTTCCGCCCGCCAGATCGGCGGCTTTGACCGCGATGCCCTGCGCGCTGAATTCGGCATTCCCGGGACGGTGGAAATAAAATCCTTTATCGCCGTCGGCCATCTCGGCAGCCTGGACGTGCTGAACGAAAGCCTCAAGGCCAAGGAACAGGCCCCGCGTGTGCGCAAGGCTATCGAAGAAATCGTGTTTTCCCATGGCTGGCAACGGCCGCTCTGACTCTGCAAGCTGTGTGCTTTTATGACCGGCTCAGGCCGGTCTTTTTTTGTCCCAAGGCAGGGAGAAAGAATCCCACGCTGGCCTTGAGCAGAACCGTAGGGCGGGTGTAACCCGCCCCGGACAAGGCCAGAATTGCCCTCCGGCCGCCGTCATTTTATGGGTGCGTTGAACAGCGAACCGATATCTGGCGGGGGCTGCACCCGCCCTACAAGGACTTCGCCGTTGGCTGATCCTCATTGATAGTTTGAAATGTGGCGCCTCTTCCGGCCGCGCTCCCAGCGCAACCCGGAGCTCCACTCATCTCTGGGCGGCAAGCCCTGTGAAGAAGACGTCAGAATAACAAAGGCGCCCGCAGGCGCCTTTGTTTATTCAACACCGCAAGAACAATCACGCAGCCGCAATGCCCCGCGCTTCCAGCACGGACTGGAAGGCCCGCGCATCAATCCAGCTGCGCACGTCCACGGCATTGGGGATGAACTGCCAGCGGTGCAGGAAATTGGTGAAATCCTGCAGGACAGTAACAGAAAGCTCGTCCAGATTGGTCTTCAGGCGCAGGTGCGCATCGGCACCGTAGGCGGCCGTCACCCAGTATTCACTGGTATTGCTCTCGCGGGCCAGGAACTGGCGGGTTTCTTCCGGGTGCACCCAGGCCCACTCTTCCGCACGGATAACCTGATCGACGATACGCACCGCCGCATCGAAATGATTTTCGATCAGGTTCAGGTCCACCGTGAGCGTGCGCGGCGTGCCGTTATTGGCGCGGATCAGGGGCTCGGGGTGCGAGCCGGTGTCGATCACGGTGTGCAGGCCGAAATGATGGGCGAATTGCGCAGCAGAAGCGCCCTTGAGGAAAATGGCATCCACTTCACCGCGCAGCAGGGCCACCAGTTCCACGGCATGGCCACCAGTACGGCGACCGCTGAAAATCTGGGTGCCGGCAATGCGCTCCGCCGGGGCGTCGCTCTGGCCAGAGCTGATGACATAGTCCACCAGTTCCACATCGCTCACTTCAAGACCATGCAGGTGCAGCGCATTTTCCAGGCCACGGATGGCCTGCGCGCGGGAAAAGTCGATCTGCACGTTTTCCCATTTCGGCAGGCCGAACTTGCGGCCCTTGAGGTCTTTCGGCGTTTTGATGCCGGAGTCCGGCAGGGTCAGGATCAGCTGTACTTCATCGGCCCAGGACAGGCCCAGCACGCGGGTTTCGCGACCGGCAGAGCGCGCCCAGATGGCGGGAATATTGCCGCCATGGCGTACGGAGTTTTGCAGGGTATGGTCAAAATGCGATTCGCGCACCGCCTTGTCATTGGATTCACGCAGGGATTTTACCAGTGTGTTCTGGGCGTGAAAGCTGTCTTCCAGCCAGCCTTTTTGCAGGGCGATGCCAAGGCCGGTCGGCACCGGGCAGCGGGTATACCACAGGGTATCAAGATGGGAATGACTCATGGCGCAATGCTCCTTGTTCTGCTCTCGTGTGGCGTGCAGCGCCGCTTTATCGGCGCCGGGTGTGAGCAGGGTTATCAGCAAGCCTCATGCCATGTTTTCCGCCATTTTTACGGTGATATTTCAAAAAACCGCAAACATCTTGCTGGATTTCAGGCAAGCACGCAGCAGCGTGCTGCAAAGCCACCAGCCTGGAGCCTGTTCACCATCTTTATCGCCCACTGACAAAGTATTAAACAGGCTGCTAGACGCTGGTGGCTTCCTGCGTCCAGTCGTGCTCGCCGGCCTGCCGGAAACTGCTGTCCTGCAACAGGCCATGGCGCTTGAGCAAAGTACGCAGCACATTGCGGGTGACGCCCAGCAGCGCCGCCGACTGCACCTGATTGTCGCCACTGTGGTGAAAAGCCTCGGTGACGATCAGCTTTTCAAGATCGTCGAACAAGGCCGCGCCCGGCTGGGTAAAAGCACGCCGCAACTGCACAGCAATAATTTCCAGCGGGCTGCCCTCCACTCGCGCTGCAGGCGCGGCGACCGGCGCTGCAGGCGCCGCCCAGTTCCCCGCACCAAGGCCAGCCGCGCCCCAGCCGCCGGTTACCTTGAGGTGCTCGGGCCGGATCTCGTCACCGCTGCACACCAGCAGGGCAAAATGCACGACATTTTCCAGCTCGCGGATATTGCCCGGCCAGGCATAGCCCAGCAGCGCCTCAAGGGCAGGCGCTGCCAGCCCGGGAATGGCAATACCCATGCGCTGCGAATACGTGCGCAGGAAATATTGCGCCAGCGGCAGCACATCGCCCGGCCGCTCGCGCAGCGGCGGCAGCCTTGCCTGCGCGATATTCAGGCGATACAGCAGGTCACGGCGGAAATGCCCGGCGGACACGGCGTGATCCAGATCGACGTTGGTGGCCGCCACCAGTCGCACATCCACGGCAATGGCCTTGCGCGAGCCAATACGCACCACCTCGCGCTCCTGCAACACACGCAGCAATTTGACCTGCAGCGGCAGGGGAAGGTCGCCGATTTCATCGAGAAAGAGCGTGCCGCCATTGGCCGCCTCAAACCAGCCTTCGCGCCGGCCCACCGCACCGGTAAACGATCCGGCTTCGTGACCGAACAATTCGCTCTCCGCCAACTGATCGCTGATGGCGCCACAATTGACGGCGAGGAAAGGCCCCCGACGACCGCTAAGGTAGTGGATATGGCGGGCCACCAACTCCTTGCCGGTGCCGGTTTCGCCGGAAATCAGTACCGGCGCCTCGCTCGGGGCCAGCTTTTCGATGTATTCCAGCAGCCGCTGCGAAGCCGGGTCGGCAAACACCAGGGCCTTGGCGCGTATGGACAGCGGCTGTGAACCACCGCCCTCCAGTGCCAGCAAGGTCGGTTGTTTTTGTGCGTCTGTGCTCATGACAGTCCTCTCGGGTGCGGAAATACACCCACGGGCAGGAAGTATTTGAGCAAGCAGTTTATGGCTATCGTCATTTTACAAGAAGTAATTTAAATTACGATATATATAACTATTTAGAATATAAGGCTCAAGGCATAAAATGGCGATCGATACACCCCTCCCGACGGCCAAAATGACAGGGGGAGCAGCCGCAATTATTATAAAGCAGCCTCCGTCCTTATTCGGTAGCACTCGCCCCGCACTCCCGCCACTGGGTGAAAATCAGCACGTCGCTGCGTAATTAGCAGCAGCAAGCCTGTTGTACTCCTGTAAATAGCACCCCCGCACAAATACCGGCCACTCGCCAAAAATATTCGGCAAACCATTGTTTTAAATACCTTTTATTTCAATAAAAACCACCTTCCCTGCGTTTGGCACAGTTTCTGCCATTGCCCCCTGAACAGACGTTTCACTCGTTCACCCATTTTTTTCTACAGGGGATATTTATGTCGTTTCACGTCAGGCCATTGGCCTTGGGCATTCGCCAGGCTCTTGCCGCTGTTGGTGGTGCCACCCTTCTGCTCGCGCTCGCACCGGCGGCACTGGCAGACAATGCGCCTGTGACGCCGGGCACCGGCAGCGTGACTCCCGCCACGCCGGTAAGCACCACGCCCGCTGCCGCTGCCCCTGCAGCCAGCAATACCGTAGTCGCCGGCGCGGGTGACAACAGCGCCGCGCCTGCCGACAACACGCCAACCCCCGCCGCCAACCAGGCCGCGCCGGAAACCCCCAGCCGCCAACTTGGCGCCGTGGTGGTCACCGCCCAGCGCCGTGCGGAAAAAATCCAGGACGTGCCTTCGACCGTTACCGCCGTCAGCGGCACGCAGATTCAGGACACCGACGCCGGCAGCTCTGCCGCCAATGTCACCAATTTCGTGGCCAACACCTCGGCCGGCGAAACCAGCCCCACCCGCCCGCGCTGGTGGATACGCGGCGTGGGCACCGGCGCGCAGGGCTTTGACGCGCAGAGCCCGGTCGGCGTGTATTTTGACGACGTATATTTCAGCAATGCCAACGCCACCGGCCAGCCGGTGTATGACCTGCAACGCGTGGAAGTGCTGGAGGGCCCACAGGGCACGCTCTGGGGCAAGAACACCACCGGCGGCGCCATCGACTTTGTGTCGGTCAAGCCCAGCTTCAACGACAGCGGCTACGTGAAGCTGGACCAAAGTTCGCACGACGACCAACTGTTTGAGGCCGCCTACGGTGGCACGATTATTCCCGACGTGCTGGCCGGCCGCGCCTCCTTCCACGCGGAAAGCGCCGCCGGCGCCTACAACGACAGCGACTCCGGCACACCGGAGGTGCAATTCCATGACGACGCAGGCCGCGTGCAGTTTCTCGCCAATCTCGCGCCCGACGTAACCGCCCTGCTCAATGTGCATTTCCGTGATTATTACGGCAATGGCAATGACTGGTCGGCTATTGGCGCCGGCCCCAACGGAGCTTATTACAAGGCTACCTCGCTGACGCCCGCCTACACGCCCAACCCGGCCCCGGACGTGGTGGATGCCAACGCGCCCAATACCACACAGGTCCGGCAAGATGGCCTTGCGCTAACGCTGAACGCCCCCGTGGGCCGCAACCAGCTGACCTCCATCTCCGCGTTTGAAGGCTTCCAGACGGTGGCCTTCAGCGACAGCGACGACACGCCGCTGGAACTGGGGCGCGGCTACAACGCCGGCGACACCCACCAGCTTTCCGAAGAACTGCGCGTTGCCTCGCCGCGCAGCGACCGCATCAACTGGGTCGGCGGCGGCATGTTCTTTACCGAAGACATCAACTCCAACACCGTGGCGGCGATCCTGCCCGATGTGGCTACCGGCTCCACGCCCACCAGCGTGGCACCGAAATTCCTCGACACCTTTTTCCAGCAAAACACCAAGAGCTACGCCCTCTTTGGCAGCAGCACGGTCAATTTCACCGATCAGTTCAACGTGACCGGCGGCCTGCGCTACACCGACGAGAAAAAGTCCGACAACCTGAATATCATCGGCAGCTCTGCCGCCGCTGGCAGCAGCAGCTCGGCCGCGCCCTACAATAATGTTTCAACCTGGTGGCTGCCATCGTCGGTCAACAACCTGACCACGCAAGGCACGCAGGACGACAGCAAGAACTGGGGCGCCTGGACCTACGACCTGACGCCGGAATACAAGATCACCGACCATGCCCGCGCCTACTTTCGTTACGCGCATGGCTTCCGTGCCGGCGGCTACAACAGCTCGGCCACCACGCAGGCCAATACCAATGTGGTCAACCCGGAAACCCTGACCTCCTACGAGTTGGGCGCGAAAACCGAATGGCTGGACGGCCAGCTGATCGCCAACGGTGACTTCTTTTATTACGACTACGACGACATTCAGGTCAATGCCGTGTCTTCCGGCATCTCCTACCTGACCAATGCCGGGCGCGGCAAGGCCAGCGGCGCCGAACTGACCCTGGAAGCGCTGCCGGTGGAAAACCTGCACCTGCGCTGGAATGCCGGCTGGCTGAACACCCGCTTCCTCGACTACACCACGAGCGGCATCAGCTATGCGGGTGACCACTTCGTGCGCTCGCCGCATTTGTCCGACGTGTTCAGCGCCGACTACCGCCTGCCGCTCAGCAACGGCCACGACCTGCTGTTTGGCACCGACTGGAAATACCAGAGCAAGTATTTCTTCTACAACAACGACCAGGTGGACGGCAACGTGACGCAGGCCGGCTACACGCTGGGTGATGCGCGCCTGTCCTATATCATCGGCAAGATCACGCTCACCGCCTATGTGCAGAACCTGACCGACAAGATTTACAAGGAACACACCCTGCTGCAAACCAACTCCACCGCACCCTCGCCCTCCAATATTTATCTGGGCGGGGACACGGTGTCGTGGTCGGAAGGGCGCATTGTCGGCGCGTCGATCACCGCGCACTTTTAAGGCCGGCACGGTCAGGGCTGGTGCAGAACATCGCACCAGCTTTTTTTCCGCCCCCTGTCGTTTTTGCCAGTGCCACGCAGCCTTGTGTGGCTTTGCTTTTTACAGGATTTGCCATCATGAAAACTGCCTTTATCCGCCTGCTGGCGCTGGGCCTTGCCAGCCTGCCGGGCACGCTGCCGGCCAGTGCCGCCGAGCCCGATGTAGTGCGTATCGCCACCTTTGCCTACGTGGATCATGGCCAGGTCAAGCTGGGTGGTTCCAGCTACTACGATCATATCGTCGCGGACAAATGGCTTGAAACCGAACTGGCCAAGCGCGGTGTCAAGCTGGAGTGGGTGCCCATCAGCGGCTCCACCGGCCCGCTGATCAACGAGGCGTTTACGTCCAGACAAATCGATTTCGCCACCTATGGCGACCTGCCTTCCATCATTCTCAATGCCTCCGGCGTACACACCCGCGTGATCGTGCCCGACGGGCACGGCATAGACGCCTTTCTCGTGGTACCGCCCAATTCCACCGCCAAATCCATACAGGACCTGAAGGGCAAGCGCATCGGCGTGCAATATTCCCGGCCCTGGGAGCTGAGCATGCTCAAATTGTTTGACCTGGAAGGGCTCAGCACCAGGGATTTCCACATCATCAACCTCGACGATCAGGCCGGCACGGCTGCCCTGGCCAGCGGCAATATCGATGGCCTGTTTTCGCTCAGCGCCTATATTCTCGAAGACAAGAAAATCGGCAAGATCATATGGTCCAGCCGGCAGGCGCCGGTCACGCGCATTCGCGCCGAGCTGTGGGGCACACAGGATTTTGCCGATAAATACCCCGATATCACCCAACTGGTGGCCACTGCCTTTGTACGTGACCAGTACTGGGCCTCACAACCGGAAAATCAGGAAGCGATTTTTCAGGCCGGCAGCAAGGCGGGTACGCCGGAAAGCGTGGTACGGCGGAATTTCGATGACCCCAAGCAAAGCTGGAAAGATCATTGGTCGCCACAATTCGACGACCTGCTCTACGCGCAATTTACCCAGGACATCAATCTGGCGTACAGCAAGGGCGTCATTCGCCACAAGCTGAACGCCTCCGACCTTGTTGATACGCGCTTTACCGACAAGGCGCTGAAGGATTTGAACCTGGTCAATTATTGGCCGCGCTGGAGTGCGAAGCAGCAGTAAGGAGCCCATCCCTCTCCCGCAGGGAGAGGGCGTATTTTTCTGATTCACGGCGAAATCCCATGAACACCAAAAACCATCCCCTGCTGCGCTGTCTGGCGCTGTACCTCCACATGCCCTGGCGCTTCGGCCTGACCGCCCTGTTATTTACCGTGGTCAACCTCAGCCTTGCCTGGCAACAATTATTGCTGGGCCGCTCCGTGCACGATGTCGAGCGCGGTGTCGCTGTGCACAAGGTGGCCGACGGCAGCCTGGATTATCACATCGCCGTGCACTGGCTGCTGATCCTGCTCGCCGTGGCGCTGGGCCGGGGCCTGCTGCAATATCTCGCCGGCATGCTTTCACTCATCATCGGGCAAGACCTGCTGTTCATTTTGCGCGAGCGCATTCTCATGCAGGTGCAGCGGCTTGACCTCGCCTATCACTGGCGCCATGGCGTGGGCGAACTGGTCACGCGCACCACGCGCGACGCCGACAAGCTGCGCGACGCCCTCATCAATTTCTGGCGACAGGTGTTTGAAACCGCGCTGGTGGCGCTGGCCGCCATCGGCATGCTGGTGTGGTATGCGCCCCTGCTGGGCGCCGTGCCACTGCTGCTGACCTTTATCGGGCTGGGTATTTTTGTGCACCAGACCGACAAGCTGGTGGCGCTGGACCGCGCTGTCGGCGCCGCCTACGACCGCGTCACGCAAGACCTCAGCGAGGGCGTCAACGGCGTGCGCGTGATCAAGGCCTTTGCGCTGGAGCCGGCGCGTATCGCCAGCTTCAGCGTACAGGTAAATGAATTTGCCGCGCAGGCACGGGCCGCGCTGGCCTTTGCCTCCTCGCGCATTCCGCTGCCGCAAATCGTGGTGGCCCTGAGCCAGGTCTGGATACTCTGCTACGGCGTACATCTGGTGGCCGCCGGTCGCCTGAATATCGGAGAGTTGGTGGCCTCCCTGCTCATCGCCAATACCCTCGTGTTCCGTATTGAAGGCGTGGGCCGCGTCATGCAGGTATTTGCCGATGCCCGCTCCTCCGCCGCCCGTATCTGGGAATTGCTGGACGCGGAGCCCGCCATCAGCAGTGGCACGCAGGCCCTGCCGGAAGGTGCGCTAGGCCTGCGCCTGAGCAATGTGCGCGTGGCCTCACCCGGCGGCGGCAAGGCAATTTTGCGCGACTGCTCTTTCAATATAGAACCCGGTGAAATCGTGGCGCTGGTCGGCACCACCGGCTCCGGCAAGAGCAGCCTGCTGGGCCTGTTGCCGCGCCTGCTGGAAGCAGAAACCGGCAGCGTCGCCATCGGCTCAGCCAGCGCCGGCTGGCAGGATGTGCGCCAACTCGACCTGCTGGACCTGCGCCGCCGCGTGCACGTGGTCACGCAGGAAAGCTTCCTGTTTTCCGACACGCTGGCTGCCAACTTACGTCTGGCCGACCCCGACGCCAGCGATGAAGATTTGCAGGAAGCCCTGCGACTGGCCGCTGCCGACGAGATTCTCGATCGCCTCAATAATGGCATCGAAACCCAGCTCGGTGATCGTGGCGTCAATCTTTCCGGCGGCCAGCGCCAGCGCCTGTGCCTGGCCCGCGCCCTGCTGGCCAAGTCCTCGATTCTGGGTCTGGACGATGCAACGAGCGCACTCGACGCCGCCACCGAGCGCCGCATTCTCGACAATATCCGCGACTACCGGCACAGCCCCGGTGGCCGCGCCGTTACCGTGCTGATCGTGTCCAGCAAGCTCTCCACCATTCTGCTCGCCGACCGTGTACTGCTGCTGGCCGACGGCCACATTGCCGCGCAGGGCACGCACCAGCAACTCGGCGCCAGTTCCAGCGCCTACCGTGAATTGATGGGGATTACACAGCATGGCTAATCCGATCCGGGGCAATAAAGTCCTTTCCGATATCGAGCTGGAAGAACTGCTGGCCCAGCAAGACCTGAACCGTGGCATGTTCACACGCCTGTTGCCCTTGCTGCGGCCTGTGCGCCACCTCGTGTTGAGCACCATTTTTATCGAAACCCTGCTGGTCAGCTCGATCTTCCTGCGGCCCTGGCTTATTCGCGTGGTGATTGACCGTGGCCTTATCAAGCAGGGCCACACCCACATCGTCAACACGCATGTAATGACGCTGGTAGCAGCGGGACTGGTATTTACCTGGGTGGCGCGCTTTGCGCTGGCCGGTGTTTCGCAGTACCTCTCGGGTCAGGCCGCCATCCGCGTGCTGGCGGCCCTGCGCGTGCGCGTGTTCAGCCATGTGCAGGCGCTCAGCGTCGGCTATTTCGACCGCACCAAGGCCGGCCGCATCATTTCCCGCGCCGACCGCGATGTCGATACACTGGAGCCGCTGCTCATACAGGGCCCGCCGGAATTATTGTCGGCCCTGCTGCGCTGCATTATCGCCGGCGTGCTGCTCTGGCAGATTGCGCCCCTGCTGTTTTTCAGCGTTGCCGGCATCGTGCCGATTCTGGTCGGCGCCACCAGCCTGTTCAAGAACATTTCCCAGCGCAACTGGGCGCGCGTTGCGGAAAACCGCAGCCGCTTTACCGCGCATCTGGTGGAAACCGTGTCCGGCGTGCGCGTGCTGAAACAAACCGTGCAGGAGGAAGCGAACCGCCACCGCTACCGGCAACTGCTGCATGACTTCAATCATGCCCTTATCAGCGGCAATATCCGCTCCAGCTGGTTTGCGCCCTTTACCGGCGTGCTCACCACGGCCGGCATGGCCGTGCTGCTGGTGGCCGGCGGGCGTGGCATTGCCCTGGGCCAGATCACGCTGGGCCAGGTCGCTGAAAGCCTTTTTTATGTGTACCTCTTTCTCGGCCCCTTGCAGGACTTGAGCGACCTGTTCGAGCGCTACGCCAGTGGCACCGCCTGCGCCCAGCGTATTTTCCTGATGCTGGACACCAGGCCGGAAGTCAACGATCCCTCCGCTCCCCTATTCCTGGAAACGCTGCGCGGCGACGTGGATTTCAACGACGTGGTATTTGCCTACGACACGCGCCAGAACAAGCCGGTCATCAACCACCTCGACCTGCACGTGCCCGCCGGCGAGGTCGTCGCCATCGTCGGCCCCACGGGCCACGGCAAGAGCACGCTGGTGCAATTGCTGACACGCTTTTACGACGTAAACAGTGGCTCGGTCACGCTCGACGGCCACGATGTGCGCGAGCTGGCGCAGGCCAATCTGCGCCGCCACGTCGGCGTCGTCTTGCAGGACAATGTGTTGTTCAGTGGTAGCATTCTCGACAACCTGCGACTGGCCGCGCCTGCTGCCACTGACGATGAACTGATTGCCGCTGCCCGCGAACTGGGCGCCGACGAAGTGCTGGAAAACCTGCCGCTGGCCTATCACACCCACGTCGGCCCGCTGGGCACCCATCTCAGCCACGGCCAGCGCCAGCTGGTTTGCCTCGTGCGCGCCTATGTGGCCGACCCGGCCGTTCTGGTGCTGGACGAGGCTACCTCCGCCGTCGATGTGCAAACCGAACGCCGTATCCAGCGTGCCCTGCGCCGGCTGTGTGAGGGCCGCACGGCCTTTATCATTGCTCACCGGTTGACCACCATCCGTGATGCTGATCGGATTGCCGTCATTCGTAACGGGCAGTTGGTAGAGTTGGGCAAGCATCAGGCCTTGCTGGAGCAGGGCGGGTTTTATGCGTCGCTGTATAAGGCGTATGAGCAAAATACGCTGGGGGTGGTGACGGAGCCGAATGGGCGCAGATTGATTTTGGAGGATGTGGAGTTGCGTGTTGCTGTGCCTTGAGTATTGATTATCAAGATTTCGCTTGTTTAAAGAGCAGGGGCTCAAAAGGGCAGCGTTCGCGGGAGTGACGGTGGTTTTTTTGTATGGCACGGTGAATGCTTGTGCCTATGAGCCATCGCACTACCCGAACAACTGACTGATTTTCTGATTTTCTGATTTTCTGATTTTCTGATTTTCTGATTTTCTGATTGGCTGATTGGCTGATTGGCTGATTGGCTGATTGGCTGATTGGCTGATTGGCTGATTGGCTGATTGGCTGATTGGCTGATTGGCTGATTGGCTGATTGGCTGATAAAGATTATCTCTGAACCATAAAAGAAACTCCGTCACCCCCGCGAACGCGGGGCCCAGCGCCTTTGCTTCTGATTGCCCCTCACTTCCGGCTGGCTTTTGCCTCCACACAAATCCCCATCTTCAGAAATACATCCCGGCACCAGCACCCCTAAAAAAGCGGGCCTTGCGGCCCGCCGTCTGAAAGCCTGTATTCCTGCGACCGGCCTTGCCGGTATTACCGCAGGGTTCAGGCAGCTTCCGACTTCTTCTTGACGTGGCCCATGCCCCACTGCTGTTCCAGCACGCCGGGGCCAAAGTCCTTGGTGCCGCCCAGCGCTTCCGCCAGGCCCTGGAAATAAGCGCCTTCTTCCAGGATCAGGATGTACTTGGACACATCAATAATGTTCTTGCCCCAGAAGGTGGAGCCGCCATTGGCTTCGAGAATGGCCGGGGTGTCGGGATTGGCGCGGATGGTTTCATTGATGAAAGCCGCCTCGCCATTGCGACGGTCGATATAGACCGGAATCTCGCGGGCCAGGGTATGGCGCTGGGACGGGGCATACAGCAGGGGCAGCACACGGTGGGCACCGGCCCAGGCGCCCAACCAGGGGCCGTGGAAATGAATCACCACGTCCACCTCGGGATTTTCCTCAAACACCTTGGCATAGCGCTGGCCACCGCCGCCGCTGCCCTTGCCGCCGCTATAGACGGTGCCGTCAAAACCGGAGACGGTGGCCTTTACTTCCTGATCGTCAGCCCAGGCATCAGGGGCGTGCACGGCAACCACTTTATGTTCGCCCGGCACGCGCTGGTAGGCCTGAAAGGTATAGGTTGCCGACAGCGTGCGGGTTTCTTTCAGCACGCGGAAGGCTTTTTCAAAATCGCGCTTGACCTGGGCAACAAAGCCGGCGATGTCGGCGTCGGTCACATGAGGGGTGGACATGGTGGAATTCCCTTTTTTGCAGTAAAGAATGCGGTGAAGAGTGCAGTGGATAAACAGCCGCACCGAAAATAATGCCGGCGCGTATTGCCTGCTCACCATTTGCAGAAGCTGTGCCAGCCCCGGCAATTTTTGCCAAGCCGCTGATATTGGTGGTCCTCACAATACCTTGTGCGGCTTTTACCAAGCCAGTGCTGAGCCTGCACCAGCATCCGCTGTCTGCCCTGCTGGATTATCAGCAGGCAGCCGCGCCACTACACTGACGCGACAATCTCAGGCGAGGCCAGTCCCCTGCCGGGCTGCTGCCGGACCGACAGCCTGTTGCGCAAACAGCAAGCCGGCTGCTGCAAGCGCAACACATTGAACGCGCCAGATACCGAACAGAGCCGGTTCCGCCCATATATTCAGTGCTGGCACGCCCCCTGCTAAGTAAGCCTTAACGAGCCTCACCCTTGAGGCTGCTGGCGGCTGCCCGTGTGCCGGCTTTTGCCAGTAAACGCCAGTCTGTTGCTCCAGGAGTTTGGCCATGAATGCCGTCAACAATGTCTGGCCCATCAGCCAGAAAATCGAGCCTGAATTGCGCCTGCGCGGAATCAGCAAGGAATTTTCCCTGGCGCAGGGTCGCCTGCCGGTATTGGACAATATTGACCTCGACGTCAGCCCCGGCGAATTTGTCTGCATCGTCGGCGCCAGCGGCTGCGGCAAATCCACGCTGCTGCGCCTGATCGCCGGGCTGGACCGCGACTATCAGGGCAGCATCAACTACGCCGGTGCACCGGTTTCCGGCCCCGACCTGTCGCGCGGCATCGTCTTTCAGGAGCATCGCCTGTTTCCCTGGCTGACGGTTGAGCAGAATATCCAGCTCGCCTTCAGCGCCACGTCTGTCCCCCGCCATGAACAGCGCGAGCGCGTGCAGGAGCAGATCAGGCGCGTCGGCCTGCAAGGCTTTGAAAAGGCCTGGCCCCACCAGATTTCCGGCGGCATGGCGCAGCGTGCCGCCATCGCCCGCGCCCTCGTCAACCGCCCGCGCCTGCTGCTGCTGGACGAACCGCTGGGCGCGCTCGACGCCCTTACCCGGCTGAAGATGCAACAGGAATTGCAGCGCCTGTGGCTGGAAGTTGGCGTCACCATGGTCATGGTTACCCACGACATCGAAGAGGCGGTCTTCCTGGCCGACCGCATCGTCGTGCTCGATTCCCGCCCCGGCCATATCCGCCGCATCGTACCCGTGCCCCTGCCGCACCCACGCGACCGCAGCCAGACGCGCTACAGCGCCATCAAGAACGATGTGCTGTCGGACTTCACCGAGGCAGGTGGGCACTAAAGTCAGTCAAGTCACCAATTCGTAGTCTGGATGCAGCGTAGCGGAATCCGGGGCAGGCCCCTGCAATAACCCGGATTCCGCTACGCTGCATCCAGGCTACCCCTTGGCCGCGAGCCCTTCCTCCCCCGTTAAAACCCCGCTAAAACAAAAAATACAAAATTTTACGCAATCACGTCACTGACATTCCTACTATCTGCCCTCGCACAATTCCCACAGGCAGGAAACCGGAATGAACGACACGCTGACGCTGGGGGCCGGCAACACGCTCGCGGATTGCCACGCCCTGCGTAATTACCTCAATACCCAGGTGCTGGGGCAGGAGCAGCTGGTGGAGCGCCTGCTGGTGGCGCTGCTGGCTGACGGCCACCTGCTGGTCGAGGGCCCGCCGGGCCTGGCCAAGACGCGCGCAGTGAAGGCGCTGGCGCAGGGCGTGGAGGGCAATTTCCAGCGCATCCAGTTCACGCCCGACATGCTGCCCTCGGACCTGACCGGCTCCGAGATTTACCGGCCCGAGGAAGGCAGCTTCCGCTTCCAGCGCGGCCCGCTGTTCCACAACCTGATTCTGGCCGACGAAATCAACCGTGCACCCGCCAAGGTACAGTCGGCCCTGCTGGAGGCCATGGGCGAGCGGCAGGTGAGCGTGGGCTCGGCCACCTATGCCCTGCCCCGGCTGTTTCTGGTCATGGCCACGCAAAACCCCATCGAGCACGAGGGCACCTATCCGCTGCCCGAGGCCCAGCTTGACCGCTTTATGCTGCATACCCTGGTGGACTACCCCGACCGCGCCACCACCCGCCTGATCATGGAACTGGCCCGGCACGAGGCGCTGACCGCGCGCGAGCTGGAGGCGCCGGCCCGGCCGCTGACGCAGGAGCTGATCTTTGCCGCCCGCCGCGAAATCCTGGAACTGACGCTGGCCCCCTCGGTCATCGACTATATTGCGGCACTGGTCGACGCCACCCGCCGGCCCAAGCCCTACAGCGCCAAGCTGGGGGAGTGGCTGCGCTGGGGCGCCAGCCCGCGTGCGGCCATCGCCATCGAACGTGGTGCGCGTGCGCTGGCCTGGCTGGGTGGGCGCGATTATGTGAGCCCCGAAGACGTACAGCAGATTGCCCCCGACGCCCTGCGCCACCGCATGTTGCTGGACTACACCGCCCAGGCCCGTGGCATCACCGCCCAGGCCTGTGTCGAGGAACTGCTTCGGCAGGTGCCCGCCCCATGATCCTGCCCGACCTCGCCGAACTCGTCGCCCTGCGCGGCAGCGCCCGTGGCCTCAGCCTGCACGCACACCGGCCGGCACTGGCGCGCCTGCAGGGTGGCCACCGCAGCGCCCAGCGTGGGCGCGGGCTGGAGTTTGAAGAGGTGCGCCCCTATGCCCCCGGCGACGACGCCAAGCGCATCGACTGGCGGGTAACAGCGCGGCGCGGCAAGCCCCACACCAAGCTCTTCCGCGAAGAACGCGAGCGCCCGGTGTGGCTGCTGCTGGACCTGCACCCCGGCCTGTTCTTTGGTAGCAAGCGCCAGCTCAAGTCGGCCCTGCTGCTGCGCGCCGCCGCCCTGCTGGGCTGGGTGGCCATACAAAGTGGTGACCGCCTTGGCGCGGTGCTGCCTGACAACAAGGGGCTCGCCCATATCTACGCGCCACGCGGGCGCGAAGCCGGCGTGCTGCCACTGCTGCACGCGCTGGTGGAAAACCAGCCACAAAAGCCCGGCCTGCCGGACACCGGCAGCCTCGAAGCCGCCCTTGTCGCCCTGCGCCCGCTGCTGCAACCCGGCAGCCTCGTGCTGGTCCTGAGCGACTTCAGCGGTCTCAACGAGAGCGCCGAGGCCCTGCTCGGCGCCATGGCCCAGCACAGCGACTGTCGCCTGCTTTGTCTCGGCGACCCGCTGGAAAGCGCCGGCCTGCCTTCCGGCCGCCACCGCGTCGGCCTGCCCGGCCGACTCTGGTGGCTGGACGGAAATAACACCCGCAAGGCCTGGCAGGCCAGCTGGCAGGGCCGCCAGCAGCGCCTGACCACGCTGGCCGAGCGCCTCAACCTGCCGCTCACCCGCCTCAGCACCGCCGACGCGGTAGCCGACAGCCTGCCCGCCCTGCTTCGGGAGCCCCTATGGGCGGCATGAACACCGACTGGCTGAACCAGCTTGCCGCCGACCACGCCCCGCCCGCCCCCGGCTGGTGGCCGCTGGCGCCGGGCTGGTGGATTCTTGCCGTTCTGCTGCTGATCGCGCTGGCCGCCGCCTTGTACTGGTGGCGGAAACCCTCCCTGCGCCTGCGCCGGCTGGCCCTGCGCGAGCTGCGCGTGCTTGAGCGCCATGACGGTGACGAGCAGGCGCTGGCGCAAAGCCTGGAGCATCTGCTGCGCCGCTATGCCATTGCCCGTTTTGGTCGCAGCGAAGTCGCCGGCCTCAGCGGTCAGGCCTGGATTGATTTTGTGGTCGCCCACGGCGGCCAGAGCTGGGCCGGCGGCAGCGGCAGCAATCTGCTGCGCGCCGCTTACGGTGGCGCCGTGCAGGCCGACCGCCATGCCTGGCTGGCCGGCGCGCAGGGCTTTGTGCGGAGCCGCGCATGATCCACTTTGCCTGGCCCTGGATGTTGCTCTGCCTGCCCCTGCCTTTGCTGCTGGCGCGACTCTTACCACCCTTGCAGCCGCAGGGCGCTGCCCTTTTCCTGCCCTTTGCCGCCAGCGTGGTTGAAGCCCCGGCCAGCTTTGCCCTGCGCCGGCCCGGCGCCCGCCGCCTGCTGCTGGCGCTGATCTGGCTGCTGCTCATTCTCGCCGCCTTGCGCCCGCAGTGGCTGGACCAGCCGCAGCCGGTGCCCACCACGGGCCGCCGCCTGCTGCTGGCGGTGGATGTATCGGGCTCCATGGCCACGCCCGACATGGCGCGCGGCGCCAGCCGGCTCGATGTGGTCAAGCAGGTGGCCGGCGACTTTATCCAGCACCGTCACGGTGACCAGGTCGGCCTCATCCTGTTTGGCACCCAGCCCTACCTGCAGGCCCCGCTCACCGCCGACCTCGACACCGCCGGCCAGTTCCTGCGCGAGGCACAGGTGGGCGTGGCCGGCCCGCAGACCGCCATTGGCGACGCCATCGGCCTCGCCATCAAGCGCCTGCGTGATGGCAGCAACGACGCCGGGGCCACCAGCATGAAGAACACGGTGCTGATCCTGCTCACTGACGGCGGCAACGACGCCGGCATGATGGACCCGGTGGAGGCCGCCAAAGTGGCCGCCGAGTCCGGCCTGCGTATCTACACCATCGGCGTGGGCGCGGCGGCGCAAGGTGGCTTCTTCGGCAGCAGCGGCAATACCGATCTGGACGAGACCACGCTCAAGGCCATCGCCAGCACCACCGGCGGCCAGTATTTCCGGGCGACCGACGCCGAGGCCCTGCAACAGGTCTACCGGGCCATCGACCAGCTGGAGCCAGCCGCCGGCGCCGAGCAGTGGTACCGGCCCACCACCGAGTGGTTCCACTGGCCGCTGGGCCTGGCCCTGCTGCTGAGCCTGCCGGCGGTACTGCTGCGGGGGCGCCATGACTGAGCTGCTGGCCGCCCTGCATTTCCTGCGGCCACTCTGGCTGCTGGCCCTGCCCCTGCTGTGGGCGCTGACCTTCTGGCTGGCGCGCCGCCGTAGCCATGGTGACAGCTGGAGCACGTTGATCGACCCCGAGCTGCTGCCTAGCCTGCTGCTGGACGCTGGCAGCGGCAAGATCGGCCCCTCACCCTGGCCCTGGCTGGCATTGGCCTGGAGCTTCGCCGCTCTCGCCCTCGCCGGGCCCAGCTGGCAGCAGGACGCCACCGCCGCCTGGCGCGCACCGGCGGCCTGGGTGCTGGTCATGGACCTTTCGCCCTCCATGGCCGCCACCGATGTGGCCCCCAGCCGCAGCACCCGCGCCCGCTATGCCATCGACGACCTGCTCGGCGCCGCCCGCGATGCGCGCGTGGGTCTGGTGGCCTTCAGCGACGAACCCTATACCGTGACCCCGCTGACCGAAGACGTGGCCACCGTGCGCACGCTGCTGCCGCCGCTCTCCCCCGACCTGATGCCCAGCCCCGGCCACAATATGGGCCCGGCGCTGGATCAGGCCGGCCAGCTGCTGGCGCAGGCCGGTGGCAAGAACCGGCAGGTGATCGTGCTGAGCGATGGTTTTGACGACCCAGTGGCGGCCTTTGCTGCCGCCGCCAAACTCAAGGCGCAGGGCATGACCCTGAGCGTGGTCGGCATAGGCACCCGCAACGGCGCACCCCTGCCCAAGATCGATGGCGGCTTTGCACAAGACGACAAGGGCCAGCCGGTGCTGACCCGGCTCGATCTGGACGGCCTGCAACAGCTGGCCCGCGCCGGCGGCGGCCAGTACGTGGACATCGCCAGCCTGCCCAGCCTGATTGGCACTTTGCAGGCGCAATCCGTTCAGCCCGGCAGCGCCGAGACCGTGGCCGGCGTGCAGGTGCAGCACTGGCGGGATGGCGGCTTCTGGCTGCTGCCTTTTGTGCTTGTGCTGGCCGCGCTGCTGGCACGCCGGGGGTGGCTATGAAGCGCATCGCCTTGATACTGACCGGCCTGCTCTGCGCGGCGGACGCCCATGCTGCGTTTGACTGGTCCAGCCTCTGGCAAACCCCCGACCAACGTGCGCAGCAGATGCTGACGCAGGGCGACGCCGCCGGTGCTGCCCACACTTTCACCGACCCGCGCCGCAAGGCCTATGCCGAGCTGAAGGCGGGCGACTATCAGGGTGCGGCGCGTGATCTCGCCAGCTTTGACGACAGCGACGCACAATACAACCGGGGCAACGCCCTCGCCCACGCCGGCGACCTCGACGGCGCCCTGAAAGCCTACGACGCTGCACTGGCCCGCGACCCCGGCAACAAGGACGCTCGCCATAATCGCGAGCTGGTGCAAAAAGCGCTCGACGAACAACAAAAGCAGCAGCAAAAATCCGGCGGCAAAGACGGCAGGCAGGGCGACGGCAAGAACTCCTCTGGTGATAAACAGAATGGCCAGCAGCAGAACGGCCAAGGCCGGCAATCCGGGCAGGGGCAAAACCAGCAAGGCAAACCGGGTCAGAGCCAAGGCCAGCAAAATGGCCAACAAGGCTCCTCGCAGCAAGCTGGCCAGAATGGCAACAAGAGCGACAATAAGAGCGGCAACAACGGCCAGCCCAAGCCATCGCAGGGTCAGCAGGGTCAGCAGGGTCAGCAGGGTCAGCAGGGTCAGCAGGGTCAGCAGGGTCAGCAGGGTCAGCAGGGTCAGCAGGGTCAGCAGCCAAATCCGGGGGCGGGCTCCGGTCAACAGTCGCTGGCGGAGGCGCGCGCTCAGGCCGAGCGCGATGCGAAAGCCAGCCTGAACAAGGCCAGCAAGGGCCAGCAGGCCGGGGGCGGAAATCAGGTGAGCGGCGGCACCCAGCTCAGCCAACCGCAGCGGGAAAAAGCGCTGGCCGAAGACCAGTGGCTGCGCGCCATCCCCGATGATCCCGGCGGCCTGCTGCGGCGCAAATTCCTGATTGAGCACATGATGCGGCAACAGCAGAGCGGGCAGGCGACGACACCATGAAAAAACGCGTAAATGCCCTTGCCATCGCCCTGTTGGCCGCCGGCCTGAGCCTGCCGGCGCTCGCCACCGTGCAGGCCAGCCTCGACCATGACCAACTGGCGCCCGGCGACACCGTACAGTTGACCCTGCAACGCGACGGCAGCACCGACGCCCAGCCCGACCTGAGCCCGCTCAAGAACGATTTCGATGTGCTGGGCACGCAAACCGGCTCCTCCGTGCAGTTCATGAACGGCCACGCCAGCGAGCAGACACAGGTGATACTGACCCTGGCCCCGAAGCACGGCGGCAAGATCACCATACCGCCACTGCAATGGGACGGCGATCACTCCCCTCCCCTCACGGTGAATGTCGGCGGCAACGGCAGTGCTGGCAGCGTTCAAGGCAGTACCAGCGCCGCACCGGCGCCCGCCGACAGCGCTGGCGACAACGATATTTTCATCACCAGCACCCTGGACCAGCCCCAGCCCTACGCCGGCTCGACCGTGCTGCTCACCGTGCGCCTCTACACCGACCGCAGCCTCGCCCAGCTGGGCCTCGACCTGCCGGCCAACAGCGCCGTGCAGGCGCAGCCGCAAGGCAAGAGCAGCCAGCAGCATGAGAGCCGCAACGGCCACGACTATCTGGTGTTCGAGCAGCAGTACCTGCTAAGCCCGCAGAAAAGTGGCAAGCTGACGCTGGACGGGCCCGTGGTCGATGGCCAGGTCATGGACAACCAGTCCGGCCCGTTTGGCGGCGACCCGTTTTTCGGCAATATGCTCACCACCGCGCGCCCCCTGCACCTGCACGGCAAACCCATCGTGCTGGACGTGCGGCCCCGCCCTGCCGACGCCGCCGGCCACGACCTGCTGCCCGCTGCAGCGCTGGTCTTGCAGGAAAGCTGGCAGCCCGACAGCAGCCATATCAAGGCCGGCGAGCCGCTCACCCGCCACCTGCACCTGAGCGCCACTGGCCTCAGCGCCGCACAGCTGCCTGACCTGACCCGCCTGCTTAACCTGCCCGACGGACTCAAGGCCTATCCCGACCAGCCCAAAACCGATACCAGCCTGCAAGGCAACAAGGTGGTGGGCACGGTTGATCAGGACATCGCCATCATCGCCAGCCAGCCCGGCCACTACGAACTGCCCGCCGTGCACCTGAACTGGTGGGACAGCAGCCAGAACGTGCAGCGCGACGCCACCCTGCCGGCCCGCACGCTGGAGGTGCTGCCGGGTGCCAGTGGCGACAGTAGCGCCGCCACTACGCCCAGCAACGCAGTACCGGCAGCGAGCAGCCCGGCCACCACGCCAACACTCCTCACAGCCAGCCGGATACCCTGGCCCTGGATAAGCCTCGCACTATTCGTTTTGTGGTTGTTGACCCTGATGGCATGGTGGCGGGAGCGCAGGCTCGGCCGCAGACCTCTGCCGGCAACCAGCGCCGGACCCGCTCCTGCGGCTCCTCCCAAGCCAGCCGCTGGTGCCGCCGCCCTCAAGGCCTTTCAGAAAGCCTGTCAGGACAACAACGCGCAGGCCGCGCACCAGCAGCTGCTGGCCTGGGCCGACGGCCATTGGCCGGCGCAGGCGCCCTGGGGCATCCATGCACTCACGGAGCGTCTGGACGCCAACTTGACGCCGCTCCTGCTGCAACTTGATCGGGCCTGTTATGCGGGAGGAGACTGGCAGGGTGCTGCCTTGGCCAGGGCGATGACGGTGCCAAAAGCAGAAACTGCGACGGCGAAGAAGTCGGCGCTACCCGACCTGTATAGCTAAGACGCCCTCTATTGACCGAAGAGAGTCGGTCAGGACGGGTAGGGTCCAACAGGATTAGCCGGTGCAAGTTCGAGCCCGTACGCGTGCGCACAGCGCACCCTTGACCCACAGGGATGTGGGGAGTGCCGTAGCGCGCCGGGAACGCAACAGGCCCACCCACAGGGAGAGGAAGTGCACCGCATCACCGGGAGAACCCCGGGAAGCCCATAGCCATTTCCAGCAGACTTCATCAGAACAAGATCACTGATCGCCGCGAAGTCACTACCCGCCCACGAGGCTTAAAAGCTTGCCCCCTCCGTCACCAGCAACTCGCCGCTGTCCAGAATGGCCAGCTGCCCGCCCGGCAGCACGGCAATGGCTGTCGGCGACACCAGCGTTGCGCTGCTGAGCGCGCCCGTAGTCAGGCTCGTACTGCCTGCCTTGCCGAGCACCGTGCTCACCGTTTTGCTGGCGATGACCACTTTGCGAATGGTGGCGTTGCCCCGGTCGGTGACAAAGATATTGCCATTGCCATCCAGCGCCAGCCGGTAGGGGTCGTTGAACAGGGCTTTGGTGGTGCCGTCAGCGCTGCCGACGCTGCCGGCGGTGCCGGCCAGGGTCGATACCGTCCACACGGTCGTGCCGCCGCTGGTCGAGGGCGTGAGCAAGCGTATGGTGGCGTTGCCGGAGTCGGCCACATACAGGTTACCGGCGCTGTCGGCGGCAATGCCTTCGGGGTAATTGAACAGGGCGGCGCTGCCCACGCCGTTGGCGCTGCCGCCGTCATCGTTGATATTGCCGTCGCCGGCAATGGTAGTGACGCTGCCAGCCTGCGTCACCTCGCGCACGGTGTGCAGGTCGGTGACGTAGACATTGTCATTGCTGTCCACGGTAATGGCCCAGGGCTCGTAGAAATTGGCCCCGCTGCCTATGCCATCGACGATGGCCGGGGTCGCGCTGGCGTTGCCGGCGAGCGTGACCACGGTACCGTCGGGGCTGATCTTGCGCACCAGACGATTGCTGAAGTCCGCCACAAAGAGATTGCCGTGGCTGTCGCGGGCGATGTCGGTGGGGTAATTGAAGCTGCCTTCGGCCCCCGGACCATCGCTGAAACCAAACACGCCGGGGGTGCCGGCGACCACGGTGCTTTGCCCCGCAGTACTGACTTCGCGCACAAAATTGTTGCCGAGGTCGGGAATATAGAGATTGCCGCTGCTGTCGCTGCTCATGCCGGTGGCGGGCAGCAGGGTCTGCATGGTGGGGATGGACACCACGCCGTCGGTACTGCCGGGCTGGCCCGCGCTGCCGGCAAGGGTGCTGAGGGTGGCCGGCTGGTTGGACGTATTAACGCGGCGCAGGCTGTTGTTGAGCCGGTCGAGCACGTAGATCGTGCCGGTGGCGTCCTCGGTGATGCCGGCGGGCTGGCTGAAGTTGCCGGGGACCGTGTCGCTGTTGCCGCGCTGGCCGGCCACGCCCGCCAGCGTTGTGCTGAGCCAGATGGAGGAGGAGATGTTCAGCACGCGCACGGTGTCGTTGCCGGTGTCGCTGACGTAGAGGTTGCCGAGGCTGTCCACCGCGATACCGGTGGGGCCGCTGAAGCGGATGGCCGTGCCCTGACCATCGGCGCTGCCGGTCACCCCGGCCACCCCGGCAATGGTGCTGCTGGTCCAGACGTTGCCGCTGGGGGTGAGCTGGCGAATGCTGTCGTTGCCGGTGTCGGCCACGTAGAGCGTGCCGCTGACCGCGTCGTAAACCAGATCGGCGGGAGCCTTGAAACGGGCGGCTGCGCCTGTGCCTTCGCTGCTGCCGGGCAGGCCGGCGCTGCCGGCGAGGGTGCTCACGACGCCGTTGCTGGCCAGCTCGCGCACGCTCTCATTGCCGGTGTCGGCAATATAGAGGTTGCCGCTGGCGTCGAGGCTCAGGCCCTGCGGCTGGTCGAAGCGTGCGCTCAGGGCGTTGCTGCCGTCCACCGCACCGACCTGACCGGCGCTGCCGGCAATGGTGCTGACCACCCAGCCGCCGCTGCCATTGCTGACGAGCTTGCGCAGGGTGCTGTTGCCGGTATCGGCCACGTAAAGGTTGCCGCTGCTGTCCACGGCGATGCCCGCCGGGGCATTGAAGCGGGCGACGGCGCCGGTGCCGTCGGCGCTGCCACTGAGGCCCGCGCTGCCGGCCAGCGTGCTGCTGACGCCGGTGAAGCTGACCTCGCGAATGGTGTCATTGCCGGTGTCGGCAATGTAGAGATTGCCGCTGGCATCTTCGGCCATGGCGGCGGGCTGGCGTAGCGTGACGCTTGTGGCGCTGAAACCACAGCTGTTGGGGCCGGCCAGCGCGACCAGGCGGGGGTCCGTGCCGGTGGCGGGCGTGGTGGCAGCCGGGCTGACGCAGTTGGCCGGCAGCCCGGTACTGGCAGTGGCGCTGCTGGAGCTGCTGGAGCCACCACCACCGCAAGCGGTGAGCAGGAGCGCGAGCGTGGCCGCCATCAGGGGACGGGGCGTAAAGGCAAAACGAAGCTGACTGGACATGAGTTTACTGGCGGGGCAAGGCTGGGCGATGGCGCGTACATATACCAGCTGCTGATGACAGGCTGGTGACGCCAGGGCCCTGGCGAGCAGGCAGGCATCAATCCACTCGGCTAAAGCAACGGATATTGACGGACCCTAGGGTCTGTTGACGTTTCATTGGTCGTGGCGCCGGAGACTGTTTTGGCCCAGCGCAAGGAATGAGGAGCGTAGTGTACTACTGTACATGAGCGACGAAAGACGCGGCGATGGGCCAAAACAGTCCCGTCCCTTCGGGTTGCCGGTCAG
>Ga0302193_10000028_pt1 | contig 117460 bp, 113 predicted proteins | sample II_Bog_E3_3_FD_200228 | JGI IMG/M metagenome (GOLD analysis project Ga0302193, IMG submission 200228) | Peat permafrost microbial communities from Stordalen Mire near Abisko, Sweden - II_Bog_E3_3 | ecosystem: Environmental > Terrestrial > Soil > Wetlands > Peat | place: Sweden: Abisko...
CGCGTTTCTCCCTCCTCGTGTGGAGCCACCACAAGTCGTCGGTCGTGCCTTGTCTGGCGCGATTTTGACCAGCAACGCCACGACCAATGAAACGTCAACAGACCCTACAGCAAAAGCTAAATATCTTCCCCGCTATCCCGCAATTCCTGCCAGCGCCGCATACGGCGCAGGCGGGCGGGGAGGTGGGCCAAGCCCAAGAGGCCGGTGGAGATGCTGAGAACGATGAAGGTCTCGCTGCGCAGGATGTGGGGCAGCCAGTTGGCGCGGCTGAACCAGGCGTAGAGGCCGGTGCCGAGCAGGAGGTTGCTGGTCACGTCCACGAGGATGTCGCGGCGGATCTGCGGGCGGAGCATGTTTATTTCAGCTTGGGCATTCATTCTGAGAACAACGCTGGTCCGGATAGTGCCAGTGCCAAGCGGAGCAAGCCGTCCCAGGGGTTGTCCGGGTGCTGGCCCTTGATGGCTTTGTCGATGGTCAACGAATCCTGCAACAGGGCCTGGGTGCTGGCAAGCGTATGCCGACGCAAGGCTTTTTGCACCAGTGGCTGGCGCTTTTGCCAGATGCCGTATTGCTGCATGAGGGCGTAGGCCTGCTGGCCCTGGGCGATGCCTTCGCTGATGCCGACGAGGGCGCGCACGTCGCGGCTGAGGGCCCAGAGCACGGCGGATTCGCTCTCGCCTTCGGCCTTGAGGCCCAGCAACATGCGGGCGGCGCGGGCGGACTCGCCGTCGAGTATGGCGTCGGCAAGGTCATAGAGGTTGTAGCGGCTGCTGTCGCCCACGGCGTCGCGCACCTGCTCGACGGTGAGTGCCCCGGCGCCAAAGAGCAGGCGCAGCTTTTCGACCTCCTGTGCGGCGGCGAGCAGGTTGCCCTCGACCTTGTCGGCGAGCAGGGTGAGCGCCTCGGGGCTGAGTTGCAGGTCGGACTGCGCCAGACGGGCGCGCAGCCAGTCGGGCAGGGCGGCGCGGTCGATGCTGATGATGGCGATGCTGACGCCGGCATTTTCGCAGGCCAGGAACCATTTGGACTTTTGCGCCGTGCCGTCGAGTTTGGGCAGGAGCAGCAGGAGCAGGTTGTCGGGGGAGGGGTTTTGCGCGTATTGCTCCAGCGCGGCGGCGGCCTGGGCGTCGGGCTTGCCGGTGAAGCGCACTTCGATGATCTTGCGGTCGCCAAACAGCGACATATTGCTGGCGGAGGCGAGCAACTCGTTCCAGTCGGCGCCGCGCTCGGCGTGCATCACTTCACGCTCGGTGAAGCCCTGTCGGCGGGCGGCGGCGCGCAAGGCGTCGGCGGCTTCCTGCTGGAGCAGGGTTTCTTCGCCAAAGACCAGGTAGACCGCCTTCAGCGGCTCTTGCAGGTGCCGGGTCAGCTGGTCGGGGCGCAGTTTCATGGGGTGGCCGTGGTCGCGCTGGCTGTTGGCGGGGCGCTGGTGGCGGCAGGGGCCGGGCTGGCTTGCGGGCCACTGGCGGCGGAGCTGCTGACGGCGCCGGGGTTGGCACCGCTGACGGCGCTGGCGTCGGGCACGGAGCCGCTGGTGGCGGCTCCGTCGGCGTCGGTGCCGGGGTCAACGTCGGGCAGCAGCTTGTCTTCGCGCAGGGCGGCGAGCTGGCGCACGATCTGCTGGGCGGCGTCGCTGCGCAGCTCGGCACTCAGGGTGTCGGCCTCGGCGGTCTTGCCGACGATGCTGGTGGGGTCGTTCTGGTAGGTGCGGCGCAGCAGCAGGTTGCGCGGGTCGCTGGCGATGCGGCCATCGGCATAGCGCAGGCGGTACTGCACGTCGTACACCAGGGTCACTTCCGACACCTCGGTGGCGGTGACCAGCGCGGTGGTCTGGGTGATGAGCTTGTCGTGCTCGATTACCACGATCAGGTTGCCGCCAGCGGGGTCGATGCCGACGGTTTCCATGGCCAGCAACAGGTCAGGGCGCAGGGTGCTGTTGGGCCCGGTCTTGACGCCCAGATGTTGGATGAAGAGGGGGGTGTCGTAGCTGCCGCGCAGGTGGAAGCCGCAGGCGGTGAGGCTTGCGAGGATCAGTGCCAGTACCAGCGGGCGTGTCATGCGGTGTCCTTTGGTTTGCCCCCTCCCCCCTCGGGGGAGGGAGAGGGGGGCTCTTCATTGTCAGTGGTTAACATCCCCTCTCCCTAACCCTCTCCCGAGGGGAGAGGGGATGAAAGCGGGCGAGGACATCGGGTACGGCTGCTGGTCACTATCCGGTGCTACAGCAACGGCGCTGGGCCCTGCGGCGGGGGTGACGGTTTCTTTTTTTTGCCTTGTGTCCAGTGAAGCTTGCGCTGTCGGACTTCTCTCTCCCGGAGGGAGAGGGGACTAAACCACAATATTAACCAGCTTGCCCTTCACCACGATCACCTTCTTCGCCGGTTTGCCTTCCATGAAGCGGATGGCTTCGGGGCTGGCGAGGGCGGCGGCTTCCATGGTGGCGTTGTCGGCGCTGGCGGCCAAGGCGACCTTGCCGCGCAGTTTGCCGTTGACCTGTATCACCAGTTCGATTTCGTCCTGCGTGAGCGCGCTTTCGTCGTGCTGCGGCCAGCTTTCCACGCCCAGCTCGCGGGTTTCTTTGCCGAGCAGGGTTTCGAGCGCAGGGCGCAGGGCTTCCCAAAGCGAGTGGCCGATATGCGGCGTAACCGGGTAGAGCAGCTTGAGCAGCACGCTGAGCACCTCGGCGGCGGCGAGCAGGTACTGGCGGTCAACATACGCGTTGGACGCGGCGGCGTTGTCGGGGTCAAAACCAACACTCTCGAATTTTTCGCTTTCGAGCAGGTTGAGCAGTTTCATGCTGGCCGAGACCACGGTGTTGAACTGGTTGCGGCTGTAGTCGAAATTGGCCTGCTTGAGTATGGTGTGCAGCTCGAAGCGGATGGCTTTCAATTGTTTGGCATTGCCGAACAGGGCGGCTTCGGGAAATTTCTCGGCGCTTGCAGTGGGAGATACCAGTGTACCGGGATTTTTTGCCAGTGAGTCTTCGCTCCAGCGGCGGAAGGCATTGCCGTATTTCCACACGCGCTTGAGGAAACGGTGCGCGCCTTCCACGCCGGTGTCCGACCATTCCAGCGAGGCGTCGGGCGGGGCGGCGAACATGGTGAAGAGGCGGGCGGTGTCAGCGCCGTACTGGTCGATCAGGGCCTGCGGGTCGATGCCGTTGTTCTTGGACTTCGACATTTTCTCGACGCCACCAAAAACAACGGGCAGGCCGTCGCTTTTCAGCGTGGCAGCGATCATGCGGCCTTTTTCGTCGTGTTCGATGTGCACATCGGCGGGGTTGAGCCAGTCTTTCTTGCCGTCGCCGAGGTCGCGATAAAAGGTGTCGGCCACGACCATGCCCTGCGTGAGCAGTTTGGCAAAGGGTTCGTTGCCCTGCACCAGGCCCTCGTCACGCATGAGCTTGTGGAAAAAGCGTGCGTAGAGCAGGTGCAAAATCGCGTGCTCGATGCCGCCGATATATTGGTCGACGGGCAGCCAGTATTTGGCGGCGTCTTTATCGACCATGCCAGTGGTGGACTGCGGCGAGGCGTAGCGGGCGTAATACCAGGAGGACTCGACGAAGGTGTCCATGGTGTCGGTTTCACGGCGCGCTGCGCCGCCGCATTTCGGGCAGCTGCACTCGTAGAAGGAGGGCATTTTGGCGAGCGGCGAGCCGGCGCCGTCGGGCACCACGTCTTCGGGCAGCGCCACCGGCAGGTCTTGGTCGGGCACGGGCACGTCACCGCAGCTGGTGCAATGAATAATCGGAATCGGGCAGCCCCAGTAGCGCTGGCGGGAAATGCCCCAGTCGCGCAGGCGGAATTGCACCTTGGACTGGCCGAGGTTTTTGGCCGTGAGCGCGGCTTCCATCTTGTCGAAGGCGGCGTTGAAGTCGAGGCCGTTGAATTCGCCGGAGTGAAAGAGCACGCCGATGTCGGTAAAGGCGGCGGTGAGCGGCAATTCAAGCTGGCCGGCGACGGGGCGGATGACGGCCTTGATCGGCAGGCTGTATTTCTGCGCAAATTCAAAATCGCGCTCGTCGTGCGCGGGCACGGCCATCACCGCGCCTTCGCCATAACCCATGAGCACGTAATTGGCGACCCACACTGGCACTTCTTCATTGGTGAAAGGATGGCGCACGGTGAGGCCCGTGGGCAGTCCCTTTTTTTCCTGCGTGGCGATATCGGCTTCGGCGACGGAACCGCGTTTGCATTCGTCGATAAAGGCAGACAGCTCAGGATTATTTGTTGCTGCAAACGTGGCGAGCGGGTGCTCTGCAGCAACCGCCACGTAAGTGACACCCATGAGAGTATCGGGACGAGTCGTAAATACGCGCAGGTTCCCCTCACCCCGGCCCTCTCCCGGAGGGAGAGGGAGGTCATGCGGAAAACCCACTTCCATGCCGCGCGATTTGCCAATCCAGTTGCGCTGCATGGTCTTGACCTGTTCGGGCCAGCCGTCGAGCTGGTCGAGGTCGTTGAGCAGTTCTTCGGCGTACTTGGTGATGCCGAAGTAGTACATGGGAATTTCGCGCTTTTCCACCAGCGCGCCGGAGCGCCAGCCGCGACCGTCGATGACCTGCTCGTTGGCGAGCACGGTCTGGTCGACCGGGTCCCAATTGACCACGCCGGATTTCTTGTAGATCACGCCTTTTTCAAACAGGCGGGTGAAGAGCCACTGCTCCCAGCGATAATAATCGGGCTTGCAGGTGGTGACTTCGCGCGACCAGTCGATGGCGAGGCCCAGCGATTTCAGCTGCGCCTTCATGTAGGCGATATTGGAATAGGTCCATGCCGCCGGCGCCACCTTGTTTTTCATGGCGGCATTTTCGGCGGGCAGGCCGAAGGCGTCCCAGCCCATGGGCTGCAGCACGTTCTTGCCCTGCATACGCTGGAAACGGGCGATCACATCACCGATGGTGTAGTTGCGCACATGGCCCATGTGCAGCTTGCCCGAGGGGTAGGGGAACATGGACAGGCAGAAGAATTTCTCCCGGTCCGGCGCATCAAAGACTTTGAAGGCTTCGGTGCGGTCCCAATGGGCCTGGGTGTTGGCTTCCAGTTCTTGCGGCAGGTAACTTTCTTGCATGGCTATATTCAAGGTATCGCTATGTGGCGGGCTGACAGCGCCCGTGGGCGACCTGAAAGCATGGAAAATCGAAGGGCCACAGGATAACGTAGATGGCCTTGTGACACCATCGGGGGTGGTTTATGGATGTGCGCTATGGCGGGTTCTGGCGGCGCTGGCTGGCGCTGATGATAGACGTGTTGCTGGCGGGGCTGCTGCTCTTCCCGCTGGTGCACCTGCTGGGGCTCTCGGACGAGGTGCTGGCCGGCGGCCTGACCGCCAGGGCGCGGGAGATGATGCTGAACATTCCCTACATGCTCGTCGCCATGGCCTTTCTCTACTACGGGGGCGGCACGCCGGGCAAGCTGCTGCTGGGCCTGCGCGTGGTCGATGCCGACACGCTGGGCCGCTTGAGCGGCAGGCAGGCGATTGGGCGGCAACTGGCCTATATCCTCTCGCTGCTGCCGTTTTTCCTCGGGTTTTTGTGGATAGCCTTTGACGGGCGCAAGCAGGGTTGGCACGACAAGCTGGCGGGCACGGTGGTGATCCATGACCAGCCCGACAAGGGGCTGGTATGAGCTTTTCCTTCGGCCTGTTCTTTTTCAGCCTGCTGGCGCCGCCGGCCATCTGTCTGTGGCTGAGCCTGCTCGGGCTGGCGCTGCTGGCCAGCCGCTTCCGGCTGGTGGGGCAGTTGCTGCTGGCGCTGGGCTTGGGCAGCCTCTACCTGCTCTCGACCGGGCTTTTTGCCGGCTGGCTGGCCAGCGGGCTGGAGCAGACCCCGGCGCTGCGGGCCAATGACCTGCCGGCGCAGTTGAAGGGCTGGCAGGCCATCGTGGTGCCCGGCGCGGGGCGGGCGCTGTATGCACCGGAATACGGCGGGGCCGATGTGCCCAGTTATCTGGCCGCCAGCCGCCTGCGCTACGCGGCGGGGCTCTACCGCCAGAGCGGCCTGCCGATCCTGGTCAGCGGCGGCCGCGTGGCCGGCGAGCGCGAGCCCGAGGCGGCCATCATGGCGCGCAGCCTGCAAGGCGACTACGTGGCCAATGTGCGCTGGCAGGAGGGTGGCAGCCGCACCACCTGGGAAAACGCCCGCCTGAGCGCGGCTATGCTCAAGCCGCAGGGGATAGATCGTATCGTATTGGTGACCAGCGCAGTGCATATGCGTCGGGCGCAGGGGGTGTTTGAGCATTTCGGCTTTACGGTGCTGGCGGCGCCCACCGACTTTGCGGATTTTGGGCGGTTTCCGCTGGCGATGCAGTTGGTGCCTAACGCGCAGGCTTTGCTGTATTCAAGAATGGCCTTGCATGAGTATGTAGGGCTGGGGTGGTATGCGGTGAAGGCATTGGTGGAGTAGAACTCGTAGGGCGGAACCCCGAAGGGTTTCCGTCGCATGTGGGTGCTCACACGTTACCATCAGAATTATTTCTGGCTCTGATGCAGGCTTGGCCATCACTGTGCCACTAACTTGCCTTGAACATGCGGCGGAAACGCTGCGCGGTTCCGCCCTACGAAAAGCTTTCGCACCACCGTGCCCACATTTCTTCATACGCCTTCTCCAGCGCCCTGGTCACCCGCTCGGGATTGAAATGCTCATGCGTGCGCTTCCGCAGCGTCGGGCGCAGGGCTTGCAGCGTTGGCAGATCGGCGGCAAGCGCGAGGGCGCGCTGCACATAATCCTCTTCGCTGTACGCCACAAACTCCGGCAGGCCTATGCCCTGCATGATGGACTGGCCCTGCCGCGAGGCGGTGGTGGGGCCGCTGAGGGTGAGCACGGGCACGCCCATCCAGAGGCTGTGCCAGCTGGTGATGGCGCCGGTAAAAGGAAAGGGGTCGAGCGCGAAGTCGATGCGGTGGTGCAGGGCGAGGTAGTCGGCCATGGGCAGCCTGGGCAGCAGTTCAAGGCGCTCGGGGCCTATGCCCTGTTGGGCAAATTGCTGTTGCAGGCGCGCCTGCACGCCGGGGTCCCTGGCATTGCCGAGCAGCAGGGTGGCGGTGGGCAGGGCGTGCAGGATGTGCGCCCATACGCGCACCACGGCAACGCTGACCTTGGTGAGGTTGTTCAGGCAGGCGAGGGTGACATGGCCGGTGCTCAGGGCGGGCAGCGCCACGCTCACTGGAGGGCTCTCGGCGGGAGGGGCGTAGGCGGCCCAGGCGGGCAGGCGGTGCAGCACTTCGGTATAGCAGCTGGCCTCCACGCCGGGCGGGTCGAGCAGGGCGTCGGTGAGGCGGTAGTCGATGGCGCTCAGGGCGGTGCTGCCGGGGTAGCCCAGCCAGGTGACCTGTACGGGGGCGGGCTTGCGGGCGAATACGTGCAGGCGGTGCATGGCGGTGTAGCCAGCCAGATCGACGAGAATGTCGATATCATCGGCGGCAATTTGGGCGGCCAGCGCGGCATCGTCGAGGTCGAGGCAGGGCTGCCAGTGCTCGGCCAGCCCGCGCAGGCGCTCGCTCACCTCGTCCACGATGTCGTTGTTGTAGTAGCAGAAAATCTCGACGCGGCTACGGTCGTGCCGGGCCAGCACGGGTTCGATCAGGAAGGCCAGCGAGTGGCTGTGCAGGTCGGGCGAGACATAGCCGATCTTCAGGCGGCGGGCTGGCGCGGGCCACGAGGAGGCGTGCGGGGACTCCTCCTGAGCTTCTGGAAAGCCCGAATGGCCCATTGCCTGCGGCTGGCGGAAATGCAGGGGCCAGAACATGCGCAGCGGGGCCTCCACGCGTTCCGCATAGCGCCGGTGCTCGGCCAGCAGGGCCTGCGCGCTGCCGCCATGCTCGTATTGCAGGGCCAGCAGCAGGCTGTTGTGCACATCGTTGCGCTCGGGCCAGCGCGCCAGCGTGTCACGCAGTGCGGCCACGGCTTCCGGCACCATGCCTTGTTCCAGCAGGGCCGTGTTGAGTGTGTGGCTGACCTGCGGCGAGCGGCCGTCCAGCGCCTGCGCCTGCCGGAAACAGGCGATAGCCTCGTCGAAGCGGTGCTGCGCCTTGAGCGCCGTGCCCAGCGAGAGCAGCAGCGGCGCCGAGCCGGGCTGCCTAGCCAAGGCCTGCCGCAGCACGGCCTCCGCCGCCGCCGGCTGCCCCTGTTTTTGCAGCACCATGCCGATATTGGCCATGATGGCAAAGGCTTCCGGCCGCAGCGTCAGCGCCCGCCGCAGGCTGGCCTCGGCATCGGCCAGCAGGCCCTGCCCGTGCTGCGCCATGCCGAGATTATTCCAGGCATCGGCGTAGTCCGGCTGCAAGGCCACGGCCTGCTGGTAGCTGGCCATGGCCGCCGCCGGCTCGCCCGCGTCGCTCAGGGCAAAGCCCAGCTGGAAGTGCGCGGCGGCATGGCCGGGCTGCAAGGCCAGCGACTGGCGCAGGCTCATGATGGCCGCAGCGGCCTGCCCCAGCCCGTGCTGCGCCACACCCTGATTGAAATACATGCTCGCCGTGGGCGGCGCGGCAAAGGCGATGGCCTGCGCGATCAGCCCGGTAGCCGTCTGGTGTTTGCCCTGCGCGAGCGCCATCAGGCCCAGCAGGTGCAGGGCCTCGGCGTGGCGGGGCTCCAGCGCCAGCAGCTGGCGGCAGCAGAGTTCGGCCTGTGGCCAGCGCTGGGCCTGCACGTGGGCGGTGGCTTGTTTTAGCAGGGTGGCGGGGTTGAGGGGGGCGGTGTTGCGAGCACTGTTGGTGGCTCCGATGGGGCCTGTGCTGGTGGTCTTGCTGGTGCCTGCAGGAGCAGCGCTGTTGCCACCCCTATTGGTGTTCAGGGCCGGGCTTGGCGCGCGCGGGGTCAGCGCCGGATTTTGCGTGGGCTTCAGCGCGCAGCAATGCTTGAATTTCTTGCCGCTCTGGCAGGGGCAGGGGTCGTTACGGCCAACGGTCATCGGGCGCTTGCTCGCGGCGGCGTAGTCAGGGGTGGTCAATTAGCCATAGATTGGGGGTGGGTTTCAAGGTGCCCAAGATACTCACCTGATTGCCAAGATGCTTACTCCGCCGGAGGTGAGTACCTTGGGGAAGTTTGAGTACCTTGGACGGGTTGGCTCGGCGGGGTGGTGACGCAGGCCGCCAATTGCCATCGGCCGGGACAGGGCATAGATTGAAGCATCGCCCCGTAAAACCCAAGGTTGCGCTGCCCGAAAACCAGCCGGATTCACAGGCACTGGATTCGTCATCCCGCGTCAGGCTTGCCGTGCGCCACGCGCTGGCGTCCGCGCGTCTGGAAGGGCAGCTGCCATTGAGTCCGTTATTGGCCGGACGGCGACAGACGCGCAGTCCATTATCGGGCTGGCGGTTGAGGAGGCTATTCGTCACCATGCTCTTCCAGCAAAATGACGACGAACTCGTAGGGCGGAACCCCGAAGGGTTTCCGCCGCATGGTGGCCTCAAATACGTCAGTGGCGATTATTCATGACGCTGACGCTGACGCTGACGCTGACGCTGACGCTGACGCTGACGCTGACGCTGACGCTGACGCTGACGCTGACGCTGACGCTGACGCTGACGCTGACGCTGACGCTGACGCTGACGCTGACGCTGACGCTGGTATGGCAGATAGTATGCCCGGAGCAGGTACCGTTCATTTGGCGGAAACCCTTCGGGGTTCCGCCCTACGAGTTCTGCTCATCAAGCCTACTCCCGGTGGCGGCCGTAAGTCATCGTACTTGCTGGTGGAGCCCCAAGCCCTCCAAGATGCTCAAGCTCCCCCAAGGTACTCATTCCCGGGGAATGAGCATCTTGGACCGTGTTGAGTGCCTTGGGCGGACTATCGGGCAGCTTCCAGTACCAGGGGCCCCGGATGGCGGGGTGGATGGCGTGCAGCCCGAGCTTGTTCTTGGCGCGCAGCAGCGTTGCCCGCGTATGCCCCGCTTCACGTGCCGCGTCGTCCAGCTTGTTTTTGGCCACCGGCCCCGCCGCCAATATCTCTTGCAGGAAGGCCATCGCCCGTTCCAGCGCGCTGCCCTGATCCGCCTCCTCCATCTCCACCTCCCCCAGAATCTCCCTTGCACTCCCCGTCAACAAACTTCCCCACTTCACCACGCTGGTGTGCACCCCGCTCGGCAGCACCACCTGCTCCAGCGTATACCCCACGCCGCCGTCATCCGGCCCGATATTCGACTTGGCCCTTGCCAGCACCCGCCCACCGTCGCTGTGCTCGGCTTTCGCCGCCACCAGCACAATGCGGGCGAGGGCGCCGAAGGCCTGCGAGCCTATCACCCGTTCCAGCGGGTTGCCGCCGCTGGTGCCCTTGGCAAAGTGGGTGATGCCGAGCACGGCGCAGCGGTGTTTCATGGCGTAGTCCACGATGGGTTGCAGGCTGCGCCGCACCTCGGCGGCCTTGTGGCTGTCGCCGCGCACGGCGGAGACGATGGGGTCGATGATGAGCAGGCGCACGTCACCCAGCATCTCCATCGCGGCGGCAATGAGGGGGATGTCTTGCGCCGGGTCAAAGGCGCGCTGCCTGCCGCCCTGCTTTACGTGGTCCAGAAACCGCACCCGGCTGCGCTCGGCCCCCGCCGCCATCAGGCGTGGGATGAGGGTGTCGCGGGCGTCGTCCTCGCCACTCCAGACCAGCACGCTGCCGCGCTCCCGGCAGGGCGTGCGGTCGGGCCAGCGGCCCTCGGTGGTGATGGTGGCCGCCAGCCCCAGCGCCAGCGTGGTCTTGCCGGTGCCCGGCGCGCCCGCCAGAATCGCCAGCTTGCCCGCCGCCAGCCAGCCCGGCCACAGCCAGCGTATGGCCTCGGGCTCGACGTCGGCAGCGCAGATCAGGCCCAGTTCGGCCAGCTCCTGCCCGGTGCCCGTGCTTGTGCAGGGCGGCGGCGCTACGGGGCGCGCGGCGGGCCGGTTCCGGCGCAGTTGCTCGGCGATGGCTTCCAGCGTCCTGTCAGCACTCATGGCGCACCCCCACCGTCTCCAGCGCGCCCTGTATGCGCCCTACCGCCAGCGCCAGCCGGTCCATTTCGCCCTCGCTAAAGGGCAGGCCTGCCAGCAGGTTGGCCGCCGAAATCAGCACCAGCAGCGCCTCATAGCCGACGCAGCGCAGCGCTTCCAGCGGCCCGAAGGGCTGCCGCTCCCGGCGCTGGCCCTGCGGCCCGGACGGGGGTGGGAACAGGTCGCCAAGTTCCAGCCCCAGCGCCCCGACGATATCGCCCGCCGCGCAGCCGGCAAAGCAGTGCAGCAGCACCCGGCCGTCGTCCAGCTCGCGTAGCGCCAGCGAAGGCCCCTTGTCCTCATGCGCCGGGCAGCAGGCCTGCCAGCGACCGCGCTGGGTGCGGCGTACCTTGTGCAGAAGGGGGAGTATGTTTTCGATGCTCATGCGGCACCGCCTGCGCTTTCGCGCTCGTCATTGGCCGCTTCTGGCAGGCTCACCAGCACCCACAGGCCAACGCGGTGCTCATTGCCATATTCGTCGATCACCGTGCGCCAGTGCGTTTCGATGCCATAGCCCATGGCTCGCAGCTCCTTGATGCGGGCGTTGGGGTGGTAGCAGTTGAGCGGGCCACGGGCGTGGAGGGAGGTCAGCGGGCCGTGTTCCTGCAAGTATTTGAGGATACGGGCTCGCTGCGCGGGGGCGCTGGTGTTTTTCAGGGGGTGGGGGGTATCGTTTTGGCTAACCATTTTTACACCTCAAATCAATGGAAGTGTCCCGAGCCGCTTGGTGGCACCCAGGATGATTACCTTTTAATTCAACTCAAAAGCGGGAGCCTGCGTATTGGGTAATATGCTTGTGCATTGGCCAATATGCAGGAAAGGGCGATGCTCTGGGCTAGTGTCCAGTGCGGATAATTCAGTACCACCTGCCTTAGCCGCGCGGGCACGCGCGCTCCCGGCGCGCTTGTGACACTTCCCACATCCCTGTGGGGCGTCGATCAGGCTCAGCACGAACGGTGTCAACGTTTTCGGGCTTTGGCGCTTCAAATTCACCAAACCGTTCACCCTGAGCCTGTCGAAGGGTGGCTAAGGCGCAGGGTTTTGGCTGAGCTGATTGGTATCTGACTATCAGCGCAGGACGCTAGTTTTATGCTTTGTCGAGCCAAGTGACGAGGGTGCGCTCCTGCACCACTTCAGTCCCGATTTCAGTAAGCAAAAACGTGGCAAGATCGGCGTTTGAGCGAATCGGCTTGCCAGCTTTTTTGGCGGCAACCTCGGCAACAGCTTTTAACGTCTTGAAGTAGCTTCCAGCGGTTTTTGGTGGAAGAGGGCGCTCTATGGACTCTTGAATTTTTTCCTCTGACTGTTGCTTGGTGTTGGTTTTTCCCTTCTTTAGTTCTTCGACTTCACTACATAGCAAATAGAGGTCTTCTTCTCTAATAAAAAAGGAGTCCTCATCGGTAAACCCGCCGCTCGCGTCAATCACATAAAACCCGGCTTTGACAATGCCGGGATTATTATCTTTAAGATGCCTGGATAGCGAAATTTCTTGATTAAAAAAGAAATATTTAATGACGTCATCAAAACCCATGCCTCGAAGGTCCGGTCGATAACCCATAGTGAGAGTTGCCAAGTCCGTCGCGGACATGACTGGCCATTTGTAGAGGCCAGGCTCTTTGCTCATAGAATTAATTTCTGATTCCAGATTATCATTCGTGTCTAACGTAAATACATTGGTTTCTATAATGTATGGAAACCTTGGGCGTACCACTATTTGTGCCTCACCCATTACGCCAAGACTCAAAAGATGGTCAGCATCAGTGCCAAGCTCAACGGCGGCTTGTTGCAGTGTGTAGTAGGGACGCTTCTTCTTCTCCAGAAACTTGTCCGTAGCTTTGGCTTTACGCTCGGGTAACATACAGACACTCCTAAAATGCGTCTCTGAAATAATTGCTCGTCCAACCCGTCAGGAGTCAGGTTGTCACGCCATCACGCCAGACCGGGAAAATTCAATGCTACCTACCGCGCTCCGTCTGTACCTTTCTCGCCGCCACCAACAAATCCTGCGTAGCCTGCCAACACCCAGCACAGAACGCAGTAAATTCATTCAAGCTCTCCAACTCCGGCATCACCGGCTTGCCAGCCCGCGCCGCCCCCACCCGCTCATTAAACAAATTCAGCAATTGCAGATACCGCCCCCGCTCCACCTGCGGAATAACCACAGGCGGCAAGCCAGCCCGCAACACCGGCAGATTCGCCAGCAGGCGCGCCATACGGCCATTGCCGTCAAAGAAGGGGTGCACCCACACAAAAGACACATGCAGCGCGGCATAAGCGTGCAGCGCATCGGCAGGGCTGGCGACAGGGGTCGGATTATTCAGCAACGCCAGCCACTCCGCCATCAGGCCCGGCACATCCGCCGGTGGCGCAAATTCAATAAACTGCGAGCCGCCCGCACTGGTGCGCCCATAAGTCCCGTTGGGCTCATTTTTCCAGCTGCCTATGGGCGCATAAATATCGGTGACGATTTGCGTTTGCACGGCCCGGTGCAGCTCGAACAAATCGCTCTCCGTCACTGCATTGCTGCTCGTAGCCAGCGCATACAGCAAATCAATGGCGCGGGCATGGCCGACCACTTCCTGATGATCTTTCAGCGGCTTGCCGGAAACGGTCAGGCCTTCGTTCAGCAGCAGCGCCGTTTCGCCCAGCGTCAGCGTATTGCCCTCCAGCGCCGTGCTGCTGTGCGTCCACAGGTCGCGCAGTTGCAAGAGCAGGTTTTTCTGGATGTCCTTGTCGAGTCCGTCAAGAAAGCGCATGGGGTATTCTCAGCGTGGCAGATCAGGCCGCATGTCCCGCAATATCGGCAAAGCGCAGGCCCGCCGCGTGCACCACGGCGCTTAGCGTCTTCAAGGTCGGATTGCCGCTGGCGGACAGGGCACGGTACAGGCTCTCGCGTGACAGGTTGGCCCGCTCGGCAATCACCCCCACGCCACCACGCGCCTCCACAATCTGGCGCAGCGCGGCCAGAAAGGCTACCTCGCCGCCGTCCTCGTCCAACTCGTCAAAGGCTGCCCGCAGATACTCCACGGCAAAGTCAGGGTCACGCTTGAGCATGTCCACCATGGCATCGTCATGCGGGCGCAGGGTATTTTGTGTCATGTCGTCCTCGTCTGGTAATCCGCCCAATAGCCTTGCGCCTGCTCGATGTCGGCTTGTTGCCGGCGCTTGTCGCCACCCAGGAGCAGCAGCACCAGTTGGCTGCCTGCCTGAGCGTAGTACACCCGGTAGCCGGGGCCGTGGTCTATCCGCAACTCCCACACGCTTTTGCCGACCGGCTTGCAGTCACCAAAGTTACCCGCTGCCAGCCGATTGATACGCACCGCCACCCGCGCACGCGCCTGCCGGTCTGCCAGCCCTTCCAGCCACTGCTGGAAGAGGTCTTGCTGGCTGGCGGTCAGGTAATGGGCTATGGCAGGCATGAGGCAATTGTAGCTTATAAGCAACGCGGTGGCATAGTCATGCCGGTGGAGCCAGCCCACAAGCAAAAAACCCTGCATTTGCAGGGTTTTGAGTTGGTTTGGTGCGTATACGGCAGCGTATGGGAACCAGGGAATTTGGTGGCTATGGCGGGACTTGAACCTGCGACATCAGCATTATGAATGCTGCGCTCTAACCGACTGAGCTACATAGCCATCGCCTGTGGCGAGAGGCGCGAATTTTGTCCATTTGCCCCCGCCTTGTCAAGCCGGGCAGGGTGCCGGTTGGCGATCTTTTTGCCCCGGTCGGCAAGGCCTTCCGGGGCCGCCTGTTACAGGTAAAAGTAGAAGCCGGCGGCAAAAAAACTGCCGTCATAGTTGGTCTTGCCGAACGGCACCGGGTTGCCGTCGGCGCTCAGGCTGTCGAGCTTGTAGCGCAGCGACACGGCACGCAGCGACAGGCCGATGCGGCTGTGCGGGTGGCGGTACTGGTATTCCAGTTCGACGCCGCTGGCGTTGTTGAAGCTGGCATCGACCTGTGGCGAGTAGGCGCCGGTGCTGGAGCTGTAAAAGCCGCTCTGGTGGTAGCTGGGCGAGAAGTGCTCGGCCAGGCCCACGCCAAAGCGCTGGCTGCCCGCCTGGTAAAACAGGGTGGTGTCGAGCGTGGTGCGGTCAAAGCGCACATCGCCGTTCTGCGCAGTCTCGCTGTCGTCCTGGTAGCCGACCAGCGACTGCACGGAAAACGGCGTGCCGGTAAATTCCAGGCTGGGCCCCACGTTGATGTAAAGCAGGCCGCCGGCCTTGACCGAGGTCTCGTCGCCGTCGGTGTAAGTGATCTTCGCCAGGGTGTCGCCACCATAGCTGAGGCCGGCACCACCAGCGAGATGCAGGCTCACGTCGGCGCTGGCACCGGCACTGACAAACAGGGCCAGCAGGCCGAGGGCGGATACGCGCATGGGTGAATCTCCTTATATTTTTGCAGGGCAGGCCATGCCCGCGCACGACTGGCCCTGATCATGACAACGGCCGTGAATGCACCGGGCTACGGTGCGGATTGGCAAAGAGCGGATTATGCCGCAGGCACCAGCGCCCTGTGGCAAGCATTTGTGCGAAGCTGTCCGCTTTTGCAGGGGGCGGGCCATGCCTGTGCACGATTGGCCGTGGTCATGACAGCGACGGTGAATATTTCGGGTTTCGTTGTGCGCGGGCATGGCCCGCCCTGCGATTTACACATTAAACCGGAAATGCATCACGTCGCCGTCTTTCACAACATAGTCCTTGCCTTCCAGCCGCCACTTGCCGGCTTCCTTCGCGCCGGCTTCGCCGTTGTATTTCACGAAATCGTCGTAGGCCACCACTTCGGCGCGGATAAAGCCCTTTTCAAAGTCGGTGTGAATAACGCCGGCTGCCTTCGGTGCGGTAGCGCCCAGCGGAATCGTCCAGGCGCGCACTTCCTTCACGCCCGCCGTAAAATACGTGTGCAGGCCCAGCAGGGAATAACCGCCGCGAATAACGCGGTTCAGGCCCGGCTCTTCCATGCCCAGCGCTTCCAGGAAGTCGGCCTTCTCGGCCTCGTCCAGCTCGGCAATTTCCGCCTCGATTTTATTGCAGATCGGCACAACGACAGCGCCCTCGGCAGCGGCATAGGCCAGCACCGCGTCGAGGTGCGGATTATTGCTGAAACCGTCTTCGGCCACGTTGGCGATATACATCACTGGCTTGGTCGTAATCAGGCACAGCGGCTTCAGGATCAGCAGCTCGTCCTCGCTCAGGTGCAGGCTGCGCACGCGCTGGCCTTCCCCCAGTGTCGGCAGCACTTTTTCTATCATTTGCTTGAGCGCCGCCGCTTCCTTGTCGCCGCCCTTGGCCATCTTGCTCACGCGGTGCAGCGCTTTTTCAGCGGTGTCCAGGTCGGCCAGCGCCAGTTCCATATTGATGATTTCAATATCGTCCACCGGGTTCACGCGGTTGGAGACATGAATCACATTCTCGTCTTCAAAACAGCGCACCACATGGGCGATGGCGTCGGTCTCGCGTATCGTCGCCAGGAATTTATTGCCCAGGCCCTCACCCTTGCTCGCGCCCGCCACCAGGCCGGCAATATCCACGAACTCCATGGCGGTTGGCACAATGCGCTCGGGTTTGACGATGGCCGCCAGCGCGTCCTGACGCGGGTCCGGCACCGGCACGATGCCGGTGTTCGGCTCGATGGTGCAAAACGGGAAATTCTCCGCCGCAATGCCGGCCTTGGTCAGCGCATTGAACAGCGTGGATTTGCCGACATTGGGCAGGCCGACGATACCGCAATTAAAACCCATGATGATTACCTGCTGTGGGCAGCCGCTCAGGGCGTCTGCGCTTTGAACCCGTTTAATTTGTTCATGGCGCGGGCAATATCGCCACGCACCATGTCTTCACTCAAATCCAGCGCCGTGTCCAGTGCGCGGTCGATTAGCTCCTGCTCGCCGGCAGGCGCCTTGCCCAGCACATAGTTCGACACTTTCCTGGCATCGCCGGGGTGGCCGATGCCCACGCGCAGGCGATGGAAGCCATTGTAGTTGGCCAGCGCCGGAATAATGTCGCGCAGGCCATTGTGGCCGCCATGGCCACCGCCGGTTTTCAGGCGGATACTGCCCACCGGCAAATCCAGCTCGTCGTGCGCAATCAGCATCTGCTCCGGCATCACCTTGTAAAAGGTCGCCGCCGCACCCACGCTCTGCCCCGAGCGGTTCATGAAGGTGGTGGGAATCAGCAGGCGCACATCTTCGCCGGCAATGTTGCCGCGCCCCGTCAGGCCATGGAATTTCGGCTCCGCGCTCAGGCGAATACCGAATTTCTCCGCCAGACGCAGCACAAACCACTCCCCGGCATTATGCCGCGTGTGGCTATATTCCGGGCCGGGATTGCCCAGCCCCACGATCAGGCGCAGGCCGCTCATGGTGCTCTCGGTGAGAAATTATTCTCTAAAAAACAGACGATGAATTAACAGATCAGCTTCCTAAAAAGCGGGTTTTGCCCCCTCTCCCTTCGGGAGAGGGCTGGGGTGAGGGGAAGTTACCACTTCGGCCAGTTCAAGGTTCCCCTCACCCTAACCCTCTACCAGTTGCGCTCCCGGCGCAACCCGGACTACCCGCCGTCCTGGCGGGTATCCCTCCGGGAGAGGGGATTAAAACCACCAATAAAAAGCGGGGCCTGAGCCCCGCTTTTGCCACACAGTCCCGAGCGCTTACGCCTTCGGGGCTTCGGCGGCAGCCTCGGTGTCACCACCGGTCTTCGGCGTGTGCACGTTGGCAATCGGCTGGTCATGGTCATGGCCGAGCGCCAGCACGGGGATTTCCACGCCTTCCGGCAGCTTGATGCTGGACAGATGCAGGGTGGTACCCAGGTGCACGGCCAGCATGTCCACTTCGATGAACTCGGGCAGCCTGGACGGCAGGCAGGAGATTTCCACGTCGTTCGCCATGATGGAGATGGCGCCGCCTTCGGTCTTCACGCCCACGCAGGCTTCCTGGTTGGTGTAATGCAGGGGCACGCGCATGGTCAGCTTGTGCGTGGCATCAACACGAAGGAAGTCGGCGTGCAGCGGCAGGCCCTTCACCGGGTGACGCTGCAAGGCCTTCAGCACGGCCTGCTGCGGCTTGCCGTTCAGGTTCAGGGTCAGCACGTGGGAATAGAAAGCTTCGCTTTCCAGGCACTTGATGATTTCGCGCAGTTCCACGGAAATGGACTCAGCAGCGGTACTGCCACCGTAAATCACGGCGGGCACACGGTTTTCCAGACGACGAAGGCGGCGGCTCGCACCTTTCCCTTCGTTGGTCCGGACTTGCGCATTCAGAGTAAAGCTGGCGGACATGGTATGTCTCCGGTTTTCACTACAGGGCCCTGCGACCAGGCACTGTAGGGTTTATAAAAAGAGTGCAGGTGCACTCTGGTTTACATCTGCCCGGGTTGAAAGCCCTGACAGAAATTCTTTCCAGGCGATGCTTAGAACAGCTCAAACATCGCGCTGATCGATTCTTCATTGTTGATGCGGCGCAGCGTTTCCGCCAGCAGGGCCGACATCGACAGCTGACGGATACGGCCACAGGCGCGGGCTTCGTCCGAGAGCGGAATCGTGTCCGTCACCACCAACTCATCAAGCACTGACTTGCGGATATTGTCGATGGCCGGGCCCGAGAGCACGGCGTGCGTGCAATACGCCACCACACGCTTGGCGCCATTGTCCTTCAGCGCCGCCGCCGCCTTGCACAGTGTGCCGGCGGTATCCACCATATCGTCCACGATCACGCAGTCACGGCCTTTCACTTCACCGATGATGTGCATGACCTGCGATTCATTGGCCTTGGGCCGGCGCTTGTCGATAATCGCCAGGTCCGCGTCGTCCAGTTGCTTGGCCACGGCGCGCGCGCGCACCACGCCGCCCACATCGGGCGATACCACCACGAGATTGTCGTACTGCTGGCGTTCAATATCGGCCAGCAACACCGGCGAACCGTAAACGTTGTCCACCGGAATATCAAAAAAGCCCTGAATCTGGTCAGCGTGCAGGTCCACCGTCAATACACGGTCAATGCCCACCGCCGTAATCATGTCGGCCACCACCTTCGCGGTGATTGGCACACGCGCCGAACGCACCCGGCGATCCTGCCGCGCATAACCGAAATACGGAATCACCGCCGTAATGCGCCCCGCGCTGGAACGGCGCAGCGCATCGGCCATCACGATCAGTTCCATCAGGTTGTCATTGGTCGGCGCACAGGTGGACTGCAGGATGAACACATCCTTGCCGCGCACGTTGTCGTTGATCTCGATGGCAATTTCGCCATCGGAAAACGTGCCCACGTGGGCCGCACCCAGCGGAATATGCAGGTGGCTGACAACCTTCTTTGCCAATTCGGGATTGGCATTACCGGTGAACACGACAAGATTGGGCATGGTGGCATCGGTCCGGGACAATATAAGGTGGATACTGACTGATCCAGAGCCAGCGGCACGGGCCGGTGTTCTGGCAGGTATCGCTCACCGATCAATAAACCTGTTACTGATCTGGCGTTCAACAAGGCCTTCTGCCTTATATAAAGCGAAGACCTTGCCGTATGAATGTGGCAGGGGCGGCTGGATTCGAACCAACGCATCGCGGGATCAAAACCCGCTGCCTTACCGCTTGGCGACGCCCCTATTTATGTTGGTTTCAACTCATCCTGAGTTGAAACCAACCCGCTGTTTGCGGCGCATGTCCGCAAACAGCTCACGCCAATCAGTTCACTGCGTAAACTGATTGCGAGAGCGGCACATCCCTGTGCCGCCGTGGTGCTACCGGCACCGTGGTCGTACTTGAAGCCCCACCCTGCGGGAGGGCTGCGCTCCCCCTTCATTCGGGAGAGGGGACTAAACCACCAACCCCAGCGCCCGGTGCAACGGTGACCAGTTACACCCCTGACTCACAAACCCCGCCATCGGCGCCTCAGCCAATAGAGCCTCAGCCTCACCCCGACTACCACAGGCCAGAAACACACAGGCCCCGGTACCCGTCATGCGCGCCGGACCATGCTGCCCCAGCCATTCCAGCGCCGAATCTACCGCAGGCGAGAGGCTGCGAACCACGCGTTCACAGTCATTCCTGCCACCCCCGGCCAGAAAGGCGGCTACTGTAATGGCCGGGGAATTGCGTGTCAATTCCGCGTGCCGGAAAACCGTGGCGGTTGCGACATGATCGGCAGGGGTCAGCACCAGGTAAAAAGGCTCGGGCAAATCCAGCGCTTGCAGGCGTTCGCCCACCCCCTCGGCCCAGGCTGCCCGGCCCTGCACGAAAACGGGCACGTCGGCGCCCAGCTGCAAGCCCAGCGCCGCCAGCGTATCCAGCCCCAGTTGCAAGTCCCATAGACGGTTCAGGCCCAGCAGGGTAGTAGCCGCATCGGAAGAACCGCCGCCGATGCCGCCACCCATGGGCAGCTTCTTTTCCAGGGCGATGGCCGCGCCCAGCCGGCAGCCCGTGTGCTGCTGCAAGAGCCGGGCCGCCCGCACGATCAGGTTCTGCTCCGCCGGCACCCCCGCCAGCTCCGGCGTCAGGTTGATGTCGCCGTCGGCCTGCAGCGCAAAGTGCAGCACATCGGCCTGCTGCAGGAACTGGAAGACCGTTTGCAGCTCGTGGTAGCCATCGGCCCGCCGCCCGGTAATGTGCAGGAAGAGATTGAGCTTGGCCGGCGCCGGCAGGGTCAGGCGGCTCATGGCGTCGGCTGCCAATCGGAGACGATCACGGTCAGTCGCGTATCGGGCCCTGTAATGCGCAGCTTGCCGGGCAGGGCATAGTCGCCCACCTGCACGTAGCGTTCGACGTCGGCCTGCCAGCCGTCCTCGTCGATATGGCTGATATTGCCGTCGGCATCGCGGGTTATTGCCGCCGCGCTGGTCGCCGGTAGCCCGCGCAGCCAGAAGCGCAGGTGCGACACCGGCGCCTGCCAGCCCAGCGCCTGCTGCATCAGCGCCTCGGCGCTATCGGCCTCAAGATGGCCGGTGGTGGAATTGTCCATGCTGACATGATTCGAGTCACCGCTCAGCTTCGTGCGGCCCTGACCCAGCGGCCCGGCGAGATCGAGGCTGAAGCCGTCGCCCCGCTGCACCCAGGTGAAGTAGAGGCTGCCGCCCTTGTCCTGATAATGCAGACCCAGCTTGCCCTGCGCCTGCCAGTTGACGAGCGTATTCGCTGTGCGGAGGGCATGGGCGGGCGCCGACGGCGTGCTGGTGAGCAGGCTGCAGGCGCTCAGGAGGGTGAGGGAGAGGAGAAGAATCAGGGTTTTAAGCATGAGTGATGGTTTGCCAGCAGGGCTATGCACGCCCTCTCCCTTCGGGAGAGGGCGGGGGAGAGGGGGACTCTTCACCGACGGTGGTTAACACCCCCTCTCCCTAACCCTCTCCCGAGGGGAGAGGGGATCAAGAGCGGGACGGCGCAGCAAAGTTGAATATTCTCGCACAATCGAGGCATACCGGAGCATCAAGCGCAGCACCTGCGCGCCAACCAATCTCAATGCGCGCCCTGATCCAGCCGACTCCGCGTCCCGATAATAAACTCGCTGTCCGGCACCTTGCCCAGCGCATCAGCCCACACCTTGCGGGCTTCATCCTTGCGGCCCAGGCTCCACAGCACTTCGCCCACATGGGCGGCAATCTCGTCGTCCGGCATCAGCACATAGGCCTTTTGCAGCAGGTCGAGCGCGTCCTTGCTGTCGCCCTTGCGGTACTTCACCCAACCCATGCTGTCGATGATCGCCGGGTCATTGGGGCGCAGCGCCAGCGCCTTGCTGATATAGCCCTGCGCCTCGTCCAGCCGGTCGGTGTGCTCGGCCAGGGTATAGCCCAGTGCGTTCAGCGCGGTCGCGTTATTGGGGTCGTGCTCCAGCAGGGTGTGCATGTCGCCCTCGAACACATCCATATTGTCGAGCTTTTCCGCCGTCATGGCGCGGCTATATATAAGCAGCTCGTTTTTCGGGTCCATTTTCAGGGCGCCGTTGAGCAGGTCGAAGGCCAGCGTGGGCTGCTTGGCCCGCGTCAGCAGGTCGGCCTCCATGGCGTAAAGCTGCGAGGCCATGTCCGGCGCCAGGCTGCGCGCCGCGCTCAACTTTTCCCGCGCCGCCGGCAGGTCGTGGGCTTCCAGCAGCATGTCGGCCATGTCCTGCCGCGCCGCGAGGAACACCGTGCCCGGCTCCACCTGCTCCATCTCGCCCAGCGCGGTATCAATGTCCTTGTTGTTGCGGGCGAGGGTGCCCAGATAGTAGTGGGCCTCGTCCGGGTGCTGGTCAAGGTCAACCAGCTTGTCCAGATTGGCCTTGGCCACGGCATCGTCATGGCGCTCCATGGCCAGCAGGGCCAGGGTCAGGACGGTGTCGCCGTCGTCGGGCTGCTGGTATACCAGCAGGGTGTATTGCTGCTGGGCCTCGGCATATTTCTCCGCGTGCATCAGCAGGCGCGCATAGGCCTGACGCAGGGCGCGGCTATTGGGCTGCGCCTTGACCGCCTGCGCCAGCCGGTCTTCGGTGGCCTGCCCCTGACCCATGCCCTCAAGAATCTTGGCTTCGAGCAGGATGTTGGGCACGTTGTCCGGGTGTTCTTTTTCAGCGGCGCGCACGTTGTCGAGCGCCTTCTGGTGGTCGCCGTTTTCGTCCAGCATCAGCGCGCGGGCGAAATACACCTGCCCGTTGTGGGCGTAGGCCGGCGGCACGCCGTCGAGGGCCGTCAGCAGCTTGTCACGGCCCTCATGGGTGGGCGGAATGGCATTGACGAAGATTTGCTCCAGATCGGCGTCCGGGTCCAGCTTCAGCAGCTGGTCCAGCGCCGGGATGGTCTGGTCAAAGCGCTGGTTGCGCAGCGAGTTCAGTACCAGCAGGTAGTGCGCCTGCAAGGAACCGGGGTCAGCCTGCGCCCACATGGAGGCCAGCTCCAGCGTCAGCGGCTGCGCGTTCACGTACTGGGAGATTTCGGTGGCCCGCTCCAGCACATTGGGGTCCCTGGTTGCCTTGGCCTGCTTGGCGTAGCGCGTCAGGGTAATGTCGGCGCGGCCACGCTCGGCGGCAAACTCCGCCAGCATCAGGTCGTAGAGGGTGTCCTTGGCGAAGGGCCGGGCCGGCGTGTTGTCATCATCGCTGGTGGTATCGGCCACCGGGGCTGGCAGCACGGACGGCTGCACCGGGTGAGTGGCACAGGCAGCCAGCGCCAGGGTCAGGGCCAGCAGGGAAAGGGTGCGCGCAACGGTGAAATTCATGAACTGCCGGGCCTGTACTCAAGTAGATAGCGCGCCATGGGCCGCTTTGCCCCGGTCGTCGGTATAAAAAGCATGCAATACGAATGGATAGTAGCAAAAACATCGCCGCCGCACAGGGCCTGTTTGCCAAGCCTGCCGGGCGAATCGACCATATGTCTACTGACGCAAAGCCTAGCAGAGCCGCCCGTCGGTGGGCTGTCGTGTTCCTGTTACAATTCAAGGGCTGCTCAAGGGCCCAAAACACCCCCGCCACACGGCTGCGGGATTTGTCTTTGTGGGGTCAATCGCGCAAAATCCGCTTCCCAACGGCCATCTGGCCACACACAGGGTCAAGCATGGGGCTTCTGGCACTCGGCATCAATCACAAGACGGCGTCGCTGGAGCTGCGGGAAAAGGTTGTCTTCGCGCCGGAAACGCTGGCGGAGGCACTGCGGCAAGCCGTGCGTGAGGCCGCCGTGCCCGAGATTGCCATACTCTCCACCTGCAACCGTACCGAGTTTTATTGCAGCGCTCCCCACGCCGGCTGCGAGGCCCTGCTGGCCTGGCTGGGCCGCCACCACCGCCTGTCGTTGACCGAGCTGGGCCAGAGCGTGTACCAGTACGAAGAGGCCGAGGCCGTGCGCCACATGATGCGCGTGGCCGCCGGGCTCGACTCCATGATTCTCGGTGAGCCGCAAATCCTCGGGCAGATGAAACACGCCTACAGCTCGGCCGTCGAGGCCGGTACCCTCGGGCCGGAGCTTGAGCGCCTGTTCCAGACCACTTTCTCTGCCGCCAAGCAGATCCGCAGTGAAACCAGCATAGGCGCCAATGCCGTGTCGGTGGGCTATGCCGCCGTGACCCTGTCGCGGCAGATTTTCAGCCACCTCGAAGATACCGAGGCCCTGCTGGTGGGCGCGGGCGAGATGATCGAGCTGGTAGGCCGCCACCTGGCCGAGCAGGGCGTGCGCAAGATCACCGTGGCCAACCGCACCCTCTCGCGCGGGCTGGCGGTGGCCGGGCAGTTCGGTGGTCGCGCCATCAGCCTTGAAGAGATCCCCGAAGCGCTGGCGCAGGCCGACATCGTCATCTCCTCTACCGCCAGCCCCCTGCCCATCATCGGCAAGGGCATGGTCGAGCGCGCCCTCAAGCGGCGCCGGCACAAGCCCATCTTCATGGTCGATCTCGCCGTGCCGCGCGACATCGAGCCCGAGGTGGGCAGCCTCAACGACATCTACCTCTATACCGTGGATGACCTGCAAACCGTCATCGACGAAAACCTGCGCGCCCGGCAAGACGCTGCCCGCGAGGCCGAAACCATCGTGGAGGCGCGCGCCAGCCAGTTCATCGCCCAGCGCCGCGAGCTGGACGCCGTGTCCACCCTCACCGCCTACCGCCAGCAGCTGGAACAGCTGCGTGAGCAGGAAGTGCAAAAGGCCCTCGACGCCCTGCAAAAAGGCGGCAATGCCGAAGAAGTCCTGCAACGGCTGGGCCGCAATCTCGTCAACAAGCTCGCCCACGCGCCCACCGTGCAAATGAAGAAGGCCGCCGTCGCCGGCCAGCACGACAAGCTGCTCTGGGCCGCCGAGCTATTGGGCGTGCAGCCCGGCCAGCCCCCGGCGCAGCCCGCTGCCAACGTACCCGCAGAAAGCGCTCCCGCCGCAACAAATAGCCATCAGGTAAAGGACAAGCGTGCATGAAGGCGTCTTTGCTCGCCAAGCTCGACAATCTGAAAGACCGCTTTGAAGAACTCAACGCGCTGCTCAGCGATGGCTCCGTCATCGGCAATCAGGACCAGTTCCGCAAGCTCTCCAAGGAGCACGCCGAGCTGGAAGCCGTGGTGGCCGGCTATAACGACTACCGCAAGACCGAGCAGAACATCGCCGAAGCGCAGGGCCTGCTGAAAGACCCCGACTTCCGCGACATGGCCGAGGCCGAGATCAAGGAAGGGCAGGCACGTCTGGATAGCCTGACCCTGCACCTGCAAAGCCTGATGCTGCCCAAGGACCCCAACGACACCCACAACGTCTACCTCGAAGTACGCGCCGGCACCGGCGGCGACGAAGCGGCCATCTTTGCCGGCGACCTCTTTCGCATGTATTCGCGCTTTGCCGAAAAGCAGCGCTGGCAGGTCGAAGTGCTCTCGTCCAGCGCGGGCGAGCACGGCGGCTACAAGGAAGTCATCTCCCGCGTCAGCGGTGAGGACGTCTACGCCCGCCTGAAGTTCGAGTCCGGCGCGCACCGCGTGCAGCGCGTGCCCGAAACCGAGGCCCAGGGGCGTATCCACACCTCCGCCTGCACCGTGGCGGTGATGCCCGAGCCCGACGAAGTCGAGGCACTGGAGATACGCAAGGAAGACCTCAAGATCGACACATTCCGCTCCTCCGGCGCCGGCGGCCAGCACGTGAATACCACCGACTCCGCCGTGCGCATCACCCACCTGCCCACCGGCATCGTGGTGGAGTGCCAGGACGAGCGCTCGCAGCACAAGAACCGCGCCCGCGCCCTGTCGCTGCTGGGCGCCAAGATCATGGCCGTACGCGAGGCCGAGCACCACGCCGCCACCGCCAACCTGCGCCGTGACCTCGTCGGCTCCGGCGACCGCTCCGAGCGCATACGCACCTACAACTTCCCGCAGGGCCGGGTGACCGACCACCGCATCAACCTCACGCTCTACCGGCTGGGGGAAATGATGGAGGGCGATATGGACGAGATACTGGGCGCATTGGCAAACGAATATCAGGCCGACCAGCTGGCGGCACTGGCCGAGGATGGTGCCTGATGGCAAGCGTGGCTGCCCTGCTGCACGCGGCGGTGGCCAGACTGCCGCAAAGCCCCACGCCCCGGCTCGACGCCGAACTGCTGCTGGGGCGGGCGCTGGGCCGCGAGCGTACATGGCTGCGCACATGGCCGGAGCAGGCCGTTGAGCTGCTGGCCGAGCAACAGTTCCTGGCCCTGCTGGAGCGCCGTATCGCGGGTGAGCCGGTGGCCTATATCCTCGGCCAGCGCGGCTTCTGGTCGCTGGACCTGAGGGTGAGCGCCGCCACCCTCATCCCCCGGCCCGACACCGAACTGCTGGTGGAGATTGCACTGGAGCTGGCCCCGGCCGCGCTGCCGCTACAGGTGCTGGACCTTGGCACCGGCAGCGGCGCCATCGCCCTCGCGCTGGCGCGGGAGCGCCGGGGCTGGCAGGTCACGGCGGTGGATGTGTCGCCGGAGGCCTTGGCCGTGGCGGCGACCAACGGCGAGCGCCTCAAGTTGGTAAATGCATACTTTTTGCTTGGTGACTGGCTTTCGCCTGTGCCGGGCCGCCGCTTCGGTCTCATTGTCAGCAACCCGCCCTATATCGCGGAGGGCGATGTGCATTTGTACGAAGGCGATGTACGCTTTGAGCCCCGCCTCGCGCTGACCTCCGGCACCGACGGGCTGGACGCCATTCGCCATATCGTCGCTACCGCGCCCACTCATCTGGAAGCGCCGGGATGGCTGGCTTTTGAGCACGGTTTCGAGCAAGGTGCCGCCTGTCGGGCCTTGCTGCTGGCCAGAGGCTATGAGCAGGTGGTCACCCGGCGCGACCTCGGCGGGCAGGAGCGCGTCACTCTGGGGCGTTGGCCATGCTGAGCGACGAAGAACTGCTGCGCTATTCCCGTCAAATTATGTTGCCGGGCTGGGATATAGCAGCGCAGGAAAAATTGAAGGGCAGCCGGGCGCTGGTGATAGGCCTTGGTGGTCTCGGTTGCCCGGTAGCGCTCTATCTGGCGGCGGCGGGTGTGGGCGAACTGCACCTGGCCGATTTTGATACGGTCGATGCCACCAATCTGCAACGGCAGATACTGCACTATACGGCCGACATCGGGCGCAGCAAGGTCAGCTCGGCAGCGGCCAAGTTGCGGGCGCTGAACCCGCTGATCGCTGTGCACGAATTGCCGCAGCAGCTTGATGCCGACAATTTGCGCGAACAGGTGGCCGGGGTTGATATCGTGCTCGACTGCACCGATAACTTCGCCACCCGCGACGCCATCAACGTCGCCTGCGTGGCCACCGGCACGCCGCTGGTGAGCGGGGCCGCCATCGGCATGAGCGGGCAGTTGGCGGTATTTGATTTGCGGCAGCAGGGCTCACCCTGCTACCGCTGTTTGTATCCCGATATCGACGAGGCTGCTGTGGGCTGCGCCGAGTCGGGTGTGCTGGCCACCGTGGTTGCGGTGGTGGGCAGTTTGCAGGCGCATGAAGCGCTCAAGTTGCTGGCAGGCGTCGGCCATACCCTGGCGGGCCGCCTCTGGTTGTGGGATGGGGAAACCATGGAAATGCGCACGTTGCGCCTTAAAAAGGATGCCGCTTGCGCGGTTTGCAAAGACCGTTACTAACGGTCGTGGAGAGAGTAAATGAATCGTTATGCCAATTGGCGCAATGCCCTCAAGGGCGTGTTGCGTGTCGTCCAGACCGGCTCCGTGCTGGTGTCTACCGGCGTGGGCTGGGTAGCGGGTGAACGCCAGCCTACGCCCCGGCTGCTGCGCAATACCTTCGAGCGTCTTGGCGCTACCTACGTCAAGCTCGGCCAGTTTATCGCCAGCTCGCCCTCATTGTTTCCCGACGCCTACGTCACCGAGTTCCAGCACTGCCTCGACAAGACCGAGCCCCTGCCTTACTCCGTCATGCTGGCCGTGCTGCAAAGCGAACTGAAGCGCCCGCTCGACGAAATTTTTGCCGAGATTGAAGAAACCCCGCTGGCCTCGGCCTCCATCGCCCAGGTGCACGCCGCCAAGCTGCTGAACGGTGATCGCGTGGTCATCAAGATCCAGAAGCCCGGCGTGGAAAATACCCTGCTTACCGACCTGAATTTCATTTATTACTGTGCCGTGGTCTTCGAGCGTCTGTTCCCCAAGCTGAAATTTGCCTCGCTCAGCGCCATCGTGTCCGAAATACAGGCCTGCATGATGGAGGAGGTGGATTTCTTCAAGGAGGCCGAGAATATCCGCCAGTTCAGCGAATTTCTCGTGCGCACCAACAATACCCTCGCCGTGGCCCCGCGTGTGTATGAAGAGGCCTCTTCGTTGCGCGTGCTGACCATGGAGCGCTTTTACGGCGTGCCGCTGACCGACCTGGAAACCATCCAGAAATACACGCGCGACCCCGCTGGCACCCTGGTGGCCGCCATGAATACCTGGTTTGCCAGCCTCATGTTCTGCGAGTCCTTCCATGCCGACCTGCACGCCGGCAACCTCATGGTGCTCACCGATGGCCGTATCGGCTTTATCGACTTCGGCATCGTGGGCCGCATCGCTCCCGATATGTGGGCAGCCACCACGGCGTTTGTGGAATCGCTGAGCGAAGGCAATTTCGAGAAAATGGCCAACAGCATGGTGACCATCGGCATGACCAAGTCCAGGGTTGATACCGAACACCTCGCACGTGACCTGGAAAGCATGTACTCGGCGTTTACCAAGGTAGACCCCGAACACGTGCTGAATGGCGCCATCAACGACAATGAAATCAACCGCATGATGCTCGACATCGTCGCCGTGGGCGAGCGCCACGGCGTGCGCTTCCCCAGGGCCTTTGCCCTGCTGCTCAAGCAGATTCTTTATTTCGACCGCTATATCAAGATACTGGCGCCAGACATGAATTTGTTTGACGATGAACGCATCGAGTTCATGGGCCTGCCGGCGGATGCTCGCCGGATTCACTGATGTGTTGTGGTGTCAGATTGTGGAAATAAAAAGCCCTGACCATGGTCAGGGCTTTTTATTTGAGGCGCGCCTTCAGTGTATGGGGCTTCCACCGCCGAACACGTGGCTTATGGCCGCCGAGATGGCTCCGGCGATGATCACAAGGACGATGGCGCCAAAGAAGCTCGTTTGCAGGATGGATTTGAATGCCAGCAGGTAAACCACCAGCGCCAGCAGCAGGGCCCAGAGACCAATAATGGGGATGGTGAGCAAGGCGGCGCCCATGCCCAAGACGCTGACAACCATCGCCATGATGGCGCCCGAAAACGTGGCGTTACCCGCCCCGATTATCTTGGCCGCCAGCCATATTGGCAGGGCGCCGACTACCGCCGTGACAACCAGCATCAGAAGGATGATCACAACGCTTCTCCTTTTGGCTCTCCAGAGCCTGCATCAGGCGGGCATGCCTGCACAATCATTTATATTACAGGCGCAGGCTTTGTACTACCTGTCAATGTTAATGGCCGCGACCAGATCATGGGCCCAGCGTTCGTACCCGGCTTCCGAGGGATGAAAACCATCGCTGGCAAACAGGCCGGGCGCAAAGCTGAAATCGGGATACAGCTGACGAACCTGCGGGCGCGTGTCGATCAGACGTTGGCTGCTCAAGCGAAGTCGCGCCGCCTGCACACCCAGCAAAAAGCGCAAGGGCTGGGGCAGGGCGGGGAAAAGCCCCAGCGGCGGCATGGCGGAAACAAACAATCTTGCCTGTGGCTCTTGTTGTTCCAGTGCCTGCAATAGCGCGCCAAGGTCGTGCCGCCATTGGCGCGGCGAACGCAGGGCCTTGGCGTCGTTCACACCGATGGCGAGTATGGCAAGGTCAAATACCGGCACCTGCGCCTGAGCGAGCTTTTTGCTTATCTCCGCCACGGTAGCGCCATTTTCCCCGATCAATTCCCACAGCACAGGCCGCCCGGTCTGGCGCGCAAACGCCTGCACAAAATGGCCGACAAGACCTTGTTCGATACGGTCTACGCCGACACCTACAGTGGTGGATTCACCGACTATCAATACGCGCAGGGGAGTGCCGATGCCGGCGATTTCGCCGAAGTGTTCGCCGCTGGCCTCAGGCAGGCGCGGGGTGTTGTCGCGTGTGCGTTTGCCTTGCCAGAGGATAAGGGGGAGGAGGGCAATGAGTAAAAGATAAAGACACAACGAGAGAAGGCAAATCCGCATTACTGCCTCCAGAGAAATTTCGTGAGCGGGTTCTGTCCCCTCTCCCCTCGGGAGAGGGCTAGGGTGAGGGGATATACCACTGGCCGGTGCAAGGTTCCCCTCACCCCAGCCCTCTCCCGGAGGGAGAGGGCTGCAGCGCTGCCTCGGATATATGCTCAATAGACGGAGTGATTTTTATCCTCTTCCTCCAACGGATGTCCGAAACAGCTACCCCTCCAGCTTCTTCCTCAGCACCTCATTAACCTGCTGTGGATTGGCCTTGCCCTTGCTGGCCTTCATGGTCTGCCCGACAAAGAAACCGAACATCTTCGCGCGCTTGTCTTCCGGCGCCGCACGGTACTGCTCCACCTGCGCCAGATTGGCCGCCAGCACGGCAACAACAGCCGCTTCAATGGCGCCGCTATCGGTTTCCTGCTTCAGCCCCTGCTTTTCGATAATCTCGTCAGCGCTCGCGCCTTCGCCATTCAGCAGCGCCTTCAGCACCTGCTTGCCGATATTGCCGGAAATGGTGTTGTCGTTGATGCGGCGCAGCAGCCCGCCCAGTTGTTCTGGCGTAATACCTGCTTCGGTAATATCCTTTTCCGCCTTGTTCAGCGCTGCCAGCAATTCACCGGTCACCCAGTTGGCCGCCTGCTTGGCATGACCACCGGCTGCTTTCTCAGTGGCTTCAAAAAACGCCGACAGATCGCGGCTGGAGACCAGCACGCCAGCATCGTATTCAGACAGGCCAAACTCAGCGACAAAACGCTCGCGCTTGGCCGCCGGCAGCTCCGGCAGTTCACGGCGTATTTCTTCGATCAGGTCCTCGTCCAGCACCACCGGCAGCAGGTCGGGGTCGGGGAAGTAGCGGTAGTCGTTGGCTTCTTCCTTGCTGCGCATGGCACGGGTGGTATTGGTTTCGGCGTTGTAGAGCACGGTGGCCTGGTGAATGCTGCGGCCCGATTCAAGCTCGTCAATCTGCCAGTCAATTTCGGTATTGATGGCTTTTTCGATGAACTTGAAGGAATTGACGTTCTTGATCTCGCGCCGGGTGCCGAATTTCTCCGTGCCCTTTTTTCGTACCGATACATTGCAGTCGCAGCGCATGGAGCCTTCGGCCATGTTGCCGTCGGAAATGTCCAGGTAGCGGATCAGCGCATGAATGGCCTTGGCATAGGCCACCGCTTCTTTCGCTGAACGCATGTCCGGCTCGGAAACGATCTCCAGCAGCGGCGTACCGGCACGGTTGAGGTCGATACCGCTCATGCCCGAAAAATCTTCGTGCAGGGATTTGCCGGCGTCTTCTTCAAGATGTGCGCGGGTAATATTCACGCGCTTGCTGCTGCCATCTTCGAGCACGATGTCGATCAGGCCCTTGCCGACGATGGGCAGGTCCATCTGCGAAATCTGGTAGCCCTTGGGCAGGTCGGGGTAGAAATAATTCTTGCGCGCAAACACGGAGCGGCGGCCCAGCTCGGCATTGATGCCGAGGCCGAATTTGATGGCATTGCGCACCGCGCCCTTGTTCAGCACCGGCAGCACGCCGGGCATACCCAGATCAATCAGGCTGGCCTGCGTATTCGGCTCGGCGCCAAAGGTAGTGGCGGAGCCGGAGAATATTTTTGATTTCGTGTTGAGCTGAACATGAATTTCCAGCCCGATTACCGCTTCCCAGGTCATGGGTTTGTCCTCTTCACAAGCTTCCCGGAGGGGAGGGCAGGGAATTATTGAAATGCCAGAAAGTTTAACCGTCCCCTCTCCCTCCGGGAGAGGGGTAGGGGTGAGGGACCGCGCTTCAAATTGGCCCCCGTTGCAGATTTGGTCACTCGGTCCCTCATCCGCCCTTCGGGCACCTTCTCCCGGAGGGAGAAGGAGTCATTACCATTCCTCGGCTCAGGCAAATGCCCCAGGCATCTGCCGATGCCAATCCGTCACCTGCTGATACCTGTGCGCCACGTTCAGCAGCTTCGCCTCGCTCCAGTAATTCCCGATCAGCTGCAGCCCCACCGGCAATTTCTGGTGAAAGCCGGCGGGCAGGCTCATGCCCGGCAAGCCGGCGAGGTTGGTGGCGATGGTGTAAACGTCCGACAGGTACATGGCCAGCGGGTCGGCCTTCTTCTCGCCGATGCCGAAGGCCAGGCAGGGCGAGGTGGGGCCGGCGATGATGTCGCACTGCTCGAAGGCGCGGGCAAAATCATTCTTGATGAGGCGGCGGACTTTTTGGGCCTGCACGTAGTAGGCATCGTAATAGCCGGCAGAGAGTGCATAAGTGCCGATCAAGATACGGCGCTTCACTTCCTCGCCAAAACCTTCCGAGCGCGAGCGCTTGTACAGGTCGGTCAGGTCCTTCGGGTTTTCGCAGCGGTAGCCAAAACGCACGCCGTCAAAGCGCGAGAGATTGGAGGAACACTCCGCCGGCGCGATCACGTAATACGCCGCCACCGACAGGTCCGAGGTCGGCAGGTCGATCTCGACCACCGTAGCCCCCAGCTTTTGCAGTTCGGCCACGGCGGCCTCGACGGCAGCCGCTACGCCGGCATCGAGCCCCGCGCCAAAAAACTGGCGCGGCAGGCCAACGCGCAGGCCGGCCAGCGAATCGTTCAGGCTGGCCGTGTAATCCGGCACCGGGTGGTCGATACAGGTGGAGTCTTTTGCGTCATAGCCGGCCATCACATTGAGCAGCAGGGCGGCGTCTTCCGCCGTCTGCGTCATGGGGCCGGCCTGGTCGAGGCTGGAGGCAAAGGCGATCATGCCCCAGCGCGACACGCGGCCATAAGTCGGCTTGAGCCCGGTCAGGTTGCACAGCGCCGCCGGCTGGCGGATGGAGCCGCCGGTATCGGTGCCAGTGGCCGCCGGGGCAAGGCGCGCCGCAACAGCCGCCGCCGAACCGCCCGAGGAGCCGCCCGGCACCTTGGCCGTATCCCAGGGATTTTTCACAGGGCCATAGAAACTGGTCTCGTTGGAGGAGCCCATGGCGAACTCGTCCATATTGGTCTTGCCGAGCATGACCAGACCCGCCGTGTTGCACTGCTCCACGACATGGGCGTTATAGGGCGAGATGAAGTTGTCCAGCATCTTCGAGCCGCAGGAGGTGCGCACGCCAGCGGTACAGAAGATATCCTTCTGCGCCATCGGCACCCCGGTCAGCACGCCAGCCGTGCCGGCCGCACGGCGGGCATCGGCGGCAACGGCCTGCGCCAGCGCCTGGTCTTCGGTGACGGTGATGAAGCTGTTCAGGCCACCGTCAAAACGGCGGATACGGTCGAGGAAATGCCGGGTCAATTCGACGCTGCTGAAGTCCTTCGCAGCGAGCCCCTTGGCCAGTTCGGCGAGAGTCTTGTCATGCATTATTCAATGACCTTGGGCACGAGGTAGAGGCCGGCTTCCACAGCCGGGGCGATGGCCTGATAGGCCTCGCGCTGATTGCTTTCGGTGACGGCGTCGGCGCGCAGCGGCTGCACCGCGTCCAGCGGGTGCGCCATGGGCGCAATAGCGCTTGTGTCCGCCTTGGCAAGTTCGTCGATCATGCCGAGAATGACGTTGAGTTTGTCGGTAAATTGGGTTTCTTCCGCGCTGCTCAGTTGCAGGCGGGCGAGGTTGGCGACTTTCGCCACCTCTTCAGGGCGCAAGGCCATGAGGCAGGGCTCCGGAAGCGGGCTGGGCACTGCCAACAGGCGCACAAAACGTCGTCAACAGGGGCCAACCGATCAGCGAAAACGTGCAAGTTAACACAGATTGCTGCTTGTCCAAAGAGCCTCATTTGTTTAGAGTTGGCAGCACTTTCAGGGCTCCTGTCTTGCATTCTGCGCCCTTGCGCTCCAACCCCGGATTTCCGTCTCCATGCTGCTATTGAAAAGTCTGCTGGGTCTGTTTTCTTCAGACCTCGCCATCGACCTTGGCACCGCCAACACCTTGATTTATGTGCCAGATCGCGGCATCGTGCTGAATGAACCCTCGGTTGTAGCCATACGCCAGAACGGCGCCACCAAGACTGTCGCCGCCGTCGGTGTCGATGCCAAGCGCATGTTGGGCCGTACCCCCGGAAATATCTCTGCCATTCGTCCCCTCAAAGATGGCGTTATCGCTGACTTTGAAGTCACCGAGAAAATGCTCCAGCATTTCATCAAGAAAGTGCACGAAAAAGGCATGCTGCCCCCGCGTCCGCGCGTGCTGGTGTGCGTGCCCTGCAAGTCCACGCTGGTCGAGCGCCGCGCCATCAAGGAATCCGTGCTGGGTGCTGGCGCCCGTGACGTGCACCTGATCGAAGAACCCATGGCTGCCGCCATTGGCGCCGGGCTGCCGGTCGAGCAGGCCTGCGGTTCCATGGTGGTCGATATTGGCGGAGGCACCACCGAAATCGCCATTATCTCCCTGTCCGGCTGCGTCTATTCCGATTCCGTGCGTATTGGCGGCGACCTGTTTGACGACTGCATCGTGTCCTATGTGCGCCGCGCCCATGGCTGCCTGATCGGCGAGTCCACCGCCGAGCGTATCAAACAGGAAATCGGCACCGCCTATCCCGGTGGCGAGTTGCGCGAAATCGAAGTGCGTGGCCGTAACCTCGCCGAAGGGGTGCCGCGCGCCTTCACCCTCAATTCCGACGAAATCCTCGGCGCCATCCAGGACCCGCTCACCGGCATCGTCACCGCCGTCAAGAGCGCGCTGGAACAGACCCCCGCCGAGCTGTCTGCCGATATCGCCGAGCGCGGCATGGTGCTCACCGGTGGCGGCGCACTGCTGCGCGACATCGACAAGCTGCTCTCCAAGGAAACCGGCCTGCCCGTGATCGTGGCCGAAGACCCGCTCACCTGCGTCGCCCGTGGCGGTGGCCGCGCCCTGGAGTTCATGGACAACCCCAACTACGACATGCTGTTTGTAGACTAAACATTCCTCCCAACAGGACTGTTACAATTCCATCGCCGGCACTAGCCGGCGATTTGTTTTAATGCCCTCTGCCGGACCTGAACCCGCCAATGGCGGCGCGGCATGACAGAGTAAACGCATGGCCATCCAGAACACCCTCTTCAGCAAGACCTCCAATGGTGGCTACAGCCTGCTGTTTGCCGCCATTGCAGCCATTGCGCTGATGGTGGCCGACGTGCACTTCAAGCCCTGGGTGGCGCCCGTGCGCTACGAGCTGAACCGCGTGCTCACCCCGGTCTATACCGTGGTGGGCTGGCCCGGCCGCTTTGCTGACTGGATCAACGGCCGCTTCCGCCCTGCCGGCGAAGTACGTGACGAAAACGAAGAGCTGCGCAGCCAACTGCTGGTGCTCTCGGTGCGCGTGCAGAAATTCTCGGACCTCGTGGCAGAAAATGCCCGCTTGCGTGGCCTCATCGACTCCACCCTCATCATGGATGGTCGCGTGCTGGTTGCAGAAATCATCGGCGTCGATCCCGACCCCTATCGCCACATCGTCCTGCTCGGCAAGGGGCAGGACAGCGGCGTCTATGTCGGCCAGCCCATTTTTGACGCACACGGCCTCATGGGGCAGGTGATCGAGGTCGGGCCCGGCATATCGCGCGCCATGCTGCTCACCGACCGCCAGCACGCCGTGCCCGTGCGCATCAACCGCACCGGCACCCGCGCCGTGCTCGCCGGCACGGGCGACGTTGACCAGATGCAATTGCTCTACGTGCCGGACTCCGCCGATGTAAAAACCGGCGACCTGCTCATCAGCTCCGGCCTTGGCCAACGCTTTCCACCCGGCTACCCGGTGGCGGTGGTTACTTCGGTCAGGCACAGCGGCGGGGCCGACTTTGCCCAGATCACGGCCAGGCCGACTGCCGATGTCGACCGCAGCCGCGAGGTCCTGCTCATGTTCAGCCGCACCGTCACCCCGTCGCCCCGGCCCATGGCAAACTCGGGAGGCAGCCATGGCCTGGCGCAATAATCCGCTGCTCGCCATACCGCTCAGCCTGCTCGGCGCCATCGTCTTGACGGCGCTGCCGCTGCCGCCCACCCTGTCTTACTGGCGGCCCGACTGGGTGGCCATGGTGCTGGTGTTCTGGGTGCTGAACGAGCCCGCCTGGGTGGGGGTGTGGACCGCCTTTGCGCTGGGGCTGGTGGTCGATGTCGAGACCGTCAGCCTGTTTGGCCTGCACCCCCTCATGCTCGCGCTCATTGCCTACCTGACCCGGCTTTCCAGCCGCTGGGTGGGCGTGTTTTCCATCTGGCAGACCGCCGCGCTGGTCTTCCTGCTGGTGGCTGCCGAGTTGCTGATCAAATTTGTTATCCTCAGTGCCCAGGGGCTGATGCCGAACCTCTCGCTCTATGCGGTGCCGGCCATTACCAGCGCCATGATCTGGCCTTTTGTGGCGGTGGCATTGCGAAGGTGGAGTGTGGCGATACGGTGAGGGTTTCCACCATTACTCCTCTCCCTCCGGGAGAGGGTTGGGAAGAGGGGAAATCTTCAATGACAGTGGTTAACACCCCCTCTCCCTAACCCTCCCCCTGAAGGGGAGGGGACTAAAAGACAAACAAGTAAAAACAAGGAATACCGTGAGCAAGCCTACCCTGTTTCTGGCCTCTACCTCGCCCCGCCGGCGTGAGCTCATGCAGCAGCTGGCGCTGGAGTTTTCCACCGTGTCGGCCCTCGTCGATGAAGCGCCCCTGCCCGGTGAAGCCGCTGCCGCCTATGTCGAGCGCCTCGCCCGCGCCAAGGCGCAGGTGGGTCTGGCCGGGGTGCCGCCCGGCTGGGGTCTGGTGATTGCCGCCGATACCACGGTGGCCTGCGAAGGCAGGATTCTTGGCAAGCCTGGCTCCGAGGCCGAGGCGCTAGCCATGTGGCAACTGCTGTCGGGGCGCACGCACGAAGTATTGACGGGGCTGGCCGTGGCCGACCACGACCGCGTGGAAGTCGCCGTAGTGACCACCACCGTATTTTTCCGCGCCATCAGCCGCCGCGAAATGCTGGCCTACTGGGCCAGCGGCGAGCCGGTCGACAAGGCGGGCGGCTATGCCATACAGGGCCGTGGCGCCGTATTTATCACCCGTATCGAGGGCAGCTATTCCAATGTCGTTGGCTTGCCGCTGGCGGAGTTGGGCGCCTTGCTACAGTCATTCGATTATCCGGTCTGGGAGTAAGGGCATGAACGGACCGCTTCTCGGCAGCGAGGAAATCCTCATCAACGTCACGCCCATGGAGTGCCGTGTCGGCCTCGTGGAAAACGGCGTGGTGCAGGAGCTTTACGTCGAGCGCAGCTCGCGCCGGGGTCTGGTCGGCAATATCTACAAGGGCAAGGTGGTACGCGTGCTGCCGGGTATGCAGGCGGCCTTTGTGGAAATCGGTCTTGAACGCACGGCCTTCGTGCACGCCAGCGACTTCGTGGCGCCCCGCCATAATGGCGATGATGCGCGCCAGCCCGGCATACACGAACTGGTGCATGACGGCCAGTCGGTAGTCGTGCAGGTCATGAAGGACATGATGGGCACCAAGGGCGCCCGCCTGACCACCGACCTCTCCATCCCCTCGCGCTATGTCGTGTTCATGCCCTATGGCCAGCACATCGGCATTTCCCAGCGCATCGAGGACGAGGCCGAGCGCGAGCGCCTGAAAGCGCTGATCCGCACCATCAAGAGTGAAAACCCCGACGAACTGAAGGGCGGCTTCATTGTCCGTACCGCCGCCGAAGGCGCCACCGAAGCCGACATGCGCCACGACATCCAGTTCCTGGTCAAACTCTGGCGCTGGATACAGGAGCGCAGTCAAGAAGCGGCCACGCCCTCGCTGGTCTACGAGGAACTGCCCCTGTTCCTGCGCACCATCCGCGATCTGGTTACGACCGGCGTCAGCGAAATCCTCGTCGATTCGCGGGAAACCTTTGGCCGCGTGCGCGAATTTGCCACTGAGTTTGTACCCAGCGTGGTGCCGAGGCTCGCGCACTATCCCGGCGAACGGCCCCTGTTCGATCTCTACAACGTGGAAGACGACCTGCAAAAAGCCTTGCAGCGAAAAGTATTGTTGAAGTCCGGCGGCTACCTCATCATCGACCAGACCGAGGCCATGACCACGGTGGATGTGAATACCGGCTCCTTCGTCGGCTCGCGCACGCTCGAAGACACCGTGTTCAAGACCAATCTCGAAGCCACCCACGCCATTGCCCGGCAACTGCGCCTGCGTAATCTGGGCGGCATCATCATCATCGATTTCATCGACATGGAAGAAAGCGAGCACCGCGCCCAGGTGCTGCGCGCGCTCGAAAAAATGCTGGCCAAGGATCACGCCAAGACCAAGATCACGCAGGTGTCGGAGCTGGGTCTGGTGGAAATGACGCGCAAGCGCACGCGCGAATCGCTGGAGCACCTGCTCTGCGAAACCTGTCCCGAGTGCCAGGGCCGGGGCGCGGTAAAAACGGCGGAAACCATCTGCTACGAAATATTCCGCGAGCTGCTGCGCGAGGCGCGCGCCTACGACGCTGCCCACGGCTATATGGTGGTGGGCAGCCAGAAGGTCATAGACCGTCTGCTGGGCGAGGAGTCTGGCGCCGTGGCTGACCTCGAATCATTTATCGGCAAGCCGATCAAGTTCCAGGTCGAGGCCATGTATACGCAGGAACAATATGACGTTGTGTTGCTGTAAGTCCGACATAGCGCCGGGCTGCCGCGCACGACTTATTGGCAACAATCCGCAACCATGGATAGGGGGCAGAGGCGCTATCATCTGCACTTCCGCACGGCCTGGAATAAGCCTTTGAAATTTGCCCGCACCCGAAATGCCCTGCACTGGATCTGGCGGCAACTGCTGACCTGGAGTCTGGTGGCGCTATTGCTGCTCGCCTGCTGGGTCGGCCTTGGTCGTGAGCTGATGCCGCTGGTGGCCAACTACAAGGGTAACCTTGAGGTACAGCTGTCGGCGCGGGTTGGTGTGCCGGTGCACATTCAGTCGCTGCGTGGCGAGTGGGACGGGCTGGCGCCGTATTTTGTTGCCGAGGGGATCGAGCTGCGAGACCCCAAGCAGCCGCAGCGCGTGCTGCTGCGGCTGCCCGGCCTGACCACCCGGCCAGCCATCGTGCGCTCGCTTGTGCATCTTGAACCGCGCCTGATTTCCACCCTGAGTGGCCTGAGTCTGCACTTGCAGCAGCAGCCCGATGGCCACCTTGAAATTGCCGAGCTTTCACTGCTGGCATCGTCTGACCCCGCTGCCGCCCGCCAGACCCTGAGCCTGCTGCTGCGTCAGCCCTATTTTGCACTGGAGGATGGTCACATCGAGCTGGACCTGAACGGGCGGCCGCCACTGGTCATGAGTGATCTTTCACTGAGCAGCTTGAACGCCAGCCGCCAGCACTGGCTGCAGGGTTCGTTTCACGTGCCGGGCGCGCCCCAGCGGGTCAGCGTAATCCTGCACTTCCAGGGTGATCCGCTCGACTGGCCGCAGGGCGACCTGCACGCCTACCTGAAGACCCCGGCCCTGACGCTCGATGGCTGGCTGCAAGGCCTCGCCCTGCCTGAGGTGGCGCTGCAGTCGGCGCGGGCCGGTGGCGAATACTGGCTCGACTTTCATGAGGGCAGCCTGCAATCCGTCAGCGCCCAACTGGTGCTGCCGCAGGCCCGCCTGCTGGTAAACGTGGGTGGCCACAGCAGCAGTTACGACGGCAAGAACCTGCAAGGTCTGCTGCGCCTGCAACATGACCCGCAGGGCTGGACCTTTTCCGCCAACAACCTGAGCGGCGAGATCAACGGCCAACCGCTGCCGGCACCGCGCTTTGCCCTGCGCCTGCATGACCAGCAGATCGAACTCACGACCGCCCAGCTTGCGCTCGGCCCCCTGCGCCAGCTCGCGCAGACCGCCGCCCTGCTGCCACCGGTGGTGCAGGGCTGGTTGCAGTCGCTGGCGCTGACCGGCTGGGTACCGCATATGCGCATCAGCGTCACGCGCGGCGCCAACGGCCAACTGGGCCTGCCCACCGTGGAGGCCCAGTTCAAGGCACTTGCCCTCAACAGCCACAAGGGCCTGCCCGGCATCAACAATGTGGCTGGCTGGCTGGCGCTGGGGCCCGACGGCGGGCTGGTGTATCTGGACAGCCGCAATGCCCGCGTAGACCTGCACCAGTTCCTGCACGAGCCGATCGTGGCTGACAGCGTTTCCGGCGGCCTGCGCCTGCACCGCAGCGATACCGCCTGGCTCATCCAGTCTGGCCCCTTGCTGGTCAGCAATAGCGACGCCAGCGGCAGCGCGGTGCTCTCGCTTGAGGTGCCGGTCAAGGACCCCGGCGCGGCGCAGATGCACCTGTTGGCCAGCCTGCACGATGCCAAAGCGGCCTCGGCCTGGCGCTACACGCCCTGGCCGGTGGCCGGCGAGCAGACTCTGGCCTGGATGAAGGCCGCCTTTACCGATGGCACCGTCAGCTCCGGCTCCATCCTTTTTGACGGCCCCCTGAACACGCGCAAGGACCTGCCCGACAACCAGATACAGCTGCGCTTCCAGCTGCGTGACGGCAGCCTGGCCTATCAGCCGGGCTGGCCGCCCGTGACGAACATGCAGGCCGACGTGTTCATCGACAACAGCCGCCTGACCGTCACCAGCCCCGGCGGGCAGGTGTATGGCACCCACGCCGACAAGGTCAGCGCCGTCATTCCCGACCTCAATCATCCAGTACTCAGCGTCAGCGCCAATCTGCACGGGCCGGCGGATGACATCACCCGGCTGTTCCGCGAAAGCCCGCTGAAAGACACGCTGGGCAGTCTCGGCCAGAGCATGAGCCTCGACGGCGACGTCATCGGCCAGCTTGACCTGCTGGTGCCCTTTGATTCACGCCCCTTGCAGGTCAGGGTCGAGGCCGACCTGCCGGGCAACGGTCTCAAGCTGGTCAGGCAACAACTGCAGATCCAGCAGCTGCAAGGCCATATCAGCTACAGCACCGAGCAGGGGCTTAGCAGCAAGCGCCTCGACGGGCGCCTGTTTGACAAGGACCTCGTCGCCCGCATCGGCAGTCAGGTGCATGGCGGCGAGCTGGGCCAGGTCAGGATAGATGTGGACGGCCATGTCAGCGTGCCGGCACTGCAGCAGTGGAGTGGGTCCAGCCTGCTGCACTATATGGATGGCGACAGCGACTATCAGGCCGAGATCACCGTGCCTGCCGACAGCCACCCGAGCCAGCTTGTGCTCAGCTCCAGCCTTGAAGGCCTGCGCATCAACTTGCCCGCCCCGTTTGGCAAGGGTCTTGAAGCCATGCCCCTGCGCTACCAGACCGAGCTGGCCGAGGGCAAGACCACGGCGCGCCTGCAACTGGGCAAGCAACACATCAATATTGGCATGAACCTGCAGGACGGGCAGGTGCAGGGCGTGCTGTTGCGCGTGGACGAGGGCGGCATCGGCTTTCCGGACCAGCCCGGCCTGAGCGTCGAGGCGCGGGTGCCACATGTCAACGTGGCGGACTGGCAGCGCTGGTGGAGTGCCAACGGCATTGGTGCCAAGGGCGATAGCGCCATGCTGCCGCTCAACAGCGCCGTCCTCGACAGCCGGGAGCTGGTGGCGGGCGGCTATGTGCTGCGTGGCGCCCACGTGGAGGCCAGCCATGATGATGGCGTCTGGAGCATCACCCTGGACAGTGACCGCCTCTCGGGCACTGTCACCCTGCCACCGGCCGGCAATCCGCAGGCGGGTATCGGCGTGGCGCTGGACCAGCTGACCTGGCCGCTGCCGACAGTAGGCACGGGGGAGGTAGGGCAAAGCGGCCTGCCACCCGAGCTGGCCGATATGCCCATCGGCCTGCATATTGCCGAGCTGAAGCTGGACAGTTGGCCCTTGCTGGGCGCGAGCAGCGTCTCGGCGCACATACTGGCCAGCGCCTATGCGGTCAGTGTCAGCCACCTGGCTGTCAGCAATGGCAGCAGCAGTGCCAGCTTTCAGGGCACGCTGGACTGGCAGTGGCAGGGCGGTGCCAAGACCCGTATCGATGGCAGCTTGCAGGGCGGCGATATTGGCCTGCTGCTCAGCCACCTTGGATTCAGCCCCACCATCAATACTGGCAAGACTCATACCGATGTGCGTCTGAGCTGGGATGGCGGCCCCGAGGACTTCAGCCTTGCCGGCCTCAACGGTCATTTTGACAGTCAGGCCTGCAAGGGCCGCCTGCTCAATGTCGGTCTGGTCACCTCGGCCAGCCGCATTTTCGGCCTGTTCGACCCCGACAATATCAAGCGCCGTCTGCACCTGGATGTCAGCGATGTAACCCGCAAGGGCGTCGGCTTTGACGAAGCAGTCGCAACGGCCGATGTGCACGGCGGCGTGCTGACCGGCTCGCACTTTGCCTTCAACGGGCCGTCCATGAGCGCCGAAGGCCGGGGCCAGATAGACCTGAACCACAAGGTGGTGGATCAGGACATCAGCGTTACCCTGCCCGTCGCGGCAGGTGCGCTGCCGGCTGCCATCGCCTTTGCCGTCAACCCGCTGGCGGGTGCCGTGGCGGTGGGTCTCGACTACCTGGGCAGCAAGGAGCTCGGCAAGCTGAGTACCCTGCATTACCATGTCAGCGGCAATTGGGACGACCCGCAGGTGGTGCGCGGTGCGCCGGCGCTGCCGGGCGACAAGCCCCATGGCTCGGCCAAGCCTGCCGCCGCCAAGCCTGCCGAAAAAGACAAGGAGCTGGCGCCCCTATGCTCGGAAAAGACCTGAACTCCCATGGTCTGGCCGCGCTGCAAATGTGTAGCGGCAATGTGCTGGATACCAACCTGCAGGAGGCCCATGGCCTGCTGCGTGCCGCCGCCGAGGGTGGCGCCACGCTGGCCGTGCTGCCGGAGAACTTTGCCGTGTTTGGTGCCGGGCTCTACACAGAAACGGCCAGGGCGCTGCCGGAGATACTGGAGCGCATCGCCGGCTGGGCGCGCGAACTGCAACTCTGGATCGTCGCCGGCACCCTGCCATCCGCCATCCGCCCCAATGGCTCCGCCGTCAGCACCGGGCGGGTGCGCGCCGCCAGCTACGTGTTTGCAGCGGATGGCAGCATCGCCGCCCGCTATGACAAGATTCACCTTTTCGACGTGGACGTGGCCGACGCGCAGGGTAGCTACCGTGAATCGGCCACCTTCGAGGCCGGCGACACCGTGGTGCTGGTGGACACTCCCTGTGGCCGCCTCGGCCTGAGCGTCTGCTACGACCTGCGCTTTGCCGAGCTTTATCTCGCGCTGGCACGGCAGGGGGCTGACATCATCAGCGTGCCGTCTGCATTCACCCATCTTACCGGCGAAGCCCACTGGCAAACCCTTCTGCGCGCCCGCGCCATCGAAAATCAGGTTTACGTGATCGGGGCGGGGCAGGGGGGGCACCACAATGCCCAGCGCCAGACCTGGGGGCATAGCCAGATTATCGACCCCTGGGGGAGGGTGCTCGCGGAGCGCACAGAAGATGGCCCCGGTGTGGTGTTGGCCAGCCGCTCTCCCGGTGAGCAGGAAGATATCCGGCGGCGTATGCCGGTGGGCTCGCATCGGCGTCTGTAATTTCAGCCTGAGTGCAATTGACGTGTGGTCTCTCACCCCTACCCCTCTACCAGCTGCGCTCCCGACGCAGCCCGGACTACCCCCCATCCCGGAGGGAGAGGGGACAGTGCCGAAGCGAATTGCTTGGCCGATGGCGCCCCGCCGAGGCGATGTTCAGCGACGGTCTAAGTGACAAAATGGCAGGAAGCCATTTTGCACAGCCGAAGGCTGCCCCGAAGGGGCGAGGCACAGGGATGTGCCGAGTGACAAACAGGAGAATTTCCGCTAATAATGGCCTCTGACCGGGAAAGTCTGTCGGGCGCCTGCGATTTGCCCCGCAATAACGAGGAAGTACTATGAGTGAACGTTTGGCGGAGCATCTGGGGCATATCCCCATATTTGCCGCCCTGACCCAGCCCGAACTGCTGACCATCGAAAAATTCATGTTTTTCAACAAGGTCGAAGAAGGGGATTTTGTCTTCAAGGAAGGCGAAAAGGGCGACTACGTGTGCTTCGTGGCCGCCGGCTCGCTCGACGTGATCAAGTTCAACCAGAATGCCCAGCCCGTGGTCATTACCACCCTGTCGCGCGGCGGCTCCATCGGCGAAATGGCGCTGATCGACAAGCTGACCCGTTCGGCCTCCATTCGCGCCTGCTCGGCGGCCAGCCTGATCGTGCTGACCCGCAAGGGCTTTGACATGATCCTCAAGCTACACCCCGAGATTGGCATCAAGATCCTCAAGGGTATTGCCTCACTGCTGTCCATCAACCTGCGCAAGACTTCGGACAAGCTGGCGGAGTTCATGCCGCCATTGGTGTAGGAGTGCGCAGCACTCCTTTCTGATGACCTTCTCCCCTCGGGGGCGCGGCGCGAGGTGCCCGCAGGGCGGATGAGGGACGGAGTCACCGAGGGTCATTCAAACAGCTTTTCCGTAGGGCGCAATAACCGAAGGGCATTGCGCCGTATGCTGCCAAGCCGCTTTATAGATGGGTGCGTTGCCCGGCTGACCGGCATCCGGTGGGTTACGGCCTGCGGCCTAACCCACCCTACGATTCTTGTGCAATTTCCCTGACTCGCTCATTAAACCCCGCCAGCTTTTCCTCCAGCGCAGGCTCCAGGACTATCCCCGAGCTGTTCAAAAAGCCCGCGATCATCTCGTAGTGACCGATCAGGATCATGATCTCGATCAGCAGGCTTTCCTCATATTTTTCGGCCAGCAGGGCCCAGGTGGCGGGGGCTATGCACTTGTCGCGGAAGATTTCGTCGCTGGCCTGCAGCAGGGCGCGTTCATAGCGGTCGGCGCAGGCGGCCGGGCCGGCGGCGATGCGCAGGATGTCGCTGTCGCTCAGGCCGGCGCCGAGGCCGATGTCCACGTGCTGGCCCCACTCATAGCGGCTGCGGCAGTTCCAGGCGGTGCGCAGGATGATTTTTTCCCGCTCGGCCGCCGGCAGCTGGCCGAAGGGCATGAGCCGCGAGGCAAACAGCAGCCAGCTCCAGAACAGGCGGGGATTGATATTGATGACGGCGAGGATGTCGGGCACATCGTCGCGGCCAAACAGGCGGGACAGGCGCGAGGCGCCGCGAAACAGCAGGCCACGCTCGGTCGGTGCCGGGGGCAGCAGGCGGACGCGCTTTGCGCCAGCCCAGCCGGCTTCGGGTTGCAATTCGGGGGTGTTGGTCATGTCAGGGCTTCCGTCGGTATCTACCGGTACTACTATCACAGTTTGGTGACGGTCGCTGTTGCCCCACTGCCAAGCCCTCAGCCGAGAATGGCCACCTCGCGCAGGTAAATCATCAGCTTCTTGCGCGCTGGCAGTTCGCTGTCGGCGGGCAGGGGATTTTCCAGCAGGTCGGCGGCTTCCTTTTGCGCGCCCCGCACATGCTGGCGCAGGGTGTGGCGTTCGGCGGCGGGAAAGCGTTGCAGCACTTCGCCCAGCATGGTGTCGCCCTGCGCCAGCAGGCGTTCGCAGAGCAGCTCCAGTTGGCGGTTGAGCGCCGGGCTTTGCCAGGGATTGAGGGCATTGAGGATGGCCTCTTCGTCCTCCTCGCGCATGAGCTTGCCGATGTACTGCTTGTGCCGCCGGATCGCCTCGAAGGCCTTCAGGCGCTTCAGTTCGTCCAGCGCCACGCGCAGGCGCTCGGTGATCGGCAGCTTGTTGAGCTGATCCGGGCGCATGGTGCCGAGGCGCTCGCCCAGGGCCTGCAAGCGCTCCACGGCCTTCTTGGTTTCGGTGCGACTGGGGCCGAACTCTTCTTCGTCGTCAGGGGGGTTATCGAAACGGGACATGGCGCGGCCTCGGAAGGGGGGCGCCATCATAGCAAAAAACGGAGGAGCCTGCTCCTACTCGGCTTCGTCGAAGCGGTTGTTGACCAAGGTAAGCACCGCATCATGGGCAGCGTCGGCGTCGGGGCCATCTACCACCAGCCGCAGGGTGGTGCCCTTGCCGGCACCCATCATGAGCAGGGCCATGATGCTCTTGGCGTCAACCAGCCGGCCACCACGCCCCAGCTGGATTTTGGCCTGGAACTGCGAAGTAACGCCGACCAGCTTGGCTGCTGCACGCGCATGCAGGCCAAGTTTGTTGATGATGAGGATATCGGTTTCTATCATGCCGGTTTCTTATTCTTTTCTGGCCAGGTCGCGGTGGCGGATCTGCACATGGGGCAGCTCGGCGAGCAGGCCCTGGGCAATCCGCTCCACCATGTACACGGAACGATGCTGACCGCCAGTACAGCCTATCGCCACCGTCATGTAGCTGCGGTCATTACCGCGAAAATGTGGCAACCACTTTACCAGAAAAGCGGAAATATCGGCGTAGAGTTCTTCCACCAAAGGCTTGCCGTCAAGGAAGGCGCGCACAGCAAAATCAACCCCGGTCTGGGCGCGAAGGTCGGCGTGCCAGTGCGGGTTGGGCAGGCAGCGCACATCGAACACCACGTCGGCGTCCAGCGGTACCCCGTGCTTGAAGGCAAAGGACTCGAACAGCACGGTCAGGCCGCCGCTTTCATGGCCGCTCAGGCGCTCGGACAGGGTCTCGCGCAGCTCGTGCACGTTCAGCTCGCTGGTATCCAGGCGCAGGCTGGCGCGGGCGGCTACGGGGTCCAGCAGGCTGCGTTCCAGTTCGATGGCTTCTTTCAGCGAGCGCGAACGGGTGCTGAGCGGGTGCTTGCGCCGCGTGGAGCTGAAGCGGGCCAGCAGGATGTCGTCGCGGGCGTCGAGGAAAATGACCTCGGCCTGTATGCCCTCGGCCTCGACCCCTTGAATGACGTCGGCAAAGTGTTCCAGCTCACCGGGTACATTGCGTGCATCGACCCCTACGGCCAGCTGGGTGATGCCGCTGCTGGTGCGGGCGCGCAGGGTGGTGGCCAGCTCCTTGAGCAGCGGCAGGGGCAGGTTGTCCACGCAATAAAAGCCGAGGTCTTCAAGCACATGCAGCGCGGTGGACTTGCCGGAGCCGGAGCGGCCGCTGACAACGAGCAATTTCATGGGGTGCCTGGGGCCTGTTAACAGTGACTGGGTTGCTGCTATGGTCGGTTGCAAGTATTAAAGTTGCAAGCGCCGGGCTTGGCTGGAGTGTGCAATCCGTGTAAAAAACCCGGGCACTGCCCGGGTTCTAGTCTTGTCAGGCTGCGCCTCGCAGCCGCAAGTTGCGCTGGTCAGCGGTGCTGGAGTTTTTCCTTGTGGCGCAGGATCTGGCGATCCAGCTTGGCGGACAGCAGGTCGATGGCCGCGTACATGTCTTCGGATTCGGCGTTGGCGAAAACCTCGGCGCCGGCAATGCGGATGGTCGCTTCCGCTTTTTGCGCCAGTTTTTCGATGCTCAGAATGACTTGCATGCTGGTAATGCTGTCGAAGTGGCGCTCGACCTTGGAAAAGCGGCTGGCGACGTAGTCCTTCAGGGCCTGGGTGACTTCGACATGGTGTCCACTGATGATCATCTGCATAGGCCTATCCTCTCGTGTTGGCTGTGACGACGATGAGGACCTTGTTCAGTCTGGCAGCAGGTCGGGCGCGCACCGGGTTTTCCCGGTGTCCGGGCGGCCTTGGCAAGGCTAAGCAGAGGTCCTTTGGTAAAGCGGTTAGCCAGGACGTGCTCTCTGTATTTCCTGTATTTGTCCTAAGGTTTAACTCGAATGTAGCACAGGCCAGTGCTGCTACAGCAAGCGTTTTCTTTCATTGCTCGGGGCAATATTGAGTGATTCCCGATACTTGGCGATGGTGCGCCGCGCCACCTCGATGCCCTGGGCCTGCAACAAATCGGCAATCTTGTTGTCACTCAAGGGCTTACGTATATCTTCCTGGGCCACCAGCTTTTTGATCATGGCGCGGATGGCGGTGCTGGAGGCCTCGCCGCCGCCTGTCGTGCTGACATGGCTGGAGAAAAAGTACTTCAGCTCGAAAATGCCGCGCGGGGTGTGCATGAACTTCTGCGTGGTCACGCGCGAGATGGTGGACTCGTGCATTTCCACTTCCTGGGCGATATCGCGCAGTACCAGGGGCTTCATGGCCTCGGGGCCAAGGTCGAGGAAGGCGCGCTGGTGTTCGACGATGCAGCTGGACACCTTGAGCAGGGTCTCGTTACGGCTTTGCAGGCTCTTGATGAACCAGCGTGCTTCCTGCAGGTGATCGCGCAGGAAGGTGTTGTCGGCACGCGAGTCGGCCCGCCGCACCAGCGAGGCGTAGTTGGCATTGATACGCAGCTTGGGCGCTGTGTCCGGGTTCAGCTCCACCAGCCAGCGGTCATGCTTGCGGGTAACGATGACGTCGGGGGTCACGTACTCGGTTTCGCTGTCGCTGTTGACGCGTTCGCCGGGGTGGGGGTTGAGGCTGCGGATCAACTCCATGGCCAGCTTGATGGCGGTTTCGCTCAGCCGGCTTTTGCGGATGAGACTGGGAAAGTCGCGGCTGGCCAGCAGTTCGATGTGGTCGCGGATGATGAGGATGGCATCGTCGAGACCCGGCACCTGCCGGGGCAGCTGCTGCAGCTGGATCAGCAGGCACTCGGCCAGGTTGCGGGCGGCAATGCCGGGCGGATCGAACTGCTGGATACGGTGCAACACGGCCTCGATTTCATCCAGTTCCAGATCATAGGCGGCCGGGTCATCCACTGAGCTGCCGAGCACGGCTTCGCGGATTTCTTCCAGGCTGGCGCCGAGATAGCCACGCCCGTCGATGGCGTCGAGAATGGCGTAGCCGACGGCGCGGTCAATCTCGGAGAAATGCGTCAGGTTGAGCTGCCAGATCAGGTTGTCGTACAGCGTTTCCGGGCTGGCGTTGCGTGATTCGAGGCCGTTGTCGTCATCTTCGCCATTGCCGGAGCTGACGCCCGTGATGCTGCCGCCGGAGAAGACGTCATCCCAGGCGGAGTCGACCGGCAACTCGTCTGGCATGGATTCGTTGCTGTTGATGTCCAGCGTCTGCGGGTCGCCAACGGGGGGCGGCTCGGCAATCTGCGCCAGGACCTCTTCGGCGGCGGCGTAGTCGATGGGGGTGTCGTCCAGTTTTTCGGCCGGCTCGTGGTCATCGGAGGGTTCCAGCATGGGGTTGGAGTCCAGTGCTTCCTGGATTTCCTGCTGCAACTCAAGCGTCGACAGCTGCAAAAGGCGGATGGCCTGCTGCAACTGCGGCGTCATGGTCAGGTGCTGGCCAATCTGTAACTGTAGGCTGTGCTTCATACTACCAGTCTCATTACACCGATGAATGCTGGCACGTCCTTTGCCGGCTGGGTGTTGCGGGTGCTATGAGGGCAGTATAAAGGGTTTCCTTGCAAAATACAGGCCGTTTGCAAACACGAAGTTTTGGTGTAAGGTATTTGGGCTTTCAAAAGCCGCTAACCGGCATTGCTGCCACATCGCGCTTCCCCGATGTTTTCTGATCTAACCCATTGCGAAAAACCAGGTTCCGTTCGTGCTGAACCTGTGGAAGCGCGGCTATAACAGCTGGTTTCGGCCGAACAACCCCCCCCTTTTTTTTGCTTTAGCCACCCGGCCACACGCGCTCCCGGCTCGTGGCGGCACTCCCCACATCCCTTTGGGTCGTCGATCCGCTCAGGGTGAACGGGGTTTGTTGATGGCTCTGCAACGAACTATGGATTTTCACATTAAAGGCTGAATTTGTCGCCCAGATAGACCTTGCGCACGGTTTCATTGGCCAGCACTTCGGCTGGCGTGCCCTCGGCGATCAGCACGCCGGAGCTGACGATATAGGCGCGCTCACAGATATCCAGGGTTTCACGTACATTGTGGTCGGTGATGAGCACGCCAATGCCGCGATTCTTGAGATGGGTGATGATGGCCTTGATGTCGGACACCGAGATCGGGTCCACCCCGGCAAAGGGCTCGTCGAGCAGGATGAAGGCAGGCTCGGTGGCAAGCGCGCGGGCTATTTCGGCGCGACGGCGCTCGCCACCCGAGAGGCTCATGCCCAGGCTTTTGCGGATATGGGTGATATGAAACTCCTCCAGCAGCTCCTCCAGTTTTTCCAGGCGGCCCTTGTGGTCGAGGTCCTTGCGTGTTTCGAGGATGGCGAGGATATTTTTTTCCACGCTCAGCTTGCGGAAAATCGAGGCTTCCTGCGGCAGGTAGCCTATGCCCCGGCGGGCGCGGCCGTGCATGGGCAGCAGCGAGATATCGTCGTCGTCGATGTGAATGTGGCCGCGATCCATGGGCACCAAGCCCACAATCATGTAGAAACTGGTGGTCTTGCCGGCGCCGTTGGGGCCCAGAAGGCCCACGATCTGTGCGCTTTCCACGGTCAGGCTGACGTCTTTTACCACCTGGCGGCTTTTATAGCTCTTGGCCAGGTTTTCCACGCGCAATACACTCACTTGGGTTTGTCCTTGCTTGCGGCGGTGTCACGTGGCTGTGGCGGGAATACCAGGGTGACGCGGGTCTTGCTGTCGCCGGTGGCGTCAACCTGCTGCTGGTCCATCAGGTAGGTAATGACCGAGCCCGCGAAGCTGGACGTGTCCTGGCGCAGCTTGGCATTGCCGGTCAGTACCATCTTCTGGTCGGCCACGTCGTATTCGATCTTGTCGGCATCGGCATTGACCACACCACGCTTCTCGTCGGTTTTCTGCTGGTAGTGCGCCGGCTTGCCGATGGACACGCTGCTTTGCACCGTGCCCGCCTTGTCCACCGTGACCGTAACCTGGTCGGCGTGTACTTCCAGCGTGCCCTGCTGGATGAACACATTGCCGGTATACACGGCTATGCCCGTTTTCTGGTCAAAGCTGGCGGAATCCGCCGCTACCTTCACCGGCTGGTCGCGGTCGGTGGGCAGGGCGTGGGCAGTGCCCGCCATGCCCGTCAGGCAGAGCGTCAGGCAGAGCGCCAGCAGGCCGGGGAGCCGCCGTTCAGGGGTGGGTAGCAACATATGTCCCGCGGACCTCGCTATGCAAATTCAGGGTGTCGGCCTTCATGTCGGCGTCGAGGCCACGGCTGGTGAGCTGGCTCTGGTTGCCGGAATGTACCGTCACCTCGTCTGTCGTATCCATGGTCTGGGCCTGGGTGTGTACTTCCAGCGTGTCCATGTCCATCTGTATGGGCAGGGCTGCCACCGCCACCCGTTCGGCGTGCACCGCGTGGCCCAGGTGAACCTCGCGGTTCTGGTCGGTGCCGACCGCCTCCTGCGCCGACAGCCGCCAGGAGGCAGCGCCATCCTTGTACAGGGTCATCACCGGCTGCTGCACCACGGTGCGGTCCTCGCTGCCACGATAGTGCACCGCCGTGGCGCCTTGTATCTGTTTCAGCAACTCGCCTTTTTCGCCGGTCTGCCAGGACTCGACGCCGGCCACCTCGTAGTCCGGCAGCTGTGTGCCGTCTTCCTCCAGCGGCTGGCTGGACTGCCCCAGCCCCCAGTAATACCCGGCGCCCCCGAGGATCAGGAGCACGCCGGAGAGGCTGAGCAGGTTGCGGGCGTCCATCTGGCTCAGTCCTTCAGGTAGGGCGCAAGGGCGGTATCGTACTGCCCCTGCGCCTGCAAAATGAGGTCGCACAGCTCGCGCACTGCGCCCCGGCCACCTGCGAGGGTAGTCACGTAGTCGGCATGCTCGCGCACCGCCACGTGGGCATTGGCCACGGCAACGCCAAGGCCGGCAGCACGGATGGCGGGCAGGTCGGGCCAGTCATCTCCGGCATAGGCCACCTCGTCCAGCGCGATACCCAGCGGGACTATCAGCTCACGCAGTGCCACCAGCTTGTCTTCCCGGCCCTGCAAGAGGTGGCCGATGCCAAGGTTGGCGGCGCGCCGCTGCACCAGCTTCGTGGTGCGGCCGGTGATGATGGCACAGATCACGCCAGCCTGTTGCAGCATCTTGATGCCGTGGCCGTCCTGCGTGTCGAAGGTTTTCAGCTCGTTGCCGTCTTCGCTGAAGTACAGGCGGCCGTCGGTCAGCACGCCGTCAACGTCCAGCGCCAGCAGGCGGATACGGGCGGCTTTGGCGCGAATATGATCCTGTATTTGCAGGCCTTCCATTTACATGACACCTGCACGCAGCAGATCCTGCATGTTGAGGGCGCCAATGGGGCGGCGCTCGTGGTCAACCACGATGACGCCATTGATCTTGCGCTCCTGCATGACGGCAACGGCCTCGGCGGCCAGCAGGGGAGGGCTGACCGTGGTGCAGTTGGCCGTCATCACTTCGCGGATGGGGGTGCTGTGTATATCAAGCCGCTGGTCCAGGGTGCGGCGCAGGTCGCCGTCTGTGTAGATGCCGGCAAGGCGACCATCGGCATCGACCACGGCGGTCATGCCCAGACCCTTGCGGGTGATTTCCAGCAGGGCAGTGACGATCAGGGTGTCGTCGCTCACCACCGGCACCTGCTCGTCCTTGTGCATCACATCTTCAATGCGCAGCAGCAGCTTGCGGCCCAGTGCGCCGCCGGGGTGCGAGAGGGCAAAATCTTCGGCGGTAAAGCCACGGGCTTCCAGCAGCGCCACAGCCAGTGCATCACCCAGCACCAGCGTCGTCGTGGTGCTGGAGGTAGGCGCCAGCCCCAGTGGGCAGGCCTCTTCGGCCTTGCCGATCTCCAGGCTCACATCGGCGGCCTGGGCCAGGCTGGAGCCGCCGTTGGAGGTTATGGAGATCATGCGGGCGCGCATGCGCTTGAGCGGCGGCACGATGGTCAGCAGTTCGGCGGCCTCGCCGGAATTGGAGATGGCGATGACCACATCATGGCGGGTAATCATGCCCAGATCGCCGTGGCTGGCCTCGCCCGGATGCATGAAAAAAGCCGGGGTGCCGGTGGAGGCGAGGGTGGCGGCAATCTTGCTGCCAATATGGCCGGACTTGCCCATACCAGTTACTACCACCCGGCCCTTGCAGGCCAGCAATAGCTCGCAGGCCTGCTGGAAGGCGGCGTTGATATGCGGCTTGAGCGCGTCCAGCGCAGTCTGTTCAACCTGCACCACGCGCTGACCGGTGGCAATGAAATCAAAGGAGGGCATAGGGGTTTCCGCTGCTGAGTGGGCGATGGGCTGCCCAGTGACAAGCGCGGGATTATCGCCGAGCCGGGCGGGGCCGGCTAGCCCGTAAAAGTTACATAACATTCCGGTGACACGACCCATGAAGTGTCTGTAGCCCCTGGTACTTGCACACCGACACATTTCCGCCCCTGTTTTGCAACAGGAATTGTTATATAGTCCGCGACTTCACACGGAAGCAGCTTTTCTCATGAGCCCATCCCCGACGGCAGCGCAAGCCGGCCCCAATCTCGTTGAGGTGCGTAACCTGCACTTCAGTCGCGGCAAGCGAGTCATCTACGAGAATGTTGATCTCAATATTGCACGCGGCAAGGTGACGGCCATCATGGGCCCCTCAGGCTCCGGCAAGACCACCATGCTGCGCTTTATCGGCGGCCAGTTGCGGCCCGATAGCGGCAAGGTGCTGGTCAATGGCCAGAATATCCCCGAACTTTCGCGCGACGCGCTGTTTCGCGCGCGCGCCGGCATGGGCATGCTGTTCCAGTCTGGCGCCCTCTTCACCGATATTTCCGTGTTCGAGAACGTGGCCTTCCCCATCCGCGCCCATACCCGCCTGCCGGAAGCGCTGATCCGCGAGCTGGTGCTGCTCAAGCTGGAGGCGGTAGGCCTGCGTGGGGCGGCCGAGCTGATGCCGGCGGAGTTGTCCGGCGGCATGGCCCGGCGCGCTGCCCTGGCCCGCGCCATTGCCCTCGACCCCGACATGATCATGTATGACGAGCCCTTCGCCGGGCAGGACCCCATCGTCATGGGCGTGCTGGTAACCCTGATCCGCACCCTCAGCGAAGCCTTGGGCCTGACCACGGTGATTGTCTCCCACGACATCCACGAAACCTTGTCGATAGCCGACTATATCTACGTGGTAGCCGACGCCAAGGTGATCGGCGAGGGCACGCCTGATGAGCTGCGTGCGTCCAACTCGCCCTTTGTGCAGCAGTTTCTCAACGGCAAGCCCGACGGCCCCGTGCGTTTCCAGTACCCGGCGCCATCCTACCGCGATGAAGTGCTGGGCCGTGCAAACCAGAGCGGAGGGCGGCGCTGATGGCGGCTGTGGAGCAGGTACGCCGGCTTGGCGAAGGTACGATTGAAGCGCTGCGCAGCCTCGGTGCTGCCGGGGTCATCCTGTGGCAGGCCATCGTCATGGTGCCGCGCCCGCGCACAGCAGTACCCCTGCTGGTGCGCCAACTGTACTCGGTAGGTGTGCTGTCACTGGTCATCATTGCTGTGTCCGGCCTGTTTATCGGTCTTGTACTCGGGCTGCAGGGTTACAACATTCTCAAGGACTATGGCTCCGAATCGGCGCTGGGCACCTTCGTGGCGAAGACCTTGGTGCGTGAGCTGGGGCCGGTGGTGACGGCGCTGCTGTTTGCTGGCCGCGCCGGCTCGGCCCTGACCGCCGAAATCGGCCTGATGAAGGCCACTGAGCAGTTGGCCTCCATGGAAATGATCGGCGTCGACCCCCTGCGCCGCATTGTTGCACCGCGTTTCTGGGCGGGCGTCATCGCCATGCCCGTGCTGGCCGTGATCTTCTCCGCGATCGGCGTGTTTGGTGGCAAGCTGATCGGAGTGGACTGGCTCGGCCTGTACTCGGGCTCCTACTGGGGCAATATGCAAAGCTCGATGGTATTCGACAAGGATATCCTCAACGGCATCATCAAGAGCGTGGTGTTCGGCGTGGCGGTGACCTGGATTGCTGTATTTCAGGGTTATGACTGCGAGCCGACCTCGGAAGGCATATCGCGCGCGACCACCCGCACCGTCGTTTACTCCTCGCTGGCCGTGCTTGGCCTGGATTTTATTCTTACTGCCGTGATGTTTGGAGGCTTCTGATGCGTATGCGGACTATCGAAATTACCGTGGGCCTGTTCATGCTGGCCGGTATCCTCGCCCTGGCCTTTCTGGCGCTCAAGGTCAGCGGGCTGTCGGCCGACGGCAGCCAGCCTACCTACCGGCTCTATGCCCACTACCAGAACACGGGTGGCCTGGCGGTGCGGGCCAAGGTGACCATGGCCGGTGTCGCCATCGGCCGGGTCAGCGCCATCCAGTTGGACCCCAAGACCCTGACCGCCAAGGTTACAATCGACATATACAAGAGCGTCAACCAGATCAGTGATGACTCCGTTGCTTCCATATTGACGGCGGGTCTGCTGGGCGAGCAGTACATCGGCATCGTGCCGGGCGCCAGTGACACCATGCTGGACGGCAGTGACAAACATAACGAAATCGAACAGACACAGTCCGCGCTGGTGCTGGAAGATCTGATAGGCAAGTTCCTGTTCAACAAGGCCACGGCAGACAAGCCGGCGGCCCCGTAACAGACCCATTGTTGCTTGGAGTGAACATCATGAAAAAATTCTTTGCCCTGCTGCTGATGCTGGTTCTGCCGGCTCTGGCCATGGCCGACGGCGCCGACCCGCAAAGTGTCGTACAGACCGCCATCACCAAGCTCACCGCCCGCCTGCAAGCTGAAAAGCCCAACCTCAAGGGTAATAACCAGCTGCTGTACACCATCATCAATGAAAACATTACCCCTTATGTGGATATAGATGGCATCTCCCGAGGGGTGATGGGCCAGTATTACCGGCAGGCGTCGGCTGCGCAGAAGGCCACCTTTGCGGCGACCTTCAAGGACAGCCTGATCCGTACCTATGCCAACGGTCTGGCTGCCTATAACAACCAGAAGATCGTCGTGCTGCCCTTCAAGGCCAGCGACAAGCCCAATTTTGCGCAGGTGGATGTGAACGTGACCGGCGACAGTGGCACGGTCTACCCGGTGACCTTCCAGATGAAGAAGAACGCCCAGGGGCAGTGGATGGCGGAGAACCTGATTGTCAACGGCATCAACCTGGGGCTGACCTTCCGCAACCAGTTTGGCTCCGCTGTGAACGACAACAACAACAACCTGGACAAGGCCATTGCCGGCTGGGCGCCGACCGTCAAGGGCGACGGCAAGTAATGGCCGCCAGCGTGCGCCAGCAGGGTGACCGTATCCTGCTTGAGGGGGCGGTCGATTTCGACAATGCCGCCGCCATCCACGCCGCCGGCCTTGAGCTGGTGCGGCAGTCTGGCCCCTCCGTGATCGTTGATCTGGCCGGTATGCAAAGCGAAAACAGCATTACGGTCGCCATTATCGTACAATGGTTGCGGGTCGCGGCCAGCGCGGGAAAGACGCTGAGCCTGGCCGACGTGCCGGCGCAGTTTCGCTCCATCGTGGGGGTCAGCGGCCTCAGTACGGTATTATTGCCAGAGACAACAGGGCCGGAGACAGCAAACCCGTTATGAACGCAGAAGAAATCAAGAACTTGCTGGAGGCCGGTATTCCCGGCGCCGAAGTACAGGTACAGGGCGACGGCAGCAAGTACCAGGTGATCGTGGTGTCGGAGCGCTTTGCCAGCCTGCGCCCGGTCGCCAAGCAGCAGCTGGTGTATGGCCCGCTCAATGAGCATATCGCCAGCGGCGCCATCCATGCCGTGTCCATGCAGACGCTGACGCCCGAGGAGTGGCGCAAGATGAAGCTGTTCGGCTGAGCGCGTCTGTCATTCGGCGCACGCCTGACCTATCCTTCCTGCTTTACTCCCCCGTATTTGAGTTGATTGATGGACAAACTGCTGATCACCGGAGGCCAGCGCCTGTCGGGCGAGGTCAAGATTTCCGGCGCCAAGAACGCTGCCCTGCCCTTGCTGGCCGCCACGCTGCTGGCCGAAACGCCCGTGCTGCTGCGCAACGTGCCGCACCTGCACGACATCACCACCATGATGCAGTTGCTGCGGCGCATGGGCGTGACCATCAGCATTGATGAAAAATGCCATGTCGAGGTCAACGCCAATACCCTGACCAGCCCGGTGGCGCCATATGAGCTGGTGCGTACCATGCGCGCCTCCATTTTCGTGCTGGGGCCGCTGCTGGCGCGCTTCCACGAAGCCACCGTGTCCTTGCCCGGCGGCTGCGCCATCGGCTCGCGCCCGGTCGACCAGCACCTGAAGGCGCTGGCGGCGCTGGGTGCCGATATCCGCGTGGAAAACGGCTATGTGCACGCGAAGATCAAGCAGCGCCTCAAGGGCGCGCGCTTCGTGTTTGATGTGGTCACCGTGGGTGGCACCGAGAACATGATGATGGCGGCCGCACTGGCCGAGGGCGTCACCATTATCGAGAACGCTGCGCGCGAGCCGGAAATCGTCAATCTGGCCGGCCTGCTCACCGCCATGGGCGCGCAAATCGAGGGCGCCGGCACCAGTACCATTACCGTGCAGGGCGTTCCCTCCTTGCAGGGCTGTGAGTACTCGGTGATTCCCGACCGTATCGAAACCGGTTCCTTTCTTATTGCCGGGGCGATTACCCAGGGCCACATCAAGGCCGTGGATACCGACCCGCGCCTGATGGAGGCGGTGCTGCTCAAGCTGGAGGAGGCGGGGGCGCGTATCAATACCGGCAATGACTGGATAGAACTGGACATGGAAGGCCGCCGTGCCCGCAATGTCAGCTTCCGTACCATGCCCCACCCCGGCTTTCCCACCGACATGCAGGCGCAGTTCATGGCGCTGAACGTGGTATCGGAAGGTGTCGGCACCATTAACGAAACCATTTTTGAAAACCGCTTCATGCACGTGCCCGAGTTGAATCGCCTGGGTGCGCGTATCGAGGTGGATGGGCATACCGCTGTCGTGACCGGCGTGCCGACCCTGCAGGCCGCGCCCGTGATGGCGACCGACCTGCGTGCCTCCATGTCGCTGGTACTGGCCGCGCTGGCCGCCAACGGCGAGACGCTGGTGGACCGCATTTACCATATTGATCGTGGCTACGAGCGCATTGAGGAAAAGCTGGGCCTGCTGGGGGCAAAGATACGGCGTGTATCGGGGCGTGGACAATGAGCCCGGTCATCACGATTGCCCTGTCCAAGGGTCGCATTCTCAATGACACCTTGCCGCTGCTGCGCGACGCCGGCATCGAACTGCTGGAAGACCCGGAAAAAAGCCGCAAGCTGATTTTTGAAACGTCCAAAGCGAATGTGCAGATCATCATCATTCGCGCCACCGACGTGCCTACCTACGTGGAAAACGGCGCTGCCGATATTGGCGTGGCCGGCAAGGACGTGCTCATGGAGCACGGGGCCGAGGGTGTGTACGAGCCGCTGGATTTGCAGATTGCCCGCTGCCGCCTGATGGTGGCCGGCAAGGTTGATGCTGCACCGGTGAGTGGGCGTCTGCGTATCGCCACCAAGTTCGTGAATGTCGCCAAGCAGTATTACGCGGCCAAGGGCGAGCAGGTGGAAATCATCAAACTTTACGGCTCCATGGAACTGGCGCCGCTGATGGATCTGGCTGATCGTATCGTCGATGTGGTCGATACCGGCAAGACGCTGAAGGAAAATGGGCTGGCTCCGCTGGAATTGATCGCGCATGTGACTTCGCGGCTTATCGTCAACCGTGCTGCCATGAAAATGAAGCATGCGGCGATACAGCATCTGATTGATCAGCTGGCGGCGGCGGTGAAGAAGCGGGCGCAAGCGGCGGCGTAGTCTTTGCTCCCTCTCCCTTCGGGGGAGGGCTGGGGTGGGGGGAATCTGGCGCTGGTCCAGCTTATGCCTCCACGACCCAATATTTTATTTATCCGCCTCTCAGAGCATTGGCATTGCTAACGCCATCTCTGATTTCCCCTCACCCCGGCCCTCTCCCGGAGGGAGAGGGAGGCGAAGCAAAACGCTGGAACCATACTATGACCATCGTTAATCGTCTCGACTCCCAGCAAGAAGGCTTTGCCGCTGCGCTCGAAACCCTGCTGGCCTGGGAGTCAGTGTCGGATCAGGGCGTGTTGCAGGCTGTGACCGACATCGTTACTGCCGTGCGCCAGCGCGGCGATGCAGCCCTGCTCGAATACACCAAGCGCTTTGACGGCCTTGACGCTACCGGCGCGGAATTTCTGGAGATTGCTCCTGCGCGCCTGCAGGCTGCCTACGAAGGCCTGCCTCCCGTGCAGCGCGAGGCGCTGACCGCAGCCGCCGACCGTGTGCGCCAGTACCACCAGAAGCAGCGTCAGAACTCCTGGCAATATCACGAAGCCGACGGCACCCTGCTCGGGCAAAAAGTAACGCCGCTGGATCGTGTCGGCATTTACGTGCCGGGCGGCAAGGCCTCTTACCCGTCTTCGGTGCTGATGAATGCCATACCCGCCAAGGTGGCCGGTGTGGCCGAGGTCATCATGGTGGTGCCGACGCCACGTGGCGACATCAATGAAATGGTGTTTGCCGCCGCGCACCTCGCCTGTGTTGATCGCGTCTTTACCGTGGGCGGAGCGCAGGCCGTTGCTGCACTGGCCTACGGCACGGCGACGGTGCCGCGCGTGGACAAGATTGTGGGCCCCGGCAATATTTATGTCGCCACCGCCAAGCGCATGGTGTTCGGTCAGGTGGGCATCGACATGATCGCCGGCCCTTCGGAAATTCTCGTGTATTGCGATGGCAAGACCGATCCTGACTGGATCGCCATGGACCTGCTCTCGCAGGCCGAGCATGACGAAGACGCACAGGCGATTTTGCTCAGCGAAGATGCCGCTTTTCTCGATGCTGTCGCTGCCAGTCTGGAAAAGCTGCTGCCGACGCTGGAGCGCGTCGATATTGCCGGCAAGTCCATGAGCACGCGTGGTGCACTGATCAAGGTGAAGGACGAGGCCGATGCGCTGCGCCTGATCAACCGCATTGCTCCCGAGCATCTGGAATTGTCGGTGGAAAATCCCGAGTCGCTGCTGGCGGAAATCCGCCATGCCGGCGCCATTTTCATGGGCCGGCACACGCCGGAAGCGCTGGGCGACTATTGCGCCGGCCCCAACCACGTGCTGCCCACCTCGGGCACGGCGCGTTTTTCCTCACCGCTGGGTGTTTATGACTTCCAGAAACGCTCCAGCCTGATTTTCTGCTCACCGGCCGGGGCCTCGGTGCTGGCGAAAACCGCCTCCACGCTGGCGCGGGCGGAAAGCCTGACGGCGCATGCGCGCTCCGCCGAATACCGCATTATTGAATAGCCTTTGCCTGCCGGGTCTGACATGAGCAACTCCCTGATTGAAACTCTGGTGCGCCCGGAAATCCGCGCGCTCAATGCCTACCATGTGCCGCCCGCGACCGGCATGGTCAAGCTCGACGCCATGGAAAACCCCTATGCCTGGGGTGCCGAACTGAAGACGGCGTGGCTGGCGCGTTTGCAGGAGGTGGATGTCAATCGCTACCCCGACCCGCAGGGCACGGTGGTCAAGCAGGGCCTGCGTGCGGCCATGGATATTGCACCGGAATTTGACCTGTTGCTGGGCAATGGCTCGGATGAAATCATCCAGATCATCATCATGGCACTGGCAAGGTCCGGTGCGGTGGTGCTGGCCGCTGAACCTGCCTTTGTCATGTATAAAATGATCGCGCTGTTTGCCGGCGTGAAATACGTGGGCGTGCCGCTGAGGGCTGAGGATTTTTCGCTGGATGGCCCGGCCATGCTGGCGGCCATTGCGGCTGAAAAGCCGGCTGTTGTTTTTCTGGCTGAGCCGAATAACCCCACCGGCAATAAATATGATCGCAAGGTCGTCGAGGCGATTATCGCCGCCACGCCGGGGCTGGTGGTCATGGACGAAGCCTATCTGCCCTTTACCGACGGCGACTCGCTGGATTTATTGCGCCACGACAATGTGGTGGTCATGCGCACCGTGTCCAAGCTGGGACTGGCCGGCCTGCGCCTGGGCCTGCTGATCGGCGCGCCGGCCTGGCTGCACGAATTCGACAAGCTGCGCCTGCCCTACAATATCAGCGTGCTGACACAGGCCAGCGCTGCTTTTGCGCTGGAGCACTACGGGTATTTCCTGGAGCAGGCGGGGCGTATACGTGCTGATCGCGCCGGGCTGATGCAGGCGCTGGCGGCTTTGCCGGGCTGGACGGTATTTCCCTCCGAAGCGAATTTCATTTTGACCCGGCTGCCCGCCGGTCAGGCACGGCTCGTGTTTGAGGCGCTGAAGCAGGAGGGCGTGTTGATAAAATGCCTGGATGGCGCGCATCCGCTATTGCAGGACTGTCTGCGTATTACGGTGGGGGCGCCGGAGGAAAATGCGCGGCTGCTGGCGGCGCTTCGGGATATTTTAAATCTCGACCTCTAGTCACAGACCGTAGGATGGGTATCGCTTTTGCTCCACCCATCCTGCGTGGTGGCCAGCGCAAGCCGGTAATTTATTGCCCGGCCCCTTGATCCTGTTCCCCCACCTCTTCCTGCTGCGCCTGCGGCGGCCTTTCCCCGATATGCACCACGGTGTCCATCGTCTGCCCATTACGGCTGATGGTGACTTTGGCGTCGCTGCCCGGCTTCAGGGTGGCGATATTGTTGACCATCTGGTTGGGGCCGTCGGGCTTGTCGCCGTTGATGCTGATGATGGTGTCGCCGGGCAGTATGCCGGCCTGCCCGGCGGGGCCGTCGCGCACCACGGCAGATACAACCACCTGATTGCTGGTGGGCGTGGTGCTCTGCATCTGGTCTGGGCTGTCGTCGGGGCCGCGCACCTCAACGCCCAGCCAGCCACGCACAACCTTGCCGTGCTCGATGATCGAGGTCATCACGTCTTTTGCCAGCGAGACGGGAATGGCGAAGCCGATGCCCATATTGCCGCCGGAGCGCGAATAAATCGCGGAATTGATGCCGACCAGATTGCCATAAACGTCGATCAGGGCGCCGCCGGAGTTGCCGGGGTTGATGGCGGCGTCGGTCTGGATAAAGTCCTCGTAGGTGTTCATGCCCAGGCCTTGCCGGCCCAGCGCGGAAATGATGCCCTGGGTGACGGTCTGGCCGACGCCAAAGGGGTCGCCGATGGCCAGCACCACATCGCCTACGCGGATGGGCGTACTGCGGAAGGGCAGGGCGGGCAGTCCGTTGAGATCGACCTTGATCACGGCGAGGTCGGAATCAGGGTCGGCACCTATCACCTTGGCCCTGACCTTGCGGCCGTCCTTGAGCACCACCACGATGGAGTCGGCATGGGCCACCACATGGTTGTTGGTGAGTATGTAGCCGTCGGCGGAGACGATCACGCCCGAGCCCAGGCTGGCCTGCTTTTGTGCCTCGGTGTCGCCGCCACCAAAGAAACGGCGCAGCACCGGGTCATTGGCCCAGGGGTTGGCTGCGGCCTGCACGGTCTGCGTGGTATAGATATTGACCACAGCCGGCGCCGCCAGATCAACCGCATTGGCGTAAGACACCGGGCCCTGCAGGCCGGAAGTGTCGCCGATGGCCGGGTGTTCCGGCGGAGTCGTTACGGTAACGTTGTGCTCGGTTGGCAGGCTGAGCTGGCCGAGGTCATGAAAGTGGTCGCTGTGGTTGTAAACGTAGGCGAGGGCAATACCCAGCAGCAGCCAGGGCAGAAGTTTGCTAAATTGCATGTCCCGGTTCCTCAATAACAGACAGCCACAATATGGGTATGGCTATTGAAATCAGCAAGACCCTGTAAGGAAAATTGCAGCCATGACCACACTGCGCGACATGTTAGCCCTGCTGGACACCACCCTGGAGCCGGCACGCTTCAATGATTACTGCCCCAATGGCCTCCAGGTCGAGGGCCGGGCCGAGGTCAGAAAGATTGTCAGCGGCGTCACCGCCAGCGCGGCGCTGGTGGAGGCGGCCATCCGCGAGGGTGCCGATGCGCTGCTGGTGCATCACGGCTATTTCTGGAAGGGCGAAGACCCCTGCATCACGGGCATGAAGAAGGCCCGTATTGCCGCGCTGCTGCGCCACGACATTTCCCTGCTGGCCTATCATCTGCCGCTGGATGCGCACCCGCAACTGGGCAATAACGCGCAGCTGGCCTTGCGCCTCGGGCTCAGTATCGACGGCCTGCTGCAACCCGGCAATCCACGCTCGGTGGGCAATACCGGGCATTTCCACCACCCGCTCAGTCCGGCGGCGCTGGGCGAGTTGCTGGCGGCGCGGCTGGGGCGTGAGGCCCTGCATATTCCCGGCAGCGCCAGCAGCATACGCCGTATCGGCTTTTGCACGGGTGCGGCGCAGGGCTATATCGAGCATGCGGTGGCGCTGGGGCTGGATGCCTATATCAGCGGCGAGATTTCCGAGCCCACGGTGCATGTGGCGCGGGAGTGCGGCATTCATTATTTTGCGGCGGGGCATCATGCTACGGAGCGGTATGGGGTGCAGGCGCTGGGGGCGTTTCTGGCGGGGCCGTTGGGCGTGGAGCATGTGTTTGTGGATATTGATAATCCGGTGTAGCGGGGTGGGGCGTAGATTTTTTGTGGCGACGTAGCGTTGGCCTACAGTGGATTTTCTGTATTTCTGCCGGACTTCTGATTAAAGTTATCACTTGGGCGTCCTCATGCCGGACGGGCATTTAGGGGTGTGACGCGACACCCCTAAAAACCCCACGCGCCCCGGGTCATTCGCCCCGCCTGCGGCGGGGTGCCCTGCGGTGCTCGAAAAATCCGGGCCAAAAAGACAGCACATCCCTGTGCAGTCTTTTTGGTTGGCGGCGTCCCTGCCGCCAACCCTTCGGGCTATTCCGGATTTTTCTCCGCTCCTCGGCTCATTAAACGGGGTCTCGGGAACCCCCTTCAGTTTTCAGCTGACCCGCTGAGTCATTAGCTGAGCTACAAAAGATAACGCTGATATTTAAAAGAAAATCCGTCATCCCCGCGCACGCGGGGACCCAGCGCCTTTTGCGGTGCATGGCCGACCACTACAGCAAGCCCAAATAAACCGTCACCTCTTCCCTGTCATGATAAAGCTGCTTCACCTCAACACGGTGCGGCTTGTCGCCCAAAATGTCGGCAATAATATCCAGACAATACTGCACCTCTTCAAACCGTTTCTTCATCGGCAGCTTGAGGTTGAAAATGGCGCGCTGGGCATGACCGGCGGCCAGCCACTGGGCGATCAGTTCAGCGATGCGGGCAGGCTTTTCGATCATGTCGCAGACCACCCAGGTGACCGGGCGCGGTGGGGTGTAGCGGAAGCCGTCCACGCGCAGGTGCTCGACCTGACCGCTGGCCATGAGCTTGGCGTCCATGGCGCCGTTGTCGATGGCGGTGACGAGCAGGCCGCGCTTGACCAGTTGCCAGGTCCAGCCACCGGGGGCGGCGCCGAGATCGACGGCGGTGCGGCCTTCGCGTAGCCAGTCGTCGCGGGTGGGCTGGTCGAGAAAGGTGAGGAAGGCTTCTTCCAGCTTCAGGGTGGAGCGGCTGGGCGCTTCGGCGGGCGACTTCAGGCGCAGGATGCCGCCTTCCCAGGGCGAGGCGTCGTCCGGCACCGACCAGCCGACATAGACCTCGGTGGAGTTCAGGAAGAACAGGTGCAGGGTCTTGTCGGCCTTGCGGAAGAGCAGGCGTTGCTTGGTCAGCACCGAGGTGAGCGGGGCACTGAACTTTTTCAGGAAGCCTGCCAGGGACTTGGCGTCGTTGGTGTCGGCAGTTTCCATGCGTACTTCACGGTACTGGCTGCCGCTGGCGTGCACGGCCTCCAGCAGGGGGGTGATGCGGTCGCCAGCGTCGAGCGTGAGCTTGTCGCCATGCAGGTAGATACGCTGGCGGGCAAACATCAGCTCGCGCAGGGGCAGGGCGGGCAGTTCGTCGTGGGTCTGGAAGACCACGTAGCCGGAGTCGGCCATGGCCTTGGCAAAGCCGGCGACACCGCGCTGGCCGGCCGCCTGCTGGATTTCGGTGGCGGCTTCTTTCTCGAAACCGGCGCGGCAGTAGAGCAACAGGCTGGTGGGCATGGGTGTTATCTTTTCATGGGGCTGTAGAGAGCAAAAAGCCCGCTGCAAGCGGGCCGGTGTACGGGGCTCAACCCCTATTTGAACCCGAAGTCTTCGTCCAGTGTGCCCTTGTCGTCTGGGTTCTTGGTGGCATAGTCACGCGGCGGCTCGACCGAGGCGAGAAAGGAGGCATCGTTGAGCAGGGCCGGGTTCTGCCGGGAATACTGGTCACGCGGGGCTTCAAGGCTGAGGAAGGCATGCGCGGGGTTGCTGGCGCCGTGGCGCTTGCTGTCGGCGCAGAGGGTTTGGGCGCCGCGTACCAGGTGCTCGTGGACCTCGCGATAGGCATTGGTGAGGTTGTTGGTCACCTGGGCCGTCGTGGCAAAGTGCTGGGTCACCGCTTCCTGGTAGTGGTCGTACTTCATCTGCAGGGCCTTCAGGTGCTCTTCCAGCTCCCGCACACGGGTGTCGCTGTTGCGCGCCTTGCCGATAACCCAGCCTACGCCTCCACCCGCGAGCAGGATCACGATATACAGCAGCCACCCCATGTGTATTCTCCTGTTTCAGCGTTGCCCCGGGCTTGCCGGAGTCATCAGTTACACAGATCTCCGCCGCGCGGACGATTGGCACTGGTCGCCCTAGTCTATAACATTTGCCCGCCCTTCCAAGGGTAAAGCTGGAAAAAGTGCAAAGGTGGAAAATCATGAGCATTGAGCAAGCTGGCGAACATCGCCTTTCCCTGCCCGGCCCCGCCGGTGTGCTGGAGGCCGTGCTGACAGTCCCGGCAACGCTGTCCAGCAGCGACACCGTGGCGGTCGTCTGCCACCCCCACCCCTTGCAGGGCGGCAGCATGGACAACAAGGTGGTATCCACGCTGGTGCGCTTGTACCGCGACCGTGGCCTGTGCGTGCTGCGCTTCAATTTCCGGGGCGTTGGCGGCAGCAGTGGCACGCACGACGAGGCGGTGGGCGAGGTGGACGATCTGGAGGCCGTGTTGCGCTGGGCGCAGGTCGAGCTGGGTGCGGTGCGCCTTGAGCTGGCCGGGTTTTCCTTTGGCTCCTATATTGCAGCGGCTGGCGCCGGGCGTCTGGCCAGCCTCGGATTGCTGCTGGAGCACTTGGTTTTGGTGGCCCCCCCGGTGCATCATTACCCTTTCGCCAGCCTGAGCCTGCCGGCGCCACTGGTGGTGGTACAGGGCGAGGCCGACGAGGTGGTACCCCCGGCGCAGGTCTTTGCCTGGGTGGCCAGCCTTGAGCCCGCGCCCCGGCTGATACGTTTTGCCGACTGCGGCCACTTCTTTCATGGCCGTCTGGGCGAGCTGAAGGCTGAACTGGCGGCAGCGCTCTACACAGGTTCGTAGGATGGGTGGAGCGCAGCGATACCCATCGGCCGGTGGTCGTTAAGGCTCTAGAGGTACGTTGTGATGGGTATCGCTTTGCTCCACCCATCCTACGGTTCGTCTTCTGGCCAGCTTGTCAGTACGGGTCAATAAATTGTCTTCTGCCGTGGCTGGCGTTTGCCGGCGCGGCTTCTTACTCTTTGGGAAGTACAGCATGCTGCTGGAGTGTTACCAGGCCGACCTGCGCCGCCCTGAATTTCGCCATGATCCTGCCCAGGACAATGCCGTGCGCCACCTGGCGCGGGTACAGCAGGAGCTGATGAGCCGCTACGAGGCATCGCGCGAGGCCAATGTGCTGACGCGCTTCCGGGTTGCCCGGCAGGCAAGGGTGCCGGTGCAGGGCCTGTACATGTGGGGTGGGGTAGGGCGGGGCAAGACCTACCTGATGGACCTTTTTTTTGATTCGCTGCCCTTCCGGCGCAAGCTGCGCATCCATTTTCACCGCTTCATGCAGCGCGTGCACCGGGAGCTGAAAGAGTTGCAGGGCACGGCCAATCCGCTGGAAATGGTGGCCGACCACCTGCACGCGGAGGCCGTGGTGATTTGTTTTGACGAGTTTTTCGTCTCCGACATCACCGACGCCATGATACTCGGCGGCCTGTTCGAGCATTTGTTTGCGCGCGGTGTGGCGCTGGTGGCCACCAGCAATATCGAGCCTGACCGCCTGTACTGGGGGGGCTTGCAGCGCGAGCGTTTTTTGCCGGCCATCGAGATACTGAAGCAGAACGTGGAAGTGCTCAATGTAGACTCGGGCGTTGACCACCGCCTGCGCGTGCTGGAGCAGGCCCACCTGTATTTCAGCCCCCTGGGTGAGGCAGCGGAGAAGCACATGGAAGAGGCCTTTGGCCATCTTTCCAATGGCATGCCCATCTCGCACGAGCTGATACACATCAATTTTCGTGAGGTCGCCTTGCGGGCCCGCACCAAGGATGTGCTCTGGTGCAATTACGACGAATTATGTGAAAGGCCGCGCAGTGCCGAGGACTATATCGAGCTGGGCCGGGAATTCCAGACCGTGGTGCTGTCCAACGTGCCGCAGATGGGCAGCTGGGACGATAACGCCACCCGGCGCTTCATTAATCTGGTGGATGAATTTTACGACCGTTGCGTGAAACTGATTATTTCAGCCGCCGTGCCCATCGAGCAGCTGTATGTCGGCAGCCGCCTGAATTTTGAGTTTGAACGCACCAAGAGCCGCCTGCTGGAAATGCAGTCAACAGACTATCTGGCGCGAGCCCATAAACCATAAGCTGCAGCACCCTGGAGAATGCCATGTTTCCGCGTCCCATTTTCAATTCCGATCACGAGTCTTTTCGCAATACGGTACGAAAGTTCCTTGAAAAAGAAGCCGTACCCTATCATGCCCAATGGGAAGAAGATGGACAGATTGACCGCCAGCTCTGGATCAAGGCAGGCGAACAGGGCCTGCTTTGCCCCTGCGTGGCCGAGGAATACGGTGGCACTGGCGCCGACTATCTTTACTCCGCCATCGTCATGGAAGAAATCTCCAATTATGGCCTGACTGGCATCGGCTTTGGTCTGCATACCGATATCGTGGCGCCTTATATCGAGCACTATGGTTCCGAGGAAATGAAGCAGAAATACCTGCCGAAAATGATCTCGGGCGAGCTGGTCGGTGCCATTGCCATGACCGAGCCGGGCGCCGGCTCCGACCTGCAGGGCGTGCGTACCAGCGCCGTGCGTGACGGTGACCATTACATCATCAATGGCTCCAAGACCTTTATCACCAACGGCCAGCACGCCGACATCGTTGTTGTCGTCACCAAGACCGACCCCACCAAGGGCGCCAAGGGGGTGTCGCTGATTATTGTTGAAGCCGGCACACCGGGCTTTACCAAGGGCCGCAACCTGCACAAGGTCGGCATGAAGGCGCAGGACACCTCCGAGCTGTTTTTCCAGGACGCGCGCGTGCCGGTCAGCCAGTGTCTGGGTCAGGAAGGCATGGGTTTCGTGTACCTGATGCAGGAACTGCCGCAGGAGCGTCTGGGTATTGCCGTGAACGGCATTGCCATGGCCGAAAGCGCGCTGGCGCACACCATTGCCTACGTCAAGGAGCGCAAGGCCTTTGGCAAGCAAGTCGCCGATTTCCAGAACACCCAGTTCAAGATTGCCGAACTGCATTCTGAAGTGTTGCAGGGCCGCATTTTCGTTGACCGCCTGCTGGAAATGCACATGAAAAAGGAACTCGACATTCCTACCGCCGCCGCCGCCAAGTACCTGATCACCGACCTGCAATGCAAGGTCATCGACGAGTGTGTGCAGCTGCACGGTGGCTATGGCTATATGTGGGAATACCCCGTCGCCCGCATGTGGGCCGACGCGCGCGTGCAGCGCATTTATGGCGGCACCAATGAGATCATGAAGACGATCGTGGCAAAGGCTGTGCTGTCCTGAGCTGCGTTTGAATAAAACAAAGCCGGCAATTTTGCCGGCTTTGTTTTATTTTGCTTTTGCAGGATGGGTCGAGCGACTCAAAGATTATCAAACGGCCCGTCGTCCGACGTAAAAAACCGGTCACAGTGCGCCTTTATCTTTTTCACGATGTCGGCAGTCAGCTCGGGGTGCTTGGGCACTTTGGCCAGCCAGCCGAGGCCCACACTGTCGTCCGGGGTCACGCCATGGCCGGGACACATATACATCATGCCCAGTTCGCTCTGGGCGTAGTCGTCGCCTTGCTGGGCCGTTTTCTTGAACAGTTCTGCACCCTTGAGATACCAGGTTTGCGCCTGCGCGTGGTCCAGCGGCACGCCTTCGCCACGGTCATACATCAGGCCGATATTGACCATGGTTTCCGGTTCCTGCTGGTAGGCCGCCCGCTCGTACCAGGCCAGTGCGTGACTGAAGTCGCGCGCCACGCCATAGCCCTTGTAATACATCCAGCCGACATTGTTCTGCGCGCTGGCAAAACCGCTTTCGGCGGCCTGCCGGTACCAGTTCATGGCGTGGGCATAGTCCTTGGGCACACCCTGGCCGTTGTAGTAGGCGTCGCCCAGGCTGGCTTCGGCCAGCACCACGCCCTGGGCGGCGGCCTTGAGGTACCAGCTCATGGCCATTGCATAGTTTTGTGGCTCGCCGCTGCCGTCGCGGGCCATCAGGCCCAGATTGATCTGCGCTGCCGCGACACCCTGGGTGGCGGCCTTCTGGAACCAGCTGATGGCCTGGCCAAAGTCCAGGGTCACGCCCTTGCCCTCATAGTAGTGCGAGCCCAGCGCATATTGCGCCGAGGCGTCACCCTTGTCGGCGGCCTTGCGCAGCCAGTCCAGAGCAGCGACGGGGTCGGCGTCCAGCCCTACGCCCTGCGCGTACAACAGGCCAAGATCATTGATCGCGGGCGCGTAGCCCTGTGCCGCCGCCTTGCGCAGCCAGCTGACGGACTGGGGGATGTCACGGGGTACGCCCTCCCCGTTGCGGTACAGGGTGCCGATAGTGTACTGCGCGGTGGGATCGCCGCGCTGGGCGGCTAAAGTGAACCAGGCCGCTGCCAGCGGCAGGTTGGCGGGCAGGCCCTGCTGGCCACGGGCGTAGATATCGCCCAGCGTCAGCTCGGCGCTCACGTTGCCCTGCTCGGCCTGCAGTTGCAGCTCCGGGAGCAGGTGCGCGCCAATACCCTGCTCGTAGAGTGTCAGGCCCTTGTCATAGTTCGCCAGTACCGGCGCCGTGCCAGCCAACAGGCCAAGCACGATGCCGCACCGCAGAAAAACCTTCATGCCAACCCCTTGAGTGTCACTAACGGCGCCAAAGGCACTTACGGCGCCGGATTGGGCTGCATCGTGTGAATGGCCTCGATGCCGGCCAGCACGTCAGCGCTCAGCTGTACCTTGGCGGAGCCGATATTCTCACGTAATTGTTCCAGCGTGGTGGCGCCAATGATATTGCTGGCGACAAAGGGCTGCTGTGTCACAAAGGCCAGCGCCATTTGTGCCGGGCTCAGGCCATGCTCCCGTGCCAGTGTGACATAGGCCGCCGCCGCGCTCGCCGCTTGCGCGTTGGTATAGCGTGTGAAGCGTGTAAACAGGCTGATACGGGCACCAGCCGGGCGCGCGCCGTCGGCATATTTACCGCTGAGCACGCCAAAGGCAAGTGGGGAGTACGCAAGCAGGCTGAGGTTCTCGCGCAGCGCGACTTCGGCCAGGCCGATCTCGAAGCTGCGGTTGAGCAGGTTGAACGGGTTCTGGATGCTGACCGGGCGTGGCAGGCCCAGGTGGGTGGCGCTGTGCAGGAAGCTCATCGCACCCCAGGGCGTTTCATTGGAAAGCCCGTAGTGGCGGATCTTGCCGGCCTTCACGAGATCGTCCAGCACCGCGATGGTCTCGGCAATGGGGGTGCCGTCGTACTCCGGCTGGTGCTTGTAGCCCAGGCTGCCAAAGTAGTTGGTGGAGCGGTCTGGCCAATGCAGCTGGTAGAGGTCGAGGTAGTCGGTGTGCAGGCGCGTGAGCGAGTCGCTAATGGCCTGCTCGATATTGAGCCGGTCCAGGTTATTGACGCCACTGCGCACATGGGTGAAGCCGCCGGGGCGGTTGGTGCCGCCACAGACCTTGGAGGCCAGCACGATTTTTTCGCGGGCGCCGGGGCGGGCCCGGAACCAGTTACCGATGATGGTCTCGGTCGTGCCGTAGCTTTCCTTGCTCGGGGGTACGGCATACATCTCGGCGGTATCGAAGAAGTTGATGCCCGCTTCGACGGCGTAATCCATCTGGGCAAAGCCATCGGCCTGGTTGTTCTGCACGCCCCAGGTCATGGTGCCGAGGCAGAGCCTGGAGACATGGAGGTCGGTGGTGCCCAGCCGGCGGGTTTCCATACGGGACTCCTTGGGGTTCGTTGCGGTGTGGGCGCTGGCGCACCCGCTATCATTGAGTCTAGCGGGATGCTCGGTGTTCGCAGGCCCTGAACGGTGGCCGATCATATCCGTTGACCTGTTCGACAGCCATGGCGGGAGAAGGTTTTGGCTATGCAAAGCTATAAGCGCCTGCTGCGGTGACAAAGCCTGTTTCCTTGCGCGAGAGGAGACATTGGTCCCCGGCAATGAATATTTCCTCTATCCCCGGCCCTCTCCCGGAGGGGGGAGAGGGCAAATGCTGGCGGCGGCCATGTCGGCAATTGTGCCGGCCAAGGCGGTGCCGGGCGTATGCGTGTAAGATAAGTGATTGATTTATATTGAATGCTTTCAGGGAATATGGCGGGCCGGACGGGTTTGTGAAAAAGGCAGGGCGTCTTTTTCAATATCAGCATAAATGGTTGTCAAAGCGTGGCCACTTGGGTAAGATTCGCGTCCTCTTTGCGGGGGTGTAGCATCCCCGCGCCCAAGTCCTTATACAAAGGCGTAGCGAGAATGAAGACTTTCAGTGCCAAGCCGGAAACTGTAAAGCGCGACTGGTTCGTGGTCGACGCTGCCGGCAAGACGCTCGGTCGTTTGGCGACCGAGATTGCCAGCCGTTTGCGCGGCAAGCACAAGCCGGAATATACCCCGCATGTGGACACCGGCGATTATATCGTCGTGGTCAATGCCGGCAAGGTTGCCGTAACGGGCAACAAGGCCCAGCAGAAGATCTACTGGAGCCACTCCGAGTTTCCCGGCGGCATCAAGGGCGTCACCTTTGAAAAGCTGATCGTGAAGAAGCCGGAAGACGTTATCGAGATTGCCGTGAAAGGCATGCTGCCCAAGGGTCCCCTGGGTCGCGCCATGCTCAGCAAGCTCAAGGTGTATGGCGGTGCCGAGCATCCGCATACTGCTCAGCAACCCCAAGAACTGAAAATCTGAGTCACCAGACCATGACTGCACAGGCAAACTATGGTACCGGCCGCCGCAAAACGGCAACCGCACGTGTGTTCCTGCACGCCGGCTCCGGCAAGATCACCGTCAACGAGCGGTCCCTGGATGTCTACTTCGGCCGTGAGACCGCGCGCATGATCGTGCGTCAGCCTCTGGAGCTGGTAGAGCTGGTCAACAAGTTCGATATCATCGTCACCGTCAAGGGTGGTGGTATCGGTGGCCAGGCTGGTGCCATTCGTCATGGCATCACCCGTGCCCTGATGGAGTACGACGAGTCCCTGCGTTCGCCCCTGCGCAAGGCCGGTTTCGTGACCCGTGATGCCCGTGAAGTCGAGCGCAAGAAGCTCGGTCTGCGCAAGGCCCGCAAGCGTCCTCAGTACTCCAAGCGTTAATCGAAGCGGCGGCAGCCCTGCTGCCCCGTTTTGTACGGATGTTGGGGAATCGTCTAACGGTAGGACAACGGACTCTGACTCCGTTTGTCTAGGTTCAAATCCTAGTTCCCCAGCCAAAATAAAAAACCCCGGACCAGAAAAGTCCGGGGTTTTTTTGTCCCCCATGGATGGGGGCACGTCTGTCGTGCCGGGAGCACGACAGACGCGGTAGGCAGAATCCTATGCAGGGTCTGAACGGGACGCGGAGAAAGAATCCCGGGCTGGCTTTGAGCAAGAGGTGGAGTCCCACATTGGCCCCGAGTGGCACGACGGAGATATATCCCCGCAGCCCCGGTCTTGCGCCCGCCTGACTACCCTTCTCCGCCCCCTTCCGCAAGCCTTTCCGCTGCCTAAATCCCTTGTCTGCGCGAGGTTTTTCCTTGTCACAGATGGCCAATTTCATTAGTATTGCCAAGCTTTTTTTAAGCTTCGCCGGGGCTATTTTTGGCCTGCCGGCGATCTTGTGCCTTTTAGGAGAGAGCCTGAATGAGTACTGACGGCGTGAATGTAGGCCGCCGACGCCTGTTGATCGGTGCCACCGCTGCGGTGGGTGCCGTGGGTGTCGGGTTTGTGGCTGTCCCGTTTGTAAAGTCCTGGCAGCCCAGTGCCCGCGCCAAGGCGGCCGGCGCTGCCGTGGAGTACGACAGCAGCCTGATCGAGGCAGGTCAGCAGGTGAAGGTTGCCTGGCGTGGCAAGCCCGTCATCATGGTGCGTCGCACCCCGGACATGCTGACCAATACCAAGAAGGTCGAGGGTGATCTGCGCGACCCCAACTCCGACGAATCCACCCAGCCCAGCTATGCCAAGAACGAGTTCCGCTCGCTGAAGCCGGAGCTGCTGGTCATGGTCGGTATCTGTACGCACCTGGGCTGCCTGCCGGGCTTCCGTCCCGAAGTGGGCGCACCTGACCTGCAGGCCGGCAGCGGTCCCTGGCAGGGTGGCTTCTTCTGCCCCTGCCACGGTTCCAAGTATGATCTGGCCGGTCGTGTCTTCAAGGGCGTGCCGGCACCGCTGAACATGGAAATTCCTCCGTACTCCTTCCGTGGCAGTGTGGTTGTGATCGGTGTCGACCAGGAGCACAGCGCATGAACAAGCTCTTCAAGGATTTCATGGGTTGGGTAGACGTGCGTTTCCCGCTGACGGAAACCTTCGAATACCATATGTCCAAGTACTACGCCCCGAAGAACTTCAATTTCTGGTATTTCTTCGGCGTGCTTTCCATGGTGGTGCTGGTCAACCAGCTGGTGACCGGCATCTGGCTCACCATGTCCTACAACCCCAGCTCCGAAGGCGCCTTCGACTCGGTCATGTACATCATGAACGACGTCGAGTATGGCTGGCTGCTGCGCTACATGCACTCCACCGGCGCGTCGGCTTTCTTCATCGTCGTTTACCTGCACATGTTCCGTGGCCTGATTTACGGTTCCTACCGCAAGCCGCGCGAGCTGGTGTGGCTGATCGGCATGGGCATTTATCTCTGCCTGATGGCCGAAGGCTTCTTCGGCTACCTGCTGCCCTGGGGCAATATGTCCTATTGGGGCGCGCAGGTGATCCTGAACCTCGTCAGTGCAATTCCCTGGGTTGGTGACTTCCTCGTGACCTGGGTGCGTGGCGACTACAACATCTCCGGCATCACCCTCAACCGTTTCTTCGCCTTGCACGTGGTGGCGATTCCCCTGGTGCTGGTGGCCCTGGTGTTCATGCACATCGTTGCCCTGCACCAGGTGGGTTCCAACAACCCCGATGGTGTTGAAATCAAGAAGAAAAAGGGCCCGGATGGCATTCCCCTCGACGGTGTGCCTTTCCACCCCTACTACACCGTGCATGACCTCGTCGGCATCGTGGTGTTCCTGGCCGTGTTCTGCATCATCATGTTCTTCTTCCCGGATGGTGGCGGTTATTTCCTTGAGCAGCCCAACTTCGAGCCGGCCAACGGCCTGAAGACCCCGCCCGACATTACCCCGGTCTGGTACTACACGCCCTTCTACGCCATGCTGCGTGCCGTGCCCAACAAGCTGGGTGGCGTGGTCGTGATGGGTGCCTCCATCGCCATCATGTTCGTACTGCCATGGCTGGATCGCAGCCCGGTCAAGTCCATCCGCTACAAGGGCTGGATGAGCAAGGTCTGGATCGGCATCTTCGTGGTCAGCTTTGTCATACTGGGTTACCTGGGCACCGTACCGCCCAATGATACCCGTACGCTGGTTGCCCGTGTGCTGACCACCCTGTACTTCCTGTTCTTCATCGGCATGCCGGTATATACCGCCATTGAACGAACCAAGCCTGTGCCGGATCGTGTGACCGGGGGGAGCCACTGATGAAAAAGTTCCTGCTGTTTGCCCTGATGACGCTGGTGCCGCTGTTCGCCCATGCCCACGAAGTGACCTGTGGCGGTGACGAGGCCAATCCTACCCCTTGTACGATTGCCCCGATCAACCCGCAGGACATCGTGTCCCTGCAGAATGGCGCCAAGCTCTATCTCAGCTACTGTGCCGGCTGCCATAGCATGAAGTACCTGCGCTATGAACGCATGAGCACCGATCTCAAGATCGACCCGGCGCTGGTGAAGCAGTACATGATGTTCACCACCGACAAGATCGGTAACCCGATTGATGCCAAGGTGCCGAAGGAAGACCAGGCCAAGTGGTTCGGCAATGCACCGCCCGACCTGACCCTGGAGGCCCGCCTGCGTTCGCCGGACTGGATCTACACCTATCTGCAGGCCTTCTACCCGGATGACAAGCGCCCCTGGGGCGTGAACAACCACGTGTTCAAGGACGTGGGCATGCCCTATGTGCTGGCCCCGCTGGAAGCCGAGCTGGGCCCGGATGACTTCAAGGAGTCGGTCGGTGATATCGTCAACTTCATGAACTACGCCTCGGAACCCAACCGTCTTGAGCGTCAGCATATCGGTGTCTACGTGCTGCTGTTCCTGGCACTGCTGATGATTCCGGTATACCTGCTGAACAAGGAATACTGGAAGGACGTGAGCTGAGTCCTGTTTACAGGCGCCCGGTTCGCCGGGCGCAGAATCACAGGGGGACACTACATGGTGTCTCCCTTTTTGCGTTTTTAGTGTATCTGTTGGAGTGCTAGCATGGGTGTGGTAACCAGACGTTCCTCTATGACGTTTTATTCGGACGGTGCTGACCACTACAGCCATCGTGTACGTATCGTACTGGCGGAGAAGGGCGTTTCGGTAGACGTAGTCAATGTCACCGCCGCCAACAAGCCGGAAGACCTTGCTGACCTCAACCCCTACAACTCCCTGCCGACCCTGGTTGACCGCGAGCTCTCGCTGTTTGAAACCAAGATCATGATGGAGTACCTGGACGAGCGTTTTCCGCATCCGCCCCTGCTGCCGGTATATCCGGTGGCGCGTGCCCAGAATCGCCTGCTGGCCTATCGCCTCGAGCGCGACTGGTGCCCGCACGTGGATGCGCTGATCGCCAGCAAGGGCAAGGAGCCGGTGGCCAGCAAGGCACGCAAGGAACTGCGCGACAGCCTGATCACCATCGCCCCGATCTTTGGCGAAAAGCCATTTTTCATGAGTGAAGAGTTCAGTCTGGTCGACTGCATCGTCGCCCCCATCCTGTGGCGCCTGCCGCAGCTGGAAATCGAGCTGCCCGAAAAGCAGTGCAAGCACCTGCTCAAGTATATGGACCGCCTGTTTGCGCGCGAATCCTTCCTGGCCAGCCTGTCTGACTTCGAGCGCGACATCCGTAACGCCTGAGCCGTGCCGCACGTGTCGTTGACGCTGAAGAGGATGGCCTGGCCATCCTTTTCAGCTTCAGCATGACTGGAAAACGAGAAACTTCATGACCCCCAGCCGCCCCTATTTTGTTCGTGCCGTCTACGAATGGCTGAACGACAACAATATGACGCCCTACCTGCTGCTGGATGCCAGCCACGCCGGCGTGCGTGTGCCCACCCAGTTCGTCAAGGACGGGCGCATCACCCTGAATATTGCACCGGGTGCCATCAACAACCTGTTTATCCGTAACGACGCCATCAGCTTTGGCGCCCGCTTTAGCGGCTCACCCATGCAGATCGATGCCCCCATGGCCGCCGTGCTGGCAATTTTTGCCCGTGAGAATGGTGAGGGTCTGTTCTTTGAACAGCAGGCCGAGCCGGGTGGGAGTGATTTTGGCGCGGTGGACGGTGCGGCAGCGCCCGCCGATGCGCAGAGCCCGGACGACCCCACGCCACCTGAGCCGACACCGCCCAAGCGGCCCAGTTTACGGGTGGTGAAGTAGACAGGAAGTTGCAGGATGGGTGGAGCGAACGCGATACCCATCGTGCCTTTTGCTATTATTCTGCTTTAAATCAACGTGTTGCTGATGGGTATCGCTGCGCTCCACCCATCCTGCTTTCCTACGCCGGGCCGCTGCCTGCTGTTGCGGCGGGCTGTTCTGCCGGTACTGCAGGCAGATAATCCACCAGCTTGACGATCTTCTCTACCCCGGAAACCCCGCTGATGATGCTGACGGCCTGGTCGGCTTCGGCATGGGTGAGCTTGCCCATCAGGTACACAATGCCGCCACTGGTGGTGATCTTGCTGCGCGACGAGGGGAAGCCGCTGGTAAAGAGCAGGGCGCTGCTGATACGGCTGGTGATGTAGCTGTCCACCGCGCGCGCCTTGTAGTAACTGGCGTCACCGATAACCAGTTCGTTATGCACCTGCTTCACTTCCGCGATGCTGCGCACCACGGCTTCAGCCTTGTCTTTCAGCGCTTGCGTCGGCACCTCGCCTACCAGCAGCACGGAGGCGTAGAAGCTGACCACATTGACATTGGCGTTGTAGAAATCCGGGTCGGCCTTGGCAATGTTCACCGAAGCCGTGTTTTCAATGCTCTGGTCATCGACCTTCATGCTCAGCGTGCGCTCACCGGGAGCAACGCCGATGGGCTGGGGGCCGGTGGCGGCAGCCTCGATGGAGGTGCAGCCGGGCAGCAGCGCGCCAAGGCAGGCGGCAAGCAGGACTTTCTTAAGCATCATGGGCTCCAAACAAGGCCTGATCGATCAGGTCGCAAAAACAATGCAGTACGAACAGCTGCAATTCGTGGGCGCGGGCAATGCTGCGCGTTGGCAGTACGATCAGCACATCCTGAGACTTCAGCAGGTGGGCAATTTCACCGCCGCCGTGGCTGGCGATGGCCACCACCGGGCAGGACAGCTCCTGCGCCGCGCGAATCAGCTGTGCCAGGTGAGCCGAGGAACTGGCCGTACTCAGCACCACCAGCACGTCGCCGCTGCGTGCCAGCGCCTGGAAGGGGCGGGCAAACAACTCCTGGGTCTGACCTTCGGCACCCACGCTGCTGTCGCCGGACAAGGCAATGGCGGGCAGGGCAGGGCGCTCGTGCTCGAAGTGGTGTATCAGCTTGTGCACAAAGCTTTGCGCATTGGCGTTGCAGCCACCCAGGCCTGCGCAAAAAAGGCGGTGTTCCTGCACCAGTGCCTCTACCAGCAGCTGTGCGGCGCGCACGATGGCGTCGCCCTGCTCGGTGCTGAGGGCGGTGATGGCGGAGTGGTGATCCTGAGCGTGTTGTTGCAGTCGTTCCAGCATGGTTTTGTCAGAAAAGCTTGGTCAGAGAGTAAAGGCGGCCTGTAGCCAGTCGATGGGCGTCGCGGTGTTGCCGGGATTTAGCGCCAGCACATCAAAACGCGCGGGAGCATGGTGAAAACCGGGCTGATGTTGGAGAAAATGCTGCGCCGTGGCAATGATTTTTTCCTGCTTTTGACGGGTGACGCTGGCTGCGGCGCCACCGAAGCTGCTGTGCTTGCGTTCACGCACCTCAATGAATACCAGCACTTCGCCATGGCGCATGATCAGGTCGATCTCGCCGTAGCGGCAGCGGTAATTGGCGGCCAGCAGGCGCAGGCCGCGCTCCTCGAGCCAGGCCTGTGCCCGCGCCTCGGCCTCACGTCCCTGCTGCTGGCGTGGCGACACCGCCCGGAGCGGCAAGAACTTGCGTATGTCCATCGTCCAGCTCCACGCAGCTCGGTTCGCGCTGGATGCGACCACGGTCGCCCAGCGAAAGATGGCCGCTACGGCCCGCCATATCGACATGGGCGGGGTTGCGGTAGATAGCCTTGATGAGTGTATAGGCGTCGCCACCAAAGCCATAGAGGCGGTCATAGCTACTGGGCAAGCGGCCGTCGGCGTACAGGCCGCTCTGCTCGGGCCAGCCACCCAGCACCACCCAGGGCAGGTCGCAGAAGCGCATGCCATCCTGGTCTTGATGGGTTATTGCGGCGGCGCTGGCATCATAGGCCGTGGACAGCGTATACAGTGGCAGCTGCACGGTGTGGTAGTAGGCAATGGTCGGGTGCACCTGCGTGCTCAGGCCCGGCGTGGCGAGGAAGAGCGCATCCAGCTGCGCCGTGGCCGGATCGGTCATCAGCTTGCGAATGCCACTGACCACGCCACCTTTTTGCGTCGGGTCTACAGTAAAAGCAGGCACCACAACGCCACCCGCCGCCTGCCAGCTGGTCTCGAACAGCTGGCGGTTGCGCTCGCTGGCGGCATCGTGGGCCAGCAGCACGCGCACACGCAGTATGTTCTGTGCTTTCATGGCCCGTACCAGCGTCGCCATTTCCTCTTCCGGTGCCAGCGCAAACTGGTAGAGCCTGGCGCCGCCGCCGTCGGCATGGTTCAGCGCCAGCACTGGCAGGGGCAGACTGGCGGCACCGGCCACCGACGCCACCTGATCCTTGTTCAGGGGCCCTACGACCGCGTCTGCGCCGTCCTGGGCTGCGTTCTGCACCAGGGCGCTGCCCTGGCCCTCACCATTATCGTAAATGCGTACAATAGGGCTTGGTTGGCCCTGCTGGATGTCCTGATAATAGGCCGCCAGAAAGCCGTCGCGGATGATGGTGCCGACAGAAGCCATGTGGCCGTGCAGGGGCAGCAGCAGGGCCACGTTGCCGACCTCGTCCGCTCGGGTCGGGCTGGTAGCAAGACCGAGGGCCAGCAGGCAGCAGGCACGCAGGTAGTTCATGTTCATAGGCAACAGTTCACAAGCAAAGGCGGGCCCGATGACGAAAGCAGTACTGTATGTGGTGGCCACGCCGATTGGCAACCTGGACGACTGGAGCATGCGCGCCCAGGCCACACTGCGCCGGGTGGCGCTGATAGCCGCCGAGGATACCCGGCATTCGCTGCGCCTGCTTCAGCATTTTGCCATCGATACCCGTCTGGTGCCCCTGCATGAGCACAATGAGCAGGGCCGCGTCGATGCGCTGCTGGCCGAGTTGGAGGCCGGGCACGATATTGCCCTCATCAGCGATGCCGGAACGCCCCTCATCAGTGACCCCGGCTACCGCCTCGTCGCCGCTGCACAAGCGGGCGGCTATACCGTGGTGCCGGTGCCGGGCGCCTGCGCCGCCATCGCCGCCCTGTCGGCTGCCGGGCTGGCCTCCGACCGGTTTGTTTTCGAGGGCTTCCTGCCGGCCAGGGCCGGCGCCCGCCAGCAGCGCTTGCGCGAGCTGGCAGCGGAAACCCGCACCCTTATTTTCTACGAAGCCCCGCACCGCATTGCCGAATGCCTCGACGATATGACCACTGTGTTTGGCGCTACCCGCCGCGCCGCGCTGGCGCGCGAGTTGACCAAGACCTTTGAAACCATCCGCCAGCTACCCGTGGGCGAGTTGGCCGCCTGGGTCACCAGTGACAGCAACCAGCAGCGCGGTGAAATCGTGCTGGTGGTGGAGGGGGCGCCGGATGTGGTGGGTGATGCTGCCCTGCACGAAGCAGAAAGAATCCTGGGGATTTTGCTGAAGGAGTTGCCAGTGAAGCAGGCAGCGGCGCTGACGGCGGAGATTACCGGGCTGAAAAAGAATGCCTTGTATGAGCGGGCGCTGGAAATGAAGGCGGAGTAAAGATGCCTGAGGTGCACGGACAGGCGACTGCCTGTCCGTGCACCTCACGGCTTACTGCGGTGGCGCTTCGCGGCAGGCCTTGGGCAGGTACTGGGCCTTGATGTCAGGCGAATAGCAGGTCCAGCTCAGGTTGCCGGCGTCTTCCTGCATCTGCAAGACCAGGGTCTTGCCCGCAAGGGCTGTGACTACGCCGGTGCTTTTCATGGTGGCAATGATGGCGCAAGGCGAGGCGCTGGTTTGCACCATCTGCACATAGGTGCCACCGAGCGAACTGGCGACCGGAATGTTATCGACCGGCCCGGCCGTGTTGTCGCCGGGGCAGGCGCCGTTCCTGCCGTAATAGTCGGCGACCGGCACTTTCATGCCGTCAACGAGGCTCAGGGCCTCGGCGACCTGCGATCGGGCGATGTAACCCTGATAGGCCGGAATGGCGATGGCGGCCAAAATGCCGATACCCGCCACAAACACCATCAGCACCACCAGGATAATGATAATGCCACTGGTGCCGCCACGGGCGCTCAGCTCACCCAGTTGGCGCTGCTGGTCTGGCGAGGCGGCGACGACGGCGGCAATTTTCTTCTTGCAGTGGTTGTAGTAGAGCGCATTGGCATACATGGGCAGCACGATCCACACGCCGGCAAGATAAGCCGCGTAGAGCAGCAGGCCGATAGAGCCGGCGCTGTTCGAACCACCCGCGCCGGCAAAGACGCCGGCCAGCATGATCAGCAGATACGGTGCAAAGAAATACGCCAGCGCCGGCAGCCACATCTTGCGGTACAGGAACCAGTAGAAGCTTACGAAAAAAGCCGGCCAGTGCCAGCTGGCGCCGGTCTTGCCGGCATTGTCGAAGCGCTCGAATTTGTCGAGGTAATAAGCCTGGTTCTTGGGGCCGATCACGGCGGTGTAGTAGGTGTTGGCTGGCATTTCAGTGGCTGCCATGGCGGCTGGCGACACCCCGTAGGCGTCATAGTGCTGTTCCGCGCCACAGGCGGGGCAGAATTTGGCACCGGCATCGATGGCGACCCCGCATTTTGTGCAATACATGTGTATCTCCCTGAGAAAGTGAACCGCAAAGTAGTCGCCCGATGGCATGACCGGAAAAATGGTGCCCCGCTGCTGTCCCTGGCGGGGCCGATCAAAAAAACCGTGCGAGCAGCCTGATCGTGCTGGTGGTCGGGAATTTTGTCCAGTTTCAAATGTAGGGTGGGCGGGTTTACGGTGCGAACGCCACCGCAGAATTGGCAGCAAGCCCGCCGGAATCACCTTGCGTCCCACCCCCAAACCCCCTACTCTGCGCGCCGGAGTTGGCTGGACGGCCGCCGCCATGCTTTTGCTTGCAGGAGTGTGGGGGAGGAAAGTCCGGGCTCCGCAGGGCAGGGTGCCAGGTAACGCCTGGGCGGCGCGAGCCGACGGAAAGTGCAACAGAGAGCAGACCGCCGAACGGCCCGCAAGGGTGCGTGGCAAGGGTGAAACGGTGCGGTAAGAGCGCACCACGAGTCTGGCAACAGACCGGTACGGTAAACCCCACCCGGAGCAAGACCAAATAGGTGTCCATTTGCGCGGCCCGCGCAGGACACGGGTAGGTTGCTTGAGCCCACTGGCGACGGTGGGCCTAGAGGAATGGCCGTTCTCGACAGAACCCGGCTTACAGGCCGACTCCAATGTTTGCAGGGCTTGAGGCTGGAGGGGTGATCCCTCCAGCCTCGGGTACTGCTACAGCTATCCTGAAAGCGCCCGCCTCAAGGCGGGGCGGCTTTCATATCTCCTTGCAGAAGGCCCCCTCGTCCGCATTGCGTGATGAGTCCTGGGCCAGATCGAGGTGCAGGAACAGATCCGAGCGGTTGGGGTTCTTTTCCACGCCGACACCGTATTTATACATGATCGCCATGGCGCAGGCGGCATCGCCTGAGCGCTGGGTTTTTGCCTGCGCGGGGGCTTTGTAGCGCGACGCCCGCAGGAACCATTCCGCTGCCCGCTTGTAGTTCCTTGCCACGCCAATGCCCTTGGCATACATGCGGCCGACGGCATATTCGGCATAAACATTGGGGGAGGTGGGATCGGCGGCGGCTTGCACATACCAGCTCATGGCCTGCCGGGTATCACGCGGCACACCAAAACCGAATTCGTAGATGCGGCCCAGCCGCAGCATGGACCAGCCACCCGGCTCCTTTTTGGCGCATTCCTTGTAGAGCTCAACGGCCTTCACCTTGTCCATCGGCACCAGCAGGCCGATTTCATTCAGCCGGGCCATCGTGCACATGGCCTTGTCATTGCCGGTGGCTGCCGCGCGCGTAATCATCTCAATGCCTTTGCGGGTGTCGCGCGGCACGCCCTTGCCGGTCACGTAGCTGAAACCGAGAAAGTTCAGCCAGAAGGGGTCGCCCGTCGCTGCCCGGCGCTTGGCCTTGTTGACGGCATTGCTGATGGCTTCGTCGGTCTCGACGCCATCATAGGCGGGGGGGTGGATAAAATCGTGGAACTCGGTGCTGATGGCCGTGTCCAGGTCGACCGTGTCGGTGACCGGGTTTTTCACGTTGGTCTTCTGGTCGGCCCGCAGGGTGCTGACCAGCAGCTGGTTCAGGTGCTCCTCGCCAATCTTGACGTTGTTTTCTTCAGCCGGGGCCGCGACGACAGGGGCGGCGACGGGCGGCGGCGCAACCGGCGGCGGCACGACGACCACCGGGGGAGGCGCAACAGGCTTGGGCGCCGCCACGGGAGCGTGGGTGCAAGCCGCAAGACTGGCCAGCAGGCAGCCTGCCCACAAACTACGGGGTAAAAGCACAGCCAGGGGTTTCATCGTTTGCACACGCCTTGCCCGTGTGGGCTGTCCTTGCCTCAAGCATCTGCCGCCGGTCATGCCGGCTGCTGCGTATTATGGTAGGAGTATACAGGGGCAGCCCGCCAGCCCTACCACGTCAATCTGCCGCATATTGCTGATGGCTTCACGATCAGCTTTCTTTTTTCCCTGCTCAGGCCGTCGGCTGGCGGCCCCTTTGCGTTGCCGGTGCGGCCGGTTTATGCGAAAGTTACCGCCTCGCAAACGACCTTTCAGGCAGGGTCGCTCAGGTTTTTTCAGGCCTGGGTCGGGGTGCCGCAACAAGGCTGTCCGGGTGAGGGTTTCCGGGCGGTATTCAACTTATAGCGCATAGCTCCTGCTGTTTGCAGCGGCCTATCGTAAATAACCAAAAATTCTATAAAAATCAATAGCTAATGTGCTGCATTAAAAGCCTTCGCTAAGTCTTTGTTTTTCAAGGATAACGCAATGGCTGATTATATGTACAGTGCATTGTAAGTATTTGATTTTAATAACAATAATTAGCTTATAACTGGTCGTTGGCCTCCTTGACGCTTCGGGGGGTGCATCTCTATAGTTCGCCAAGGTGGGGGAAAGTGTAGTTTTGTGGGATTTTTTTACAAAAATAACCGGCTGGATGACAAGAAATCGTGTTTAGGGGCTTCGACGAGCTGACAATGGACGCCAAGGGACGCATCGGCCTGCCGACGCGCTACCACGAGCGTGTGCTTGCCGAAAATCAGGGCCGTTTCGTTGCCACCGTCGATATCCGTGAAAAATGCCTGGTGCTTTATCCGCTGCCGGAGTGGGAGGCGGTGGAAGCGCGTTTCAACAACCTGCCTTCGTCCAATCGTGACCTCGCTGTGCTCAAGCGCCGCATCATTGGTTATGCCACCGACATCACCCTCGATGCCTCGGGCCGCTTCCTGCTGAGCCCCGAGTTGCGCAAGTTTGCCGGCCTCGACAAGGCGGTGGTGCTGGCCGGTCAGGGCAAGAAATGTGAAATATGGGACAAGGCCGCCTGGGATGTGATGCAGGCGCAGGCCATGGTGGCTGACTTCTCGGCATCCGAGCTCGCCTCTGCCATCGACACCCTGGCCCTCTAACCATGAACAGCCCTGTGCACCAGACCGTGCTCCTGAACGAGACGGTCAACGCGGTATTGGTGGGGCGTGGTGGCGTGTACGTGGACGCCACCTTCGGACGTGGCGGCCATGCCCGGCGCCTGCTGGCAGAGCTGGAGCCCGGCGCACGGGTCATTGGCTTTGACAAGGACCCGGAGGCCGTGGCCGAGGGCCTGCGGCTGGCGGCGGTGGACGGGCGCTTTGCCATGGTGCATGGCAGTTTTGCGGAGCTGGAGCGGGTGCTGCTCGAGCAGGGCCTGGTGGGTGCGGTGAGTGGCGTGCTGGCAGATTTTGGGGTGTCGTCGCCGCAGCTGGACGATGCCGAACGGGGTTTCAGTTTCATGCATGACGGCCCGCTGGACATGCGCATGGATACCACGCGTGGCATGAGCGCAGCGGAATGGATTGCCCAGGTTAAGGAAGCGGAGCTGGCGGACGTGCTGCATAACTATGGTGAAGAACGTTTTGCCCGGCGCATTGCCCGCGCCATTGTCGGTGCCCGCGCCGACGGCGCCCTCGTCACCACGCGGGCACTGGCCGAGGTTGTCGCCGCCGCCCACCCCGCCTGGGAAAAACACAAGCACCCCGCCACGCGTTCCTTTCAGGCCATCCGCATTGCCATCAACAACGAGCTTGATGACATCAAGGGCTTCCTGCGCCAGGCGCTCACGGTATTGCAGCCCGGCGGCCATCTGGCCGTCATCAGTTTTCATTCCCTGGAAGACCGCCTCGTGAAGCAGTTCCTGCAAAAGGAAAGCAAGGGTGACGATTTTCCGCCCGACCTGCCGGTAACTGCCGACATGCTGAACCCGACCCTGCGTCTGGTGGGTAAGGCCATTGCACCGAGTGCTGCCGAGGTCGAGGCCAATCCGCGTGCGCGCAGTGCGCACCTGCGTGTGGCCGAGAAGCTGGGGGCGCGCGCATGAACATGAAAACGCCTGAAACCCTGAGCGATTACCTGAAGCCGGATTTTGGCCGCGACCAGATCCTGGCTCTGCTGATTATCGTGACGCTGGTGTCCTCCGCTGTGGCGGTCACCTATAGCGTGCACAAGTATCGCGGCTACCTGAACGATTTGCAGCGCCTGCAAGTGCAGCGCGACGATCTTGAAACCCAGTGGGGCCAGTTGCTGCTGGAGCAGCACACCTGGGGCGCCTATGGCCGCGTCGGCACGATTGCCACGGAACAATTGCAGATGCGGACGCCCTCGCCGCAGGAAATCATCATGGTGCGGCAATGACGACTCCTGCCCACAACAGCAGCCCTCCTGATTTCACCATGCGCCATCGCGTGCTCAGCGGCATCATGCTCTTCCTGTTTTTGTGCATGGCGGGTCGGGCCAGCTGGCTGTGTGTGGTCAACAAGAAATTCCTGCGCGCCCAGGGCGACGCGCGCGCCGTGCGCATCGAGCCGGTGATGGCGCACCGGGGCATGATTCTCGACCGCAACGGCGAGCCGCTGGCGGTGAGCACGCCGGTCATGTCGATCTGGGTGAACCCGCAGGAGGCGCTGGACGACGGCCTCGATGTGCCGGCGCTGGCCAAGGCGCTGGGCATGGACCCTGCAGAGTTGCACGACCACATCAGCAAGAATGCCGGCAAGCAGTTCCTCTATTTGAAGCGACACCTCGCGCCAGCCGAAGCTACGCCGATTCTGGCGCAGGATTTCCCGGATGTTTATGGCCTGACCGAGTACCAGCGCTTTTATCCCGAAGGCGAAGTGGCGGCCCACGTCATTGGTTTTACCAATCTCGACGATATTGGCGAAGAAGGCGTGGAACTGAGCCTGGACAAGGTGCTGCGCGGGGTGCCCGGTGAAGAGCAGGTCATCCGTGATCTCAAGGGCAACAAGGTCAAGGACGTGGCGCTGCTGAAGCCGGCCCGCCCCGGCAAGGATGTGGAGCTGAGCTTTGATTCGCGCGCGCAGTACATGGCGTATCGCGAGCTGTCGGCGGCGGTGGAACTGCAGGGCGCCAAGGCCGGCTCCCTTGTCGCCATCGACGTCAATACCGGCGAGGTGCTGGCCATGGTCAACCTGCCGTCCTACAACCCGAACAACCGCCTGAATCTGCAGTTGGATGATATGCGCAACCGTGCCGCCATCGACATGTTCGAGCCGGGCTCGGTGATGAAGCCGTTTACCATTTCCTGTGCGCTGGAAGCCGGCAAGGTCACGCCGGAAAGCAGGTTTGACACCAGCCCCGGCACGTATCAGGTGCTCAACAAGACGGTGAAAGATACGCACGACTATGGCGTGCTCGATCTCGGCGGCATCATCACCAAGTCCAGCAATGTGGGCGCCACCAAGGTGGGGCAATTGCTGGCGCCGGATGTACTGCCGCATTATTTCGAGCGTTTCGGTTTTGGTTCGAGCACGCACAGCGGTTTTCCGGGGGAAAGCCCGGGCCGCCTGCAGTCGCCCGATCACTGGCACCCGGTGGAGCTGGCCACCATGGCCTATGGCTATGGCGAGACCGTGACCGTGCTCCAGCTTACCCACGCCTATGCCACGCTGGCGGCAGGCGGCATCGAGCGCCCGGTGAGCATGGTCAAGGTCAACGGCCCGGTGGCCGGCACGCGCATCCTCGACGAAAAAGTGGTGCAGGAACTGATGCCCATGATGGAGTCGGTGGTGACCGCTGACGGCACGGCCCTGCGCGCCGCCGTGCCCGGCTACCGTGTTGCCGGCAAGACCGGCACCGCGCACAAGGCCGCTGGCGGCGGCTATTCCGATAAATACATGTCCTTGTTTGTGGGCCTTGCCCCCGTTAGCCACCCGCGCGTGGCGATGGCGGTGGTGATCGACAGCCCGAGCAAAGGCTCCTATTACGGCGGCATGGTGGCAGCCCCGGTGTTTTCCAAGGTAATGGCGGAAATGCTGCGCCTGATGGATGTGGAGCCGGACATCAGTGCCGAGCACATGGCCGAGCAGGCGGCCGACCTGCACAAGCCGGTGGTAACGACGGAACCCGTGACGCCAAAGGCCGGCCTGCACAAGAGGGCGACATGAGCCAGCGCCAACTCGTGGAAATATGGCCGGATGTACCGGCTGCCCATGCGCAGCTGGTCGTCAGCGGCCTCGGTGCCGACAGTCGCCGGGTCAAGCCCGGCGATGTCTTTATTGCCCAGCGTGGCCTGCATCAGGACGCCCGCGACTTTATCGTTGACGTAGTTGCGCAGGGCGCCGTGGCCGTGCTCGCGGAGCAGGGACAGAAGTGGACCTCCGACAGCATTGTTAACGGTGTGCCCGTACTGGTAGTGGCAGACCTGCCGGCCCGGCTCGGGGAAATTGCCGCGCGCTTTTATGGCGACCCCAGCCGCGACATGACCGTGCTGGCGGTGACCGGCACCAATGGCAAGACCAGCGTGGCGCATCTGCTGGCCGGGAGCCTCACTGCCCTTGGCAAAAAAGCCGCCGTGCTGGGCACGGTGGGCAACGGCCTGTATGGCCAGTTGCAGAAGTCCAGTCATACCACCCTTGATGCCATTCATTTGCAAAAAATGTTTGCCGAATTCCGCGCGCAGGGCGTGCAGTACGTGGCCATGGAGGCCAGCTCGCACGGTCTGGCGCAGGGGCGCCTGCGCGGCACCCATATCCACACGGCGTTGTTCACCAATCTCAGCCGCGACCACCTTGACTACCACGGTACCATGACGGCTTATGCCGCTGCCAAGTCGCGCCTGTTTGCCTGGCCGGGCCTGCGTGCGGTGGTGCTGAATGCCGACGATGCCCAGTTTGCCCTGCAAAAGCTGGTGCTGGCCCCCGGTGTGACCTGCCTGAGCTACAGCCAGCGCGGCCTGATCCAGGCCGAAATCCAGGCTGAACGTGTCAGCCCCAGCCTGCGCGGCCTGCAACTGGATGTGCGTACCCCGGTCGGCAGCGCGCGCCTGCAAAGCCCGCTGCTGGGGCGCTTTAATGTGAGCAATCTGCTGGCGGTGCTGGGCGGCCTGCTCAGTGTCGGCATTGCGCTGCCACAGGCGATGAAGGCGCTGGCGCAGGTGCCGGCGGTGCCGGGGCGCATGGAATGTTTTGGCGGCGACGGCCTGCCTGTTGTCGTGGTGGATTATGCGCACACGCCCGACGCGCTGGAAAAAGCCCTGCTCAGCCTGCGTGAACACACTGAAGGCCAGTTGTGCTGTGTGTTTGGCTGTGGCGGCGATCGCGACAAGGGCAAGCGCCCGCAAATGGCGGTGGTGGCCGAGCATCTGGCGGACCGCGTCATCGTGACCTCTGACAACCCGCGTGGCGAAGTGCCCGAGGACATCATTGCCGATATCAGGGCTGGTTTTACGGCGCAGGCGAAAATCGGCGTGGAAGCTGACCGGCGCAACGCGATTCGCCTCGCCGTTCTGCAAGCCGCGCCCAGCGATATCGTGCTCGTGGCGGGCAAGGGCCATGAGGAATATCAGGAGATCATGAACGTCAGGCAGCTATTCAGCGACGTGGCGGAAGTCAAAGCGGCGCTGGCCGCACGGAGGCAGGCATGAAACTTTCCATTCTGGCGCCTCTGGTGGGCGGCACCCTGCACGGTGCGGATCGCGATGTTTCCTCTTTTGGCAGTGACACCCGCAGCCTGCAGGCCGGTGATGTGTTTATTGCGCTGTCAGGCGCGAATTTCGACGCCAATGATTTTATTGCCGACGCAGCTGCCAGGGGTGCGGTGGCTGCGCTGGTGAGCAGGCCCGACAGCCGTGTGGATATTCCGCAGCTGGTGGTGGCCGACACGCTCGCGGCGCTGGGCCTGCTGGCACAGGCGTGGCGGCAGCAGTACCCGGCGCTGGTGCGCGTTGCCATTACCGGTAGCGTCGGCAAGACCACGACCAAGGAAATGACGGCGAGCATTTTCCGTGAAATGGGCTCGACCCTGGCAACGCTCGGCAACAAGAACAATGAAATCGGTGTGCCGCTGACCTTGCTGCGCCTGCAAGCCGAACACCAGTACGGCGTGTTTGAGCTGGGTGCCAATCACAAGGGCGAAATTGCCTATACCAGCGCGCTGGTGGAGCCGCAGGCGGCCGTGATCGTCAATGTTGGCAGCGCGCATCTGGAGGGCTTCGGCAGCCGCCAGGGCATCGCCGCTGCCAAGGCCGAAATTTACGACGGGCTGGTGGCCGGCGGCACCGCCATCATCAATCTTGACGACGATTTTGCTCCGTACTGGCAGGAGCGTTGTGCCGGCAAAAAGCAGCTGGGCATTTCCATCAAGGGCCCGGCCGACGTATGGGCCTCCGATATTCGCCGGGGCAGCCAGCAGGCCTATGTGTTTACGCTGCATGTGGCCGGGCAGCAGACCGAAGTGCAGTTGGCGCTGCTGGGCCGCCATTGCGTGGGCAATGCGGTAGCGGCGGCGGCGCTGGCGCATGTCGCCGGTGTGCCCATCGAAAAAATCCGTGCCGGCCTGGAAAATACCCGGCCGGTTGCCGGACGCATGATTTTGCATGTGCTGGGCGAACAGCAGTTTGTGATCGACGATACCTATAACGCCAACCCCGAATCCATGAAGGCCGCTATCGACGTGCTGGCCGACATGAGCGGGCGGCGCATTCTGGTGACGGGCGACATGGGGGAGTTGGGCATTGCCGCCGAGAGTGGGCACCGGGAAGTGGGGGAGTACGCGAAAATGAAAAAAATAGATGCGTTGTACGCGCTGGGGCATTACAGCGGCTTCACGGCCAAGGGCTATGGCGAGGGTGCGCGTGTCAGCGACAGCCAGCAGGCACTGATCGAAACGCTGGAAAAAGAATTGGAAGGCGTGGTTGCCATCCTGGTGAAAGGGTCGCGCTCCGCCAAAATGGAAAATGTGGTGCAGGGCCTGACCGGCAAAAATGGGGAGCAACACTAAATGCTGCTTTGGTTGGCAGAGGTTCTCGGGCAGTACCATTCGGGCTTCCTGGTCATTCACTACTTGACGTTGCGCCTGATTCTGAGCGTGGCGACGGCGCTGGCGCTGTCCATGTGGTGGGGGCCGTGGATGATCGAGCGTCTGCGTGTGATGAAGTTCGGCCAGTCGGTGCGCACGGATGGTCCGCAGTCGCACCTCGTCAAGCAGGGTACACCCACCATGGGCGGTGCCCTGATCCTGGTGGCCATCGGTGTCAGCACCCTGCTCTGGGGCAGCCTGACCAACGCCTATATCTGGGTGTGCATGGCAGTGATGGTGGTATTTGGCGCGGTCGGCTGGGTTGATGACTACCGCAAGGTGGTGGAAAAGAATTCCCGTGGCCTGCCGGCACGCTGGAAATATCTCTGGCAGTCGGTGGCGGGCATCGGCGCCGCCGTATTCCTTTATCACTACTTTCACTACGCAAAGACGCCGGTGGACACCGGGCTGCTGGTGCCGTTTTTCAAGACAGCGACGGTGCCCCTGGGTGGCTTTTTCATCCTGCTCACCTATCTGGTGATTGTCGGCACCAGCAACGCGGTCAACCTGACCGACGGGCTCGATGGTCTGGCCATCATGCCGACGGTAATGGTGGCGGGGGCGCTGGCGATATTCTGCTACGTCACCGGCAATATCAAATTCGCTACCTACCTGCATATTCCTTACGTGGACGGTTCCGGCGAGCTGATCGTGGTATGCGGCTCCATTATCGGTGCCGGCCTCGGTTTCCTCTGGTTCAACGCCTACCCGGCGCAGGTTTTCATGGGCGATGTGGGCGCGCTGGCGCTGGGCGGGCTGCTCGGTGTGATTGCCGTGATCGTGCGCCAGGAAATCGTGCTGTTCGTGATGGGCGGCGTGTTCGTCATGGAAACGGTGTCGGTCATGTTGCAGGTGGGTTCCTTCAAACTCACCGGCCGGCGCATTTTCCGCATGGCGCCCATACACCACCATTTCGAGCTGAAGGGCTGGCCGGAAACCAAGGTGGTGGTGCGCTTCTGGATTATCAGTTTCATGCTGGTGTTGCTCGGCCTTAGTACTTTGAAGATACGGTAAACAGAAAACATGAGCCTGATTCAGCGAGATGGTCTGCGGGTGGTAATCGGTCTGGGCAAGACCGGACTGTCCTGCGTGCGCTTTCTGCATAGCCGTGGCTATCCCGTGGCGGTCAACGACACGCGTGACAATCCGCCGGGTCTGGCCGAGCTGAAGGCTGAGTTTCCGCATATTGTCGTCAGCCTTGGCGGCCTGAATCAGGCCATGCTCCTGCAGGCGCGCGAGATCATCGCGAGTCCCGGCATTTCCATCAACGAGCCCGAACTGCTGGCGGCGCGTCAGGCCGGTATTCCGGTCGCCGGTGATGTCGAGCTGTTTTGCCGCGAGGTGAAGGCACCCATCGTTGCCATCACCGGCTCCAATGCCAAGAGTACTGTCACTACGCTGGTCGGCCTGATGGCAAAGAATGCCGGCCTGAATGTCGGCGTCGGCGGCAATCTCGGCACTCCGGTGCTGGACATGCTGCGTGCTGGTGAGCAGGAGCTGTACGTGCTGGAACTTTCCAGCTTCCAGCTGGAGACCACGCACTCCCTGCGCGCGGCGGTGGCGGTGGTGCTCAATATCAGCGAAGACCATATGGATCGCTACGCTGACATGGCCGCCTATCATCAGGCCAAGCACCGCGTATTCCGCAACTGCCAACAATACGTGGTGAACCGGGATGATGCGCTGACCGTGCCCCTGCTGCCGGAATCCATCAAGAAATGGAGTTTTGGCCTGGGCCGGCCCGATCTCAATGAATTTGGCGTGCTGGTGGACGGCGGCGAAAAATATCTGGCACAGGGCCTGCGCAAGCTGCTCAAGGTCAGCGACATGAAAATCGTTGGTGATCACAATGTGGCCAATGCCTTGGCGTCGCTGGCCCTGGGCGCGGCGATCAAGCTGCCGATGGATGCCATGCTCGCTACGCTGCGGGAGTTTTCCGGTCTCAAGCATCGCTGCCAGCTGGTGCTGAGCCGCAATGATGTGGCCTGGTACAACGACTCCAAGGGTACCAATGTGGGCGCCACGCTGGCCGCCATCAATGGTCTGGGCGCCGCCATCGAGGGCAAGGTGATCCTGATTGCCGGCGGTGTGGGCAAGGGCCAGGATTTTTCGCCGCTGTCGCAGGCCATGGAAAAATTCGGCAAGGCGCTGGTGCTGATCGGCGAAGACGGGCCGAAGATTGATGCCGCCGTCACTGCCCCCGTCAGCCGTGTACATGCCAGCAGTCTGCTCGACGCCATCGAAAAATCGCGCAATCTGGCCAGCGCCGGCGACGTGGTGCTGCTCTCGCCCGCTTGCGCCAGCTTTGACATGTTCAAGCACTATGAAGACCGGGGTGATCAATTCGTGGCCGGTGTACAAACCGTGGTAGGTGACGCATGAAAATTCTCAGCATTTCCCTGCCGCGTGTTGACGATATCCACCTGGGTATCGGCCAGCGTCACACCTTGCTGCTGACCTCGGGCATCTTGTTCTGCATCGGCCTGATCATGGTGGCCTCGGCCTCCATGGGTATTGCCGAAGCTCAGTACGGCAATGCCTTTTATTTCTTCGAGCGCCACCTGGTGTATCTGACGGGTGGCCTTGTCGTGGGCATGGTGACTTGCCGCGTGCCGATTGCCATGTGGCAGCGCTACAGCTGGCCGCTGCTGGGTTTTGCTTTTTTCCTGCTGGTCGTGGTGCTGGTGCCCGGCCTCGGGCGGCGCGTGAACGGCAGCATGCGCTGGATCGGTTTTGGCCCGCTGACCCTGCAACCCTCCGAAATCGCCAAATTGATGGTGGTGGTGTATCTCTCTGCCTACCTCGTGCGCCGGCAGGATGAAGTGCGCAGCCGTTGGGGCGGTTTTATCAAGCCCATGATGGTGGTCAGCATTGCGGTGGCCCTGTTGCTGCGCGAGCCGGATTTTGGCGCCAGCATGGTAATGATGTCGGCGGTGCTGGCCATGCTGTTTCTGGCGGGCACGCCCATAGTGCAATTCGGGGCGCTGATTTCGGTGGTGGCCGTGGCCGGCACGCTGGCGGTTATCGTCGAGCCCTATCGCATGAAGCGCATGCTGGCGTTTACCGACCCTTGGGCGGACCAGTTCAATTCCGGCTATCAACTGGCGCAAAGCCTGATTGCCTTTGGCCGTGGCGAGTGGATGGGCGTTGGTCTTGGCCACAGCGTACAAAAACTGTTCTACCTGCCCGAGGCACATACCGATTTTGTATTCGCCGTGTATGCCGAAGAATTCGGACTGCTCGGTGTGGTGTTCGTGATCGGCCTGTTTTTCCTGCTGGTGCGCGCCGGGCTGAAAATCGGCCGCAGCGCAGAAGCCAAGGGCCAGCACTATGCAGCTTATCTGGCCTATGGCATTTCCATGCAGATCGGCGTGCAGGCCCTGATCAATATCGGTGTGAATACCGGCTTTTTCCCCACCAAGGGCCTGACCTTGCCGCTGGTGAGCTACGGCGGCAGCAGCCTGCTCATCGTGTTTGGCATGCTCGGTATTTTGCTGCGCATTGATCTGGAAGCGGAACTGGCCAAGGCGCTGGTTAAATCCGGCCCCTCACGGGTGCCGCTGGCGCGTGTCATCGCACCCCGGCCCGCCATCAAGCGAGGAGGGCCGCATGGTCACGCCTCCCGTCAATAGTGTGGTCGTCATGGCCGGCGGCACCGGTGGCCATGTGTTTCCGGCGCTGGCCGTGGCACATGAACTTTCTGCCCGTGGCGTGCGCATTCACTGGCTCGGCACCCGCGCCGGCATCGAGGCCGATCTGGTGCCACGCAATGGTTTTGCCATTACCTATCTGGATGTCAGCGGTGTGCGCGGGCAGGGCATCAAACGCCTGCTGGCGGCACCGTTCAAATTGGTAAGGGCGATAATAAAAGCTGCACTTCTCATGCGTGAGGTGCGGGCGGACTGCGTGATCGGCCTTGGCGGCTATGTCACCGGGCCCGGCGGCGTGGCAGCAAAGCTGAGCGGTCGCCGGCTGGTGATACACGAGCAAAATGCCATCGCCGGTTTTACCAACAAAATGCTGGCAAAAATTGCCGACAAAATCCTGCTGGCCTTTCCGAACGCGCTGCCCGCTTCGACGCGCGTGCAATGGGTGGGCAACCCGGTGCGCGCCGATATTGCCGCGCTGCCGGCACCCGCTGAACGTTTTGCCAGCCATACGGGCGCCATTCGCGTGCTGGTGTTGGGTGGCTCGCAAGGTGCTGTGGCTCTCAACGAACTCGTGCCGGAAGCATTTTCCCTGTTGCCGGTGGAGCAGCGACCCGAAATTCGCCATCAGGCTGGCAGGAAACATATAGATAAGGCCATCGCCAAATACGCCGTGCTGGGTGTGCAGGCCGATGTGCTGCCTTTTATTGACGACATGAAGGCGGCCTATGACTGGGCCGATCTGGTGGTTTGCCGCTCCGGCGCGCTTACCGTATCGGAAATTGCCGCCGCCGGTGTGGCTTCGCTGCTGATTCCTTTTCCTTTTGCGGTGGACGATCACCAGACCGCCAACGCCCGCTTCCTTAGCGATGCCGGTGCGGCCCTGCTGTTCCAGCAGTCGGCGCTGACGCCGGCCAGCCTGGTGGCAAGTCTCGCCGATTTATTGCAGCGCGATCGTCTGCTGAACATGGCGACCATTGCCCGCTCCCTGGCCAAGCCCGAATCCACGGCGCTGGTTGCCGCCGAATGTATGCGAGGCCATAACTGAATGAGCAACAAGACCCAGCGCACCCGCCTGATTGAAATACCGGAAATGCGCCGTATCCGTCGCCTGCATTTTATCGGCATTGGCGGTGCCGGAATGTGCGGCATTGCCGAGGTCATGCTTAACCAGGGCTATACCGTGGCCGGTTCCGATATCAAGGCCGGTAAAACTACGGAGCGCCTGATTGAACTCGGTGCGACTATATATATAGGCCATCGTGCCGAGAACGTGAGCGAGGCCGACGTTATCGTGGTGTCGTCCGCCATCGACGCCAGCAACCCGGAAATTCAGGCTGCGCGGGCTGCTCGCCTGCCCATTGTGCGGCGTGCCGAAATGCTGGGCGAGTTGATGCGTTATCGTCACGGCATCGCCATCGCCGGCACCCACGGCAAAACGACGACCACAAGCCTGATTGCCTCCATTCTGGCCGAAGCAGAGCTCGACCCCACCTATGTGATTGGCGGCCTGCTCAATAGCGCCGGCACCAATGCCAAGCTGGGCGGCAGCCGCTATCTTGTGGCCGAAGCCGACGAAAGCGACGCTTCCTTCCTGCATTTGCAGCCGATGGCCGCCGTGGTCACCAATATCGACGCCGACCATATGGATACCTACGGTGGCGATTTCGGCAAGCTCAAGCAGACCTTCGTCGAATTCCTGCACAACCTGCCGTTTTATGGCCTGGCCGTGGTCTGCGGTGACGACCCGGTGGTGCGCGAAGTCATGCCCAATATTGGCCGCCCGGTGATTACTTATGGCATTGAGGAAGGCAATGATGTGCGCGCCACCAATATTCATCAGGATGGCCTGCAGACGCATTTCACCGCCGAGCGCGCGGGTCTGCCGCCCCTGGTCGTAACCCTTAATCTGCCGGGCTTGCACAATGTATTGAATTCGCTGGCCGCCATCGCCATCGCCAGCGATGAAAAAATTGCCGACAGCGCCATTACGGCCGCGCTGGCGAAATTCCAGGGCGTGGGGCGCCGCTTCCAGCAACTGGGCAATTTTGCGCTGGGCGCGGGCGATGTGCGTCTGGTCGATGACTACGGCCACCATCCGCGCGAAGTGGACGCCACCATCAAGGCCGCGCGCCAGAGTTTCCCGGACCGGCGTCTGGTCATGCTGTTCCAGCCGCATCGCTACACCCGTACCCGCGATTGTTTCGAAGATTTCGTGCAGGTGCTGTCCAGCGTGGATGCCCTGTTGATGCTGGACGTCTATGCGGCGGGTGAAAAGCCCATTCCCGGCGCAGACAGTCGCGCACTCTGCCGCAGCATCCGCAACCGTGGTGCGCTGGATCCGGTATTCGTGGAAAGCAGCGACGAGTTGCCGGCCCTGTTGAAAGCGGCACTGCGCCCTGGTGATGTGCTGCTGACGCAGGGCGCCGGCAACGTGGGTGCCATCGCTGTGGAACTGGCTCAAAACAAGCTTTATTTATAAACCTGATTTCTCTGGACCGACGACATGAATGCGGTAGTTGATGACGTAAACAAACTGGGGCGGGTGGCGGTGCTGCTGGGCGGCAAGTCTGCCGAGCGCCCCATTTCCCTGATCAGTGGCAAGGCCGTGCTCGACGCCTTGCGGCAGGCAGGTGTGAATGCCGAGGCTTTTGACCCGGCCGAGCGCCCGATCAGCGAAATTCGCGCCTATGACCGCGTGTTTATCGTGCTGCATGGTCGTGGCGGTGAAGACGGCACCGTGCAGGGTCTGCTGGAACAGCTGGAAGTTCCTTATACCGGCAGCGGTGTGCTCGCGTCGGCACTGGGCATGGACAAGGCCCGCACCAAATTGCTGTGGCTGGGCTGCGGCCTGCCCACACCGAATTATCGCCGCCTGTATAAAGGTATGGATTTCGACGCCGTTGTTGGCGAGTTGGGTCTGCCACTCATGATCAAGCCTTCGCACGAAGGTTCCAGCATTGGCATGCGCAAGGTTGAAAAAGCGGAAGAGCTGGAGCCAGCCTACGAATTTGCCGCGACCTACGACAGCGAAGTCATCGCCGAAAGCTGGATTACCGGCAGCGAGTACACTTGCACCATTCTCGGTGAACAGGCACTGCCCGTTATCCGCATGAAAACCGACCGCAATTTTTACGATTTTGAAGCCAAGTACCAGCGCAACGACACGCAGTACCTGATCCCCTGCGGCCTCGGTGAGGAGCAGGAGAAAATATTGCAGGCCATGGCGCTGGAAGCCTTTCGTGCCGTTGGCGCCAGTGGCTGGGGCCGCGTTGACGCCATGGTGGACGGCGCCGGGCGCTTCTGGTTGCTGGAAATCAATACCGTGCCGGGTATGACGGACCATTCGCTGGTGCCCATGGCGGCTAAAGCGGCCGGCCTCGATTTTACGGCGCTGGTGCTCACCATTTTACGCCAGACCCTGGAGCATTGAGATGCTGCAAGCCACCCGTCGCGGACCCGTCAGTGTCAGCATTGAGCCCAAAAGCCGGCTGGCCCTGCCCTGGGCCAACATTGCCCGGCATGCTGCCGTCAATCTGCTGCTGATTGCTGGCGCGGCAGGCATGGTGCTGGGTGGCGTGGACATGGTAAAGCACTGGAAAAAAAGCACCGCGATTGCCTCCATACAGGTCGTTGGTGATTTTCAGCGTATCAATACCGGCGATATCACGGCGCGGCTCAACCATAACGTGACCGGCGGCTATTTCACGGCCCGTCTGGCGGATGTGCGCACGGCCGCCATGCAGTCGCCCTGGGTAGAAAATGCCGTGGTCAGCCGGCAATGGCCGGACGTGGTGCGCGTGCAATTGAGCGAGCGGCAGGCTGTGGCGCGCTGGGGTACAACCGGCCTGATTTCTTCACGCGGCGAAGTGTTTACGCCGCCGGTGATGATAGACGGCGACAGCCTGCCCATCCTGTTCGGGCCGCCCGACAAAGCGCACTTCGTGATGGAGCAGTACCGTATCATGAATGGCATTTTGCACGACCTGAATCTGCACATTGTCGAGCTGCAGTTGACCGACCGCATGAGCTGGATGTTGCGTCTGGACAACGGCATTGTATTGACCGTGGATCAGGTCGATACGATTCCGAAAATGCAGCGTTTTGCCTATTTGTACCAGCGCCAGCTGGCGCCGGATGCGGCCACCATCGCCAGTGTCGATTTGCGTTACAGAAATGGTGTTGCGGTCGGTTGGAAATTGGAAAAAAGTCTAAAAAATGCCAAATCAGGCGTGTAATTTTAGGCGCAAAAAATTTAGAATAACCACTGAAATTTGCTTGAAAAAACTTCAAGCCGTGCAGGTACGATAAAATGGCAAATACAACGAATTCCCCAATGATAGTTGGCGTCGATGTCGGCACGTCCAAGGTCGTTGCGTTGGTCGGCCAGATCAATGCCGAGGGCGCTCTCGAGATTGTGGGCGTCGGCATGAAACCTGCCCGTGGCATGAAGAAAGGCGTGGTCGTCAATATCGAACAAACCGTGCAGGCGATCCAGAGCGCCGTGGCGGAGGCCGAGCTGATGGCGGACTGCAAAATTCATTCAGCGTATATCGGCATCGCGGGTGGCCACATCGGCGGGCGCAATTCCCAGGCCGTGGTGGCCATTCGTGATGGCGAAGTGGCGCAGGGTGACGTGGAGCGCGTGATCGACGCGGCCAAGTCCGGCCCCATTCAGTCTGACCAGAAAATCCTGCACGTGCTGCCCCAGGAATACCTTGTGGACGAGCAGGCCGACGTGCGCGATCCGCTCGGTATGTCCGGCGTGCGTCTTGAAGCGCATATCCATCTGGTGACCTGCTCCGTGAACGCGGTGCAGAACCTGGAAAAATGCGTACGCGGCTGCAATATGGAAATCGACGAGATCATGCTGGGCCAGCTGGCCGCCAGTTTTTCCGTGCTCACCGAGGACGAAAAGGAACTGGGCGTGTGTCTGGTGGATATTGGCGGCGGCACGACCGATATCGCCATTTTCCACAAGGGCGCCATTCGCCATACAGCGGTGATTCCCATTGCCGGCGACCAGGTCACCAATGACATCGCCATGGCCCTGCGCACGCCCACGCAGGATGCCGAAGACATCAAGATCAAGTACGCCTGCGCCGTGGCGCAGATGGTAGACCCCGAGCAAAGCATCAATGTCGTCGGCATGGGCGACCGCGCTGCCCGCAAGCTCTCACGCCAGACCCTGGCCGAAGTGGTGGAGCCGCGCTATGAAGAGCTGTTCGGCATCGTGCAGAACGAAATCGAGCGCAGCGGTTATGGGCATCGTGTTGCTGCCGGCATCGTGCTCACCGGCGGTTCTGCAAAAATTGAAGGCGCCATTCCCCTGGCCGAGTCGATTTTCCACATGCCGGTGCGTATCGGCATGCCGCATTCGCTGAAAGTGGGCGGCATGGGCGAAATCCTGCGCAACCCGATTTTCTCGACCGGCGTCGGCCTGCTCATGTATGGCAAGAAGCGTTGGGAAGATGGCGTGAATGCGCCGCCGCAGCGGCGCCAGCAGCCGATCGCAGGCATGGACATGATGGGCCGCTTCCGTGGCTGGCTGGCCAAGAATTTCTGAGGGCCTGAGCGGGCTCTGTTGTTTTTGTGTTTTGAAGGTTTGGATTTTGGTGTGAGGAATCAATCCGGCACAGGACCGTGCCGGCGTCATACCGGCAGCTTGCCGGTAATGATTGCGCCGCAGGGTAGGACCTTGCGACATGTCCGGCCGGCTTGGTCGAATTGATCGGGCCGGTCTGTGACTCCTGACGAGGTTGACGGCAATCGGGATGATTTCCGTCAGGGCAGGGACGTAAAAAAACGCAGCAGTAATCGCAATAATGAATAAGCGTCTTTATCGAAGGAGAGCAAGATGAACGTTTTCGAATTGGCCGACAATCTTCCGCAGCACGGTTCTGCTGTCATCAAGGTCATCGGGATTGGTGGCGGTGGCGGTAACGCTGTGGAACACATGGTAAACAGCCAGGTGAGCGGCGTCGATTTCATCTGCGCCAATACCGACATGCAGGCGCTGAGCAAGATGAACGCGCGCACCCTGCTGCACCTGGGTGGCAATGTCACCCGTGGTCTTGGCGCTGGCGCCAACCCGGAAGTGGGCCGGCAGGCCGCCGTGGAAGATCGTGACCGCGTGCGTGAAGTGCTGCAAGGCTCCGACATGGTTTTCATCACCGCCGGCATGGGCGGTGGCACCGGCACCGGCGGTGCGCCGGTGGTGGCCGAAGTGGCCAAGGAAATGGGTATCCTCACCGTCGGTGTGGTGACCAAGCCCTTCCCCTTCGAAGGCAAGAAGCGCATGGACGTGGCCGAGGCGGGTATCGACTCGCTGTCGCAGCATGTCGACTCCCTCATCACCATTCCCAATGCCAAGCTGCTCTCGGTGCTGGGCAAGGTGTCGCTGATGGACGCCTTCAAGGCCGCGAACAACGTGCTGCAAGGCGCGGTGCAGGGCATTGCCGACATGATCCTGCATCCTGGCGTCATCAATGTCGACTTTGCCGACGTGCGTACCGTCATGTCCGAACAGGGTCTGGCCATGATGGGCACCGGCTCCGCCATGGGCGAAGACCGCGCCAAGCGTGCCACCGAAATGGCCATCCACAGCCCGCTGCTGGATGACATCAGCCTGAACGGCGCCCGTGGCGTGCTGGTATCCATTGCCGCCAATGCCGACCTCGGCCTCGACGAGTTCTCTACTGTCGGTGAAATCATCGCCCAGTTTGCCTCGGCTGAAGCAACCGTGGTGATTGGCACCATTCTGGAGCCGGAACTGGGTGACGAACTGCGGGTAACCGTAGTGGCCACGGGCTTGCCCAAAGCCTCGGCGGTCGCCAAGGTGGCCGGTCATGGTCATGGCATGAAGTTGGTCGGCCAGCCCTATGTGGCGCCGCAGCCGGTGCACCAGCCTGCCTTGCAGCAGGCTACCGGCACCCATGGTGGCGGCAGCAGTTCGTATGATGACTACGACACTCCGGCGTATATGCGTAACCAGAAGGCTGCTGGTGGCAACAGCGGACCCGCCGCAGCACCCAAATCGGATGTCAGTCTGCTGAATATCCCGGCTTTCCTGCGCCGCCAGGCGGACTGATTGCTATCGCTGTAACGGCACCCCAATGCCCCTGATGGGGGTTGGGGTGCCGTTTGTCGATGTGTCAAACGGGGCGGCGATGCGGCTGCCCCGTCCACGCAGTGGCAAAAAGGGCCCTCAACAGGCGCCTTTCGGGTGGGTGTCGCCGCTGTTCGTCTGCGCTGCTGGCGCGGGCGTATTTCTATAATCTATTGATTTTTATAGGTTAATACTCGCCGATGGCGGTACCGGCAGGGCGTGGGCAGGGTGTCAGGAGTCGGTTTAAGCTTACAATCCTGACCTTCTTTGCTACTATCGCCACCCCGGTATTTTTGAAATAATTTGACACATGTTACGTCAACGCACCATCAAGCATTCCATTCGCGCCAGTGGGGTAGGTCTGCACAGTGGCGAGAAGGTGTTTTTGACCCTGATTCCTGCCGCCGACGATACCGGCATCGTTTTCCGCCGTACCGATCTTGATCCCTCTGTCGATATTGTCTCCAGCGCCCTCGCGGTGCGGGAAACCACCATGTCCTCCACCCTGCTCAATGATGACGGGGTAAAGATAGGCACCGTCGAGCACCTCATGTCGGCCCTGGCTGGTCTGGGCATCGACAATGTGGTGGTCGAGGTGTCGGCACCCGAAATCCCCATCATGGACGGCAGCGCCGGCCCCTTTGTGTTCCTGATTCAGGCCGCCGGTATCAGGGAACAGGTGGCGCCCAAGCGTTTTGTGCGCATAAAACGCCGCATTGAGGTGCGCGAAGGCGACAAGCTGGCCGCTTTCAACCCGCACAACGGCTTCAAGGTCTCCTTTACCATCGACTTTGACCACCCCGCCTTTTCCGCCGAGCACACCAGCGCCTGTGTTGACTTCTCCACCACCGCTTATGTAAAGGAAGTCTCCCGCGCCCGCACCTTCGGCTTCCTGCGTGATATCGAATACCTGCGTGCCCACAATCTGGCGCTGGGCGGCAGCATGGACAATGCCATCGTGGTCGATGATGAGGGTGTCATGAACAGCGGTGGGCTGCGCTATGAAGACGAGTTCGTGCGCCACAAGATGCTGGACGCCATCGGCGATCTTTACCTGCTGGGGCAGGGCATTATTGGCGAATTCGAGGGCTACAAATCAGGCCATGCCCTCAACAACAAGCTGCTGCGCGCCCTGCTGGAACAGCCCGAGGCCTGGGAAATTGTGACATTTGATGACGAAGATACAGCGCCGATTTCTTACATTCGCGCTTCGTAAATGTTAAATCTTAGTTAAATCAATATATTGCCTTGGCTATTCACGCCACTTATGGCTTCAGCGGGCCGCCCGGTTCGTCGCCATGTCTTGCCAGCCGCTCCAGGGCTCCGCTAATCTCCGGGTCGTCCAGCAGGCTTGCGGTTTCACGCAGCAGGCTGGCCGTTGCCGCGCTCAGGCGCAAGGCAGGCAGCGCCGGTCGTCGTACCGGGCTCGCCAGCGGGGAATAGACCAGTACCCGCAGCTGCTTGAGTTCGGCAAACTCGCCGTGCTGGCGCAATTGCTGGGTGATGATGCGGCTTAAGTAGCGGATATGACTGGCCACCGCCGTCTGCGGGCTGACCAACGAGAGCGTACCCGCGTTGAACGACGATATCCGGCAGGCAGAGCGCATGCCGGCGTCCAGATAGAGGCCCAGGATGGCCTCGAGCTTGGCCAGTTGGGTGGTGGTTTCTGACACCTTGGCAAAGCTCTTGCTAGAGACTATTTCGCCGAGGGACGCTGTTTTAAGCATCCTCATGGTTTTTTTACACGCATGTGAGCAAAATTGCTGCTATCCGACTGGTTGTATCAGTATACGGGCAATCGAAGAGCAGGATGAAAACGCCTATGAATATTATTTTTCTCAGCCGCAAACATGGTCGTCCGCTGACGCTGCAGGTCAAGCCAGGCTTGATTGCCAGCGTGGCCGCCGGCTTTCTGCTGTTGTGCGCCTGCCTTTGTGGCGTGGGCTACGGTATAGCCACCCACATGAGCAAGAAGGCCGATGCCGTGGTAGCCGCGCCGGTGCATGGCAATGCCAATGACGATGAAGTGAAGGCCATGGCGGTGCGCATGGCCGATATGCAGGCCAAAATGGAGCAACTGGATGCCCTCGGCCAACACATCGCCGAAAGCCAGAACCTCAAGAGCCAGGAATTCGATTTCTCAAAAAAGCCCCCGATGGGCGGCCCCTTGACCGGAGAACTGAAAGTTCTTGGTGACCGCCCCGACATGAAGCTCCAGTTGCAGGAGCTTTCTGCCGATATCGACACGAAGGAAGCCCAGTTGCAGGCCATGGACAGCGTGCTCTCGGGTCGCAAGCAGGAAGCCTCCAACTACCTCGCCAATATCCCCGTGCGTGATGGTTATATCACCTCCCGCTTTGGCTACCGCACCGACCCCTTCACTGGCCACATAGCCTTCCACTCCGGTATCGACTTTGCCGGCCCCGAGGGCAGCCCGGTCTATGCCGTGGCGCCAGGTGTAGTGACCTGGGCTGGCGACAAGACCGGCTACGGCAATATGGTCGAAATCAACCACGGTGATGGTTACAGCACGCGCTATGCCCATGCCAGCACCATCAACGTGAAAGTGGGTGACATGGTCTCCAAGGATCAGCTGGTCGCCCACATCGGGTCCACCGGCCGCTCCACGGGTCCGCACCTGCACTATGAGGTGCTGGTGGATGGCCACCAGATCGACCCGGCCACCTATATTGCCCGCGCCACTTATGTCGCCAGTGCCAAAGGCATCGCCAGCACCAAAGCCGACTAAGGGCAGCGTGTTGAAAAAACCCGGCATGAGCCTGCTCCTGCCGGGTTTTTTTTGGCCAGATTTTGAACGATTGATGCGGGTGCTTGGCGCTGTCGCGTTGCTGGCGCCCGCGGCAGGCCGCCATCAGGCTGCTGTGCAAAGTGCCGGGAGGTTGCCGGCAGCGACAAGGGAGTGGTGTTGCCTGCGCAGGAATCAGGGTAGAATGGCGCGTTTTTTGGCATTCCCCCTTGCTCAGTGGCGCATCAGTCTTGTGTTTTCAGGGACTTGCCCCATCTCTGGTAAGGCAATGCCGTCCGGGCTCTGCGTGAGGCCGGTCAATCCATCCAATACAGAGTGGCAGTTATGTTAGGACGCGTGGTCAGCGGCATTTTCGGCACCAAAAACGATCGCGAACTGAAGCGCATGCGCAAGGTGGTGGACGCCATCAATGCCCTGGAACCGGGCATTCAAAGCCTGGGCGACGAGGCGCTGAAGGCCAGGACCACCGAGCTGCGTGCCCGCTACCAGCAGGGCCAGAGCCTGGATCAACTGCTGCCGGAAGCGTTTGCCGTCTGCCGCGAGGCCGCACGCCGCACATTGGGCATGCGCCATTTTGACGCGCAGCTGATCGGTGGCATGACCCTGCACGAAGGCCGCATTGCCGAAATGCGTACCGGTGAAGGCAAGACCCTGACCGCCACCCTGCCGGCCTATCTCAATGCCATCTCCGGCAACGGCGTGCACGTGGTGACCGTCAACGAATACCTGGCCGCGCGTGACGCCGAGTGGAACCGCCCCCTGTTTGAATTTCTCGGGCTTACGGTCGGCATCATCCGCTCCATGCAGCCGACGGAAGAAAAGCAGGCCGCTTACCAGGCCGATATTACCTACGGCACCAATAACGAGTACGGCTTTGACTACCTGCGTGACAATATGGCTTTCCGTCTGGAAGACCGGGCGCAGCGCGGGCTCAACTTTGCCATCGTTGACGAAGTGGACTCCATTCTCATCGACGAGGCGCGCACACCGCTGATCATCTCCGGTGCCAGCGAAGATTCCTCGCGCATGTATCAGCAGATCAATCTCCTGATTCCCAAGCTGAAGCCGCAAAAGGAAGAAAAAGAGCTGGATGGTGGCCACTACTGGGTGGACGAGAAGCATCGCCAGATCGAGCTGTCGGAAGCCGGCCACGAATATATCGAGCAGCTGCTCAGTCAGGCCGGCCTGCTGGCCGAGGGCGACAGCCTCTATTCCGCCGCCAATCTGGGCTTGTTGCATCACGTGCTGGCTGCCTTGAAGGCGCATGTGCTGTTTATCCGCGACGTGCAGTATATCGTGCAGGATGGCGAGGTCGTCATCGTCGATGAGCACACCGGCCGCACCATGCCGGGCCGGCGCTGGTCTGACGGCATCCACCAGGCCGTGGAGGCCAAGGAACTGGTCAGCATCAACAGCGAAAGCCAGACCCTCGCCACCACGACTTTCCAGAATTACTTCCGCCTGTACCGCACACTCTCCGGCATGACCGGCACCGCCGACACCGAGGCACCCGAATTTCGCCAGATCTATGGCCTGGACGTGGTGGTGATTCCTACCCACAGGCCCATGATCCGCAAAGACCTCGACGACCTCGTGTATCTCTCGCGGGATGAAAAGTTCGACGCCATCATCACCAATATCAAGGAACTGCGTGCACGCAATGCACCCATCCTGGTGGGCACTGCCACCATCGAGGCGAGTGAGCACCTGTCCAGCCTGATGGTGAGGGAAAAAATCCCGCACCAGGTGCTGAACGCCAAGTTCCACGCACAGGAGGCCGAGATCATCGCCCAGGCGGGTCGCCCCGGTACCGTGACTATCGCCACCAATATGGCCGGTCGCGGGACCGACATCCTGCTCGGTGGCAGCTGGAAAGCCGAGGTTGCCAAGCTGGCCGACCCCAGCCAGGCCGAGATCGATGCCCTCAAGGCCGAGTGGCAGCGCGCGCACGACGCCGTGCTGGCGGCGGGCGGCCTGCATATCATCGGCTCCGAGCGGCATGAGTCGCGCCGTATCGACAACCAGCTGCGCGGCCGTTCCGGCCGTCAGGGCGACCCCGGTGTAACCCGGTTCTACCTGTCGCTGGAAGATGACCTGATGCGTATTTTTGCCAGCGACCGCGTCAAGAACATGATGCGCTCGCTGGGCATGCAGCATGGTGAGGCCATCGAGCACCGCTGGGTGACACGCTCCATTGAAGGCGCCCAGCGCAAGGTCGAGGCCCGTAACTTCGACAGCCGTAAAAACCTGCTGAAATACGACGACGTAGCCAACGAGCAGCGCCGGGCCATCTACACCCAGCGTGACGCCATTCTTGAATCCGACAGCATTGCCGACAATGTGGAGCTTATCCACGCCGATGTCGTCAATACCGTCATCAACGAGTTCATCCTGCCGCAGAGCGTCGATGACCAGTGGGATATCGCCGGTCTTGAGAAAGCCCTGGAGATGGACTTCGGCCTCAAGCTGAATATCCGCCAATGGCTCGACGACGACGATCGGCTGCATGAAGACGGCGTGCGCGAGCGCGTGGCTGCTGAGCTGATAGCAGCCTACAAGGTGCGTCGCGACCAGATGGGCGCCGAGATTGCCAATGACCTCGAAAAGCAGCTGATGCTGCAAATTCTCGACCGGCACTGGAAGGAACACCTGGCGGCCATGGACTACCTGCGCCAGGGCATCCACCTGCGTGGCTATGCCCAGAAGAATCCCGAGCAGGAATACAAGCGCGAGGCCTTCCAGCTGTTTGAGCAGCTGCTGGGTGCCCTCAAGCTGGAGCTGGTGCAGACCCTGAGCCGGATAGAGGTGCGTTCGGAGGCTGAGGTGCAGGCCATCGAAGCCCAGCGCATCGCCGAGGCCCAGCGTACCGCCCTGCAATTCCAGCATGCCGCCGCGCAGGGCATGCCCATCGTCGGCGCCCAGGCGCTGGGTGGCCAGATTGACATGGAGCCTGAGCCCGAGCCGGTTCTGGCGCCGGTTGCCCCCTTTGTGCGTGAAGGCGACAAGGTGGGTCGCAACGATCTTTGCCCCTGTGGGTCGGGCAAGAAATACAAGCACTGCCATGGCAAACTGGCATCGTAAGGGAGCAAAGGTATGGCCGTAGGTGATCTTTCCCTGCCGGTAATGCACGCGGTCAAGGGTGTGCGTATCGGCTTTGCCGAGGCGGCCATTCGCTACAAGAACCGCCGTGACCTCACCCTCTTTGAAATTGCCGAGGGCGCCACGGTAGCGGCTGTCTTCACCCAAAACAGCTACTGCGCTGCGCCGGTGCTGCTGGGCCGCGAGCATCTGGCGATGGCCACGCCGCGCTATATGATCATCAATACCGGCAATGCCAATGCCGGCACCGGCAGCCTGGGCCTGGACAATGCCCGCGCCTCCTGTGCCGCGCTCGCAGAGCTGACAGCCGTGCCCGCCCAGCAGGTGCTGCCCTTTTCCACCGGGGTAATCGGCGAGCACCTGCCCGTTGAGCGGCTGGCTGCCGCACTGCCAGCGGCGCTTGAAAACCTGTCCGCCGGGCACTGGGCGCAGGCTGCCACCGGCATCATGACCACCGATACCCAGCCCAAAGGCGCCAGCGAACAGCTGACCGTGGGTGGCATCAGCTATACCATCACCGGCATCGCCAAGGGCGCCGGCATGATCCGGCCCAATATGGCCACCATGCTGGGCTACGTGGCGACCGATGCAGCCATCGGGCAGGGCCTGCTGCAAACCATGCTGAAGACGGCGGTGGAGCAGAGCTTTAACCGTATCACCATCGATGGCGACACCTCCACCAATGACTCCTGCGTGCTGATCGCCACCGGGCAGGCCGGCAACACGCCTCTGGCCAGCGCCCAGGGCGAGTTGTTCACGGCCCTGCAAGCGGCCTTCAACCGGGTCTTTGCGCGGTTAGCCCAACTCATCGTCCGCGACGGCGAGGGTGCCACCAAGTTCATCACCGTGCGGGTGGAGGAGGGCGCTACGACGGAAGAGTGCTGCGACGTGGCCTATAGCATCGCCCATTCGCCCTTGGTCAAGACCGCCTTCTTCGCCTCCGACCCCAACTGGGGCCGTATCGTGGCCGCCATTGGCAACGCCGGGCTGGAAGGGCTGGATGTGGGCCGGGTACGTGTTTACCTGAACGATGTCTGCATCGTCGAGAACGGCGGTCGCGCCAATGGCTACACGGAAGAGCAGGGCGCCGCTGCCATGCGCGAGCCGGAAATCACCATTGGTGTTTGCCTGGGCCGTGGCAGCGCGCAGGACACGGTCTATACCTGCGACTTCTCCTACGACTACGTGAAGATCAACGCCGACTACCGGTCCTGATCGCGTTTCGTGCTTAAAGCCCCGCAAGGGGCTTTTTTATTAGGGCGGCTTCTCATGCAGCGCATACATGTAGTGGCGGCGGTTATCCGCAATGCGGCAGGTGAAATACTGATCGCCGAGCGCCCGCGCAACAAGCATCAGGGCGGCCTCTGGGAGTTTCCCGGTGGCAAGGTGGAGCCGGGCGAGCCGGCATCGCTGGCGCTGGCTCGTGAGCTGGACGAGGAACTTGGCATCGTGCCGGTCAGGGCCCGGCCCCTGATTGCGATTGCCCATGACTACCCCGACAAGCACGTACTCTTGGATGTCTGGCTGGTAACGGCCTTTACCGGTGTGGCCCATGGCCGTGAAGGCCAGCCTGTGCGTTGGGTAGCGGCGGCAGAGCTGCCGGATTTTGCCTTTCCCGCCGCCAATCATCCCATTGTCAGCGCCGTCCGCCTGCCGGAGCGCCTGCTCATCACGCTGGACCAGCCTGATGTGCTGGCCTGGCTGCGGCCGCGTTTGCACAAGGGGGCGCGGATGGTGATGCTGCGTGCACCAGCCTTGTCGACAGCCGCGTATCTGGCGCTGGCAAAGCAGGTACTGCCATTGTGCCAGGAATATCATGCCGATCTCCTGCTGCACGGCGATCCTGCCCGTTTGCAGGAGGTCGATGCGGCGGGGGTGCATCTGCCTGCCCGTGTGTTGATGGGTTTGCAGGAGCGGTCGTTGCCTTCGGGAAAGTGGCTGTCGGGCTCCGTCCACAATGCTGCGGAATTACGTCAGGCCGGGCAGTTGGGGCTGGATTTCGTGACGCTCTCGCCGGTGCAGGCTACGGCTTCCCATCCAGGGCAGGCCGGCATGGGCTGGCCCGCTTTTGCGGCGCTGGTCGCGACGGCGACACTGCCGGTATATGCGCTGGGTGGCTTGGGGGATGCTGATCAAGAGCCCGCCTGGGCTGCCGGTGCGCAAGGCGTGGCGGGAATCCGGGGGTTGTTTCTGTAAGAGCCTGCTTAATGTCTTTATCGCAAGACGACAAAGACATTAAGCAGGGCGGCCTTTTCCGCCGCTTGCCTTGAGCGATGGCACTGAACAAGTCAGGATGAACTTGTTCAGCGCACTCACGCAGCAACCTCAGTGGCGACCCAGGTCCGGCTCATCCCGTAGTCGGTCGCAGGCAAATTTGTTTTTCAGGTCACAGGCTTCGATATAGGCCTGTCGCGCGCCCTTGTCGTCGCCTGATCTTTCCATGCAATCCCCCATCAACCACCAAGCAGAGTCATTCTCCGGGGAAACCTCGTGCACCAGGGGCAGGTAGATGCCGATAGCCGCCTTGTAGTTGTCCAGCCGCTTATACGTGAGCGCGAGATTGTACATGATCTGGGGCTTCAACTCCGAGTCGGGCACATACTGATAGGCCATGAGCAGATTCTTCAGGGCATCAGGGTAGATCGCCGGGATATCGGTTTTCAGCTCGGCGGTGCCGAGGTTGTAGTACACGCGTTCAATACCGGGGCGCTTGTCGGGAATGGTGTCGGTCAGGCGGGCAGCATCACGCCAGAGCGTGGTTTCGCTGTAGAAGGTCCCCAGGCGGTTGAGGGTGCAACCGATAAAGGTGAATAGCAGCAGTGCCCATACCACCATGCTGCTGCGGCTACGGAGTTGATACAGGACCACGGCCAGCGCGGGCACCAGGAACACGAACCAGAGGTAGGAGCGGTAGAGCACGAAAATTTCCTGCAGGCGCAGGCTGGTGAACTCCGTCCAGAACAGAAGCCAGGGGCAGAGCAGGGAGAAGCCCAGAAAGCGCAGCATGCGGCTGGGGCCGCGTAGCAACAAGGCTGCGGCCAGCAGGCCATAGGCCAGGAACAGTGCGCTGCCAAGGGTGTAGATGGAGATCACGGAGGTGGCAAAGGCGGCCCGGATGTCTACCGACATGGCCAGCGGGTTGGGGAACAGCCAGAAGCGCCAGTAATTGAAAAACAGGGTGGCCTGGGTCTGGATGCTGTAAACCAGCATGTGATGCTGGGCGAAGCCGGCATGCATCTGCGCATAGTTCTTCAGCATGATGTGCGAGGTGTATTCGGGCGCCTTGCCCAGGATAAGGTCACCTTCATTGTGGATGACCACCCACAGCGCAATGGCCGCGCAGGCCAGACTGAAGGGAATGAGCTGCTTCAGGCGGGCGACCTTGAAGCCTTCGTCATGCAGGACGGCGAGGGCAATACACAGCGCCGGCAGCATTATCGAGTGCTCTTTGCCCATCAGGGCGAGCAGGTAGAAGCCGGCGGCGGCGGCGAGGTAAAGCGCTGAGTTGCGGATCAGTGCTTCCCAGAAGATCAGCACCGTCAGCAGGGCGCCCATGGTAGCCAGTTCGGTGCTGCGCTGGTTCAGGTAAGCCACGTCGTACACGGCGACCGGGTGCACCAGGAACAGCAGGCTGGCCATGAGGGAGGCGTAGAAGACGTTGCGCTCCTGCTCCAGTTGCTCCGGTGAGACGATGTTGCGCTCAGGGTCACCACGCCCCGACAGCAGCCAGGTGAGCAGGGTCTTGGCAAGCACAAATGCCAGCGCGGCGTCGAGGGCGTGAATGCAGACATTGTCGACGCGCTGCGGCATAAAGCCGTTACCGAACAGCTTTTGTGTCCAGTAGATGGTCAGGTAGTCAAAGATGCGTGGAGACAGGCCAAAACTCCAGGTCTCGGGCCGGTCATGGATGACCAGAAAGAAGTAGTCGTCGAACAGCGTCGGGTTGTGCAGCGAGTTGTAGTACAAGGCGAAGGCTACCACCAGGAACAGCAGGAAAACGGTGTAGCCATTGCGCAGATTGTTGCTTCGCCAAGGGAGGTAGCTGTCGATACTCATAAACTATGCATGCCTTTACTTCATACCGTCAGGCGGTGATGCCTTCAGTTCGGGTGTGGGGCCTTCGCCGCCGTGGCGGCCAAGGCCAGGTAATGCTGGTGCAGGGTGGCCACCTGCGCTTGCAGGCTGGCCAGATCGCTGCTGTTCTCGATGATATCGTCGGCCCGTTGCAGGCGTTTTACGCGCGGCAGCTGGGCCTGGATAATGGCAGCAATCTGCGTGTCGGTGACGCCGTCGCGCCGGCTGGCCCGCTCAACCTGCACCTGCTCCGGTACATCGATCACCAGCGCGCGGTTAACCAGCAGGTGCTGCCCGCTTTCAAACAGCAGCGGCGACACCAGCAGGCTATAGGGGCTTTGGCTTTGCGCCAGCTGACGTTGCAACTCCTCCCTGATCAGCGGGTGGGTCAGCTGCTCCAGCCAGCGCCGCTGCTCCGGGTCGGAAAAAATGATCTGGCGCAGCGCGGCCCGGTGCAAGCTGCCGTCAGCCTGTATCAGCTCGGGGCCGAAGTGAGCACTGATGGCAGCCAGCGCAGGCGCCCCTGGTGCTACCACAATGCGGGCCGCGACGTCTGCATCGACTACCCCCACACCCTGCGCTGCAAAGGCATCGGAGGCAGCGGTCTTGCCGCTGCCTATGCCGCCTGTCAGGCCTACGACATACATGGGGGGTTCTCCGGCAACGTACAGGCAATGGAAACGTAAAAAGACCTTAGTGCCCCAGCCCCAAATACCACTGCATGAGGGGCTGGCCGCATAGCAGGGCGATAAAGCCGGCAGCGGCGAGGTAGGGGCCGTAGGCAAAGGCCAGACTCTGCCTGCGCACCAGCAGGTAGCCAGCCCCCACGATGACACCGACTACCGATGACATCAGGACAATCAATGGCAGCTGATGCCAGCCCAACCAGGCCCCCAGTGCCGCCAGCAGCTTGAAGTCGCCGTAGCCCATGCCTTCCTTGCCGGTCAGCAGCTTGAACAGCCAGAAAATACTCCACAAGGACAGGTAGCCGGCAACGGCGCCGATGAGGGCGTCGGGCAGGGGTACAAACAGGCCGTTCATGTTGACCAGCAGCCCGGCCCAGACCAGGGGCAGGGTGATGTCATCGGGGAGCAACTGCGTATCAAAGTCGATCATGGTCAGCGCGACCAGCGCCCAGCACAGCGGCAGCGCCGCCAGCATCTGCGCCGTGGGCCCCAGGCTGAGCAGCACCAGCAGGGACAATAGCCCGGTAGCAAGCTCCACCAGCGGGTAGCGCGGGCTGATAGGCTGACGGCACTGGCTGCAGCGGCCGCGCAGGGCCACCCAACTCAGCAGGGGAATGTTTTCAGCAGCGGTAATGTAGTGGCCACAGTGCGGGCAGCGGGAGCGCGGCGCCGACAGGTTGAAGACGGGCTCCGGCTCCGGCATGGCCAACTCCAGCTGGGAGCGTGCCTCCTGCGTCCAGCGACGCTCAAGCATGATGGGCAGGCGGTAGATCACCACATTGAGAAAGCTGCCGATGCAGAGCCCTATTATAAAAACAGAGCCCTCCGCAAGCGGAGGGCTCTGGATGAAAGATTCGAACATCAGACCACGGAACCCAGTTTGAAGATGGGGAGATACATGGCAACCACGAGGCCACCGACGAGAATACCCAGCACCACCATGATCAGGGGTTCCATCATGGCGGTGAGGCCATCAACGGCGTTGTCGACTTCGTTTTCGTAATAGGTGGCCACCTTGTCGAGCATGGCGTCCAGCGCACCGGACTCTTCACCAATGGCGACCATCTGCAAGCACAGCGAGGGGAACACGCCAGTCTGACGCATGGCGAACTGCAACTGCTGGCCGGTAGCGACTTCATCGCGAACCTGCATTACGGCAACCTTGTAGACATTGTTGCCAGCAGCGCCAGCGCAGGAAACCAGGGCGTCAATCAGGGGAACACCCGCCGCGAACGTGGTGGAGAGCGTACGGCAGAAGCGCGCAATCGTGGACTTCAGGGCCAGATCGCCCACAATGGGCAAACGCAGGAGAATAACGTCTACCTGGTTGGCAAAAGCGGGTACACGTTTGCGGGCCTCGACAAAACCAATCCCCGCCCCGCCCATTCCGCCCAGCAAGAGCCACCACCACTGTTGCATCCAGTCGGAGAGATGAATCACCATCATGGTAAAGGCGGGCAATTCAGCACCGAAGCTGTTGAACAGGTCCTGAAACACCGGCACCACCTTCAGCAGGAGCAGGATGGTAACGCCGATGGCCACGCAAACCACGGTGACCGGGTACTTCATGGCCTTCTTGATCTTCATTTTGAGCAGTTCGCTCTTTTCCTTGTACATCGCAACGCGGTCCAGCATGCTTTCCAGCGCACCGGACTGTTCGCCTGAGCTGACCAGACTGATATAGAGATCATCAAAGTGCTGCGGATAGCGGCGCAGGGCGCCGGCGAAGTTGTTACCCCCTTCGACCTCCAGCTTGATACCCAGCACCACTTCGCGCATGGTGGGGTTGTCGAGGCCCTCGGCCACGATGTCAAAGGCCTGTACCAGGGGAACACCTGCACGCATCATGGTGGCCAACTGCCGGGTGAAGATCGCCACATCCATGGGCTTGACCTTCTTTTTCCCGCCGATGTTGAACGACATGGTCGACTTTTTGCCGACCTTCTGCGCGTTGATGCCTTGCTTGCGCAGTTGGGCCTTGACCAGCGAAACATTCTTCCCGCTAAGCTCCCCCTTTATTTTCTGGCCACGACGGTCCGTGCCCTCATAGGAGAAGGTGAATATCTGCTCTATTTTTTTGTCGGCCATGGTAGTCCGTTATTATCTCTATTCGCTGGTAACGCGGTTGATTTCCTGAAGGCTGGTAACGCCGGCCATGACCTTCTTGAGCCCTGAGCGCCGGAGGTTGGGAAAGCCCTCCTTGCGCGCCTGGTCTGCAATCAGTATGGCGTTGCCGTCTTCCATAATGATACGGGCGATGGCGGGGGTAACCCGCATGACTTCATAAATGCCAACTCGCCCCTTGTAGCCATCCCGGCACTGGTCACAGCCGACCGGTGCATAGATGGGGAAGCCGGACGCTATGTCTTCGTCCGTAAAGCCCATTTCTATCAGACTCTGCTTCGGAATGTCTACCTGTCGTTTACAGGCGCTGCAGAGCCGGCGGGCCAGACGCTGCGCGATCACCAGGTTGACCGAGGTGGCGATATTGAAGGATGGTACACCCATATTGCGCAGGCGGGTGAGTGTTTCGGGGGCGCTGTTGGTGTGCAGGGTGGACATGACCATATGGCCGGTCTGCGCGGCCTTGACGGCAATTTCGGCGGTATCCAGATCGCGGATTTCCCCGATCATGATGATGTCAGGGTCCTGGCGCAGAAAGGCCTTGAGCGCTGCCGAGAAGGTCAGGCCCACCTTGGTGTTGACGTTGACCTGGTTGACGCCTTCGAGGTTGATTTCTACCGGGTCCTCGGCCGTGGAAATATTGTTTTCAGCCGTATTGAGGATATTGATGCCGGTATAGAGCGAAACGGTCTTGCCCGAACCCGTGGGGCCGGTTACCAGCAGCATCCCCTGCGGCTTGTCGAGGGCATCCATGAACAACTTTTTCTGGTCAGGCTCGTAGCCCAGGGCATCGATGCCGAGCATGGCGCTGGAAGGGTCGAGGATACGCAAGCAGAGCTTTTCGCCGAACAGGGTAGGCAGCGAGTTGACACGGAAGTCGATGGCGCGGGTCTTTGTAAGCTTCAACTTGATACGGCCGTCTTGCGGCATGCGGCGCTCGGAGATGTCCATTTGTGACATGACCTTGAGTCGGGCTGCCATCTTGGTGGCCAGATTGACCGGAGGCTTGGCAACCTCGCGCAGCACGCCGTCAACGCGGAAGCGGATGCGGTAGGACTTTTCATAGGGCTCGAAATGCAAGTCCGAGGCCCCGCCCTTGATGGCATCCAGCATGATCTTGTTGATGTAGCGAACGATGGGGGCGTCGTCTTCGGCGTTGCTGGTGGCGCCATCATCGGCCGGGTTCGGCTCGCCACCGGAGATATCAATGTCTTCGAGGTCTTCGTCGAGGCCGTCGAGGTTGCTGGCGTTCTTGCCCTCCAGCACGCGTTCGATCAGGGCCGAAAGCTTGTTGTCCTCAACGGCGACAGTATCGATGTTGAGGCCGGTATTGAAGCGGATGGCATCCACTGCATCGAGATGAGTGGGGTCGCTCATGGCGACGAACAGACGGTTGCCGCGCTTGAAGATGGGGAGGGCGTTATATTTCCGTATCAGCTTCTCATCAAGCAGGGTGCCCGGAATGGACTCGGTGTCGATGAAATCCAGATCGAACAGCGGATCACCGAACTCATCGGCAACCAGCCAGGCCAGTTGCAGCGGCTTTACCAGCTTGTTGGTCGCCAGGTATTTTACCAGCGACAGCTGCTCCTTCTGCGCTTCGGCCTGGGCTTTCTGGATGACCTCGGGAGCCAACAGGCCGTCGTTGGCCAGCCGTTTGGCAAGCCCGCTGAAGTTCAAGGTTACCTGTGCTGTTGCCATTTATATGTCCCCGTGGCTGCCCGTCTCTACCACGATGCCATCATGGTCAGGATGGGCTTCCGGCTGAGCGCCCTGTCTGATTCGGTGGCCTGTCGGCAGGCCCTGTTTTTGTCGTGTATTCGGGTTTTAGCCAGAGTTGTCTGGTCAGCACCAGCAAACATTCCCAAGCGCGCCAACTGCCTGCTGTGTATCGGCGATGCCAGCCACGCTGCTGCTGTATCGGCCAGAGCTTATACTAAAAAGCCGGTCGATTTATACCGGATCTTGTTGTTTTGCAAGGGTAGCAGAGTCCTGCCACTATCGAAAGGGGGCATGCGTCCCGCAAGACCAGCCGCAGCGCCAGCCTTGCTCAGGTGCCGTTGCAGGCCTTGGGCAGATTTACTTGCGAGACATTGGACGTGCAGGCCCAGGATATGGAGCCCACGGAAGCGGTGCCGGTGTTGTCAGTCATGGTTAGCGCTACTTGTGCGCCCTGAATCTGGCTGGAAATGCCGGTGCTGTACATCAGCGAAGTGATGGTGCAGCTGGTGCCACTCGCCGGGCTACCAAAGGTAACCGATGCTGTGTAGCTGCCACTGATGGTGGTGGGGGCAGGAAAGCCCGCAGTAACTGGAGCTGCAGGGGAGGTGTTTGGGCAAGTGCCAGTCTGGCTGTAATAGTCAATAACCATCGTGCGGCTGCCGGATGCCAGCTCAATGCCTTCTGTTATTTCGGAGCGTGCAATGTAATGCTGGTAAGCGGGAATGGCTACCGAGGCCAGGATGCCGATAATGGCCACAACGATCATCAGCTCTATCAGCGTGAAGCCTTCATTATTGTTTTTCATGGCTGCCTTCCTGCCTTTATGCCTTCTCGTCTGGCTGTCGGAGAACCGTAACGGGGTGTCCTAACTGCCTGTACTTTGCCCTGACTAGAAAAAAGCCCCGCCAAGCGGGGCTTTTTTCACTTCTAGCCTCAGGCTAAGCCCAGAGCCTGGCCTCAAGTACCCTTACAGGACTTCGGCACATACTGCTGAGCAGCGCTGGAAGTACAGGTCCAGGACAGGGAGCCGCCGTTGTCGGTCATAGCCAGACCGAGGGTGGCGGAGGCAACCTTGCCGGAAACCTGCGGGGTCGGCTGCATGGTGGCGATGATGTAGCAGGCCGGGGCGGTACCGATGGAGTCAACCTTCAGCACGTACTGGCCGGACACCGTGGTGTCAACCGGGATACCATAGGTGGTGGCCTGGGCAGCGGTGCTGTTGAACGGGCAGGTGTTGGTCTGGCCGTAGTTTTCTGCCACGGAGGTCTTCAGGCCGTCAGCCAGGCTCAGACCTTCAGCCATCTGCGAACGGGCGATGTAGCCCTGGTAAGCGGGAATGGCCACAGCGGCCAGGATGCCGATGATCGCTACAACGATCATCAGTTCGATAAGGGTAAAACCCTTTTGAGCTGCTTTCATGTTCATGTTGTCTCTCCTCACAAGGTTATTTTTTGTCTGCAAACAGCGAGTACAAGCCACCGCAGTACGGTAGCGCTCATCAAGCTAATGCAGCTGGCGTGCCAACACAAGAAAAAAATCTTCACTCGTGGTAAAAGCCTTGTAGTACAGCTGGTTGCGAGCACAAGCATGGCACTGCCACTGCTGGGGGCGTTACCGGCAAACTGACAAAATTTGTCAGTTTGTGCCGGACAAGTGCTCATCCTGGATGGTGGTAGTGCTACAAATGGCGGCCTCAGGCTGGGTGTGCTGGCTGGAGCCGCTGTGGGGCTGTGCAGGCATTTCTGGCGTGGCGCTTTTTTTTCACGGCGCCAGCATATACAATGCGCCGCCGCACCCGTTGCTACCCCGTCCGGGGATTGCATGGGCCATCACGGCCGGATTAGCTCAGTTGGTAGAGCAGCGCATTCGTAATGCGAAGGTCGTAGGTTCGACTCCTATATCCGGCACCATTAATAATAATCTAATCTGTTGATTCTAAAGGTAAAACCCTTACAGGGTGTCGCTTCTGTGTGGTAGATTCTGTGGTAACCACACCATGCAAGCAACCTTTGGCCTTCTCACTGTGACACTCAAATACGTCTATCAGCGTGATGCTGTCCTCTACTATCAGCGGTGGATTCCTGAAGACCTGCGCGAGCGTTGCCGCAAGTCCAAGGTAAGGGAGCGGCTACCTATCTCATCAATACCGGCTCCAGGCTGGTATTGATCGACACCGGGGCCGGGAATCTTTTCGGCCCGACGTTAGGGTCTGTTGACGTTTCATTGGTCGTGGCGTTGCCGGTCAGGATCGCGCCAGACAAGGCACGACCGACGCTGTGTGGTGACTCCACATGAGGAGGGA
>Ga0302193_10000038_pt1 | contig 106369 bp, 73 predicted proteins | sample II_Bog_E3_3_FD_200228 | JGI IMG/M metagenome (GOLD analysis project Ga0302193, IMG submission 200228) | Peat permafrost microbial communities from Stordalen Mire near Abisko, Sweden - II_Bog_E3_3 | ecosystem: Environmental > Terrestrial > Soil > Wetlands > Peat | place: Sweden: Abisko...
GTTTGTGTATATGCCTCCCATGTTGCACCACGGCATTTCCGCGAAGTCTCCGCTTCGCATGCTGCTCGTTCAAATGAAAACTCCGTCAGCCGGAGCTTGACGCATATCCCCAGTCACCTGCGGAGTGCAACGATGGAGCGCGGGGTCATGAGATAAATCTCACGGCCCCGCCCTTTAGCTGGGATCGGAATCGATCAGGCGTTCGATCCGCTAACGGTTTGCATAGCTATTTTCGCCGAAGCTCAAATGGAAAAGAACTGTTGCGTTCCGACTCCCGCTCGACGGCTCGCTTTCTCCCCATCAAGAGTTCCTGTGCGCTGATCGTTCCGCAGACTCTACCGGTCTCCCTATCAATTACCTGCATACTTGTGACCCCGGTGGTGGCCATCTCTTCCGCAACTGCCCGGCAGGTCTCATCGGAGTACGCCAGTACTTCGGGCAAGGCCTGGAGTCCGTCTTCCTCCTGCATTGCATTCACCGAATACTCCGTCATGACGTCCGCCACGCTGACCATTTCAAGCGGGTCGACGCCATACTCGCGCGACAGATGGTACCCGCGGCGGCTGAGCTTTTCCGTCAGAATCGATCGCGGCATCACCAGCGAGGTCACAAGATACGATGCGATGCAGGCAAGGGCGAGCGGCAAGAGGGCCGGCAGAGCGTGGGTCAGTTCGAGGGCGAAGAGTATTGCGGTCAGCGGTACACCCAGCGCGCCTGAGAGCATCGCGCCCATCCCCATCAAAGCCCACAACGCTTGTGTCTCGACAGGCAGATGTGCCAGCCTAGCGACAGATTCGCCCAAAGCTGCGCCAATCATCAACAGGGGTGCCAGGACGCCACCGGAAGTTCCCGAGCTGAGCGAGAATGCCCACATCAGCGACTTTGCCAGCAATATGCCGACCAGTAATCCAATCGGAGCATTTCCGCGGAGAAGTTCCGCGATGTTGTCGTAACCGACGCCGAGGCCACGAGGGAAGAAGAACCCGCCCAGTCCGATGCCGATGCCGCCGATCGCGGGCCACCACATCCAGTGCACGTGTAAGCGACCGCAAATGTGCTCAAAGGCGTCTTCGAATCCATACATCAGCCGGCTCAGCCCAGCCGATGCAAAGCCAACCAGAATCCCCAAGGGGCCTGCTATCAAAAGTGTCTGTCCCATGGGGGTGGGGGAGTGCAACTCGACCGGGAAGATCGGTCCAGCCCCGAGCCAAACGATCCGTAGCGCTCCGGCAATCAAACTCGCCATAGCGACGGGGACGAGAGAGCGCGGTCGCCACTCGAAGAGAAGTAGCTCGACCGCCAACAGGATCGCCGCAAGGGGAGCTGCGAAGGTTGCTGACATCCCGGCAGCCGAGCCCGCTACCAGGAGTGTCGTCCGCTCGGCATCGGTCAGATTGAGCCACTGCGCTACGAGCGAACCGAAGGCTCCGCCGGTCATGATGATTGGTCCCTCGGCACCGAAAGGTCCTCCTGATCCGATCGCGATCGCCGCGGAGATGGGCTTGAGCAACGCCACTTTTGGGTCTACGCGCGCTCCTCGCAACAGGATTGCCTCAATCGCTTCCGGAATGCCGTGCCCGCGAATCTTGTCCGATCCGTAGTGCGCCATGAGCCCAACCAGGAGCCCACCTACCACGGGAATCACCGGCATGATCCATGGCGAAAGGGGAGACCCTGCCGGCCCGACTATCGCAATGCTCAGTCGATGGTAGTAGAAAGCATTGGTTGCGAGAGCGATAGCGCGCAACAAAAGGACCGCCAAGCCGGCAGCACCAGCGCCAATCACCAGCGCCACACCAGTCAACTGCCACACTCGCCGATCCACTGTAAAGTCGCGTAAGGCCGAAGGCCGAGATTTCATCGAGCCTCCACGCTTGCGGCAATCCGCTCATGCATGCGGATTGCCTCCAAAGCCTGAAGCAGCCGTGGCGCCAGTTCATTCAGTTCCCGCGCATGATCCCCCGACAAACGGCCCAAAATCTGATTGCCCTTCTGCGTGACTTTCAGGATCGCGCGCCGCTTGTCATCTGGATCTGCCGCACGAGTCAGAAGGCCCTCCCGCTCCGACCGGTCGACGAGTTCAACCGTGCTGTTGTGCTTCAACGGGGCCGGACAGGGCATGTTGATCGAAGGCGATAACAACCGCAGTCAACTGGCGTTATGTCTGCAATCATCCCCGCAACTCAAACTCTTCTATTCGGACGCCCGCGCCATCATTTTGCAGCAGGTGAATACCAGACGAGCTCACTGGGATGCGATCTGCGATGAGGCGAAATTGTCAAAAGCAGACCGCGCGCTCCTATACGGCCGCCAGTTTCTTAACCCGTTCGCGTTCTATGACGCTCCTGAAGAAATCAGATCGGCCGGTCAGCTTTAGCAGCGGGACACTTGCCGGAATATATGTCTTCGCTCGCGCGATAGCTCGTTTGGGAGGTTTTGCACAGTATTTGAGGAGGCCCGTCAAGTAAGTGATAAATATGGTAGACACGACTGGTCTCGACCCCGCGACCTCTTCCGTGTCAAAGTAGGAATATTCAATGCTTTCAATGACTTAAAGGACTTACAGGAGTCTGTAGGCTGCTCGTAAATTGTTGAAGAATATAGAGCACGAAACCTGCTTCGGGTTGACCTTCCGGTTGGCCTTCCAGCCGGGTCTTGCTCGGGTTTCACGGCTCAGGACTCGCAGCCAATCCAGGTTTCTGGCGCGCTCCCTCTGAAGCGAACAGCAAGCCCTTTCAACATGTTGGGCCGCAAACGCTCGCAGCCGCTGCCGGGGCGTTGCGTGGGGCGATTGCTCACCCCAGGCTACTCAACAATCTCCCAGCCCAAGTTGCAATTCGTCTGCAATGCCTGCTTTTGCGAAGTCAGTGTCACCTTCTGTGTGCCATTGGGGTTTCGCTTAATAGTCAGCAGCCACGCGCTGGTGTCAAACTTGAATTTGAGGTGTGATGCAGGAAGGCCGTTAAAGACGACCTGGCCGTTATAGGGAACTGGCGGTCCCTGGTAGTGGAACATGCCTGAATTCTGGACTGCCTGAACAACCGCGATCGGCGGGGAAAGAGGAGCTTGAGGCAATTCGCTTGCCGCTTGTTGGGTTGCACTCTGTTGTTGCCGCCTGGAGGTCTTTGGCTCAGGCGCCGAAGGCTGTTGGGAGTGAATGACTGGTTGAGCATTGGAGTTAACCTGCTGCGCGCTCAAGGCAGATGGCTCAGGGTTGCCTGACGACGGTGTGGCGCCAGACTGAGGCGCAACGGCCGTCACGGGCTCCGCGTTTTGAGGTTTCGCTATCGGCACCGGCGGGCCCGCCGCGGACTGCATTGGGATTGCGAGCGAAGCGGATGGATGCGCATGCATGCGCCATGTCCAGTAGCCACCGGCTATTAACAACAGGCATGCGGCGACGCCGATTGAGATGCCAACGATTCGCTTCCCGGATAGTTGCACTGTGGGGGCTTGATGAGTCGGAGGAGACACAGGGCTGGCCGAAGGAGGCAGCAGCGGCTGCTCCTCGACCGGCTCCCAGGAGGATGCCAACGGAATCGGCGACTCCTCCTCGCCTGATGGAACTGGCGAGGGGGCTGGAGGCTCAGGCATGTCTACTCCGAGTTCGGGAGCCTCCGTGGCCGCAACCGACGGTGGAGCAGCGGGTTGAGCCTCAGTTTCCGGGGTGGGGAAAGAAGAGCCTCCCGGAGTTGGTGCATCGTTGTTTGTAGAGGAAGAGGCGACCACGGAGGCAGGACCGGTTGGAGCATCGACAGCATTCCCGCACTGGCGGCAGAAGCGCTTGCCGGGGATCATCGAAGCTCCACATAGAGAGCAGACGGAGGCACGGGTTTCGAATGTCGCCTGCGCCTGCGTTTGAGGGCGCTCAACCACCGGTTCAGCTTCAGTCACGGGTTTACCGCACTGTCGGCAGAAGCGCTTGCCCGCGGTGAGCGTGGCTGCGCAATACCGGCAGAAGGGCGTTACCTGAGCTGGCGCGGTCAAGTCTGGCGTTTCCATTGGCTGACCGCAACCTCCACAGAACCGTTTCCCTTCTGCAACTTCTTTCCCGCAACTGGTGCATACCCTGCTTGCCATATCAATCCACCTTCGTGCCGCACTCATCGCAGAATGTCGCTCCTGCTTCGAGGGGATGATTGCAGCTCTTGCAATGGAGTTGAGCCGCGGAGGAAATCAATGCCTGAGACATGGATATCGGTCGATCAGGCTCGACCGCAGCGGGCTCGGCCCGGCGCGCACCATTCATGTTCAAAGCTGCTTCACGCCTGGCATCCACGAGGCCCTGCAGGATTTCGCAAACGGCAGCGGCAGCGTTCTCATCGATCACCTTGCCTTCGATAATTGAGCGCTTGAAGGCCATCTGGCTTACCCGGCCGCCCAAATCAGTGAAGCCGATGGTGAGCCTTTTGTTGAGAAAGTAATAGAGCAGGGCAATCAGGATACCGGGAATTCCAAGCAGGAAAAAGGTCGCGACTCCCAGCACAACCCCGAGCAGGACGGCTTCATTCAACGGCCGTTTGTAGCCGTAAAACATGGAGCAGATGTTCTCCATCGGGGTTACAAAGCTGGAGGTTCCTTCCAGCGACGCTTCGTGGAAGATGATCCTGTCGCCGCGCACCTTCAGCCAAGCGGTTGGACTGATTCCCAGCAAGTTTAAAAGCCACGAGACCAGTCCGCCGGCCCGGCCCTCGATGTTGACGAAGTTGCCATTTGGATCGGTTCTGTTGGCGGCCGACCAGGCTTTGACCACATATGCATTCTTCACAAGACTCATGTTTTTCTCGCGTTCCGGTGTCTTTCGTTGACTTTCAACCGATCTTAGCTCCGCACTCTTCGCAGAAGGTCGGCCCGTTCTCAAGATGCCGGCCGCAGTTTCTGCATCGCATCGCCGCGGGAGCCGGGGGCGATTTCAGCGGATCGCCGCGGACCTGCGCATTGCTCAGCGGCTGGTCCACGGCGGTAACCGGCAGATGTTCAGTTTTCCTATTCTGAATGAGCAGATACACATTCCAAGCTGAGGCCGCGATCAGCAAACATACGGTCATAGTGAAGCCGATTTCCTCGTTCGCGGTGCCCATGCCTTGGGTAGCTTTGTGAATCTGGCCGCTCATCCGCGATGCCATGACGCCCAGCGAAGCAGCACCCGCCACTCCGGTTACTGCCGCGCCAGCGGCCAGCCTTGTACCGGCAAGGCTGAGGATCACCCCCACAATCGCACAGAGCGCCGCGATTGCGGCAAATGGATCGGCGTCAATCTTCTGCTCCTTCGCCGGCCCGAATGGCTGCGGCTGTTCAATCGTGGTGCCGGTCGCCATTTGCTGCCCACTCAGCGTGAATATCTTTTCCCCCCCGCACGAGACAGTGACGAATGGAAGGAAGAAGCAGAGTAGGCTGCCGACAAAAAGTAGAACCGATGCGATCGATTTGCGATTTCCCATGAACGAACCACTCCTTTCATCCGAGGCCCGTTCTCAGGCTTCGGATCAAGCATCTCTCGTGAGTTGACGATGTGTTTCGGTTACTGGGCGCCGCTCGGTCCTGTCTGCGCAGTTGCCGCCTGTTCCGCCTGGTCTCCCTGCTGCGCCTGCTGCTGAATCTCGGTAGCAGCATTGGGATCCGGGGGCGGTGCGATGGCCTCATATTGGGCAGGCGCAGTCTGAAGTGGAACGGTACTCGGCGCAGCCGGCAACCCTCCCTTTCCCTGCTTGGCCTGCAAATCCTGAAGCCCTTGGTCGATGGTCTCGCGCATGTGGTTCTGCATCTCCTGCAGATCGTCCAGGGCCACGGACACGGTGGCGGCCTTCTGGCATTCCTGACCGCCCTTGCTGGCCAACACTACAAGATCAGCCGCTTTGGCATCGGCTGAGGGCGCTGCCTGCAACGACAGGACATCGCCGTCGCTCAAACTGCACTCCGCCTGGTTGGCATCCACCACATCCAGCGCTGCGCCCACGACGAATACATGCTGCTTGCCGTGCGCGGCATCGTCAAGGTCGCGATCGATGCTGCTCGAACCGGGGTTGGAGTCCTGATTCTGCGCGTTCTGGGTGGCTTCCTGGTTCTCCAGAGCCAACTGCCCACGCACCTCATCGGCAATCTGTTGCTTGACGTCCGGCGTCAGTGCCGCGGAATCGCCCGGAGCCCCACCCCCGTCGGCCTCTCCAGCCTCAGCGTGGGCCGCATAGGCCTGCTGCAAATCCGCCGAAATCATGTAGTCCGCCAGCCAGGCCGAGGCAGATGGATAGAAAGGGGAAGGGGTGAAGTAGGCCCCGTAGTACCCGTACCACGGACTGCCTGCAAATCCCCATCCAAATGTGATCGGAGGACCCCACGGGTTGTAGGCCCATCCATAGAATCCGGGCGAGTAGTAGACTCCAGGGGCATAGACATTCATGTACATGCCGCGATAGGGATACCCATAATAGCTTCGGCTGTACATGTGACCGTGATAGAAGTAGGTGCGGCGGCCAAAGTCGTGGCCGCGGTAGCTATATGCGTGCTGCACGTATCCGGGTCGTCCGCGTTGATAGAGAACCCGCTCGTGGTTCGGCCGCTCGACCATCACCGTATGTCCGCCGTTCAGCCCATGGTGAACACTCAAGCCCGATTTCGGGTCATGCAGGTCGCTCACTCGACCGCCTGGACGAGTTTGGTAATTGACGCCGTTGCTTGCGACGTGAGGAACATTCCCCCTGGCAACTGGCATTACTCCAGAGCGAACCGGAGGCCTGACCGCCGACGGCGGAACGACGACAGTCGGCCTGACGCCTTTGGGATTGTTGATAGTTGGCCCGCTGCCGGCGCCCCGCGGCTGAGCCGCACCCTGAGCATCGCCCGGCTTGGTTGGCTGCGCAGGCCGTGCCGCCGGAGCAGGTCTGGCCGCAGGCGCGGGCTTGGGCGGCGGGCTCGTCGTCTTCTTGTTGTCTGCCCTTGCCAGCGCGCCTGTTCCCACTAGCCCTACAAAGAGAAGTACTGCCGCAACGTCTTTGGCAATTCGGTACATAACGAGTCCGGTCATTGAGAATTCCCTTCCTGAATGGTCTGTGCCGCACTTCCGGCCTTGATTCGCAGATGATTACTCCACGTTGCTAACCCTTCCACCGATAAAAGTGACCTTCATTTTGGGGTCGGAGTAGTAGAAGATCTCCCGGGTCCCAACAACCGCCTTGCGTTGCGGTTCGCCCAGATCGGCGGCTACCCTGGCCTTGGGCTCGCCAACCGAGACCGTTGGTGCCGGCGCAGGCGGCGGTGGCGGCGGAGCGATTTCCTGATACCTTGGCACAGCAGGAACCGGAGGTGCGGACGCATCGGCAACCGGAGCGGGCACTGCCTGATTTGGAGTTGCCTGGGCTGCCGGGTTCTCCACCGGTGCGACCGTCAGGACCTCGGCGACCTCTTGTAGTGCCGCGTCCATGGCAGGAATTGCCTTTTTGTTCGGGAACACTATCTTGAGATTTCCGTAGTAGCGCACGTCGTCAAAAGGATCGCTATAGAGCTGCACCAGAATTCCGTCCTTCTGAACCTGAACTCCGGTGATCCAATACTTCTCTTCAGCCACTGCCTTGCGTTGCGGGTAACTGGCAGCGGTCCCACCCCCTGGAGTTAGCAAGCTGATCGCCATATCCTTGCCGAAACCTCCCCAGCCTTGCCCAATCTTTCCATTTTTGAAAGAGTTAGACGGCGCCAAAGGCGATGTAATCCCGTACATCATCATTCCGTCCTTGTGCAGAACCACGACCGAGCCGGCGGTAACAATTTCGGAGCGGTCGGCAGTGACAGTTGTGATTTGGAACTGCGCATTGAGCTTCTGCTGGATCGCCGCGGGATCGCCATTCTGTCCGCAGGCTCCCACAGCCAGACCGGCCAGCAAGGCGGTCGTGCCCCAACCTGGTAACTGTTTCATTGCATTGCCTCGAGAAATCTCTGCATTTGAACGGTTCATGAACTCTGAAGTCCGCAATTTTCGGCGCACACTTCCACGCGCAACCTCTGCTTGCCCAGTGGACTCGAAAGAGCTAGGATTCTCAACAAGCATCAGTTGGCATTAGTTGGTATTACCAGGTGTTTGTGAGAACCATGCCTGCTGAAAACTCCCGATAATTGCTGGGTACACGCAAGACGAGAAGAATGCCATGGTCGCATTGGATAGCGAAAGAATCGATTCGTGGAAAGATATCTCCGCCTATCTCGGCCGCGATGTCAGCACCGTTATCCGATGGGAAAAGGAAAAAGGACTCCCCGTACACCGGATTCCAGGCGGCCAGCGGCATGGCGTGTTCGCTTATCGCCGGGAACTGGACAACTGGCTGGCGGGGTCCGACAAGGTGGCCGTTGTCGCGCTGCCAGCCTCCAACGGACGTGCGACGAATCAGCTTCCGGAAATGCTGGAAGCTCAGGAACTCGGGCCTTCACCCTCACCAATCGCTGTGCCGGGCAAGAGCCTGGCGGGGAAAGTTCCGCATTGGAAAAGGGCGATCTATTCAGCTGTGGGCTTCGTTGCCGCACTCCTGGTGATGGTGGCAGCCCACGGCGTCATTGAGTCCTTCTTGCCGGGGCGCGCCCTACAACTCGCCAACGGAGAGCAACTCACGGCAAATGGCCTGGAGAAAGACGGCCTGCTGACGGATGGCAGGAACATTTACTTCGGACAGGAGCAGAATGGCCACTTTGCGCTGGCGTCGATTCCCGTTGGCGGGGGTCCGGTCCGCGTTTTGTGGAGCCCTACGGAAAACGTTCTGCCCGCGAGTATCTCTCCCGACGGCCAAAAGCTGCTGGTGATGACATCGGTTGGGGTGGAAAGGGAATGCAGTCTTTGGATTGTGCCTTTGGATAGCGAACAGCCGCGTCGGTTGCTGAATATTAGAGCCCATGCGGGGGTCTGGGCTCCAGACAACAAGACCGTCGCCTACGCATCAGGGAACGGAATCTTTCTTGCCCCGGAGGATGGAACTGTTCCCCGCCAGATCGCCTCATTCACCGAGTTTCCATATGGTCTGAGCTGGTCAGAAGATGGCACGCGGCTAAGGTTCTTTCTTGAGGATATCTCTACCGGCAATACAACAAAATGGGGATGGGCGTCCGGCGCGGAGATGAAAGCCATCACACTGGACCCCTTGCCGCCACCTCTGAACACGAATGCTGTTCTCAACCCGGCGGGGTTGGTTGGGTGGGGCAGCCACGCTCCCGCGGAACTGACTGCCGCAGCGGAAAATGTACCCGTCTGGCTCTTAAGGTTTGGAAGATCGCGGTGGGAACCGGCATTTCAAGCGGTTCCCATCGGTTCACTTTCGGGAGGACTACAGGCAGTCGCTACCTCTTCTGATTTCTCTCGGCTGCTGGCGTTGAGCGAGCCCAGGACCAGATTCACCTTTATCAGCTTCAATGCCCAAGCACGAAGCTTCCGCGGAATTCTTCCCGGCGTGTCCGGCAAGTTTCTGGACTATTCTCGCGATGGTAAGTGGGTCGCATACGCATCGGATGCGGACAGGAATCTATGGGTTAGCAAGGCCGACGGAAGTTCCGCCCGGCAACTGACATCCAGTTTTCTGTGTGTGGAACTACCGCATTGGTCGCCTGACGGAAGTCGCATCGCCTACACCGCTCAAAGCGTGAATCGTCCATGGCGCATCTACGTCCTGCGGCTTTCCGATGGATCAACGCGCGAAGCGTCCGAAGGCAACGACAGCCAAGGTGCGCCAACCTGGTCGCCGGATGGACGCTTTCTTGTCTACGGCAACGTCAGATGCGAACCCACAAACTCTTGTGCCATTCGCCGCATTGATCTGGCAACAGGCAAAGTCCAAACGCTTCCCGACTCGGATGGGTTAGTCACTGCTCGCTGGTCGCCGGATGGGCGGTTCATAGCGGCTCTTCACCTTGAGCAGCACAAGTTGATGCTATTCGATGTCAAAACTTCCAGGTGGCGAGAACAGGCCGAAGGAATCGATGGGGCGGATCTCAACTGGTCGAGAGATTCAAAGTGCATTTATGCCGCAGTGCATGGCACCGGCGCTGGAGTCGTTCGAATCCCAATATCCACTGGACAGCGCGAGACCGCGCTTGATATTCACGCCCAAGACAAACTTGATTTGGCTGAGGTCGACGATCTCCAATTCTCTCTGGCGCCCGATGATTCCGTGATTCTGCACCGCGGGATTCATTCCGAGGAGATATACACATACGAAATCCGCAAGCCCTGAAGCCGAAGGGAACAAATATGGACAACGATGTTTCGCTATTATCCTTCCTCCACACTGGTATCCTCCGGTTGTCTGTTAGCCCGTCAAAACCGGCTACTTTGAATCGGCCTGAGATGGGATTGTTTTACCCTTTTCTCAGAGTGCAATTGCAACCATCTCTAAGAGTCGGCTGTGGCGCCTGATTCTCAACGGGTCTCGTTGTCCGCAATGGTAGTGGTCGCTCTGCCGCGGTCGCATCTTGCGAAATGATCCAGGGCCGATGACAGGGGACTAACTCCGAAGGAATCGGTGACGCGAGACCCTCTTCGGTTTGCCGGATGGGTTGGCGGGCGTAGCATATCGTGTTTCTGCCGAGATCCTTTTGGTGAGGGTTCGTCGCGCGAGGCCCCTGGATCACGAGTCGCGACTCCGCCGGGCGTTCTTTGCCCGGCATCCCTATCGCTGTTGCACTTGTCATTTGTCCTCCACCCTGCCGCCGGTCTTTGATCCCAGGCTGCGCAAGCCGCAGAGGCATACTTCTTGGCAATCCTGAGCATGCCCATGAAGCGGCGGGCAGCCTTTGCGGATAATCCGCTAAGGGGATGGGTAAAAAAGAACTCCATAGCAGCCAGCTATCGAACTGCTCACTGCGGGGAGTCTTGCGCCGATTCAACTTCTCAGTTTCGATTCTGCCTGAATTGAGAACGAGCGATTATTGCCCACGACGCGGTTTGCTCGATCAAGCTTATATGGGCAGATTCGGGCAGTCGAATTGACTATACCTTAGTATCTCGGGTTGAATCCAGGGTTGAAGAGATCGCCTGAATCGCTGTAAGTTATTGGCACGACTGGACTCGGACCAACGACATCTTGCGTGTCAATCTGCATCGAACCTTTGCTTTCAAAAATTGACCGGTATTGGACGATAGGGCTATACGAGTCTCTCCCGCGCGAAAAACGCTTGCCAATATACCTGCGATGCGTAAAGATACTAATGAATGTTTATTAATGATCTTGCGGATTGATTCATTTCGACCCTGGTCCGTGTCAGATCATCGCTTTCCCGCGTCGCTGCTGCCGCGCGGCCTCTGCAATCGCAAGTCAGTATCGGCTCATTTGCCCAGCCGCAATCAAGAGGTTGAGATTTGATTGGCATGGTGAAGTTTTTTCTTTTCTTTATTGTCTCGGTGGCAACCATCTCGGCTGAGACTCATCCAATTCTCCCTCTAGGATCCCTGGCTCCGGATTTTGCTCTTTCCGGCACCGACGGAAAAGTCCACCGCCTGAGCGACTACGCTTCCAGCCCGATTCTCGTGGTTGTATTCACCTGCAATCACTGCCCCATCGCGCAGATGTACGAGCAGCGCATCGAACGGCTGGCCGCGGATTACAAGGACCGCGGAGTCGCCCTGGTAGCCATTCAGCCAAACGATCCCAAGGCGCTTCGCATTGACGAGCTGGACTCATCCGATGTGAGCGATAGTCTGGATGAAATGAAGATACGCGTAGCTTACAATCACCTGACTTACACTTATCTCTACGATGGCGACAGGCAGCAGGTGGCGCGTGCCTATGGGCCGCAGGCAACGCCTCACGTCTTCATCTTCGATCAGTCGCGCCAACTTCGCTACGAGGGACGCATCGACGACAGTTATCGAACCGAACTTGTTAAGACGCAGGATGCGCGCAACGCCATTGACGACCTGCTCGCTCACCATGCAGTTCGTGTCCCGCATACCGGCGTGATGGGCTGTTCCACCAAATGGAGCGAGAAGTCGGCCGACAGCCTTGCAGCCCTGCACAAGATTGAGGAGCAGCCGGTAACACTTGAGCTCGTCTCAAAAGCCGACCTCGCCAGGCTGCGTACCAATCCCTCGCATCAAATGATGTTGGTAGATTTCTGGGCAACCTGGTGCGGCTCCTGCGTTGCGGAATTCTCGGACATTGAAGACACGCTCCGCATGTATAGCGATCGCGACCTGTCGCTCGTCACTGTGTCAGTCAACATGCCAGATGAGCAGGCCGGCGTGTTTCGCTTCCTTCAGAAAAAACACGCCACAAGCCGTAACCTGCTCTTCTCATCGACCGACACAACTGCAATGCAGCAGGCCTTCGATCCTGCATGGGACTCCGCTGTGCCGTACACCGTGCTTCTCTCCCCCGACGGAAAAGTGCTTTACAAGCAGATTGGATCGGTGGACATACTCGAACTTCGCCGCGCAATCCTAGCGAATGTCGCATCCGAATATGTGGGCTTCAGCAACTATTGGAAGAACAACTGACCCAACCGTCTGTTGCGTCCTGGTACATTTTCATGCGCCGCCTTCCACTCGTCACTCGTATCAACTGACACCCTCGGAGGTTCTCCTGTTCGCCGTTTCCAGGGCGAGATAGATGGCGCCAATCAGCTGGGCATCCCTACCCAAAGCGCTATGCATTAACTCCGGTTGGATGCGCGCCCGGCGCATTTGTAACTGCTGTCGCACGGCGTCGCCAAGTGCCGGATGCACGCCAACGCTTCCACCCAGAACAAACAACCGCGAATTCAGAATCAGGGACATGTTGTAAATCGCATAGGCCAGGGTGCGCCCCGCTAGTTGCAAAACCTCTTGGGCCATCGCATTCGATGCGAGCGCCTCATCGAAGATCTGGGTCGCGGTCGCTTCAAGCGGCAGGGTTGTGAGTTCCCTGCTCCACCTTTTTTTCCACTCGGACTTAATTCCTTCGCCTCCAACAATCGCCTCAAGTGCGCCTGGCTGGCCGCGTTCCACCGGGGCTTCCTCAGCGCCCGGCACAAGCATGTAGCCTATCTCTCCAGCGGTCCAGATACTGCCGCGATGAACCGTGCCATTTAATACAATTCCCGCACCAATTCCGGTCCCAATCGAAAGGAAGACAAAATCTCTTTCGCCTTGCGCAACGCCGGCTCGCTGCTCTCCCATCGCCGCCAGGTTCACGTCATTGTCCACCGACGCAGGCACTCCGAACTCAGACTCAAGCATGGCGCGCAAGGGGACGTCCCGCCAGCCCATTAAGTACGAAGTTGCAATCACGACCCCGCTGTCCGCATCCGTAATTCCTGGCGCGCCCGCCGCAATTGCGCACACCGAATCAGGCGTCACACCCGCCTCGAGTAAAAGCGCATCGGCTCCTTCACGCATGAGCCGCACCACACCCTCTGAGTCTCGTGTGTCGACCGTCGAGCATGTCCACCGAGCCAACATCGCCCCAGTACCATCGGCGAGCCCCATGCGCAAGCTGGTGCCGCCGATGTCCGCTCCTATCACCAACAACGTATCTGCACCTTCTGACTTTGTCAGCGGCGCTATCACCCCTGAAGATTGTTTCTGTGCCATTCCTTGCGATGCCTCACGCATTTACTACTGGTTTCGGTTGGTACTAAGGTTGTCCTGGAGTTGGATTGAACTCGGCGCTGATGCTTTCCAACTCGCACCCCTTGGTCTCAGGCATCACGAACCGAACAAACAACAGCGTGACGATGCAGAATGCGCCATAAATGCCGAACGTGACCGTATTGCCTGCGCCGTTGATGAGCGAGAGAAAGGTCATTGACACCAGAAGATTGGAGGCCCCGGAGCCAAGTGTTGCAGCCGCAACTCCGCGCCCCCGCAAACGCAAAGGAAAAACCTCGGCGGCAATAATCCACGCGATCGGGCCCATGCTGAATGCAAAGCAGGTGATGTAAACCATTAAACATCCAGTTGCGATTCCGCCCATTGCAGAACCCAGCCTGGCCTGGCTGTGAAAGGCCCACGCGAGCACCAGCAGCGAACCCGTCATGCCGCTCACGCCCCAGTAGAGCAGCGGCTTCCGGCCAATGCGGTCCACAAGGACAAGCGCGATCACGGTTGCAAGAACGTTGACGATCGCCACCAGGAGCGTGGCGAAGATTGCATTCTTGTCCGACCCGATTCCCGCCAGAGCAAAGATTTGCGGGCCGTAATAGACAATTGTGTTGATTCCTGTCACCTGTTGCAGCACTGTGAATCCAACCGCAATCAGCAGCGCCTTGCGCACGGCCGGCGTCCAGAGCGCACTCCATCGCGTTTCCATAGCTACCACAAGGCTCGCGCGGATATCCGCCAGCAGCGCGCTGGTTCCTATTGCATCGGTGTACGAGCGGAGAACCGCCTGCGCTTCCTCTTGCCTTCCGTGCGCCACCAGCCAGCGAGGACTTTCCGGCACTGTCATTACCAGCAGCAGGAAAAAGATCGCCGGTATTGCTCCGAGGCCGAACATCAGCCGCCACGCATGCCAGCCCGCCAGCCAATAGCCGGCCAGGTCAGCGAATGCAATGCCCGCCGTCAACGCAAACTGGTAGAGCCCGATGAGCATGCCGCGCGAATGGGGGGGCGCGAGTTCGGAAACATACACCGGCGCCGTCACGGATGTGAATCCGATGGCCACCCCAAGCAACGCTCGCGATGCCACCAGGAACCAGACAGTCGGCGAAAGCGGCGCCAGCACCGACCCGGCGATGAACAGCGCACCACCCCATACGAGGACCGTTCTTCGTCCGGCTCGGTCCGCAAACATCCCGCCCGCAACCGCGCCCAGCATCGCCCCGGCCAGCACCACGCTCACCACTACTTCCTCCATCCGCGTGGACAGCGAAAACGTGGAGCGCACAAAGATCAGCGCAGCCGCGATGATCCCCATATCGAATCCGTACAGGATGCCGCCCAGCCCGGCAATGAACGAGACCTTCCAAAGAAACATGCCGGAAACCTTCGGGCGCTGAATCGAGATCGAGTCGGTCAATGGTCCACCAGTCCGCAAACAGCACGCCGCAGGAAGTTTCTGCTACAATTAAACCACTTTTTAAGCAACCATTACAAATTAAGATCGAAGTATTCTTCAAGTCCGAGGAAATCGAATGGACTCCACAATGAACCGCCCCCGCCGCTGGATCTCCGGCATTGAGCCGCCCCAGGAAATGCTGTCCGCAACTGGAGCGCAAATCCTCGCAATCGAGTGTCGTGAGCAGCCGCGCAGGCTCCGGGAGCTCATTCAGGCATACGGCTCCGATTCGGCCATCCGTTCCGTTCTTAAGCGGCTTCGCACCACGGCCGCGGCGAACCCCGGCCCGGTCCTGTTTATCGGCATGGGCGCCTCTTACTGCTCGGCGATTGCCGGGGCCATATCTCTGCAGGCGCATGGAAGGCTCTCATTCGCCGTAGACGCGGGGGAGTGGCTGCACTACGGAGCAGCGTTTTGCAAAGACGCCGCGCTCTCCATTCTGCTGACCACGTCCGGTGAGAGCGCTGAGCTTGTCGAGCTACTTGAGCGAGACGCGAAAACCTCTCGCGCTCTCATCTGCAACAATCCCGCAAGCACATGCTGGTCGTTCGGGCAAAACAATCTGCCCATTCTCGCGGGTCCTGAATACGGCAACGCGACCAAGACCTACACAAATGCGACGGCCGCGGCCACTATCACTGCCGCCGAGATCCTTGGACTTCCCTGGCGGCAGGATGCGGAGGCTGCCGCGGAAGTTTTCTCATCCAATCTCGGCCGCATCTTCAACCTGCGCGATAAACTCGATGCATTTTGCCGCGGTGCGGCCAACATCGAGATTATTGGCCGGGGCGCGGCCTATGGTGGAGCTATCATGAGCGCGCTGTGCATCCGCGAGATGACTGGATTCCGTGCCGCACCGCACACCGGAGCCGGCTTTCGGCACGGCCCTAACCTTGACGTGGACGCCACCCATGTCGCCATCATCTTCGCATTAGGCCGGGCCAGCGAACTTGGCGTCAAGCTTGCTCAGGAATGCAATCGTCGCGGCGGTAAAGTTGTGCTCGTCTCTGCCCAGCACCACCCGCAAACGGACCAGCTTTTTCCGGTCCGCGTCGACCAGGTGCCGGAGCCGTGGGAGGCAATCACTTCGCTCCTGGCGCCGCAGGCGCTTACGTTGGCGATGGTGGAGCGCGGCGGCTGCCGCCTTCCCCCGCGCTTTGAATACGGAGTGATGGAGCAGTAGGCTCTTCGCGCGCCGCGTCGCTCAGCGTGCGTTTTCCAACCAAAGCAGCGCGTCCACGAACATCTGGTTTTGATGCGGATCGGAAAAGATCCTGTCGCCGTGGCCCATGTTCATGTAGATCATCCTGTAGCGCGTGTTTGTCCACACTACGGGAATGTCGCCGCCTGTCAGGGTGTCCTTGAAACCCAGCGGAAAGTTCGACGGATCCAGCGTAAGGAGCACCTTTACATCCTTGTTCGCGCGCGGATTCGGCTGCCAGCTATACCACTCGTTCGCGGGCGAAACAAAATGCTTGGGGAGATGCTTCGTGATTGGGCTGGTTCGATCATCCACACGCAAAGTGGCCGGCAGCGGCGGCCAACTGTTTCCATAAAACACCGCGCCGCCAAGAAACTGCACGAGCCACGGCCAGTGTGTGTCGCTGTCGTTGTATGCGGCAAAGTGAAATCCAAACCATCCGCCTCCGTGCTCCATATATTGCTCGAAAGCGGCCCGCTGCTGACCGGTGTGCGCCGAGTCGTTCAGCCACAGCACAATCTGAATCTGCTTCAGGCGCTCCCCGTTCAGATCGTCCCAGTTTGTTGTCGACTCAAATTGAAAATGATCGCTCCGCGCCGCATCCGTGAAGAACTTCACTGCCTGGATCGCAAAGTCAACGTGGTCGCGTTCTACATTAGTCGAGTAAAAAGCGAGCACGCGCAGCGGAGCCTTCTGTGCTGGCGCCGGCATCGCCGTAAGCGCCAGTGCGGCAAAACCGAGCCACAAATATCGGATCATTGGTGAGCCGCCCAGAGAATCGAGTTGTGAAACAGTGTAGTGAAGGCGATGTTTTGGAACAACTCGCCATGATGCCCCATGAAGATGTACACGTTTCGCGCCTTCATGTGTTCATTGGTCCAGACCACCGGATGATCGCCCATCCTGATGCCGCTCGCGGGTGAGTAGGAATTCTCATCCACGCTCGCCAGCACATGCACATTCGGTCGCGGCGACTTGTCGTAGGTGTACCACTCCTCATTCTCGATTACGAAGTGTTTGGGCAGGTTCTTCATCACCGGATGCCCAGGAGCCTCAACGTTCACCGTGGCCGTCACAAACGTCGGAATGTATTTCGTGAATCGAATGCCGCCCATGAATGTCGAGAACCAAGGCCACATCGGATACCCATCGAACTCGCCCAGCAGCGTCGAATGATGGAAGCCGATCCATCCGCCGCGTCCTTCTTCGATGTACTTTTGAAAGGCAGCCATCGCCGTGGGAGTCCACGCGTACGGCGGAAAGTTGAGTTGGATGAAAAGCTGGTATTGCGCAAGAAACCCGCCGTCGATCTTGTCGGTATTCTCGATGTAGTCCACCGTGAATCCATCCTTGACCGCTTCTTGCGCCAGCCAGATCTTGGCCGCATCCACAAAGGGTTTATGAATTCCGCCCTTTTCCGCGAGAGCGACAACTCTGAATCGCAGTTGCGCCAACTGAGCTTGCGCAGCCGACAGGCCGCTCACGGCAAGAACCAGTGCGATCATCAGAACCCTGAAGGGTCGGCAAACATTCCCCAGTCTATGCAGCATAATTGATCCTGGCATTTCAAAGTTTTCGTGCGTATGGCAATCAATTGGTGCCGATTCAAACTCGTCCCGTGGACCAACACCACTTGCTTTCGACGACCGCAGTGGCCATACTTAGTAATCACGGTGAAGTATCTCATGAATTCCTGCCGCCGGTTGTGTTCTTCGCAGAAATCTATCGAAGCTGCCATTGCCGTGGCCGTCCTCGCCGGAGCCATCTCCGGGCCGGCCCAGTCTCCTGCGCAGCGCCCGCTCGCCGCCCCTTCCAGCGGACTCATCAACCCGCGCGCCATCGTCTTCAGCCCATCCACGGGCAAGGTTTATGCGGTAGACGCAAGCCGCGGCGCGCTCGAGATCTACTCCAATGCAGGCAAAACAATGCACCGCGTTCCGCTTGGCTCCGAGCCCGTCTCGGTTGCGGTCGACACCAACACCGGCGCGGTCTATGTTGCCAATGCCGGAGACGGAACCGTGAGTGTGCTTGATGGCGCTACCGATGCGATTGTAGCCACGGTTCCCATCGGCAGCCACCCGTACTCCATCGCCGCCGATCCCGCAACAGGCAAGGTTTTCGTGACCCACACCTTCGGCGACCAACTCAGCATTCTCGACGGCGCAACCAACGCGGTACAGGACCTGAAGACAGGCTCGTCCGACCTAATCGCAATTGACTCCCGCAGCGCCACCGTTTATTTGCTCGGATACGGAGGCGCAGTCAAGGTGCTCAACGAAGCGACCCGCAGGCTCAATGAATTGGCGGTTGGAAGACACGCCTGGGGTCTCACGCTCGACTCTTCTTCGGGATCGGTTTACGTGACCAGAATCGAGGACGCCGACGTTGCCTCACTCCAAGGCTCGGGCTCTTCGCCCGTGATCCTTTCAGCGGGAGCAATTCCTTGCGCCATCGCCATCGACCCCGCTAATCACACACTCTATGTGGCCAACTACGGCGACAACTCGGTCACCGCCATCGACGCAAGAACCGGACGCACGCGAGCCACGCTGCCTGTGGGCGACCGTCCCAAAGCGATTGCCTTCGATCCTGTTCGCAACCTGGTCTTTGTTGCCAACACCATCGGCAACAGTGTCACAGTCATCGATGCCGAAAAGAACTCGGTGCTCGCTACCCTGCCCGCGGGCCAAAGCCCTTACGCGCTGGCCGTGGTTCCAGGATCGAATCGCCTCTTCGTGGCCAACGAATCGAATGACCATGCCTCCACGGTCATCGATCTCGGCAGCGTTCTCAAGGCAGGCAAGTAGCCCGCCTGGCTCCGCAGTCTCAGCGCTTCTCCCGTTCAATCTGCCGGAACGTCTTATACATGCTGTCGAGAAGATCCTGCCTTTTACCGTCGAAGTCTTCAGACAGCTCCCACATGAACACGCCGCCAAGCCCTCGCACATCGAGCGCGTAGACAACCTTCCGCGCGGTTGAGTCCGGATCGTCATAGGTGATAAATCCGGACGCAGGGGTTTGCCGAAAAAGAAACGGCTCCATCGCGATTGGATCGAATCCCTGCACCCAACCGTCTTTGCCTATCTTGTCTTTGATGTATCCGCCGTACACCCGGCTCACAGTCGATTTTTCGCATTTGCACGCGGCGTTCAACTGTCCCGCCGGGAATTCGTACCCGTAGAAAGCTGTGCCAAGATTGATCTTTTCCGGCGGCACTCCGAGTTTGTCGAGATACAGATTCACGCTGTCGTCGATGCTTCCATCGTGCCCCGGATCGGCATTGCTTGAAAACAGCGGAGAGTTGTGTCCGGTGTGGTCGGTCCACGGTCCATGAAAGTCATAAGTCATCACATTGTAGAAATCGACGATCGGGGTCAAGCGCGCAAAGTCATATTCGCCCCAATGTCCGGGCTCAGCCGGGGTGGCCATCGAAACCAGAAATGCGGGCGCCGGCAGCGCATCCCGCAGCGCCTGCATTAGCATCACGTCGTTCGCCACATCCTGCTGGCCCTCCGGAACTTCCCAATCGATATCCACTCCATCGTAGGAGTATTTGTGTACGAATTCCTTGATGCTTCCAGCAAACCGCGTCCGCGTGTCGGTTGTGGCGGCCACTTTGCGAAATACCTCGGCCGGCCCCTGAACACAAACCAGCACCCGCACACCTGCTCTGTGAGCTCGCGGAATCAATCGCGGTTCCAGCGCTTGCGGAGATATCTCGATCGTTCCATCCCCGACTGGCGCAACCACTACTGCGACGTGGATCAAGTGCGTCAGTTTCTTGAATGGAATCTCCCTAGCCGTATACGCGGGTACATGAGTCTGATCCTGGTAGAGATAATAGGCAACCAATCGCCTGGACGCAGCGTCGGTGGGTGACTGCGCGCCTGACAACCCGGCGCCGAGCAACAGCAAACCCAGGCCGAAGGTTTCCAGCGGCATGGCATTTCTAACTCTTCGGAGAGAACTCGTTTTCGCTGTCATCGTTTCTCACTTTTCATCACAAACCGCACTTCCACAGGATCCTGGATCCGGTGCGAACTGTGGCCTCGCGTGTGAAACGCGGCGCGCCCGCACTTGATCAATAGTCCACAATTCAATCACAATCTGGTGCAATCGGCAAAGGCTCCTTGCTATCGGCCTCGCCTGTGTCAAAGCCGCTCCGGCTCGGAAGCGGGGAAGCCTCGTGCCCTCAAAGCATGAACATTCGCCTCACAACTCGGGATAACATGTTTGAATTCATCACCACATGGCTGACCGTCTGACGATTCGCAGCCCGCTCCTCCCCGCCGGTCCAAAGGACGATTCCTTGAGTTCCGCGAAAAACTGATCATTTGGCGCGAAATTGATCTTGCATTCCCATGAATCGGCGTGTAGGCTTCACCCATCGCCGATTTCAACCTTCAAAACCAGTGTTCCAGACAAATCAGCGGTACATTTACTTTCTTTTGAATCGTAACAAAGAAAGCGAGGCCTATGAAGCGCTGTGGTTTCACCCTGATCCTGTTCGCACTCTGTCTGGCTGCCCGGCCGGGCTTCGGACAGACCGTTACCGCGACCGTGCGCGGCACCGTCACCGATCCCAGCGGCGCAATCGTCTCCGGCGCCACAGTTACTGCGACCAACAGAGCTTCCTCTGTTGCTGCAGTAACAAAAACCAATGACACGGGCGAATACTCCATCCGCTTTCTCCAGATTGGGCGCTACAACATCACAATCTCCGCACCCGGATTCGCAACAGCGAACTACGGCCCTTTTGCCCTTGAGATCGACCAGACCGCCAAGATCGACATCATCCTTCATCTCGGCGCCACCTCAACCACCGTCGATGTCAGCGGCCAAATGCAGCCTATCCTCAACACTGAGAGCGCGACGCTGGGCGAGACTTTCACTGAGAACACCATCAACAGCATTCCCCTTAACGGCCGAGACTTTACGCAGTTGACGGTCTACACTCCCGGCTCCGTTGCGCCTGGATTCAACTCCTTTGGCGGCGGCGACTCTACGGAGCGCGACATCGACGGCGGCACGCAGGTAGCAGTCAATGGCAATCGCCAGCAGTCGAACAACTATCTGCTCGATGGCCAGGAGATCAACGAAAACATCAATAACACACTCGGCTACAATCCCAGCCCCGACTCTCTTGCCGAGATCCGCGTAATTGCCTCCAACGCCAATGCCGAATTCGGCAATGTGAACGGGGGCACAGTGCTCGCCGTCATGAAGAGCGGTAGCAACTCGCTTCACGGCAGCGTCTTTGGATTTCTCAAAAACTACAACCTGGACGCCAACAGCTGGGGCAACGACGACAACGTAATTCCGACGCCAAAGAATCCCTACACTACCGTGCAGTTTGGCGGAACGCTTGGCGGGCCAATCCTGAAAGACAAGCTGTTCTTCTTTATCGATTACGAAGGAATGCGCTACCACGGCGCCGGTGAAACAACTTCCAGTGTTGTACCCGCCGCATTCCGCACCGGCGATCTTTCTTCTCTGCTGAACGTGCTCGGCATTCAGCTATACGACACCCAGACCATTGACCCCGCAACCAACCAGCCCAAGGCCTACAAAGGCAATCAGATTCCCATCACCAATCCTGTTGCGCAGTTCCTCTTCGCAAATCCCAAGGCATATCCGCTGCCCAACAACCCCACCAGCGATCCACTTGGGATCCAGAACAATTTCATTGGCCCAAGCGCCGGCTTTTCACAAAACGACCAGGGCGACGCCAAGGTCGACTGGCAGTTGCATTCCGGCGACAAATTAGCCTTCCGCTACTCGCAGGGCTATGCGGCAGATGGCGTAACCGCTGACCCGCTGCCGGTCAACTTCCCCATCGCCAACAACTATCCCGATCACTTTTTTGACACCAATTGGGTGCACACACTCTCGTCGTCCATGATCAACTCCTTCACGGTTAACTACGGACGAATCAAATTTAATAACGGCGTCTCGACGGACCCCTCCGGCATCTTCGGCCTTACCGGCAACAAGCTGGTCGGCATCCCCGGAAATCCGCAACAGACTGCCGGATTCAGCGCGCAGAACTTCAACGGCACCAGTGGGAGCGGCTACCCCAGCGGCTTCGGCACCAACCCGTCACCGGAGATTTTTGTCGACAATGTCTTCGGTTACGCCGATAACTTCACCTGGCAAAGAGGCCGCCACCTGTTAAAGTTCGGCGGCGAATTCCTTCGTTACCAGCAGAACAGTTTCTATCCTGGCAACGACGGCGAACTCGGCGCGTTCAATTACACTGGCGCGTTTACCTCCAATCCCTACGCCGCCAACGCGTCTCTCTATCCGTTCGCCGACTTCCTGCTCGATCGCGTGCAGGACGTTCAGATTGGCGCCGTTACCGGCCTCACCGGACAGCGGCAGTGGCGCGACGGAATCTTCGCCCAGGATGACTTTAAGATCAATCCAAAACTGACATTGAACATTGGGGTCCGCTGGGAGTTCGATCAGCCCATCTACGAAGTCAACAACAAGATGGCCAACCTCAACATGCAGACTCTGGCAATTGAATACGCCGGACAGAACGGCAACAGCCGCGCTCTCTACGACGCCGACTACACGCAGTTCCAGCCGCGCTTCGGCTTTGCCTATCAGTTGCAGCCACGCTTCGTGGTTCGCGGTGGATACGGCATCTCAAGTTATCTAGAGGGCACCGGCGCCAATCTTCGCCTGACGCAGAACCCACCCTTCCACACCGACTTTGAACAAACCGCCATCAACCCTAGCACCGCCAATGGATACTCGCCCGGCACATTCTATAAAGCATCCAACGGCTTCCCAACATCGCAGGTTCCGACCACTACGTTCTACGTCTGGCCAAAGGACCTGAAGCCGGCCATGACTCAGGAATTCAGCCTGACAACGGAGTATCAGATATCCCACGCTTCCACGCTGCAAGTTGGATATGTGGGCATCCTCGGCCACCATCTAACCGACCCTTACTGGGGCAACCAGCTCACATCGCCAACCGCTACAGCCCCATACGCCAGCATCGTCGGCCAGGGCGGGGTCATCAAAATCACACAGACGGAATCTGCCAGTAACTACAACGCGCTGCAAGCTGTCTTCCGTCAGCGTCTGTCCGCCGGCCTGGAGCTCACTGCAAACTACACTTACTCCAAATCTTTGACAGACGACATCGGCTTCTACGGCGTCAGCAATATTTGGAGCGGCCAGTACTATGAACAGAACGCCTATGACATGCGCTCCGAATGGGGACCGGCTGGAATGGATACGCGCCACAACATGTCGGTGACCGGCGTCTACGACATTCCCATCGGCTCAGGGAAAATGATCGGCTCCACATGGAATCCGGTCGTGAACTCGCTCATCGGCGGATGGAAGCTGAGCGGTGCGCAGGTCTACTACTCGGGATTTCCTGTCACCGTTTCCTCTCCGGCAAACTACTCCAGCACCGTCAACGCCTTTACCGGTGCGGCTCGGCCCGATCAGCTGCGTCCGCTTAAAGTCATGAACAAGTCCATCAATGCATACTACGGAACCGCCGTGCAAGGCACTTCCTGCGGGCCCAATCAAGATGACGGCAACTGCATTTATGCCCAGCAACCCAACGACGCATTCGGCACTGTGCGCCCCGGTTCCCTCCGCCAGCCAAGCTTCCAGAATATCGACATGGCCGTATTCAAGAGCATTCCGGTCTGGCACGAAAACCGCTTCGACTTCCGCGCCGACATCTTCAACGCATTCAACATTGCTGACTATTCCACGCCGGACAGCGGTATGACCGATTCCAACTTCGGCCAGATCACCGGTACCATCAACAACAACCGTTCCGTCCAGCTTTCTTTGAAGTACTCCTTCTAGTTCAATTGACGCAGGCCGAGCCAGTCCAACAAGTTGCATCAACTCCCTTGCGCCGCCGCCCAAAGCCGGGCAGCGGCGCTTCTTTTCTTCGCTGCATCAATGAGGCAGGCTCACCGCATACAAATACCACGCAGCATGGGGCAGCCACTGCTCTGTCCAGCGCCAATCCTCGTCCTTGCCTGTAACCGCGTAGCCCAGGTTGAATGCGATTCCATCTTCGTTGTCCAGTCCCGCTGTAATTCCATTTACAATTCCGCCCGGTGCGCCCGTGTACTTATAGGAACGGAAAAACATATACTGCGCATATCCGTGGCCGCTGCCCATCAGCATGCAAGTGTCAAAGGGATTGCGGCCCAGAATCCAGTGCAGTTGATTCCACGCGTACGAGCGCAATTGCGACTGGAACTCAGGCTCGGCGCCGAAGTAGGGTTCAGCCATGCGCGCCGCGGCAGCCAGCGACGCCATGCGCGCGTTCTCGCCCTGCCACCACGGCGCCGCTTCGGTATCGTGCGGAAAGAAGAACGCCGTCCGCATTTTGCCTTGGGTCAACACTAGCTGCCGCGCATAGCCAAACGGATTGTTCACCTCTGAAGTCACGGCGAGCTCAAAGCGCAAAGACCGCTCCACAGTCTTCAGCACCCTCGCCTTTGTTGTGGTGTCAGCAATCTTGATGTATTCAAGCAGGCTCACCACGGGAAGCCCCGCGTCTGACGGGTGAAAGTAAGGACGAGTCCCCGCGTCGGCGCGCCAGTAGTCACGCCACTCTCCTGAAGAAGTCAGCCGCGCCATCAGGCTCGCTGCGCGTGCGTCGGCCGCATTTCGGTACCTCTCGTCCTGCGTCGCAGAATAGAGTTCGGTCGCGGCCATCAGCGCACAATAGTCGTCCAGGATATTCTCAACTCGATCGTTCAACAGCTCGCGATTGTGGGCGCTCAAAAACCGAAACGCATCTTCGGCCGTATGCAGATACACACTGCGTGGAAACTCGCCGTCTACGGGCATGGTGCTGGCCAGCGCCAAGGCCGCGATGGCCATCCCTCCGCCCGCGCGAAAACTCGCCTCGTAAGCGTGTAGGCCCTCGGCGCTGGCAATATTCTCCGTCGAGTCGGTCGCCTTAAGCTTGATCTGCGTCTTCCAGTTCGGGTTTCCAATCTCCCTGTCTTTGGCCAGTTTCTCCTTGCCGGGCGCATTGATTGACTCGTAGAACGATCCGTTCGGCCGCCTGATGCGTACGAGGAAGTCGGCGCCGTAGAGCCCTTCGTCCAGCATGCGTCGCGTGTATTCGGTGAAGTTATCGTCGCCGCGCGCCTTCAGGGTTTCATAGCTCTTCAGCAGGCTCCACGCCACCAGCGGCACCTGCTGCGGATTGAAATAGGAGGTAGGATTCTGATGCGATAAGTGAATGCCGTAATCTCCGGTCGCGTCATACCAGCCGCCGTGCAGATCCACAAATACCTGTTCGCCGCCCGGCAGCCGCAGATGCCTGTCAGCCTCATCGATCAATCCGCTTGACCGTTGGCCCTTGAAATAGAAGACGATGTTTGACAGCGTATCGCGTTCCAATACGTCGTCGTTGATCTCGAAGGTAGATGAACTCAAGTCGCCCTTCGCTGTGCTCACCCGCAGCACGTAATGACCGCCGATCTGCCACGATGAAAAATCTGCGCTCCAGAACTCTCGATCGCCCCAGGCGTATACCTTGCCCGCCGCCCTCACTCGCCCTTCATAGACTGTCTTTCCGGAATCAGCATCGACCAATGCGAAACCACCCGGGTCGTCCGGCACGGTCCCTTCCACGACTGCCACTTTCTGCGCCGTCCGCTCATAGCCCACCTGGTCCACAAGCAATCGCGCCTGCCCCATGCAGCTTTGCGCGGCCAAGACGCCGCCCAGGGCCGCGACCAGAAAACCAAACAAAAGACCTGCCCGCTGTTTCTCACGCATTGATTGGTCACCTTTAGAGATTGACACCTGTACCGAAAGGAAACTCACATTCATTTTAGAGAAGTTGCGAGTTCTTTGATAATGTTACTTAGAAAGTATCCCATGCTGCGGGTTGTTGTCCGCTGCTGAATTCTTGTTTTCAAGCTGCCTGGCCTTCGCCTGGCCGCCCCGCCGCATCCCGCAAACAATGGTGGTCGGCGAAGCCTTTTCGCAGGATACACTTCTGCTTCCAGGGAGGTTGACGCGAAATGGATCACTCGCGCCAACTTTGGTCTCGCCAGCAGCAAAAGCGGCCGTATTGTTGCAGGATTTGCCTCCGGCGCCCACAATGCGGTTTCCTCTTTAAGTTCTTTCTGCAGCGTAGCCGGCTTCGCCTTCCTGCACATACACGTTGTCATCGACTAGAGTTCCGCCTTCAAGTCGATCGAGTTCACCTTCGTTGTGCCTGGCTTGTCCTGGGTGGTCACTGGGGTAACGATCCCCCTCCAGTTCCGGTCCGGAGCGAATTCGAGTCTTCGCGATTCAACTGGCCAGATAGTTCCATTGCGCTACTTGCTATACTTGTTGAAGAAAGTAGAAGGCCCACCGAAGGCTCGTTCGCAATCCAGCCTCGTACCTCATTGTTTGACGTGAATGGCGGTGTTTGCAGCCCCTTTTGCACCGTGGTATCTCATCTTCGGAATAGGACGAGCAGAGTTCGGTTATTGCCTTCTTGAACGAGTTACCGTGAAGAAAGAACCCATTGCGGTTGGAAGACCGTCTCTGCTTCGCCGCACCAATGCGCTGACCATTCTGAAACTCCTACGCGAGGCTGGCTCCTGCTCGCGTGCTGACTTGGTGCGCGCCTCCGGCATGAGCGCGCCCACCGTTACCAACGTGGTAAGCGACCTGCTTTCAGCCAACCTCATCAAGGCCCTCGGCGAGGGCGAATCGAGCGGTGGGCGCCCTCCGGACATAATCCGTTTCAAGGCAGAACGGGGTTGCATTCTTGGGGTGCAAATATCAGCGGATTCCGTGTCCTTTTTACTGACAGATTTGAGTGGCGAGGAGTTGGACACCGAGCAGATTTCGCTGGACGGCAAGGAAACAAACCCAGAGGCAATCTGCAGCCTGATCGTAGAGCAGGTCCGGCACCTTTTCAAAGTGCACAAGAAGGCACGCGAACAATTGCTGGCTCTCGTCGTCGGTGTCCCTGCAATTACCAACGTCGAAGAAGGGATCGTGCTATTTATCAGTACACTCGAAGATTGGCGCTCCGTTCCCCTGCGCAGATTGCTGGGCAAGTATTTCGATTGCCTCGTGATCATTGAGAACGACACCAATCTCGCAGCGACTGGCGAGCGCCATCGTGGAGCAGCGCGCGCGGAACAGACTTTTGTGCTGATCGACATTGGAGCCAACGTTAGCGCAGGCATTGTGCTCGAGGGTAAGCTGCACCATGGTGCACAGTGGTCGGCGGGTGAGATCGCCTATCTTCGCCTGCCGCGGGTTTTGCGGAAGCAACCAGCCTTGCACGAGTTCGGTGAACTCGAATCAGTTTTGACCAGCACCGGAATCTTCAAGAGCTGGAGCGAAGCGTTCGCCAAATCGCGTCCGGCTTCAATGCCTGTCCCAACGCCGACGGATGCTCAGAGTGTCCTGAATCTAGCCCAGATCGGAGACCCTCTGGCGAAGAAGATTATCCTTCACCGCGCCGGGATCGTCGCAGACGTGATTGTAAACTTGTCGCTCGTCCTCAACCCCGGCCTGATTCTGTTAGGCGGAAAAGTTGGCAGCCATCCCACTTTGCTAAGGTTCGTCACCAAGGAGCTTGAGCACTCCGAGTTTGCCGTTCCAAAGATCGCCGCCGCGAGCCTGGGTGAGTTCGCTGTCCTGTGGGGAGCCATTGCCGTGGCCCTCGATGCGATCCCGTCTGTGCTCCTGCCGCAATCGATCTCCTGAAACGGCTTGGCTACCAGGTATTGGTCGGATGAATGGATAAGAGAGGCCGGATGGCGCCCTCGAATCTTCCGCGAATTCCATCTTACGTTCCATTTTTGCGCCGCCATCTTTTGCTCAGGCGATCAGAGAATGATTGTCCGTTTGACAAACGCCCATTTCTAAGCGATGTTGAAAGAGCACGCTCGCGATATGCCTTGCGGCTACTTTGTTACTACTCATTACAAATAACGAGAGGATTTTCACATGCGTTTTGCCTCCTTCAAAAGCGGAGACCGGCAGGGGTTGGCGGTTGCGTCCCCCGATGGAGAATTCCGCGGGTTGCTACGCAGTGACGAGAGCTACCCGGGCAGTCTTGACCTTCTTGTTCAGAGCGGCCGGGGCACCCTGGAGAACGCAGCTCTCCTGCTCGCCCGTGGGCCTAAGGTCGATTTAGGCGAGGTCATTCTGCTCCCGCCTTTGTTAACTCCCGGAAAGATCATCTGCGTAGGGCTGAACTACGTCGACCACTCCATCGAGAGCGGCTTTCTCGTACCCGACTATCCCACGATCTTCACGCGTTTCACTACCAGCATCATTGGGTGCGACGACGCGATCATTCGGCCCAGGGTCTCCGCTCAACTTGACTATGAAGGTGAATTGGTTGCCATCCTTGGCTCCGGCGGCAGACACATTCGCGAGCAGGACGCGCTTGACCACGTGCTTGGCTATTCCATCTTCAATGACGCCTCGGTTCGCGACTATCAGAAGAAGTCGCCCCAATGGACAATCGGCAAGAACTTCGATGGGACAGGGGCGTTCGGGCCATACCTGGTTACGGCGGACGGACTACCAGCGGGCGCAAAGGGCCTGCGCATCCAGACGCGTCTCAACGGCGCAGTGGTGCAGGATGCGTCCACGAGCAGCATGGTGTTCAGCGTGTCCCGGTTGATTTCAATTCTGAGCGAGGCCATTACGCTTTCTCCGGGCGACATCCTCGTAACCGGAACTCCTGCCGGCGTTGGCATGGCGCACAATCCGCCGCGCTACATGAAGCATGGGGATGTCTGCGAAGTTGAAATTGAGGGAATTGGTTTACTGCGCAATCACGTCGAGGACGAATAGTCCTTCCTCTCCATGCGAAGGGGCGGCGGACGAAGCCCGATCAACTGGAACCGGGGGTGCAGTGCCGATGAGCGAGACAGAGCAGATCGGTAAATCGTAAGGAACACCGGATTATCACTTTACAGGGAGGTTCGTGTCATGAAGCCAATTCTCTTTCGCGGAGCCAGTGTTTGGGATGGCAGCGGCGCTCCGGCCTTTCCCGCCGATGTGCTTGTCGAAGGCGCCAGGATCAAGTCGATTGCCCCGGCGCCGGGTCGACTCATTGCAGATGGGGCTGTCATCATCGAAGCACGGGGACGCACGCTCATTCCAGGCTTGGTTGAAGGGCACGCGCATATCTCATTTGGTGGCGCTGTCAACGATTCCGATCTCGGCAACATCCCCCCCGAAGAGCATGTGCTGCTCACCGTTCGCAATGCGAAGACGCTGCTTGACCACGGCTTTACCAGCGCCTACAGCGCCGCCACATCAAAACTGCGCCTGGACGTCGTCATCCGCAATGCCGTCAACGCCGGACAGTTTCCAGGGCCTCGCATCCGTGCAGCAAGCCCGGAGATAACGGTGACCGGCGGTTTGGGCGACGAGCGCAAGGCGCACATGTATTACGAAAGCTTCGGCATGATCGCCGACGGCCCGGAGGAAATAAGGAAGGTCGTGCGCCTCTGTTGTCGTGAAGGCGTGGACAATATCAAGGTCAATATTTCCGGGGACGATCTGAGCCCGGCGGCCCATGGCGGCCTGACAGTGATGCGCGATGATGAGGTGCAGATGGCCGTCAGCGTGGCGCGCGACTTCGGCAAGAGGGTCAACTGCCACGCGCGCGCGGCTGAATCTGTAAAGCGAGCCGTACGTTGCGGCATCGACGTCATTTATCACTGCGAATCTGCGGACGAAGAAGCGATTGATATGCTGGAGTCCGCCAAGGACCGGATCTTCGTTGGTCCCGCAATCGGCATTATTTATAGCACACTCTACGAAGGCGAACAGTTTGGATTCCATCGTGATTCCGAAATCGGCCGCCAGATGCAGCGTGTCATTGACACCACGGCCGAGGTTTATGCGGAACTTCGGAAGCGCGGCGTGCGGATTCTCATCGGAGGGGATTATGGTTTTGCGCAATCGCCCCAGGGAGATAATGCTCGCGACCTTAAGCACTTCGTCGATCTGCTGGGCTTCTCGCCAAGCGAGGCGCTGCAATGCGGCACGCGCATTGGCGGACAGGTGATGGGACTTGGGAACGAACTTGGCCAGGTGAAAGAGGGGTATCTCGCCGATTTGCTCCTCGTCGATGGCGATCCGCTCAAGAATCTCGACTTAGTGGTTCGCGAAAAGAACCTGCATGTGATCATGAAGGAAGGTTCGCTCTACAAGAATTGCTCAGATACCGCTCCCATCGAAAACACCGTAATTGCAGAGGATCGGCATGATTCCGGTCAACGACTGGAAGCATGAGTCCACATACCATGCCACATAGAATTTCACTCAGGCGCTTTTGACCGGGCCGGAGTCATCTCCAGCGCCCAGATGGCCATTGGGCGCATGTACATGCCGGCGCGAAAGTTTCCGGTAAAATCCCATGCTTCGGGAGTCCGGAACCAATAACCTCTGGTTTCGTAAATCACGTGATAAAGGCCCCACGTGGTTTTCCACGCCTCGCTTTTCAAGCCTTCGCTCATCAGCAGTCCGGCAAAGCTCTCCGTCGTTCCGACCCAGACCTCCCTGGCCTCGGCGTTGGTGAGAATTGAGCCATCCGGCGCCATCCCGTTGGCTGCGCCCATCTCTCCGTTACCTAACTTCATCACATTGAAATCGAAGATCTTTTTCATCGCTGAATCTTGCATGGCGCGTGGCACAATGTCTCCCAGACCGGTCAGGTTGGCATACCATTGCCCTGCCAATTGATCGGTCTGGATGTCATCCTTCGATTCGCTGCCAGTGTCGTAGCGAAAGTACTCGCCGTTCCATAGGCGGGAGACATAGGTCTGCTGTCCTCTCAGGAATAGTGCGTGATACTCGGCGGCCGATTTCCTGTCGCCAAGGACACGGGCGGTTTCCTCCCCGGCCCGCAAAGCCGCCAGCCAAAGGCCGCCTGAATACGCACTAACCCCGGTTGTCACCCAGTCGTCATACGTCTGGTCAGGATAGCCGCCATTTTCAGGGACTCCGCCGCCATGATCGAATTGGCGCAAGTATTCGATTGCATCTTTGACCGCAGGCCAGGTGCGGCGAAGAAACGCAGTGTCGGTCCGACCGGAAAGCACGTAGTCCCGATAGACCATCAGTACAAACTTCGAGTTGAGGTCCTTCCAGTCATTGGTGTCCTGCCAGCCGGGTTCATTCACAGAAACAAACGGATCTCCCTCGGGAACGCCAAGGTCGTGCGGCACTGCGCCGGTTTTCTTGCGCTTGTGGGTGACGGGCTGGCCCGTCTGTTCTGACTTCCACACCCAAAGCCCTTGCTCGGGCCACTGCTTCGGCACTGTATCGGCGAACTGCAGCATAACTTGTTTCTCAATGTCTGGCCAGAATTTCAGCAACGGAAGCGATGCATAGAAGCGAACGTCGAGCGTCGCATAATATGCGTAGTCGAAGCACTCAAGCAGGGCAAAGATCGGAGCAGTTCTGGGGTCCGATCCGGCTTGTCGTCCCCAGAAAGTTCCTCCATCGGTCAGTGGGTAAAGCTCATTGAAAAGCATCCCGCGATACCACAGCGGTTTACTCTCATCCTTCACGTAGGGCGCTTGCCATTTATCGATCGCATCGCTCCATTGCGCCGCATGGAGAAGTCCATCGCGCGCAATTTTCCACGCGTTCTGGCCGGATGCTCCGTAAAAATCCGTATAGCGTCGGTCCCACTTTCTTCCTTCTCCGAACTGGACCAGCGGAAAGTCCCATGCGATGACCAACGGAATCGCCTTTGTCTCTCCCGGGCGCAAGGTGAAACGCACTGCAATCGCGCCTGCCAGTTTCTCTTTATCGCTCACCCACGATTTTCGATCGTTCGCCAGGCGGCCGTCCTTGGAGAATGGCGTCCAGACCGCACTTCCGTCTCCGCTTGCTTGAAACGTAGTCTGGTAGGTGACTTCAACGCCGGGCGAATCAAGCGCCGCAATCACAAATTGGCCGTCCCATTCATTCGGCGCGCTTCCCGCACGGTTTCGGTCAAAGACGATTCCCTTCATCGTTCCAGCGCCGGCTATGGGCTCGCTCTCAAAGTCGTTATGGTTTCCTTGATTGGGTGTTCCAGAAAAATCGCGCGCAAAAGTCCGGAACCATCCTGACATATTTGTCCATGAGAGCAGCACCGAGACGGTGACTGCTTTATCGGTTGGATTCTCGGCGTGGAGACGGTAAACTGCCACAGGATAACTGGACTCGCGATAGTTGTTGGGAAGGACGGGCGAGAATTGCTCCAACACCACATGCGCGGGAAATTTGTCCCACTTGTAATCGAACCAGGCCTTGGGAAAGAGTGCGTCGTAGTCTCCGGCTGCGACCGGATAATTCCACTGCCAACTAGACAAGGCGGCGCCCTGCGGATGGCCGTTCCTCAGCACCTGCGCAATTCCATGGGCGCCCCCTGCAACCTGCTGGAACATAGCAAACTGATTGGCGTCGACAGCCTCGTACTTGTGGCAGGCGGCCTTGATATGCCAGCGAGCAAAGTCGCCGCGGTAGCTGCGCGAAAACGTCCCGGCCCCCAACCCGCCCACAGGAACACCTTGCCAGTAGCTGTCGTCGATGTCCCCAGGAACGCGCGTCACACCCGCATGCTCCAGGGGAAGTCCCAGCGGGCGCTTCCACGCAGCCTTTGGAATAGTGTCGCCGGCCCAGCCTTTGGAAGCCATGGAAAAACAAACCGCAAAAACAAGGATGGCTATTGATGATCGCTTCAATGTATTCCTCAATGCTTCCTGGCACAGTTTCGAAAACGGGCTTGCGCCGAAAAGTCAGGGACAGAGACATGCCGAATCCATCTGCCTTCCCGCAGCGGCAAAATGGATGACTGGCGTCTCATTCGCAGGGGCGCTTATTTGGGCAAACAGAACAAGCCGTGCGAAGGTTCGTCCGTGTTGGCACATATACTAATGAACAATTAGAAACGATAGCATGCACTTCCCCGCCGTGGCGAATCGTCGCATTCTACGACGAATTTCTCGCGGGGAAGGTCCGGCGCAAATGCCAACTCATGCCGGATGCCAGCACAAATTCAGGCCGCCGATACAGCCGTGGAACTGATTCGCCTCTTCGATTCGGACCGGAAGCGCATTCGAGTTCTCGGACGATCCGCTCTCTCCGCGTTGCGGGTCCACGAGTTCATGCAAAAGAAGCCGCTCATCAACATTGGGGTGGCTGCCGGCGCCCTAAATCTCTCCATCCCCACCGTGAGTGCCGCGTTGAGGCGCCTGATGCGCTTGGGAAGGGTGGGCATACAGGAGGACCATCTGAATCCTGGAATGGCCCAGGAGCGCCGCCAGCGTCACAAGGCCAATGTCAGACTCGGCCGCCCTCAGGCCACCATGAGGCAACAGATAGCCGGCTGAGCGCTGCCCTCATGCACGATGGTTTCGTTCCGGGCAAGACCATCGGGAGCCGCCTTCTGAGAATTCCCTAATGCACTTCCCCTGAAAATGCCCACCGGATTGCTCCATGCCGGTCGATGAAGTGAAGGTAAGCCAACGCCAGTCTACCTGCGATCGTCCAAGCGGGCTGCACAGGCGACCGAACGGTCGAGATACAGGTTCCAAACGCGCTGGCAGGCAAGCGGCACTCTCGCAAAACCCATCCAGATCCCGGCACACGGGACCCGATTTTTTCAACGCCAAGCGGCCTCTGGTCTCCAGGGGGAGTTTGGCCTGCCCAGATCACCAGTTCCGATCACACCGGGGAGTTCTCAATGGGAATCGCTATCGATGAAAACGAGTCGGAGAGTGCAGTCACGCTCGAAGGCGCTATCGACATCGCCTCGGCTGCCGAGTTCAAGGCGGTTCTGGTCAAGGCGCTCGGCACAGGCAAAAAACTTTCGGTCTCGCTCCTTAAAGTCAGCTATCTGGATGTGACCGCGGTCCAGCTTCTTTGGTCGGCCGGGCAACAGGCACAACGAACCGGCATGGGGTTTTCGCTCTCCGGGCATTTGAATGAGCCAATTTCTCTCTTGATTGCGGAGGCCGGCTTTCCGACGCTTCCAGATTCGGTGCTTCCAGCCTCGGCAAATGTCGAATGAATCCGTGGGGTAAAAAGGTGTCAAGCGCAAACAATGCGGAACAATTCAAACAGAGCTTCCGGGAAGAAGCACGCGAGATTCTGGTCGACCTTGAATCCGCCCTGCTGGAACTCAACGAGAACCGCGCCGACCAGGAGTTGGTAGGCCGCGTCTTCCGCGCACTCCACACCATCAAGGGTTCGGGAGCGATGTTCGGCTTTGAGGCCCTGGCTGTTTTTACCCATAACCTCGAGAATGCCTTCGATGAGGTGCGCAATGGCCGGCTCCAGGTCGGCTCGGAGCTTGTCGACCTCACCTTATCGGCTCTTGACCAGATTCGGGCCATGCTCGAAGAGCGCGAAGGCGCGGAAGAGTCGGCGATCTGCGCCGAAATTCTGCGCCGCGTGCGTCACCTGACGGGAATTCCCGAGAAACATCCGGCGTCCGTCAAAAAGTCCATTGCGGAGGCGATTCCGCCCTCCGCGACAGGCCAGATCAACCAGTGGGAGATCCACTTTGCCCCCGGACCCGATCTGCTGTTGAATGGCTCCAATCCACTGTTGATCTTCACGGAATTGCGGCAATTGGGTGGGCTCAGTCTCAAGGCCTCGATGGACTTGATCCCTCCGCTCGGGGAACTCGATCCCGAGCGTTGCTACGTGTCCTGGGATATGGTGCTGGCTACGGCGGCCGACCGCGATGCGATTCGCGATGTCTTCATCTTCATCGAAGACGGCTGCGAGCTTTCGATTCAGCCCATTCCTGGAGCCGGCGAACAGCAGGCAGCCTCCCCGGATGCGATTGCCGCGGCGCTTGAAGAGCCGCGCACGGGAAATGGAGGCCGGCGCACCTACGACAAGCCGGACAACGCCAGCAGCCTGCGCGTGCCCGCCGTCAAACTGGATCAGTTTGTCGACCTGGTTGGCGAGCTGGTCACGGTGCAGGCAAGGCTGGCCGAGCTGGCCGCGCGGCGTGACGATTCCGAGATTGCCGAGGTTTCAGAGGAGATTGAGCGCCTCACCTCCGCACTTCGAGAGAACTCGATGAATATCCGCATGACTCCAATTCGCGGCACATTCGAGAAGTTTCGCAGGCTGGTGCACGATCTGGCGCGCGACCTGGGCAAGGATGTCGAGCTGAGTCTGGAAGGCGCCGACACGGAACTGGACAAGACGGTCATCGATCAGCTGGGCGACCCGCTGATGCACCTCATTCGCAACAGCATGGATCACGGGATTGAGCAGCGGGATTTGCGCCTTGCGCGCGGCAAGCGCGCCACGGCAAGAATCCAACTGTCGGCACGTCACTCCGGAGCCAGCGTGCTGATCACCGTTTCCGATGACGGCGGCGGCATCGATGCGGAAGCCGTGCGGCAGCGTGCGGTGGAAAAGGGGCTGGTGGCCAGCGATGCCGAACTGAGCGATGCCGAGACGTTTGCCCTCATCTTTCAGGCGGGGTTCTCGACCGCCAGGGAAGTCACCGATGTCTCCGGCCGCGGCGTTGGCATGGATGTTGTCAGGCAACGAGTGGATAGCCTGCGCGGAACCATCGATGTGGCCAGCAAGCCGGGCCTGGGCACCAGCGTCACCCTGCGCCTGCCGCTGACGTTGGCAATTATCGATGGACTGCTGGTAAGCGTGGGCGACGCCTGCTTTGTCTTGCCCCTGGCCAGCACGCTGGAGTGCATTGAGCTTACCTCGGCGGACATCGAGCGCTCCAACGGCAAGCATGTGGCCAACGTGCGCGGAGAGATTGTTCCCTACATTCGCCTGCGTGAACACTTCAACGTCGCCACGCCAAGACCGGAACTGGAACAGATCATGGTGGTCGAAACCGGCGAAGGAAGATTTGGCTTTGTTGTCGACCAGGTTCTGGGCGATTGCCAGACAGTGATCAAGAGCCTGGGGCGCGTCTACCGCCATGTGCAGGCCGTGTCCGGTGCAACCATCCTGGGCGACGGCCGGGTGGCCCTGATCCTGGACCCGGACCGGCTGGTGCAGGACGCCATGAAGACGCAGTCTCAAAAGCAGGCTGCCCGCGCATCCCCCCGAGTCGCCAGGAGCGGAGGAGTGAGTGGCTTGCATGCGCCTTCTCACTGAGAGCAATCCCGTGATTCGTTCGTGCTGGTTAAGACAACCAGCACCTGTCCATAACCAGGGAACCAGCTGAGTCGCGCACTCCGGGCCAATCGACCTTGGAGAGAACGAATTCAAGCAACAAAGAGGGACGGATTTCATGTCAACGGTATTGGTAAGTGAAGGTCGAAAGCACAACGGGTCCGGCAACGGACGCGGGGTAAACGGTCACAGCGCCCCTGATCGGGCCAACGGCAAGCCGCAAGCGCAGCAGGACGACGCCCAGCTTGTTCTCAATGAGATTATGCGTCTTGTCGACGCCTCCAAGGAGGGGCGGTTGTCGGAGCGGGGCCAGGCTACGCTGTTCAACGGCGCACATCGCGAAATGGTTCAGGGAATCAACGAGATGCTGGATGCGATTCTGCTGCCCATCGGCGAAGGCAACCGCATCCTTGCGCAGATCTCGAGCGGCAAGATCGACGAGCTGATTGCGCAGACCTACAAGGGCGATCACGAGAAGATGAAGGTTGCGGTCAATAACGTAGCCGTCGTTGTCCAGACCCTGCAAAAAGAACTGGCCCGCCTTGTGGAGGCATCCAGGGAGGGACAGCTCTCCGAGCGCGGCAAACCGGAGCAATTCCAGGGCGCCTATTCGGAAATCGTCAGCGGCGTCAACACCATGCTGGACGCGATTTTGCTGCCCATTGGTGAAGGTAACCGTATTCTGGCACAGGTGTCGAACGGAAAGATCGACGAGTTGATCGCGCAGACTTACAAGGGCGATCACGAGAAAATGAAACAAGCCATCAACAACGTGGCCCAGGTACTTCAGGGTCTGCAAAAGGAATTGCTGCGGCTGACCGAGGCCTCTCGCGAAGGGCAGCTCTCCGATCGCGGCAAGCCGGAGCAGTTTCAGGGCGCCTATGCGGAAATCGTTCGCGGCGTCAACACCATGCTGGACGCGATTTTGCTGCCCATTGGCGAAGGCAACCGCATCCTGGCCCAGGTCTCGAACGGAAAGATCGACGAGTTGATCGCACAGACTTACAAAGGCGATCACGAGAAGATGAAACTGTCCATCAACCATGTGGCCGGTGTCTTGCAGGGCCTGCAGAAGGAACTTCTGCGCTTGACCGAAGCTTCCCGCGAAGGGCAGCTCTCCGATCGCGGCAAGCCGGAGCAGTTCCAGGGCGCATACGCGGAAATCGTTCGCGGCGTCAACACCATGCTGGATGCCATTCTGTTGCCCATCGGCGAAGGCAATCGCATTCTGGCGCAGATTTCCAATGGCAAGATCGACGAGTTGATCGCCCAGACTTACAAGGGCGATCACGAAAAGATGAAGCAAGCCATCAATAACGTGGCCGAAGTGCTGCAACTGCTGCACGTCGGGTTTGCGCGGCTGACCGATTCCGCCAAGGCGGGGAACCTCGCAGATCGCGGAAAGGCGGAGCTATTCAAGGGTGCCTACTCCGAGATTGTGCTGGGCGTAAACGGAATTCTCGACGCCGTAATCACACCATTGAACGTCTCTGCGAAATATGTCGAACAGATCAGCAAGGGCGATATCCCGCCGCAGATCACCGACACCTACCATGGCGATTTCAACCTGATCAAGAACAATCTGAACACGCTGATCGTGGCCATGAACGACATCACGGGCGCCGCTGAGGAAATCTCCAACGGCAACCTCACGGTCCAACTCCGCGAGCGCTCGCCGCAAGACAAGCTGATGCAGGCGCTCAGTTCGATGGTCAGCGGATTGACGCGAACGGTGACCGACATCCGCGGAATCGCCGGCGAAGTATCCGCTGCCAGCCAGTCCATCTCGACAGCATCCATTCAGGTATCGAAGGGCGCCAGCGCGCAGGCGGCCGCGGCCGAAGAAGCCTCGTCGTCGATGGAGCAGATGGTGTCAAACATCAAGCAGAACGCCGACAACGCCCAACAGACCGACAAGATCGCCAACAAGTCGGCCAAGGACGCGCAGGAGAGCGGCAAGAGCGTGCTCGAAGCCGTAGCCGCGATGAAGGAGATCGCCAACAAGATTTCGATCATTGAGGAGATTGCCCGCCAGACCAACCTGCTGGCCCTTAACGCAGCAATCGAAGCGGCACGCGCCGGCGAACATGGCAAGGGATTTGCCGTGGTCGCGGCCGAAGTTCGCAAGCTGGCCGAGCGCAGCCAGAAGGCGGCCGGCGAAATCAATCAGCTTTCCGCCAACACGCTGAAAGTCTCAGAGAAATCCGGTGAAATGCTGGACAAACTGGTGCCCGACATTCAACGCACAGCCGAGCTGGTGCAGGAGATTACCGCTGCCAGCAAGGAGCAGGACACAGGCGCCGAGCAGATCAACAAGGCCCTGCAGCAACTGGAGCAGGTGATCCAGCAGAACGCGTCTGCGTCGGAGGAGATGGCCTCGACCACCGAGGAACTCACCGGGCAGTCCGATCAGCTGGTGAGCGCCCTATCCTTCTTCAATACGGGCGAAGAGGAGGGCGGCCGGCAGCGCAGGCCCGGCGGCGCCAAGCCAGTCCGGCAACAGGCGGCCGCTCCGCAGAGAACCGTGAAACCCAACGGACACATGGCATCCGGAGGTTCCAAGCCCCAGTCAAGGAGCGGAGTCAGTCTGCGGCTCAATGACAAACACGACGATCTCGATGGCGAGTTCGAGCGCTACTGACAACGATGGGCGCGGCCCGCTGACGAGGCCGCGCCCCGGTCTTCTGAATCAGAAAGGAATTCGATCATGAGTGTGAACGAGATTACGGAGACACGCCAGTATCTTACCTTCAAGCTCGGCAACGAGACTTTCGCGACCGACGTGGCCAAGGTAAGAGAAGTGCTTGATCTCACCACCATCACTTCCATCCCCCGTACCCCCGATTTCATGGCCGGGGTCATCAACCTGCGTGGCAGCGTCGTCCCGGTGGTCGACCTGCGTCTCTGTTTCGAGATGTCGAAAACCGAGAGCACGCGCAACACCTGCATCGTCGTCGTCGAAGTCCTGCTCGAAAACGAATCGACCGTCATCGGCGCGCTCGCCGACTCAGTTGAAGAAGTCATCGATCTTGACCCGGACCAGATACAGCCCGCACCGCGCATCGGAACCCAGATCCGGACAGATTTCATCAAGGGCATGGGCCGGCGCGACACCCAATTCATCATGATCCTCGACATCGATCGTGTTTTCTCGGCCGATGAACTGGCCGCCGTCCGCGTAGATACGCCGGTCAAGGACGCGTTGACCAAAGATACGCCGAACAAGCAACTGATGGAAGTTGCCGCTTGAAGGAGGGAATGGGATGCCCGCAAGGCCATCCCATTCACACCATGATTGCTCATGATGAAACCATTTCAGCACGGGATTACAAGCGGGTTTGCGAACTGGTCTACAGGGAAGCCGGTATCTCCCTCGGCTCGGGAAAGCAGACCATGCTTGAGGCGCGCATCAAGCGCCGCCTGAAGGTTCACAATCTCACATCCTATAGCGAATACTGCGACTATCTGTTCGGGCACAAAGGACTCAAGGACGAAATTCCGCACCTGATTGACGTAGTCACCACCAACAAGACGGACTTCTTCCGCGAGTCGAAGCATTTCGACTTCCTCACCGCCAAGGCGCTTCCCGATCTCCAGTCGCGCAACCGGCTTGGCCGGCCATTGCTGGTCTGGAGCGCGGGATGCTCAACCGGGGAGGAACCCTACACCCTGGCCATGGTGCTCAGCGAATTCGCCGAGGCGCACTCCGGCTTTCGCTTCCGCATTCTGGCCACGGATATCTCAACCACCGTGCTGGCCGCAGCCGATCGCGGCGTCTACAGCAAAGACGTGATCGCTCCTATCCCGCAGTCCTTGCAGCGCAAGTACTTTCTGCGCAGCCGGGACCCTGAATCGAACCAGGTGCGCATTGTGCCCGAGTTGCGTCGCACGGTCGAGTTTCGCAGGCTCAATTTCATGGACTCCGACTACGGGGTTGGTGAGAAGGCCGACGCGATCTTTTGCCGCAACGTGATCATCTACTTCGACCGCCCCACGCAAGAGCGCATCCTGGGCAACCTCGCCAATCACCTCAATCCCGGCGGCTACATGTTCGTCGGCCACTCTGAAACGCTTCACGATATGAATCTGCCGCTGACGCCGGTTGCGCCGGCTCTCTATAGGAGAGTCGATGCCAATGCCTGAGCGTGCTTTGACTGAAGTGTATGTGCAGCCGGGTGAATCCTGCATGATGACCGAGCCGGCAATCCTCCGCACCGTTCTGGGTTCCTGCGTCGGCATTGCCTTTCTCATCCCACGACTGGGCATTGGAGCTCTCTGTCATCCCATGCTGCCCAGATACCCAGCCACCCCGCCTGTCGACGCGAGCATTGCCGCCGGACGCCGCTATGTCGACTTTGCCATTCGCGATCTTGCCCGCCAATTCGAGCGCCTGGGAGCGCGGCCGGCCGATGTGCGGGTGAAACTGTTCGGGGGCGGTGACGTTCTGCCGACGACAAATGCATCCTCCCGGGCCACCGTGGGCAAGCTCAACGCTGAGACGGCTCTCGATGTCCTGAATGAGTGCGGCTATCCGATCGTTGCATCCAGTCTGGGAGGAACCTCCGGGGTCAACATTCAATTCAATACGGAGACTGGAGAAGTTCTCTTGCGCAGGCTCGGCTGAGCCGGCCCTCGCATCGTTCCACCGGAGATCTGCATCGCTCCGTTGACCAGCGGCAAACAAGCAGGAAAGGCGGCAGTTGTGGCCCGAACAAAGATTCGTGTTCTTATCGTCGACGACTCGGCGGTCGTTCGCCAGACGTTGAGCGATGTACTTTCTTCCGATCCCGACATCGAGGTTGTGGCCACGGCCGGCGACCCCTTTGTGGCTGCGGACCGGATCGCTGAGCAGGTGCCCGATGTCATCACGCTCGACATCGAGATGCCGCGCATGGATGGACTGACCTTCCTCAAAAAGTTGATGAGCCAGCATCCCATTCCGGTCGTAATCTGCTCAAGCCTCGCCGAAGAAGGCGCGCAAAGCACCTTCCGTGCGCTCGAATACGGCGCGGTGGAAATCATCACCAAGCCGAGGCTGGGTACCAAGCAGTTCATTGAAGACTCGCGCGTCGTGCTTTGTGAAGCCGTGAAGGCTGCCGCGGCCTCCCGTCTGCGCACGCTCCGCCCCAGCCAGACGGTTGAGCCCAAGCTCACTGCCGATGCAATCCTCTCCCCGGCGACGCACGCTATGGCTGAGACCACCGAGAAGGTCGTCGTCATCGGCGCTTCAACCGGGGGCACGGAAGCCCTGAAGACACTGCTCGAAACACTGCCAGCAGACACGCCCGGAATTGTCATTGTGCAGCACATGCCGGAGTTGTTCACGCGGGCCTTCGCCAACCGTCTCGACGGGTTGTGCAGCATCACCGTCAAAGAGGCTGAGACCAATGACACCGTGCTGCGCGGCCGCGCACTCATTGCCCCCGGAAATCACCACCTGCTGCTCAAGCGAAGCGGCGCGCGTTATTACGTTGAAGTCAAGGACGGCCCACTTGTCTGCCGGCACCGCCCATCGGTCGACGTGCTGTTCCGCTCCGCGGCCCGCTACGCCGGACAGAATGCGCTTGGAGTCATCCTGACCGGCATGGGCGACGATGGCGCGCGCGGCATGCTGGAGATGAAGCAGGCCGGGGCCCTCACCATCGCCCAGGACGAGGCTACGTGTGTTGTCTTTGGCATGCCGAAAGAAGCCATCAAATTGAACGGCGTCGACAAGGTTTTGCCGCTGGACAGAATTGCCAGCGCCATTCTCGCAGGGGCGCGATGACCTCCTCTGCGTTTTCACCGATTGCGGCTCACTCTCTTTTCACTTCCGCCGATGAACACTCTGTCTGCCTTAGACACGCAGGCATATCCAGGACGGGCTTTGGCCCGCTCGCGCATTGCCCACCGAGGAGTTTTCCATGGCGTTCACTGTACTCGTTGTCGACGATTCCGTCACCATGCTCCTGAGCCTCAAAACGACTTTATCCATGAATGGATTTCTGGTTGAGACAGCCAATCAAGGCCAGGCTGCGCTCGACAAATTGAAGGCCGGATTGAAGCCCAGCCTCATCCTGACCGACATCAATATGCCCGTGATGGGCGGCATGGAACTGATCGGAAAAGTCCGCGCCCTGCCCGGCTTTCGCTTCATCCCCATCCTGACGCTGACCACCGAGAGCGAGGCCTCAAAGCGGGATGAAGGCAAACGGCTCGGAGCGACCGGGTGGCTGGTCAAGCCGGTGGCCGGCGACGACCTGGTGCGCGTAATCAAAAAAGTCCTGCCTGGAGTGTAAGGAAATGGCGCAAGTGAGCTATCAAACCGGGATCGACGCCTTGTCTGCGGAAACTCTAGAGGTGAAGTTGCCGGCAGATGCGGGCGATCCCAGAGACTATCGTTGGCGCCGTGCCGCAACGCGGCTTTCACGGTCGCTGTCGGTGGCCCTTGTTTGCGCAGCGGCCTACTCGATTGCGCTCTCTCATCTGCTCGGAGCGCCTTTTGTACCTTATCGGATTCAGGCTACAGAGCTCTTGCTTCTGTTTATTGTTCTGCCAACCATCTTTGTCACGGCGCTGAACTGGGTGCATGCGCGTCGCGGAATCGCCTTGCTCGGGGAAATCGGGAAACTGAAAGAATCCGACCTGGCGAGCGTGCTGAAGAGACGCGAAACGATGGCTGGCGAGCTCAAGGACTCCGAACAATATATCGATGTGATGCACAACCACATTGGCGACTCACTTTCGGAATCGGAGCAAGAGGTGGTCAAGGTGATCGAGCAGATCGGCCTGCTCATCGAGCAATCCAATCTGCAGAGAGAACACATCAGCCGCTCCATCCAAAGCGGAAAAGACCTCACCGAACACACCCAGGCTCGCGTTCAAAACAACAAGGAGATCATCGCCGCGATCGAGTTTCAATTGCAGGAACAGACCCTCGAGTTACGCACCAGCTTTGAGCGTATTCACAGCCTCTCGAACGAGGTAGGCTCCCTGACCCCCATGATCAAAGTGATCACCTCAATTGCGCAGCAGACAAGCCTGCTGGCCCTGAATGCCGAGATTGAAGCCGCAACCGCCGGAAAGGCCGGAAGGGGCTTTAGTGTAGTCGCTTTCGAGGTTCGCAAACTCGCCGTGCTCGCATCCCAGGCCGCCGCCGACATCGCCGGCAAGATCAACTCAACCTGCACCAAAGTCGACACAGAGATGAATGAGGCCAAAGCTTCCATCGAGCAGCATGAAGCAAACAACTCAATGACGCACCTGGTTGCCGAACTGGGCCACATGCAACAGGAGTTCACCACCAACAGCAAGTTGCTGCTGGATGTGATCGGCGAGGTGGACAGCAACTACAGCGAGACCGTGAATCGCCTGTCTCAGGCGCTGGGCCATATTCAGTTTCAGGATGTCATGCGGCAGAGGATGGAGCATGTGCAGGAAGCACTGAAGGAAATGCTTGGACATCTCCTTCACCTGTCCGCGAAAGCCGATGATGCATCCTGGGACGGCTATCTTGAAGAAAACTTCCAGAAGATGCTGGCCGGACAGCTCGACAAATACAAGATGGCCAGCCAGGCAGCAACACATCTGGCTGTATCCGGCGGCGGCTCCTCGGGAAATCACTCCCGCTCGGCAATCGAGCTTTTCTAAAGCATGCAAGCTACTCGTCGAGATTCCCTCGACATTGTGAGCCTCTTACTACGCTCGAGAGTTTCGTCCTTCCCGCACAAGTCAATCCTCTAAAGGAAGTGGCTCGTCCGGGGGAATCGGTAGTGGCTCCGTGGGCAATGGCTCCACAGTCTCCGGGTCACTTTCGAATTCCTTATCCTTGGCCAGGACTGGCGCGGATTCGACGATCGGAATCGGTGCGGATTCTGCGGCCGGGACTGGCGCGGATTCGACCGAAGGGGCTTCAGGAATGACCGGGGCCGGTGAATCCGCAATCGGCTCTGGAATCGGATTGTCCTGCGCGAGGACAGTCTCCGCTCCGCGCTGCCAGAACCGTGTCAACTGCATCGCGAACAAGCCGAGCTGGGCCAGCAGGAACATAGGCCACACACGCGGCTGCGCCAGCGAATGCATGGCGGCCTGGGCGGTAAGGGCCACTGCGCCAAGCCCAAGAAGCGTGATCAAGACAAAGCTAAGGTAAAGACGGAAGAAGTTGCGGCGAAAGGCGCGCCATGCCGGCTTGAATGCGCGGCGAATCTGGCGCTCGGGCCTGCCTTTCTTTCCTGCGATCGCCGGCAATTGCATCAGGCCAAGCTGCACCGTGTACACCTGCACCAGATCGAAGTAGACGCGCAGTGCCGCAGCCACCAGCCCGATGAGAACAAGGCCTGCAAGTCCCAGCAGGAAGGCCGGACGGCCCACCGTTGTCTCGTCGACGTGACTGGACCAAAGATTCTGCAACGCGTTTAACCCCGCAAGGATTGGAATTGACACCACCAAGCTGATCAGCGTGATGCGGACGAACCGCCAGAAGTGAACCAATCCAGATTGAAGGATCGTCAAAAGGCGCGCCGGTGTGCCGGTCTGGTAGCAAAAAAGAGTGCCCGGCACGATCAGAAAATAAAACAGAAGATAAACCGGAGTCGAGAAAAAAGTGCCGGCACTCGCAGGTCCTGGCCCCTTGGAGAGCTTCAGGATAACGCCCACCATGGTTCCCAGATCGAAGGCTCCGGTCAGGCGCTGTGCCGCGAGCGAGTGCGCGGTGATGGCGCCAATCTGCTGGTGCAGCGGAAGCGTGAACAGCAGCGCGAGGCCGAGATTCAGGACGTACGTCCATACGAACGCGGGCCAGTTGCGTAAGGTCAGTGACAGGCCGCTGGTGAGAAGCATGCGTTTTTGTGACATCGAAGAAACCTCTTGAAGAAGAGCCAGTTTAAGAGCGACCGGGTAAAAGCGCGCCGGGCAGGACCTCCGCACGCAACCACCATCCCCGCGTGAATTCCGCTAGACAATCCATGAGGCAAGCTGCGCGAAAAACTGCTGCATCGAAGCCCAGATACCGCTCAGCTTCCGCGCCGGAACTCCGTTCGACTCTTCTGTGTAACTGTTGTTGAACAGATCCACGTCGAGAAGCACCGCATGGTCGGGATCAATCTCCGCCGAAACCACTTTGGAGTCGCGTATGTAGGTGAGCTTCTTCCAGCGGTCGACTCCATCCCATTGTTCGCGCAGCCGCGTGCCGTCTTCAAAAACAATCTCCAAGGTGACAGGCAATACAAAGTCGCCCTTGCGCTGCAGATAGACCGTACTGAGATATGAAATTGTCTTCTTGTCTTTGGGTTCCGGCAGCCACCACTCCACTGGGCTGGCGGAGACCTTGTCGACCGAGTAGTCCAGAATCTGTGTTCCGTACACCGCCTGGTCGAAGTACGGACGCAGGCTCGAGTTCACCGCGGGCACATCGGCAACGCAGCCCGTCAGCCCAGCGCATGGGAAGGTTGTGGGCAGTACCGTGGCCCGCCCTCGCTCCACCGCGACCTGCTCAATGGTGCGCAAAAAGTCCTCCGTCGTTGGATGAGTGAAGCGGTACTTCATGAAGTAAGTCCGCATCGCCTCATCCATCGTGTCACGACCGATCATGCTTTCCAGCGTAGCCAGAAGCGTCGCTGTTTTGCCATACGTCACGCCCCCGTAGGACCGCGAGTTGCGAAACTTGAACGCCCAATGCGTGACCGGATCGAAGTCGGGGGAAGATATATAGGAGAGTCGCTGAAGTTCGTAATCGCCGGCGCTGGCGTAGGGGTAGTCGATCATGGATGTGTTGCGCCCAAGAATGGAATCGAGCACGTTCACTTCCGTGTAGGAATTGATGCCCTCGTCGAGCCATGCATCTTCAAACTCATTCGTCGCGACCATCCCGTACCAGTACTGATGGCCGAATTCATGCTCCGCGGTGATCTCCGTAATGTGCGTCGGCTCGTACCATGAGGTTCCGCCGGTAAACAATGTGGGGTATTCCATGCCGCCAGTCTCCGAGCCCGGTTCGGGATCGATGACCGTGACAATCTTGTAGGGATACGGTCCAAATCGCCGGTCAAATTCTCCCAGCGTTTTTTCGATGATGTCGCGATAGCGCGGCCCGGCCTCGGGGTGGCTGGCCAGCGCCAGAACATGCACCAGCACCGGCCCCATCGAAGATTCATAGGTCCCATCCGTGACAGTGAAGTGGGGGCTGGCTGCAAATGCGAAGTCCCCAATATCTTCCCCATAAAATCCCAGCGTCTTGCTCCCGTCCCCGTTAGCCTGGTTGCCGGTGGGCACTCCGCTGGCGCCCACAACATACCGTTGCGGCACGGTCAGATGGACAGTGAAGGTTCCGAAGTCCGAGAAAAACTCGGTTGTCGAATGGTATTGGTGGCAGTTCCATGCCCCGTGCCAGAAGACGCCCGGTTTGGGGTACCACTGCCCGCCCATGATGAAGTCGCGCTTGTAGCCATTGCGGGCGATCGAAAGGGGGAACTTGTCATGGAACGCGAGATGAAAGATGATCGTCGCGCCCGGCTCCAGCGGATGCGGAAGAGCAATCTCCATCACCGTATGGTCCTGCATGTTGCCATCGTCGGGCGCAGTGAAATGCATGCTGCCCGAGAGATCCCCATAGCCGTCTGCCGAGATCTTCGAAATGTCGATGCTGCCCAGCTTCTCGCTTGGGTATTCGTTCTCCGCCTCCGAGTCGCGAATGCCGCCCGTAAAATGCGTCTCACTGGTGAAAGTGGACTGGGGCCGAAACGCGTTCAGATAGAGATGAAATGGGATTGAACTCAACGGCTCACCGGTCAGGTTCCTGTAGGTCAGAACCTCGGCAGCATCCAGAGTCTTGTGGTCCGTGTCGAGGCGCGCGTCGATGTCGTAGGAGACGACGCGCGTGGAAAGCGGCACGGGGGAATTGGTCGCGATCGATTGCGCGGCAAGCGGCAAAGGGATCGAGGCCAACGCGGCGAGAATCGCAGTGGAGAGAATGCTGTGGCGAAGCATAGAGGGATTGTACGGCCAGCCGCGCATTTTGTTCCAGAATCTATTTGCGCCGGGTTGCGGCGAATCGCCGGCGACCCGGCCGTCCTTAGTCAACCGCCGATTTCTTCCCCCAGTCGAATCGCCTGCCGAGTATGCCTTTCACAATCAGGTGATCCGTTGAAGCCGTCGGTCCCAGGCCCACTCCGAAGTTGATCTCCCACTTCGGAGAGACATTCAGGTCGGTCACCGCAAACAGTTGCTGCTGCTGCTCATGCAGCGGGTCGAAAGCGCCCAGGCGACCGTAATCCGCATAATACTCGAAGCCCGCGTTGATCTTTGGCGTAAAGTCGTAGCCCACTTTCGCGCCGGGAGCGAAACCCAGCCCCTGGTTAACATCGGGCCCATGCAGCGTTCGTTCCAGCGCCGGATTGAAGGCAAAATACCAGCGCCCCACAGTCTTATCCACAATCGGCCGTATCTCCCACGTCCATGTGTCGGGGGAATACACCGCCCGCTGATAGCCGATCTCTGTCGACAGACTCAACCCAACCGGCAGGTGCCAGCGGTCCGGCGCACGCACGCGAGGACGAATGTGGTCGCCCACCCACTGAACGCCGTGCCCATCCTGCTCGCTGGTGAAGACGTAGAAGCCCACCTCCGACCAGTCATTGATCCCCTGCGTCAGTTCCAGGGTTTCGTGTTCCTGATGATTCGTGGGGTAAACGCGGTCAAGCACCTTTGTTTGTCCAGTTACAGTGTAGTTGGAGTGCAACTCGACCATCAGGCTTTTCGGCGCAACAGTGTCCGCGCCGTAAACCTGAATTTCATAGTTCCCCTGCGCAACCGCAAGGCGAGCGGCAAAGAATAGGCATCCAGCAAAAAGCAGGAGCCTCAATGAATGAGTTTTGTTCTGAATCATCGGCACATCCCTAAGCATAGCGAAAAACCATCATGAATCCACGATCCATGTGATCCTGTTGATGGCAATGAAATAGCGTCCTTCCCGGATGGTCTGCAACAAACTCGACCTCTGCCGTTGTCCGTGCCGGTACAAGCACCACGTCCTTTTTCAGCCCATAGATCTCTGGGCTCCCGTCCACCCGGCGAATCTCAAACGTATGCCTGTGCAGGTGCATCGGATGATCGTCCATGCTTTCATTCCTCATGGCCAGCCGATACCGCTGGCCAGCTTTCAAGATGGGCTCGTCCGTATGCGGATACGACTTGCCGTTGATCCGCCAAAGCTCTTCGGCCCCATGCCCCTCAAACTTCGAGTCGAATGCCAATTCAATCCGCGTTACACCGGCCTCCGCTGGCTTTGTCTCTGCCGGCGAGGCGAACTGCTGGTAGCTCCAGGTCAGGCTCTCGGGCTGAATCCATATCGGCTTCCCCGATGCGCTCGCATATTCAACCACAACCCCCATCCCAGTGCTTTGCACATGCTTCCTTACTTCGCCCAGCACCCAGGCTCCAGGATTGCTCATCACCACGATTGCCGACACTCGTTCCGCCGGCGCAAGACGCAGCATTGGAACATTCTTCGCTTGCGGAATCGTGTTGCCATCGAGCGCGACAACGTCAAAGCTGTGTCCCGCAAGTGCTATCCAATGTACCTCCGTCGGACTTGAATTCAGTACATGCATCAGCACCCGCTCGCCCTGCTTGACGCGTATGGGTTCGCCAAATCCAAGCGCCTTCCCATTGATCGTCGAAACGTCATAAACAGGATTCATAAACCCATCGCCGCCGCCCTCAAAATGGCCACCCCAGTCGTGCAAGGCGAGAAACAACTCGCGGTCGAATCGTCCCGGGTTGTCGCGCTCCTCGACCAGCACAAATCCGTGGAGCCCGCCATACTGTGCCCTGGCCAAGTCCTTCCCGGCGAACGTGTGCGTATGGAACCAGCGAAACCCCGCAGGATCGGGCGTCATGCTGTAGCGGACCGAATCTCCAGGAGCGATCATCGGCGTGCCTTCTTCCATCGCGCCATCAATCTCCGGTGGCAGAAACAGTCCATGCCAGTGCACAACCTCCTCATTGCTACTCCGATTGTGTACCTCGACGGTTTGCACCTGGCCTTGCCGAAAGCGCAGCAGCGGCCCGGGAATCTGCCCGTTATAGGCAACCGTCCGAATGTGGTGCTTCGGCGATGCTTCCAGCGTGCAGGGAGCAATCTCCAGCGTCACATCCGCAGCGCCCGCAGCGCCCGGCAACAGCAAAGAACCCGCTGCCAGAGCAGAAAATTTTCCGAACCGCCTGCGACTGATCATCCGCGCGCCCTCATCCACTGAATTACCACAAGCGCCCGCCGAAGATAAATGCAGCCGACGGGAGCCCTCGCAATTGGACTACGAAATACGGCCAACCAATGTCAGATCGATGTCCACTTCCTTGGCAACTTTGAGAATGAAGATGCTTGGATCTTTCAAACCCCACTGCACATAGGGAACGGTGAAATGCGTTTTCGCAGTTAAATTCGTACCGTCGCTATGAATCTGCATGGGCACCGTGAGGTCATGCGGAGTGCCGTGAAGCGTAAACGTTCCCGTCAACTGTATCGTGGAATCTCCTGAAGCCAGCAGATTCCCGGTAAAGCTCTCCGGCACAAACGTCACCTCGGAAAAGCGCGCAACGTCCAGCACATCGGTGTTCATCTTCTTGTCCCGGCTCGGCTCGCCGCTGTTCCCACTCGCCGCCGAAACAACAATAGAGCCGGAGATCTTCTGCGCGGCAGCGTCGAATTCAACCGTGCCGCTCAGCAAATGAAAGGTCCCGCTGACATGGTGGCCTGTGCCCGCCAGCCCAAATGCAACCTGGCTTGTATCCGGGGATGCGGTGAACGTACGGTGCTGTGCAAACGCAACGGGCGTCAGAACCAGCGAAAGGAAAATAAGGAGCGAAGGAATTTTGATCTTCATGACTTTGTTCTCCGTGAGCGAATTGGTTTTATCTGTTTGGAGCGGGCTGCGCTATGTTCTGCAACAACCATAAGCTGATTGAGGCAATCTCTTCGTTGGGCAGGTACTCGTGTCCCGGCATATCGGTCCCGTGAATGCCGAATTTGGTTATATGTGCAATCCGGTTCATGCGTTGCTCCCGCGAATCGGAGTTCGGCAAATCGATCAACCGTCCCGATGCAAAGTTGGTGGGAAGCCGCCTGAAACTTGACTCCCATACAGACCGCGTCCGTCCATCTGTGTTGTGACAGGTGCCGCAGTAGCTCTGAAACAGCGCCGCACCCCGCACGGCATTTGCTTGCGCTTCAACAGTGGCCGGCAGATGCCATGCCTGCTCTGCTGCCAGATGCGCCGTGGTGTCGCCGCCCTTCAGGCTCTCAAGGTAAGCCAGCAAATCATCGCCTCGCTCATCCCGAAAAAGAAATGCAAACGAGGGCATGATCGACCGGCTGCTTACTTCGGCTGGGTCGTAGAAGTGTGCCATCAGCCAGAGCGGGGAACGCCGGTTGCCTACCTCTGCAAGGTCAGGGCCCTGCCGCCGATTCCCAATCAATGGCGGATGCTGGCGCTGAATCTGCTCAACGGACTCGACCGGCCCCCACATCAATTCGTCCGGCGAATTCGGCCGCACATACTGCGAGTGGCAACTGATGCAGCCTTCCGAGATGTACACCTGGCGTCCTCGTTCAATCTGGCTGCGCTTAGTCGCGGTGTGTCCGGCAACCACAATGCGATCGACACCAAGTGCCGCCAGCAGAACCAGCGCAGTGGCAAGCGCCTCGCGCCTGCGACTCATCAGCGCCTTCACCAGCAAAGGAAGAGCGATCGCACAACCCGCGGCAAGGACAAAGAGTGGCGGAACATGCCCCAGGTTCTGGCCCATCCCAATCCCCAGCGCCGATCCGCACCAGCCCGCAACAGCGTAGATCCATCCCGCTTTGCGTCCGCGCTCAGCAAAGGAAGATGCAGGAGCAATCAACGATGGATAGGCGACAAGCGCCACTGAGTAGAGCGACACACCAATGGGATAGAAGACTGAGGCCAGCGCGACGCGGCTCGAATCAAGCAAGAGCAGGCATGCGACGCCCAGCAGGCCGAAAGCTGAAATGAGAACGAAAGAAAGCCCCCGCTTGCGAAGTAACCACGCACTTGCCACCGCCGCAAACAAATGCAGCAGGCCGTTGGTCCACAGGTGGACGGATCCGTCCCATGTCCCTGCTTTCAATGTGGGAGAACTTTGAATAATAAGGAACGCAGCGGAGTCGAGCCAGACCAGCGCGGTAAAGCACATGAGCGCCCGAACAAACGAGACTTCCGTCTGCGCCATTGCTTCCACTTGCATTGGTTGCGCGCGCCCCATCGTCGCAATCGCTCCGGCAACGCAAAGGGCCGCGGCGGCTGCGGCCTGTATCGCCGGCGTTGCTGTAAACAAAGGCGGAAAGTTGCAGATCAGGTAGCCGATTCCTGTTCCCAGACCGACTTTGAAAAGCGGGTTCCGGTTCCCGGTCCATGCGGGCAGATCGGTGGCGAGCGTGACGGTAAGAAGACCCAGTCCGGCGCCAATCAGGAACGAGACCTCCAGGCTCGATGCGAGACCAAGCGGCAAGAGTGTGAGAAGTGCGGCAGCACCTGCGGCAACAAATCCGGCGCGAAGCCGTGCAGCCGGAGCAGCCCACATCTTTACCCGCGGCGCAATCAGGCTGACAAGGATTCCGCCAACGGCCATCGCAGCCATGACCGCCTTCAGATAAGCATCTTCCAGGCCCAGGCTTGCCAGCCGATGAACAAACGCAAACTGCGCAAAGATGAGGAAATAAACATAAGTCACCGCGACAAGGACGACGCCTTGCCATCCGGATTTGTGCGCCTTACCGCGAAGCATGGCGGAGCCACCCTTTGTGCAGCCCAATCGCCTGAATCAGAACGCACACTCCGTCAGTCAGAGCAACGGTGGCCCATCCGGATTCGAGTGTCCCGGTGATGATCTGCGTAGTGACGAAGATCGCCACGCTGCTCCGTGTCAACGCAGTGAGCAGCCATACCATCTCAACTCTCGCAACCGGTCCGCCGCTCGCAAACACCAGCGCGCCGTAGAGGCAGGACAACCCCACCGACAATACAAACGCGCCGATGAATGACAGGAATGGATGTGCATCGGAGGACACATGCAGGTGCATCAGCCGCAGCGTGAGTTCCGGCGCAGCAATAAGCAGCGCGCCCGTCAAGGTATCGGATATCCCGATCAGAACCCCATAGCCAAGCAGGATGTTGCGCTTCATGCTATTTTCTCCCTAGGTATCTCAGTAGAGGAGTAGATGGGCTTGCGAAGCAATGTGGAGGCATCGACGAGCCAGTCCAATGAGGCCAGCAGCATAAGTACCCCAGTGACCAGGCGAAAGCCATAAAGCACATTGCGCGCAATACCCGGCACCATGGTGAACGCCGGGTCAAAGCCTTCGCGCCAGCCGGCCATGGTCATCAACACAATGTAGGCGATGACACTGCCGTTCCATAAATAAAACGATCGTGCCCGGTTGAATATCCAGCCGCCCTCACCCAGAAGCTGAACCATCACAAAAATAATAAGGCTCGACGTAAAGCCCGCCATGGCCACAAAGGAATGTCCAACCAGACCATCGGTAAACTTGAAATGGTCCAGCACGCCGGGCAGAAAGAAGACCCACCCCGTAACCACCAACGCGCCCCACCACCAGAGAAAAGCGACTCTCCAGCGGCGTGTCTTCGGATGCCAATGAAATGCCGCAAAGTAAGCCGGCGTAAGGGGCAGCCATATCACCAAACTACCCAGGCCCAGATACTGCGCGGGCAGAGGATGACTCATATCGCCGCGGCCCAATGCGACACACAAGATCGACTCCGCGGCCAAAGCAATCCATCCAAGTGCGATCGCCTTTGACTTACCTTGCCTGCGCTTTGTCAGTCCATACGGCAGCATCAGCAGGATCGCCACAACAACCAGTGAAGACTCCAACTGGCTCGCGCCCGTCGGGCCGCCAGTATCCGGATTTACTGCTGGATAATTGTCCGGGCTGGAAGCAACGTAGAGCACAAATGGCACCGCCAGCAGTATCGCGAGTCCAGCGACTTTTGCAACCTTGGCCAATGCAATTCGACTCCCAGAGTCTTTCCAACGTTCCGCAAGTGCAAAGCCAAGCAGCAGCCAGAGCGAGACAAGTGCGCAGGCAAATAGAGTCCGCGCATATCCGCTCCAGTCCAGGAACAGCTTCCCACTGGAGTGCCCGGACAGCCATGACAACACACCCACACCCAAAGCCGCAGACCACATCCACAGCATCGGCCGGCACCACCGCGCGGCGACACCCCGATCCGCCCCATAGACTCTGAAGAGAAATGCCACAAGTGGCAAGCTAGTCCAGCCGTAAAGCTCAAGGTTCATGTGCACCATCATCCAACGGCCATAGGTCCACTCGCCCAGCAGCGGGTTCAGAACGGGGAAAAGGAGCAGAATCGCGATCATCACGCCAACTGCATTCGCAACCGCAAGCCAAAGCAGGCTGTGCCATGCCGCACTGGCGATGGCTTGTGTGGCGTGGCCTTGCGGCTCTGTTTCAACCAGCGTATGCATGTTCACGAATCTTTCCACCGCGCATCTCCACCAGGCGGTCGCAACGAGCCGCAAGGCTGCGATCGTGCGTGGCCATCAGCAGAGTCGTACCTTCAGAGGCCACAAGTTCCAGCAACAGATCGAATACGGCCTCGCTGGTCTGCTCATCCAGCGAGCCCGTCGGTTCATCGGCCAGCAGAATTTTCGGCCGGTTCATCAGTGCCCGGCAAAGTGCTGTGCGCTGGCGCTCACCGCCGGAAAGTTTTTGTATGCGATGGTCAAGGCGATCGCTCAGCCCGGTTCGTTCCGCAAGTTCCATCAGCCGCGCCTTCGCTGTGCGATGGTTCGTCCCGGCGGCCACCGTGGGGATAAGACAATTCTCTGCCAGTGTCAGGTCGGGAATCAGGTTGTGCAGTTGGAAGACGAAGCCGATCTCATGGCGCAGCAACTTCAGCAAATCGCGCCTGCGATTTACCTCGGCCCCATTCACCCAGACCTTTCCGCGGTCAGGAGTATCCAGTCCGGCAAACAGGTGCAGCAGCGTACTCTTCCCGCAGCCTGACGGACCGCAAAGAGCCACAGATCGCCCCTCAGAACACTCAAGATCTACGCCTTTGAGAACCGTGACCGTCCCCTGGTCGTAGCTTTTCCAGATATCCACGGCGCGCAGTACGATCCGCTGATTTTCGTCGTCTTGAATCGTATTCTTCATTCGAATCTGAGCGCCTCAACCGCACGGATACGCATCGCATAAAAGGCCGGATAGAGCGCACCGGCAACTCCGGTAAGCAACGCCAGCAGAAGCACCACCAGCATGATCGGCGGGTGCAGCGTTGCATCCACATATCCGTCCAGCGCGGGAATCAGCTTGAGCGCATACAGAAAGCACGACCCTACCAGTAGTCCCGCGGCGGCACCCGAGAGCGACACGACGGCGGACTCGCCAAAAATCACTCCGCCAATCTGCACACGGGAAAATCCATTCACCCGAAGAATTGCGACCTCGCGAATCCGCGTAAACACTGACATGATCATTGTGTTCGCAACGCCCAATCCGCCAAGCAACAGGCCGCATCCGGCCACCGCCCAGGCCGTGGCCTTCAGAATCCGGAACTGCGAATAGGTGCGCGTAAATTCTGTGTCTTCCAAGGCAATCAGGTTTGGATACTTCGCATTCACCCGGTCTTTGAATGCCGCGACATCGCCCTTGCTGCGCAACTTGATCGTGATCACTGAGGACGTTCCTTCCTTGTGAAAGAAGGCCTGCGCGGAGGCAAGCGGCATAAAAACCCCGCCATCTTCAAATCCGTTGGCTGTCTTCAATATCCCGACAACATGGAATGTCGCGTGACCAATCTGCACATGGTCGCCCAGGCCCGCCGTCAAAAACTGCGCAGCGCGTTCCCCAAGCACAACGTCATCCGCGTGTTGAGCGAAGCTGTTTCGATCGCCCTTGAGCCACGCAGCCTTCACAATGCGCGCATCCGTGGGCGTAACCCCAAAACATGTGATGATCGGATGCCCGGCGCTGGACACGATTCCAAACAGCACCGGGTTGGCATGCTCCACCATGGGCCAATTCGAAATCTGCGCCGCCGCATCCGTTGGAACATTGCTGAAAAACAGATCGGAAACATCCCGCTCGAACACAATCGCCTGGCTGTCGTTGGAAAGGATGCTTGAAAACATGCCGATCGCCCCTTGCAGAATCGTGACCACCGTCAACATGGCGGCCACGCTGAAAGCGATTCCAGCCACACTGATCAATGAGCGAATGCGATGCCTGCGAAGGTTTGTCACAATCAGCTTCAGGAAGATCACGCCCGACCTCTCTCCGCCAGCGCGCTGGAGTTACGTGTAACCCGGGCAAGCTCTTGCTGGAGTTCGCCGCGCAGCCTTTCGAGAAAGTCCAGTTCAGGCCGTAAATCGATCAGACTTCGCAGCGCCCGGTCGCCTAAATCAATAAATCGCGTCAGGCGCTGCACCGCCCCTCGAACGCCCAGAACCCCAGCAATATTCGGACGGCTGAGCAGGCCATCGCGCGCCGGAGTCTTCCCACTTTGCTGCGCGCTCTGCAGCACATCCTTCAGATCGTCGACCATCTGGTAACCAAGCCCCCAGAAAACTGAAATGCGCTTGATCTGTTGAAGTTCGCGCGCCGGAGCGCCGCCCAGCATCGCCGGAAGTGCCAGCGTTAGGTGAATCAGCGAGACTGTCTTGCCGCGTGCCACGCGCTCCGTTGTTTCGCGCGTGTGGGGCACTCGGGAATAGTGAAGATCGAGGCTCTGTCCGTTGAGCACACCCTCCACTCCCAAACTACGCTCGATGAATGCCAGCGCGTCATCCTGGCAAGTCTGTGGAGAAGCTGATACCGCCCGCCACGTGAGCGCATAGGCTCGATTGATCAAGGCCAGCGCGGTGAGAATGGCGCCCTCTTCACCGTACAGAAGATGCGTGCATGGCACTCCACGGCGCTCCAATGCGTTGTCCATGCAGGGCAAATCGTCAAAGAGCAATGAAGCCGAGTGAAAGTACTCAAGGGCAACCGAGAGTTCCTTGGCGTGGATACTATCCATTCCGTAAGCGGTGGCCATTTGATAAACCAACCGGGGGCGCACCAGGCTTCCCGGGTTGTCGAGCACATGGCGAAGCGCATCTTCGAAGCCTGGGTCGAGGTTCTTCGGCAGCAACATCCCCATGCTGAAAGCATCGGCGAACGGCTTGACGTCCAATGACTCCATCGATTCGGCTACTGGCAATTGTGTCCTCGTCTTCGGTTGAAGCGTTAAGAATCGTCCGGCGCCGACAAACTATCTGCGCTCGTTCATGTCAGTTGCTTACTTCAGTCTGATGGTTGAGACGAGAATCTGTCTCTTTCGAGAGCACGGCCGCGCTCCAGTTTCGATGACACTTCGTTCATTGATGTAGCGCTATTACTGAGCATACTAATTGGACGTGACAAGCAGCCGACCCGCACATGACAAATCGTTCATTTTCGTCTTACTAAAGTCCTTCACCGCGCTCTAACCCCTCTGGTGTGTCACATTTGGAGCATTTGTCAAACGAATAGACTAATATAACCAGTTATGCGGCTCCTACTCGTTGAAGACGAACTCGACATACAGAGCTTCTTGAAACGTTCGCTGGAAGAAGCGGGCTATCAGGTGGAGGCCGCTGCAAACGGCAAAACTGCTGAGCAACTGGCGATTGACGGTGCGTTTGACATCTTGATTGTCGACCTCGGATTGCCGGATGTGGATGGCATTTCTCTGATCCTGCACCTGCGTCAACTCGGCGTCGGTGCCCCGGTGTTGATCTTGTCGGCGCGGCGGTCAGTTGACGACAGGGTGCGTGGACTGGAGCAAGGCGGCGATGACTATCTAACCAAGCCGTTCGCATTGGCGGAATTGCTCGCCAGGCTACGCAATCTGCTGCGGAGAAACAACCCTCCCGGCAATGAAGCAACTCGGCTTCGAGTTTTGGACCTTGAACTGGACTTGCTCCGCCGCGAAGCTTCGCGTTCCGGAATTATGTTGCAGCTTACCCCGCAGGAGTTTGTCCTTCTGGAGTATTTCTGCCGCAATGCCGGTCGCGTCGTCACACGCTCGATGATTCTCGATCAAGTGTGGGGAATGCGTATCCATCCCGACACCAATGTAGTCGACGTTCACATCTACCGTTTGCGCGGCAAGGTCGACACCGTCGGACAGCAGCCGCTGATTCGAACCCTTCGAGGAGTCGGCTATGTCCTCAAAGACCGGTAAGCCAAAACTGCACAGTGCCGCCTGGAGAATTTCTATCTGGGCGACGCTCGCCTTCGCCTTCGGAACCATGATTGTTTTCGTCTTCCTTCATCGATTTATTGAAGACGACATCCAGCAAAGAAGCGACGCTTGGCTGGCCGGAGAGGTCGAGGTGCTTGGCGACGTTGCGGAGCGCACTCCCAAAGACGCTCTCTATGGCCGTGTGGTTGGCGAAGTTGCCGAGCTGGCGGGCAAAGAGGTTCCCAATAAACTCCGCTCGGAAAGCACCTCAAACGACTCCGTTTTCTTTCTGCAGACGGGAAACACAGGAGTCATTCAGCTCTGGGTAGGGGCAGGCAGCGACACGGAAACCCTCAAGGCAATTGAAGAAAGCAACATGCTGCCGGATCGTCCGACAGACGTGCGCGTCAAGGGGTTTGGCGTGCCCTTTCGCGTAGCGTCCATTCAGGTCGACGATGGAAGCCGCATCTATCTCGGACTGTCTGAACGCGACGAACTGCGCGTTTTGAATAGCCTCCGTCTTCGCTTCCTGCTCTTGTGGTTGCTCATCGTTCTGTTTGGATTCGCGATCGTCTTCTACACCACGCGGCGCATGCTCAGTCACGTCAGAAGGATCACGGACGCCGCTTCACGCATCGGGCATTCCGATCTGAATACCAGGGTGCCGACCACCCAACGGAATGACGAAGTGGCCCAATTGGCACTCACGCTGAATCGCATGCTCGATCGCATTGAGAGCTCCATGCACCAGTTGCACACCATTACAGACGCACTTGCGCATGATCTGCGCAGCCCTTTGACCGCTATCCGCGGCAAGCTTGAAATGTCCTTGTCCGCCGCCACCCACGGTGAGCAAGCGGAGCCCATCGTATCGGCCATTGATGAACTCGATCGCTTGACGGAGTTCCTCAATCAATCGCTGGACGTCGCCGAGGCGCGTGCCGATGCGCTTCGACTTACCAGGACCCCAATCGATCTGGATGAACTGCTCCGGGTCATGATCGATCTCTATGAGCCCAGCATGGCAGAGAGGGGCTTGCAGATCAGGTTCCACAGCGCCGGGTCCATCTCAATTGAGGCGGACGCCGCGCTGATCCATCGCATGATTGCGAATCTGTTCGACAACGAACTCAAGCACCTTCCCGCGGCTTGCATCGTCACCATTCGGCTCCTGACGGAAGAGGATGCTGTGTCGTTGATCTTCGCCGACGATGGGCCAGGATTTTCGCCAGAGATGATCCCTCAACTTTTCGAGCGCAGGGTGAAGGGGAAAGACTCCAACGGCCACGGACTCGGCCTTGCCTTTATCGATGCGGTTGCCCGCGCCCACGGCGGCACCGCCGCTGCCAGCAATCGCAGCACCGGCGGCGCGCAAATCACTGTCACTCTGCCGCTGGTTTCGAGTGGAAATGGCGACTCGGCGTCGATGTTGCTCCACGCTGCTTCCTGATACATACCCGCTGAAATCGTGAACACCTCAATCAACAGCTACCGGATCATCCCGAAGACGAGTGAGGCGCTTCCGTGACGCATCCTGCAATCGCCCGTGTCCTGCTTGCAATGCTCTGCGGTCTCCAAGGACTTGGCACGCTTGCCATCGACCTCGGCCGTGCCCACGCGACCAACCCTCAGTGGACCCGCCATGCGCGGTTTCACGTGGTGTGGCAGGTAGCCGGCACGGCCCTCTTATCCCTGCTGGCACTGGCCATCCTCCTCACTCCCGGTCGCCTCCAGCAAGAGCGGTTCTATCTCGCCGCAATGCTCGCCGCAATCCCCATGCTCAGCTTCTTCGTCGCGTTCATTGCCCGCGGACTCTACGGCGGCGCTCTTTTTGACCCCAACGGAATTCCTCCGTTGAGGATCTCCGTTCTTGGCTCTGAAACGCGCATCGATCTCAATCTGGCCGTCGAAATCTTCGCGATCTTTGTCCTCGTTACGATCGTTGAACTCTTCCGCCATTGAAGGCCATCGGGGGAGCACAAGCACAGCAGCGGAATCCGCTATATAATTCCGCTCAATCGTTCTCATGGAAATCCTGCTTGTCGTTATTCTCGCAATTGTTGTGTTTGTGGTCTGGCGCAGCAACCAGGACACGGCAGAAAAGTTGCGCGGAGAAATTGAGAGCCTGCAGCGGGATGTCAGCTTCCTCCGCGACCGCCTTGCATCCCTGGTCAAGCCGCCCGCGCCGGAGCAGGGTCCAGCAACGCAGCGGCCACCGCAGCAGCAGCCCGCCGCCCCTCCTGTGCACGTACCGTCTCAAGCAGCGCCAGCCGCACATTACGCGCCGCCGGCGCCAATTCAACCTCTGCGCCAGGCCTCGGCAACAATCCCGGTCGCTCCGCCCCAGCCCGCGCAGCCGCCGGTCCAACCGCCCTTCCAGCCGCCGCCAGCCCCAATACCTGTCTTCACACCTGCGTCACCCGCCCGGCCACCCGTCAAAGCCGAAGCCCGCGCAGCTTCCTTGAGTCTGGAAGAACGCCTCGGCGCAAACTGGCTCAACAAGCTCGGCATTGCCATCCTCGTCATCGGCGTCGCATTCTTCCTCGCCTATGAGTTGCAGACCTGGGGGCCGGTGGGGAAAGTCGTTTGCGGCTATGCGGTCGGCCTGGCGCTGCTGGCCGGCGGAGTGTGGCTGGAGCGCAAGCCGACCTATCGCATCTTTGCCCGCGGCGGCATTGGCGGCGGCTGGGCCCTCACCTTCTTCACTACCTATGCCATGCACCACGTGTCTGCCGCGCGAGTGATCAACTCGTTAGTGCTCGACCTTGTGCTGATGCTGCTGGTGGCCGCCGGAATGGTGGCCCACTCCTTGCGCTACAACTCGCAAACCGTCACTGGCCTCGCGTTCGGCCTGGGCTTTGGCACCTTGCTCACCAGCCACATTGAGGCCTCAGGCAGCAACCTGGTCTTCAGCCTGGCTGCCAGCGTTGTGCTGGCCATTGCGCTAGTCATTGTAACTACCGTGCGCCATTGGGCCTGGCTTGAACTCGCCGGCCTCATCGCCGTTTACCTCAGCCACTTTGTCTGGCTCACGCAGGTGCTGCCACAGGACCACGCAGCATTCGCACAGTTCTGGCCCTCCACTGCTCTCATCCTGCTTTACTGGCTCATTTTTCGCCTGGCCTACGTCTTCCGCACGCCGCTCAATCCACACGAAGAAAACCTCTCAAGTCTCGCCGCCGTGTTCAACTCCATCGGCGTGCTCGGCCTTTTGAAGTACCAATCAGCTCACCCGGAATGGGCCTTCTGGGCGCTGATTGCTCTCGGCGTGCTGGAGATGGCGCTGGCCTTCGTCGTGCGCCCAAGACGCCGCCAAGCATTTGTCGTCCTTTCGACCATCGCCACAGTACTCCTGATCTCAGCCGTCCCCTTCAAGTTCCACGGAGTCAGTTGGCCGATCCTGTGGCTGGTACAAGCGCAGGTGCTGGCTATCAGCGGCCTGCGTCTGAACGAGCCGGTCTTTCGCAGGCTTGGCTTGCTTGCCGGTCTCATCACGGGCGGCGTGCTGGCCTTCAAAGACGTCCTGCCGTTGCTCATTACCCGCCTCTTCTCTGGCGATCTCAGTCGGCCCGGTTCGTTGACCGCCGCACTGCTGCTTGCCGCTACACTCTACTGGATCCACGCTGAGGTCTATCCGCGCCGCTGGCCGAAGATCATTGAAGGCAACTGGGAAGCTCTGGCCCTGAGCATCACCAGTTGGCTCGGCGCAGCCGCAGCCGCCGCGGCGTTGTGGGTCGCCGTGCCCGATCCGTGGCTCCCCACGGCCTGGCTATCCCTGGTGCTTGTGCTCGCATTTGCCGCGCACCGCTTCAGCGCCATTCGCCTCGCTCTTGAAGCCGACCTGCTTGCCCTCGGTGCCGCTGCCGTGTTGGCTATCGCCCAGGTTGGCCCGCTTGCAATGCTCCGGCTCGATTTCCCCGACCTCGGCCACCATCCGCGTGAGACAACCGTCCTCGCGCTTGCCGCCCTCGCCTTTTGGCTGCGGGCTGAACTCTATCCCCGCGCGCTGCGGCAGCTCAAGCCCACTCCACCCTCCAGCTTCGACGCGGCCAGTTGGCAGGCAGCGATGCTCCCCGCCCTCAGCTTCATCGGCGCAGGCATAGCCGCTGCAGCACTATGGACCGCACTCCCCTCGCCGTGGGTAATCGTTGGCTGGCTCACGCTCGTCCTCGTGTTGGGCCTTTTCGCAGATTGGGTCGCCGCACAAACCCTGGCCCTCCAAGCCGACGCACTGGCCCTTGCTTCCGTCGCCGGCCTCTTCTTCTGGGACCTCGGAACCCATGGCTGGTGGGACCACAAAGCTCCGCTCATTGCCGCTGTCGCTCTGCTCTATGCCGGAATGCGCCGCAAGACCGTGCTCACCGGCTCGCCTAATTATGTGGCCCCGGCATATTCCTGGGCCGCCACCTTGTCGCTCGCATTTGTTGCTACAGTGTTTTCCTCCAACGAGTTCCTCGACCCTGTCTGGGCGCTGCTCGGCCTGGCGCTGTTCGAGATTGGCAGGTTCAGCCGCAAGGGTTTCCTGCGCTGGCAGGGATACTTTCTTATAGCCATCGCATTCGTACGTCTTCTCGCAACTGAACCCTTCTCGCAGTCAGACCATGTCGCCCCCATTACGCTCACGTCCAATGGATTGCTAGAGGGTTACCCGTTCAGCCTCGTTTATTCGCTACTCCTCGAAGTCCTTATCCTCGCCTGCGTCGGCTATCTACTCTTTGAGCGGACCCGCACCCGCGACCGCTGCACCCGCCACGAGCACATCGTCGGTCTCGCCGCCGATGCCCTCGGCACACTGTCCATCGCACTCTGGTTTGCCTATCGCTTCCCGTCAGACTGGGTTCCCGTCCCCGGCGGCGAAACCTGGGTCACCGCCATCTGGGCCGCCATGGCAACAACGCTGCTTGCCCTCGCCTGGTTCCTGCGCCGCAAAACGTTTCTCGTCCAGGCCATCGTCCTCGCCTTCGCCGTCCTTGCGCGTGGAGTCTTCCTCGATCTCTTCGCCGATTCTCCAGCCAGCTTCTGGTACGGCCCGCTCTTCCACCTCGCAGTTGCCGCCCTCATCCTTGTTGCCGCGCTGCCCTTCGCATTTCTCCTTCGCAACCAAGACCGCTTTGGCGAGTCGTCCATCCCCCTCCCCCCCGATCTCGACTTGGGTCTTCGCCATCCCGAGCAGGTCTTCTTCTTCACAGCCTTCGCCCTTGAAGCCCTCGCCCTCGCCTTCAAGCTCAGCTCCGGCCGCATCACCATTGCATGGAGCCTCCTCGGCCTCGGCGTCTTCCTTTTCGCTCTGCTTGTGGGTGAACGCAGCTTCCGCCTCGCGGGCCTCGGCTTGCTCCTCGTGAGCGTCGCGAAGATCATCCTCATGGATGTCTGGAAACTCTCGCCCACCGACCGTTACATCACCCTCATCGTTCTCGGACTCGCACTGCTCCTTGTCTCCTTCCTTTACACCCGCTTTGCAACGGTCATCCGCAAGCTGCTCTAGGCCCTTCCCACAGCACTGTCATCCCGACCGAAGTGGAGGGATCTGCGGCTGCTCTTCGGCCAACTTCCAGGTATCCAAACTCAGTCACCATCAAAGCCATGCCTCATTGCAACCACTCATCTGCTCCAACAAACTGCCTTCGTCCAGCGTGTTCGCGTTACGTTACAATCAGCAGCACGGATTCACCCCGCAATTATGACGACAGACGCAGCCTCCTTGCCCGCCGACGTGCCGCCCCTACCGCAGGAACCCGAGCGCAGCACACGCGGCTTCTGGTCCCTCATCGTCACCCAGTTCCAGGGAGCCTACAGCGATAACATCCTGCGCAATCTGCTCCTCTCCATGATCGTGGGCATGGGCATGGCCAAAGGCCAGCGTGAAAGCTTCGTCTCCATGGTCACGCTGATGTTCTCCATCCCCTTCGTCGTCTTCAGCATGCCCGGCGGCTGGCTTGCCGATCGATTCAGCAAGCGCCAAATCACCATCTGGACCAAGGGGATGGAGATCGGCTCGATGGTGGTCGCCACCGTCGGCTTGGCCCGGCACTCGCTGCCCATCTCGCTGGTTGCCCTCACCCTGGTGGCCACACAGGCCGCGCTCTTTGGCCCCTCAAAATACGGTTTGCTCCCTGAACTGCTGCCCACCAAGCGCCTGTCATGGGGCAACGGCGTCATCGAACTCGGCACATTCCTCGCCATCATCGTCGGCACCGTCACCGGAGCCACCATGGCCGACCGCTTTCACGGCCACGAGGTCTACGCCGGGTACGCGCTGCTCGTCCTCGCGTGCCTTGGCCTGATCAGCAGCCTTGGCATCGACCACGTTCCCGCCGCCGCCCCCACCAAAAGATTTCAGATCAACATCGTCGGCGACCTCTGGCAGCAGATCAAATCCATGCATCGCGACCCGCCACTGTTTCTGGCCGTCGCCGGCAATACTTACTTCTGGTTCCTCGGCTCGCTGCTCTTCTCTACTATCGTTGTCTACGGCCCCGATGTGCTGCACATCGGCCAAACCAAAACCGGCTACCTCAACGCAACGCTCGCCATCGGAATCGGCATCGGCAGCATGGTCGCTGGCCTCCTCAGCGGCAACAAAATCGAGTACGGCCTCATCCCCCTCGGCTCCATCGGCATGACCGTCACCGGCCTGCTGCTTGGCACGTCGCACCACGGCCTGCTCGGTTCCGCCCTGCTGCTTGGCGCCCTCGGCTTCTGGGCCGGATTCTTCGCCGTCCCCGTCAACGCGCTCATCCAGCACCGCCCTAAAGAAGAAGACAAGGGCGGCATCATCGCCGCCGCAAACCTGCTGTCGTTCGTCGGCATCGCGGCTTCGGCGGGCGTCTATTTCGTCTTCACCAAGTACTTTCATCTCGATGCTCGCGGAGTCATCGTCGCCGCCTCCTTCATCACCGCTGCGGGAACCGCTTACGTGCTCTTCCTGCTGCCAGAGTGGTTCGGCCGCCTGCTCCTGTTCCTCTTTACCCACACCATCTATCGCGTCAAAGTCCTCGGCAGAGACAACTTTCCTGACCGGGCAGGCGCACTGTTAGTCTGCAACCACATGTCCTTCGTAGATGCGGCGCTGCTCATCGCCTCCACTGACCGCCCCATCCGCTTCCTCATGTACAAAGGCATCTACGAGCACAAGTTCATCAAGCCCTTCGCAAAGATGATGAAAGCCATCCCCATCTCCAGCGAGCAGCGTCCGCGCGACATGATCCGCTCGCTCCACACCGCCAGCGAAGCCTTGCGTAACGATGAAATTGTCTGCATCTTCGCCGAAGGCCAGATCACCCGCACGGGCCAGTTGCTTCCCTTCCGCCGCGGCCTTGAACGCATCATGAAAGGCGTCGACGTCTCCATCATCCCCGTCAATCTCGACGGCGTATGGGGCAGCATCTTCAGCTTCGAGCGCGGTCGTTTCCTCTGGAAGGTCCCCCGCCGCATCCCCTATCCAGTCACAGTCAGCTTCGGCGCACCCATGCCGCCCACCTCCACCGCCATTGAAGTCCGAAGCGCAGTCCAGGAACTGCATGCCGTAGGCTTTCAGCGCCGCAAAAGCCGCATGAAGACCCTCGATCGTGCCTTCATCCGCACCGCCCGACGTCACCCGCTCCGCTTCATGATGGCCGACGGCCGCACGCCCAAAGTCTCTTTCGCCTCCGCGCTCACCAAGACTATGTACATTGCGCGCCGCCTCCGCGGCCAAATCGGCGAGCAGCGCATGGTCGGTATGCTGCTGCCGCCATCCGTCGGCGGAGCCCTCACCAACTACGCCCTCATGCTGCTGGGCCGCATCGCCATCAATCTCAATTACACCTCGTCCAGCGAAGTCATCGCCTCCTGCGCCGGCCAGTGCGGCGTCGATGTGGTCATCACCTCCAAAGCATTCGTCGAGCGCTTCCCCAATCTCGTCATCCCCGGCCGCACTCTCTATCTTGAAGACGCCCTCGCCGCACCGCACATCAGCGAGAAGTTGCTCGCGATGTTTTTCGCCTGGCTCATCCCCGCCTTCCTTCTTCGCAAATCACTCGGCGCCCTCCCCGATGAGACCGTTTCTCCCCCAGCCGGCCGCCGCAAACCCTTCGCCGTCGATCAGCTCGCCACCGTCATCTTCTCCAGCGGCAGCACCGGCGATCCCAAGGGTGTAATGCTCACCCACTTCAACATCATGTCCAACATCCAGCAGGTGTCGCAGGTCTTCATGCTTGACGGACACGACAAGATCCTCGGCATCCTGCCCTTCTTTCACTCCTTCGGGTTCATGGCCGCGCTTTGGATGCCCGCCGCAAACGGCGTCGGCGTCGTCTATCATCCCAATCCGCTTGACGCCCAGGTAATCGGCGAGCTGGTCGAAAAGTATCGCGTCACCTTCCTCATTGCCACGCCCACATTTCTCCAGGCCTACATGCGCCGTTGCACGCCAGAGAGTTTCGGCAGCCTCCAATACGTCCTGGTCGGCGCTGAGAAACTCCCCGAGCGGCTCGCTCTCGCCTTCGAAGACACGTTCGGAATTCGCCCTCTTGAGGGCTACGGCTGCACCGAATGCTCCCCCGTCGTCACCGTCAACGGCCGCGACTTCCGCGCTCCGGGAATGCGCCAGGTAGGTGCTCGCCGCGGCAAAATCGGCCACCCGCTCCCCGGCGTATCCGTCAAAGTGGTCGACCTCGACACCGGCCAGCCCGTTCCCCCCGGAACCGCCGGCATGTTGCTCGTCAAGGGCCCCAATGTCATGCGCGGCTATCTCGGCAAACCCGAGAAGACCGCCGAGGTGCTGCACGATGGCTGGTACACCACCGGCGACGTCGCGCTCATGGAAGAAGACGGCTTCCTCACCATCACCGACCGCCTTTCGCGCTTCAGCAAAATCGGCGGCGAAATGGTGCCCCACATCAAGATCGAAGACAAGCTGCATGAACTGGCCGGCGTCACAGAACAGGTCTTCGCCGTAACCTCTCTGCCCGATGAAAAGAAAGGCGAGCGTATCGTCGTAATCACCACACTGTCCGATGCAAAGCTTGCCCCGGTTCTCGAAAAGCTGCCCGGCTGCGATCTTCCCGCGCTATGGAAGCCGCGCGCCAACCAGTTCTTCCATGTCGATGCCATCCCCGTTCTCGGCACCGGCAAAATCGACCTCCGCGGCGTCAAAGCCCTCGCCGCCACCCTCGCCCAATCCACCGAAGCCTAGCGCCCTGTCACCATCCGTGTTCCACTTGGGTGCCCACAGTCCCTCGCTTTTGGGGACCGGGGATAGAATCGAGTCGATTCTAGATTCAACGTGACAAGCATCACCGTTCCCCCTGCACCAACTCGCTACACTCCCCACTTGGAACTACACTGGTCATTCTCTACACTCCCAAGCCAGTTCCCAGACAAGACGACCATGGCCCAGCCAACCCCCATCCTCGAAGCGCCGCCACCAGAGCGCGACCAGCGCGAGGTCCGCGACGCCTACTTTGCCATGCGCCTCTCCCTGGCTTTCGGCGTCCTAATGCTGCTGGGCAAAACCACCGCCTACTTCCTCACCCACTCCACCGCCATCTTCTCTGACGCAGCAGAGTCGGTCATCCACGTCATCGCCGTGGGTTTCGCCAGCTTCAGCCTGCGCCTCAGCCTCAAGCCGGCCTCTGGCCATTTTCTCTACGGCTATGAGCGCATCTCTTTCTTCTCCGCGGGATTTGAAGGCGCCCTGATTATCGTCGCCGCCATCGCCATCCTCGTCGAATCCATTCGCGAGTGGATTTACGGTCTGCAACTCCAGCACCTGGGATATGGTGTGGAGATGATTCTCGTCGCCGGCATCCTCAACGGGGGCCTCGGCTACTACCTCATCCGTACCGGCAAGCGCACCAACTCCCTCATACTTGAAGCCGACGGAAAACACGTCCTCACTGACAGCCTCACCAGCTTCGGCGTCGTCGCCGGACTCGGCCTGGTCATGCTCACCCACTTCAAGCCCTTTGACCCGCTCATCGCCATCGCCGTAGCCATCAATATCCTCTGGTCCGGCGGCCGGCTCGTCTGGCGTTCCGCCATCGGCCTGCTCGACTACTCCGACCCCGAAGCCGGCAAGCAGATCCGCGCCCACCTCGACGCCATCTGTGCCGAACTCAACATCCAATACCACGGCGTCCGCTTCCGCACCACCGGCTACCGCCAGATCATCGAGGTCCACCTGTTATTCCCTGACCTGACCTCGGTCAGCAAAGCCCACGCCCTGGCCACCCTGCTTGAAGAGCGTCTGCCCGCCGAACTTGGGCTTCCCGCCGAAGTCATCACCCACTTGGAATCCCTCGGAGACCACGAGCAAGTCCACCACCGCGGCCACTACACCGGAAAGCCCGAATAGCCCCCGCCCCGCCCTAGTCCCCAGACCCTGCTTTTCACTGCCCCGTCCCGCTCAGCGCAATGCTCTCCGGCGACCCGGCAGCACTGGAGGTGATGGTGACCGCAGCGGTCTTTGGGCCGGTTGCGGTCGGCGCGAAATGCCCATGAATCGTGCAACTCGCCCCCACCGCCAAACTCGTCCCGCAGTTGTTCGCGAAATCGAACTGTGAGGCGCCGGTCCCGGTCACTGCGATGCTGGTAATGGTCAACGCCGCGGTTCCGGTGTTGGTCATCGTCACATAATCCGATGCGCTTGAGCTGCCGACCTTCGTTGCGGGGAACGCAATGCTGGTCGCGGATAGAGTCACTGGGGCAGCCGGGAGGCCGGTTCCAGTGACAGTGATGGTTTGGGGGGATGTCGTGGCGCTGTCATTGATTTTGATGGTTGCGGTGAGCGCGCCGGTAGACGCGGGCCCGAAGTGGCCGTGGATATTGCAATTTGCGCCCACGGCCAGGCTCGCGCCGCAGGTGCTGGCGAAGACGAACGAGGAGGCATCGGTGCCCGTTACGGCCGTGCCCGTGATGGACAGTGCCGCTGTTCCCGTGTTGGTGATGACAACCGTCTGCGATGCGCTGGCTGAACCCACTTTCACTGAGCCAAACGACAAGCTGTAGGCCGACAGAGTCACCGGCCCCGCCAGGCCTGTACCGGTGATAGCGATACTTTGCGGGGAACTGGCCGCGCTATCGGTGATGGTGATCGTTGCTTTCAATGTGCCGGTAGCGACCGGTCCAAAGTGCCCGTGGATGGTGCAGTTTGCGCCCACGGCCAGGCTGGCGCCGCAACTGTTCGCGAAGACGTACGAAGATGCACCCGCGCCGGTCATCGTGATACTTGAGATCGTCAGCGCTGCCGTCCCTGTGTTGGTCATGGTCACCGATTGCGAGCCGCTTGACTCGCCCTCGATGGTCGAAGGAAACGTGAGAGTGGTGGCGGAGAAAGTGACTGGCGGTTCAACACCGGTTCCGCTCAGAGAAATAGTCTGCGGGGAGTTGGTAGCGCTGTCATTCATGGTGATGGCTGCGGTGAGCGCTCCACTGGCCGTGGGTGCAAAATGGCCGTGAATGGTGCAATTGGCCCCCACTGCCAGGCTCGTGCCGCAACTGTTGGCAAAAACGAAGGAGGATGCGTTGGTCCCCGTGACGGAGATGCTCGTGATCGTCAACGCCGCAGTCCCGGTGTTGGTCACCGTTACGGTCTGCGACGCGCTCGCGAGGCCCACGGTGGTGGATGGAAACTTGAGGCTCGAAGCCGACAGCGTCACAGGCGCCACGCCGGTGCCGCTCAGCGAGATGGTCTGGACTGCGTTGAGCACGTCGAGACTGTAATCCTTGACCGCCAGGCCGCCAGACACTGTGCCGCCAGTTGTGGGCTCAAAGCCAATCGTCAGCGGGCATGAGGCGCCGGCTGCCAATGCCTCCGTTGCAAAGCAATCCGTACTCATTCCGGAAGCACTCTCCGGAAAGCTGGCAGGATAGGTGATTGCGTCAAGAGTCAGCCCCACATTGCCAATGTTCCTCAACGTTACCACCTGTGACTGGCTGGAAAGTTCGCCAACCCGAGTGGCGCTGAAGCTGAGTGTCGGCGGAATCCCGCGCGGCAGGTTCATGATTTGTCCGCTGTCGGAATTGGTGAAATAGACATCTCCAAAGCCATCTCCCAAAACCCCCGTCGGGAAAGACAAACCGCTTGCCAAAGTTACTGGATTGCCATACAACGATATCTCTCCCAGGTTAGGCAGTTCATTGATAGTCCCGGTGTTGTCATCCTGGCCGGCGTCGGATTGGGCTGAATAGATCAGGCTTCCGTTGGGCTCCAACCAGACGCCATAAGGAAAGTCGAGGCCTCCGATAAGCTGAATGGGCGGTTCATATCCAACAGCGGAGTAGAAAAGTAGGACCACGCTGCCGCTCCCCGCCGCAAAGGAAGTATCGTAAACGCTGCTTATATAAAGGTTATCTCTCGAGTCCACCGTGATGGCGGATGGATAAATCACGTCTCCGGTGATCTTTACCGGCGCACTATAGCCCTCTGGGCCTCGCAAAAGCTCCATTACTTGGGAATTAGTGAGACTGGTGTAAAAGACATTCCCGCCCTCGTCGACCGCGATTGCGTATGGAAAGCTCAAGTTACTGGCCACATAGACCGGCGCGCCATAGCTGGATGGCAGTTTCGGCATCTCAACAATCGATCCGTCCGGGGAGTCCAGGGTGACAAACAGGTTGCCCGCCCCATCTACCGCGATGCCGGCCGGTTTATCCAGGCTCGCCACCGTAATTGCCCCGCCAAAGCCTGAGCCAGAGCGCGGATATTCAACTACTTTGCCCTCAGCCCCGGGAACGATCACAAACAGGTTGCCCGCTCCGTCCATCGCAACTGCGCCGTTTTCCCCCTCGCCTGCTCCCGCGCCGGTTCCAACCGGTGCCCCGCCCTCAAACGCAATCTCCGGCGCAACTCCAATGCCGTAAACCGGAACGCTGAGCAGTTGCTCGCTGCTCGCGCCATAAAACACCACCGCCCCCAAGCGAACTCCAGGCGCTAGTGGAGCGAATGCCACATTGACCGTGCAGCTTGTGGCTGAGGAAACTGTGCCTGTGGTGCAAGTGCCTCCTGAGGCCAGGGAAAAGTCCTCGCCGGCCATGCCCCCGGTCAACACCGCGATGCTGCGAACCGTCGTTCCCGCAGCCAGGTTGAAGCTGAGGCTTTGTTGCAGGCTGCCAGGGCCCACAGAGGCTAGCCCCAGGTTCACGCTTGTCGTTTCCAGCTCATCCACCTGGCCGTTTCCCGAGTCGGCTACATACACCGCGCCTCTGGCATCCACCGCCAACCCCTCCGGAGTGCTGAATGAGTTGAACGTGAATGGCACTTGAATCTCCGCGCCGCCCGGAAAAATCTCGATCACGCTGCCATTGTCGGGCAGCGAAGTAAACATATTCCCCGCAGCGTCGCTCGCCAGTCCCACGCCGCCCAAACCAACCGAGAAACCTGTCGCCGCTCCGTAGCTTGAGCCACTCAACGCGGACTCAAGAATGTCGTCGTATCCATCCGCAACATAGAGATTCCCGGCCGCGTCGAGTCCAATGCCCCAGGGGGAGATCATGCTGTTCAAGCTCCCGGGTAGGGGCCCATTCATGATCACCTTCTGTGCGCCCCAGCCCTGTCCGGCCCGAGGAAGCTCGGCCACATACCCGCCGTAAGAGTCGGCCATGAAAACATCCCCGGCCTGGTCCACCGCCAAACCGGCCGGGTTGGAAACACCATTGTAGTTATAGTATTCAAGCACGAATGGCACCGCGGTTGGTGTGCCACCCAGGGGCGGCATTTCGAACACCACCCCATTCCCTTGGCCGTTATCTTTTCCCAGTGTGTAATAAATGTTGGAGCCGCTATCCAGAGCCACGCCATTGGGTCCGTTGGACAAGCCGCTCGCCAGCACAACCATCGGGGCTCCGTTGAATGGCTGCTCCACAATGCGGGCATTGTTGGTATCCGCGATATAAACGTCCCCGGTCACATCGACTGCCACGCCCAGAGGGTTATTCAAGCCCGTCGTTATGGTGGTCTGCACACCGCTGAACGTCACCTGAGCCGGCGCCGCTACGGTCATAAACAGTGCCATCAGGCTCAGCAGCAGAAGCAGTCCGCGGCGTGACCGCAGCTCGGCGGAGCGAATACAACTCTCAATCGTTTTCATCGGAAAGACCTCCAGGTCGCGCGAAAACAGAAATGCAGGGGACGCACCTTCTTAAGTGGCGCCCTCCGGCAATCTGTGACAAAGAATTCTGCGATTTCCATCCCTTGCGAGCTTTTTAGCTTCGCGACCCCATCGAGGAAGGAGCAGAGGCCCTCCCATTATTGAGAGGCTCGAGCGAACATATTCACTGAAATGGAGGGTGGCCCCGATCCCAGTGACCGATTTAACCCAGGACGAGGGTGCCCCCCGGTCCCTCGCTCGGGGACCGGGGATGTGGCACGAGGGCAATAGGGGGCGGTACTGCGGTGGAGTGGACCCCTAGCGCCCAGGATCAAACCCCCAATTCAGCGCAAGTTCGCCGGGTAAAGCGCCGGGAACCAGCGTTCCACAACGCCAATCGGGAAGCCGAGGCGAACGGTCGCCCGGTGGCCGTCTGAAACGAGGAGCCCAGCCCCCAGAAGCTGCGCCAGCACCAGGCGAGCCATGCGTTCTTTGTAGCCGGTAATGGCTGGCGCCCGGCCGCGCTCGAATTCCCCCGCCAGAAACGCTTGGCGCAGCAGCGGGTAGCAGCCTTTGGGCATGCGTCCGGCGCGAACTTCCTCTTCCGTGTATATCTCCATCCTGCGCAGCAGTTCCGCCGGTTCGAGGATTGAGCGCATGTACTCGACCTGATCGACGCAGACGCCGAGAAAGAACTCGCAGAACTCGACCAGGGCAGCGAAAGAGAGGTTCCCCCGGGCAATAGCGGGTAGTGGCGGGGAAGAATGGCCATTTTCACTGCCCCAAATTTTTCTCCCGGCATTTGCAGTCTATTTCGCCAATAAGCGTACAGTCGACTCATGACAGCCCTCCCACTTCACAAAAACACACCTGAATCTGTCAGAAATGTACCCGGAACAACTGCTACATAGCCCCCACCCCTCCCCCACTTTTTCCGCACCGCACTCAAACGAAAAGGGTTAGGCCGACAAAACCCCGCAAAAACCCGCAAAAACGCATTTGCGGCCCAACCAAGACTTTCCGTCACTGAACTCCAAACCCCCGCAACCGTATCATCAACCTGTGGAAACCCACTACAAACTCGGCGACATTCTCGCCAACGCCATCACTCATGGCATCGGCGCAATCCTCTCCATCGCCGGCGCAATCTACCTCATCGCCGCATCCACTCGCGGATCAGGCTTGGTCGTATTCAGTTGCAGCGTATTCAGCGCCACGCTGGTGCTCGTCTACCTCTGCTCCACGCTCTATCACTCTCTGGTCCGGACGCGCGCACGCCACGTCTTCCAGGTCCTCGACCACTCAGCCATTTACCTGCTCATCGCCGGAACCTACACGCCGTTCGCGCTCGTATCGCTCCATAACGCCACCGGCTGGTGGATCCTGGCCGTCGAGTGGGCGCTCGCCCTTACCGGGGTCATCTTTAAGAGCTTCGCAGTAGGCCGATTCGCCGTAGCGTCGGCACTTGTCTACCTGTTTCAGGGTTGGTTCGGAGTCTTCGCCGTGCGCCTGCTGGCCAACGCAATCGGCTGGCATGGCGTAATGTGGCTGGCCGCCGGCGGCCTCGCTTATACGCTCGGAATCGTCTTCTTCGCCCTCGATCGACTGCGCTACTTTCACGCCGCCTGGCATCTGTTTGTGCTCGCCGGCAGCATGGCCCACTACGTAGCCATCCTGTTCTATGTCCTGCCTGCAAAGCCCTGACCGGCATTGCTAAGATGGAGTGGGCCCCCTGAGCGGCATGCTTTGAAATTCATGCACGCTCCAGCAGGCTCCGGACGGAAGCGAGAATGGCGAAGTATCTGGTCACGGGCGGAGCAGGCTTCTTTGGCGGAATCCTCAAGAACAGGCTGCTTGCCGACGGCGCCGAAGTCGTCAGTGTCGATCTGGTTCCTGATTCCACCAAGCATCCGGCGCTCACCAGTACCCTCGCCGACATCCGCGACCAGGCCGCCATGCGCGCAGTCTTTGCCGCCCACCAGTTCGATGCCGTGTTTCACATCGCAGCCATGCTGGCACACGGCGAAATGAGCCACGACCTGCTTTGGACCAGCAACGTGGATGGAACCCGCGTGATTGCAGAGTGCGCCCGAGAAGCCGGCGTGAAGAAGCTCATCTTCACCTCCACCAACTGCCTCTGGGCCAGCAACATGGGCCGCCCAGTTCGAGAAGATGACCCTCCGGCTCCTGCGGAACTGTACGGCGAGTCCAAGCTGGCAGCCGAGCGCCTGTTGCATGCGTTTGAGAAGGGTCTGGATGTGGTGATCCTCCGCTGCCCCACCATCATCGATAGCGGCCGCCTCGGCCTGCTGGCCATCCTGTTCGAGTTCATTCGCGAGAACAAGTCCGTCTGGGTCGTCGGATCGGGCGACAACCGCTACCAATTCATCTACGCGGGCGATCTTGCCCAGGCCTGCTTGCAGTCGCTGGCCTTTGCCGGGTCAGAGACCTTCAACGTTGGCAGTGACAACGTGCCGAGTCTGCGGCAGTGCTACGAAGCCGTGATTGCCGAAGCCGGCAGCCGCTCGCAGGTGCGTTCGCTGCCCAAGGCGCCGGCCCTCGCGGCCATGCGACTGGCTCACCTCCTCCGCATCTCGCCGCTCGGCCCCTACCACTACCGCATGATCGCTGAAGACTTCACCTTTGACACCACCCGCATCCGCAAGGCAATGGGCTGGCAGCCAACCGTCACCAACAGCGAAATGCTGGCGACGGCCTACCGCTACTATGCTGAAAATCGCGAAGAGATTCTGGCGCGAGAAAATGTTTCCGCCCACTCCAAAGCGGCCAAAATGGGCGTTCTCCGCCTGCTGAAGTGGATTTCATGAGCCAGGCTTCCAACCCAACGGCAGAAGGCCTTTATCGCGCTCCGAAGGCGATCTTCTGGACTGCTTTCCTGGTGCGCCTGGCCTACATCCTCCTCGGCCACACCTTCCGAATTACACCCTACAATCACCACTTCGAGTTTGCGTGGGAGACCGGCCGTGTCGCTGCTTCGGTGGCCAGCGGACACGGCTATAGCTCGCCCTTCAGCGGCAATACCGGCCCCACCACCTGGATGGTCCCCGGCTTCACACTGCTGCTGGCAGGAGTCTTCAAAGTCTTCGGCATCTACACGCAGCTCTCCGCCTTTGTCATCGAATCCATCGACAGCTTCCTTCAGGCGCTCACCGTTCTGTTTGTCTTTGAAATGGGCGCGCGCGTGGCAAGCCGCCGCACTGCCGTTTGGGCCGCGTGGATTTGGGCGCTCTATCCTGGCATCGTCCAGTACGGCGTGAAATGGATCTGGGAGACTTCCCTCTCCACCATGCTGTTTGCCTGGGTGCTGGTGGTGGGCATGCGAATGCGCGGGACCGGCGGCCACGCTCCTTCCACCCACCATACGCGCGATTGGGCGCTCTTCGGGCTGCTGTGGGGCACAATCGCCATGACCAACCCAACTCTGCTGCTGATGGCGCCAGTGCAGGGAATCTGGATTCTCACCGGCCTGCCGCAGAAGAGAAATCTCCTCAAAGGTGCAGGCCTGGCGCTGCTCGCGGTGAGTATTTCGACGGCTGTATGCACGCCCTGGATCGTCCGCAACCGGCTGGTCTTCCATGCTTTCATTCCTACGCGGGGCAACTTTGGCGCGGAGGCGGCCATGGCGTGGGCGCCGGACTCCATGGGGTTTCCCTGGGGAGCCACCGTACCCACGGTTGAGCCCGCTGCTGAACACCAGCTCTACGCTCGAATGGGCGAGCGCGCCTATGTCGAAATGCGAGGCAAACTGGCATGGGGCTGGGCGCACGCCTACCCTAAGCATTTCTGGGAACTCGTCGCCTGGCGCTTTTACATGTTCTGGGCCAGCGTACCCCACACCGCCGCGCCCTCCGCCGCTGAAGACGTCCGCGAGGCCGCGCACTGCCTGACTTCGATCGCGGGAATCCTAGGCCTCCTGCTCGCGCTCAGGCGCAAACTGCCCGCCGCGGGCCTCTTTGCCTGGGCCGTGGTCCTGCTCCCGGCCGTTTACTATTTCATTATCCCCGGCTCGCGCTTCCGTAATCCTCTGGAACCCATTTTGGCCATCTTGATTGTCTATCTTTTTCAGCAGGTTGAGGGCCGCTGGGGCTTTTCAGTGCCAGGTTTGCGAAAACGATGGCCGGCGCGCTGAAGTAGCCCTATTGGGCGCCTTGAGAAATCTCAAGAGCTGCCATCGCTTCGGAAAATGGGTTACCTCTTCGTTATCATTGACCTTTGCACCTTAAAACCGGTACACTACTCTAGTTTGGCGATTCATGCCTGATCCCGTGGAGTCAGACGCTCGCCTTGTGCTTGAGCGTACCTAAACCACGGACCAGTAGTTTCCGCCCGAGCAATTTGATTCAAGCGCGCACCCGCTGCGGCGGGCATTGAGCGCTGGAGGTTTTATGTACGCAGTAATTCGTACCGGTGGCAAGCAGTACCGGGTCGCTCCCGGTGACGTGGTCAAGATCGAGACCGTGGTTTCAGAAGACAAGACCATCGAGTTCAGCGATGTTCTTGCATTCAGTGGCGAAGCTGGAATTGTTGCCAAGCCGGCCACCGCCAAGGTGACGGCCGAGGTCCTCGGCGAAGGCCGTGGCAGCAAGATCCTCGTCTTCCACCTCAAGCGCAAAAAGCAGTACAAGAAGCTGCAGGGACATCGGCAGAACTTTACCGAGGTACGCATCAACACCATCGAGGCCGATGGTGTTACCTACACCGCCGCCGCCGCCAACTAGAACTCCACACAGAACCATGGCTGCACACAGACTTTGAGAAGGGGATTGAGCAATGGCACATAAGAAGGGTGGAGGCAGCTCCACAAACGGACGCGACTCGAATGCACAGCGGTTGGGCGTAAAGGCCTTTGGCGGCGAACTCATCACCGGCGGATCGATCATCATCCGTCAGCGCGGCACCCGCATCAAGCCGGGCCTGAACGTGGGCATCGGTTCAGACGACACTCTGTTCGCCAAGGTCACCGGCAGGGTAAAGTTTGTGGACAAGGGCAACCGCGGCCGCTTCGCATCCATTGAACCCATCGCCGTCGAATAGTTCAATTTGAGCAACAGCTAAAAGGCCATCCGCCTGGCGGATGGCCTTTTGTATTTCCCTGACCCCTAATCTCTGCTCTCAGGATTCCGATTCGCGCCGCTTCAGATTCCTGTTGAGCACCTTCTCCACAACATTCTCAACGTCGGTGAGGAAGAAGCTGTTGGCCGGCTGCTGCACGGCAACCTGCGTGCCGGTGTGGCCCAACGCTGAGGCGATTTCGTTCCAGCGATAGAGAGTCGAGTTTACCGGCATCATCACCGGCTTGCGCACCGGCTCAGGCAGCAAGCAATAGACAACCCAAATGCCGAGTGAGCTAAGGATGACTGCTTCGTATACAAACTGCAATGGCGCAGTCAGCGAAGCATAGCGGGAGATTAAAGATACTGTCACGAAATCGTTGCAGGCCATGGTACCGAACCCCAAGGCAAGGCCGAAGGCCATATCACGCACCGAAAGACGCAGCGCATTCATGCAAAGACACAGAAACGCGAGCAAGAAAAGCTCAAGCAAGCTGACCGAGCGCATCAATGCGATCCCGATATCTGGAAGAATCAGGATGCCTCGATTCGCGAAGGAGACAGTCGACAGAGTCACAATGGCTGAAACGATAACGATCCAGCGAAAAATGACAATGCCGAATTTGAGCAATCCTGGAAGGGACGAGAGAGCTGACCGAAAGACTTCCATACAGATGAAGAAGAGCAGGACCGCACTTGCCAGATAGACTGCCCAGAACGTGAAGAAATACGCCTGCTGACAGAGCCTCACGACCCCCGGGGAGTTGGAGAGTGCGCCCGATTGACCGAGCACCAGGAGTGAATCCACCGGATTTGTGGCCACGCGCAACGCCAAGTAGGTCCCCATCGCTGGAAAACGGCGGTGAAGTCCCTTCTTCCAGAAGAGGAAGCCAAGCGCAGCGGAGACAAGAAACTCCGCCGAACTCATCAACGTCATTGCCAATTGTGGAGACATGGAGATCGGCTCACTATCTTGAGAACTCTCTCAGGATAGAGCCGAACACCCCGGACCACAATGGAAATTACGTTTACACTAATGGCACTTTCGGGCCATTACCTTTGAGCTGTTTACTTGGGGCAGGTGGGCAACCCAGGCGCGCACAGAGGAATGGGATTGCTGGCAGTGGCAGCCTGATGGCTGGGAAGAACGCGGCTGGCAGAGGTCGAGATGGAGGCAGCGGCGACACCGACGAGAACGATGGAGAGAGCGAAAATGCGAATCGCGAGTTTCATGACAGGTAACCCCTTCAATGTTTGGATTTGCGGAAGTTTCCTCTTCCCGCACCGCTTCAGATTAGTACGATGATTGGCCTAAGTCCAGTTATTTCATCTTGATACCTATAAAGTAACTAAGTCGATTACTTAAGTTTTAATCGATAGCTCGCCGGGCCGCTATCGCAAGGGCAGCGTTAGGCTTTTCGTCCTCCAGGCGCGCAGAACTACGTGGACTTCAGAAGTCAAAGTCGAAATTCGAGGCTTGCAACGGAAGACTCGCGTCCGGCGTTGAAGTCTCCTGCATGCAGGGGACAAATGGACCACACCGTCGCGAGAATATCGTGAGAGAAGGCGATAAATACTCCCTGCTGGCCAGTCCGGCAGAGAAAGATATCCACAAGCAATGAAAATGTCATCAAGACCTGAACTTGGCGCGATGCCGCTTTGGTGACTTTTTCTACTCGATCAATCCCAGAAGCGATAAGCCCGAGCATTCAAAAGACCACCTCATTCCCATCGCTGCGCCTATGGAAGCCCAGCCTTATTGGTCGCCGGACTCTACCCTTCGACGACCTGGGCAACTTGAAATCAATGCCAGACACTCTTGTCCAACTATGCAACATATCGTGCCTGTGACACTGCCCTGTCGGCTCAGCATAGTGGCCCAAAGACAGACATCTGCGAACAGGCTGCGGCCCGATTCTCGCTTCAATCTGCACCAATTCCTTCCCCTGTACGCACGCCTATTGTTATCGCGCAATGACCTTCGATATCCCGCTTTGTGCTCCGCTTCAAAGCCAATTAGTTACCCTCGTCAGGTCTATCCCTGACTCAATGTCAATCCAACAAAAGATCCGCACAATTCAGCCGGTAACTTAGGTAAGCGAGTTACTTGTGTCTTAGTGTCTGCCACAAATTAGCGGACTCCTAGCTCAAAAGGCACATAGTCCTGATTACCTCAATAAATGCCGAGAATGTGCATCGACTCCGAGCCGCGTTCAGTTGGTCAGAATCGAATCCCTATAATCCCCCGAGCAACGGCCGCCGATAGATTGGATAGTTCCAGCGTTCACTCTGGAGATCAGATGGAGCCGCATATGAGTCACATCCCCACCCAAAAGAACAGGCGCCAGATCTTTGTGTTGCTTGCAGCCAATTCCTCGACGGAACCAGCGCGTTCCGTATTGAAAGCGGCGAATTCTGGCGGACAAAGACGCTCCTCGGTCAATTCCGCCAATGCATTTTGGCCTCGCCATAGCCATGTCCGATGCGGGATATTGGCCGTTGCCATTGGTCTCATGGCAGTTACTGGGGCACAGGCGCAGTCGGCATTCGCTGCGCAGAATGTCAACACCACATCGACTGCTCAGGATGTAACCGTCACGGCGCAGGTTGCGGGAACTGTGTCCTCGGTGGAGGTTCTCACCCTTGGTGTCGGCAGTCTCGAGTTCTCCAGGGGCTCCGGTGCACTTGATTGCGAGTCGGCCGGCTTTCTCGCCTCCGGCGCCTGGTGCCACGAATCCGTCGCATTCACTCCAGCCTTTCCCGGCCTTCGCGTTGGCGCAGTGGTGCTTAAAGACAACAACGGCACTGTGCTCGGCACCGCCTACCTGAGCGGCACGGGCCTTGGCGGATTGGGAGTCTTTGTTCCCGGCAATATTTTGACCGTCGCCGGTGTCTATCGGAACTGGTCGTCGACACAAAATGCAATTCCCGCGATCGATGCAAACCTTGAGCAGCCCTCCAGCATCGCCATCGACGGCGCGGGGAACATCTACATCGCGGACAGCGGTTCAACCCACAACCAGATTCGGATGGTCTGTGCCAGCGCTACCAGCGCCATGATTTACGGCACAGAGTGCCCGGGCGCGGGTATCCTTGTGCGTATCGCAGGCACGGGCGGTCCAGGCTATTCGGGAGATGGCGGCCCGGCGTCAGCTTCGACACTCAGCGGTCCTTCCGGCGTCGCTCTGGATGGCGCCGGCAACTTGTACATCGCCGACACCGGCAACAATGTTATTCGCAGAATCGATGCGTCCACGGGCGTAATCACCACCGTGGCCGGCAGCACGAATGGCGTAGCTGGGTTCGCCGGCGACCAAGGGCCTGCTACTTCGGCGGAGCTCAATTCCCCCCAGGGCATCACCGTCGACAGCGGCGGAAATCTGACCATCGCAGACACCGCCAACCAGCGCATCCGGAGAGTTGCGGTTCCACTGCCCGGCGCGGCTGCCGGCATTATCACCACCATCGCCGGCAATGGTGCGCCAAGTGGAAATGGGGACGGCAAAGGGACATATTCGGGCGACGGTCAGCAGGCGATCGACGCCGGGCTCAGCCTGCCTTACACGGTTGCTTTCGACGCAGCCGGTGACATGTACATTCCAGACTCCGCCAACAATCGCATCCGCATGGTAGCCCCATCGGGAATCATCAGCACAGTTGCCGGAACAGGGATTGCGGGCAATTCATGCGGAAGTGGGCTGGCAAGCATAGTCAATCTGAACAGGCCGTCCGGCATCGCCATCGATGCCGCCGGGAACCTCTACATCGCGGACACGCAGGATTCCTGCATTCGGGAGACCAACCTTTCCACCGGAACCATCACCTCCATTGCTTGGAATGGAGGCACCTCAATCAATTCCGATGGGACAACATCTGAGGTGCAAGTCTACGCCCCGGTAGGGCTGCTGCTGGATGGCTACGGCAATCTCTACTTCGCAGACTTCTACGATATGTTGATCGAGGAGATTCAGCGCAACCTTGCCATTCTGAACTTCACAACGACGCCAATTCGCCAGGGAAGTACGTCCGCACCCCAATACGAAAAGGTGGAAAACGATGGAAACGATCCGCTTGATCTCACCGCCATCTCCCCCGATCAAAACTCCGGCGTCAATGGCGCCTGGGTTACAAACCCCTGCATGGTCGGAAGTCCTTTCCTTGCTGTGGATGCCGATTGCGTAATCGGCGCCGCCTTTGCGCCCTCGGCAAGCCTGGTGTTTCCGCCATCCGTAACATCGGAGCAGATCCTGGCAAATATCGAGGTCGGCAAGCAGGGCGACACGGCAAACGCGCCGCTTACGATTGAATTAATCGGGGAGGCGGCCGCGGTCAATTCGACAACGGTCACACTCAGTTCCAGCCCCAACCCTTCCGGATTTGGACAAAGCGTCACCTTCACGGCAACAGTGGTTACCGGTTCCGATACGGGCAACCTCACCGGTTCTGTCAGCTTCCTCGATGGCGCCACTCTGTTGAAAGCGAATGTTGCGCTCAACGCTCCTCCGGGCACAACCTCAACTGCGACGTTCACCACCAATTCGCTCACTGTCGGGTCACACACTATCACGGCAACCTATAACAATGGCAACGATCTGAACCACTTCTCAAGCACTTCAGCGCCCTTGCCGCAGGTCGTGGACGAATCCACCGTCACCAATCTCACTTCAATCGTCAATCCCTCCGTCATCGGTCAGAGCATCACTTTCACGGCAGCGGTTTCGATCGCCGGTGGCGGTGGTGTCTCGCCGGATGGAACAGTCGGATTTTATGACGGTCCAACGATCCTGCAAACCGTCGCACTCAATGCAGCAGGGACTGCAACCTGGGCCAGCATAGCGCTCCTTCAGGGCCCCCATGCCATCTCCGCCATCTACAACGGAGACGCAACCAAGGATATCCTTGCCAGTACTTCCAATATCGTGACCGAGGATGTGCAGGCGTCGACGGCCACCGTCGTTACCTCCGCACCCAACCCTTCCAACTTTGGCGATTCAGTCACTTTGACGGCAACCGTTACGCCCAACTCTTCCGCAGTTGCCACGGGTCTTGTCAGCTTCATGGATGCTGGACGTCAGATAGGCACTGCCAACTTGGTGGGCGCTACCGATCAGGCCACGTTCTCGACCTCTACGCTCACCGTCGGCGAGCATGCCATTACGGCAGCCTATCAGGGCGATTCGAACTACTCTGCAAGCACAGCCCTGCCGATTACGCAGACGGTGAACAAGGTGGCGCCAAACCTCACATGGGCAACGCCGACAGCGATCACCTACGGCACACCACTCAGCACGACCCAGTTGAATGCTTCCTCCGGCGGAGTTGCGGGCACCTTCGTCTACACACCGACCGCAGGCACAGTGTTGACCGCGGGGCTCCAAACGCTGTCGGTCAACTTCCGGCCCGCCGATTCAACCGACTTGAGCGGCGCCACAGCCTCCGTCGCCTTGACTGTGAACCAGGCAATACCAACACTCGCCGTGAGCAGTTCGAACCCAGCCTCGTCTTACGGCGGGTCGGTCACATTTACGGCATCCATGTCGAGCGGACCCACCGGCACAGTCACATTTTACGACAGCGGTAATTCCATCGGCACCGGCACTCTGCAAGGCACAAAAGCCACGTTCACAATCAGCTTGCTGCCCGTGGGCACGCACACCATCACCGCATCCTGGCCCGGAAATATCAATTACACCGCCGTTGCAGCCCTCCCGTACACGCAGGTCGTCAACGTTGCCACGCCCGTCATTACATGGCCGCATGCCTCACCCATTTCTTACGGGACTGCACTCTCCTCAGCACAGCTTGACGCATCCGCTACGACAGCCGGTTCCTTTAGTTACTCCCCCGCGCTCGGCACAGTCCTGAGCGCAGGATCGAGAACCCTGTCCGTGAACTTCACCCCGTCGGACACTGCGGACTACAGTTCGGCAACCGCCGCAATTATCTTGCAGGTGAACCAGGTGACCCCCACTATTACCTGGCCGGCACCTGCTGCCATCGCCTACGGCACATCGCTCTCTTCAACGCAGTTGAACGCCAATTCCGGCGGAGTGGCCGGCACCTTCTACTACGACCCGCCTGCGGGCACCGTGCTTCCTGCTGGAACCCAGATGCTCTCGACAACTTTTCTTCCGTCCGATACGACCGACTACGGGAGTCCCACTGCCGCGACCACGGTCACTGTGACCAAAGCAACGCCCACGATCGCGGTCAGCAGTTCCGCCACGTCTTCCAATTACGGCAACGCTGTTGTGTTGACCGCTACCCTCTCCAGCGGTCCCACCGGTGCAGTCACGTTTTACGATGGCTCCAAATCCATCGGCTCTGGCAATCTCCAGGGAACCATCGCATCGCTGACAACCACAACGCTGGCTGTGGGGGTTCACACCATCACAGCATCCTGGGCCGGCAACAACAATTTCAACCCGGCCACCTCCACGGTCATAACGCAGACTGTCAGCCAAACTCAGACAGCCACCAGCCTGGCGGCAGTTCCAAATCCAGCAATCGCAGGTCTTCCAACAGCCCTTACGGCAACGGTCAAGCTGACCGCAGGTGCTGCATCCCCAACGGGCGCAGTCACGTTTACCGACACCTTCAACGGAGCTACGATCCCACTTGGAAGTCCAAAACTCGGAGCAGCATACACCGCCAGCATCAACCCATCGCTCGCCCCGGGCATTCACTCAATTGTCGCAACGTATACGGGAGATGCGGACACCAACGGCAGCGTCTCTGCTTCGTTTGCGTTGACCGTTAACCTGGCAACGACCGCGGCCACCGTCACCTCCGCACCCAACCCCGCACTGGTGCTGGCTCCCGTTACGTTTACGGCAACTGTGACAGGCAACGGCGGGTCGCCAACAGGAACCGTGAGTATTTATGCCAACGGCACAACGCTGCTGGGCATGGCCAGCCTGGGAGCGAACGGGACCGCCACCATTCCCTACGCAGCCACGGCCGTGGGAAGCCTCTCGGTTACGGCAGTCTACGCCGGCGACGCCAATGATGCAGGCGCCACATCTCCCGCAATCACCCAGGTGATCGGCACCATCCCAACGGCGGCCGCAATCGGCTATTCGTCCACTGGCGGTGTATTGCCGACGGTGGTTCTGGAGGCTACGGTCATTGGCGTCAGCGGGCCCACCCCGACAGGCGTTGTCAAATTCGCCAGCGGATCTACAACCCTTGGCTCGGCTCCTCTGGATGCAACCGGAGTCGCAACGCTGAACCCGAATCTTGCACCCGGTGTCTCGTACACCATTATCGCCACGTATGAAGGAGATGCGCTGCATAGCATGTCCACGTCGGCGCCTCTCAACCTTACCGGCACTCCCACCGACTATGCGGTCACTGTCACGCCGCCCACGCTCACCATTGCACAATCGCAGAACGCGACGATGAACGTAACCGTAACCTCCAGCAGCGGCTACTCTGACACAATCGGCCTGGGCTGCGCCTCACTACCTGCGGGCGTAACCTGCCATTTCTCCACTCTTAACCTCGCCCTCGCGGCCAATGGCTCACAATCTGTTCAGCTCACCATCGACACCAGCAACCCTCTTGGCGGTGGCGAATCGGCCATGCTGGTTCATCCTCGCAACCGAGGCGTTTCGCTTGCAGGATTGCTCCTTCCCCTCTGCGTCTTCTTCGGCTTCCTCTTCCGCCGGTTCCGCAAAAGAAACATACCTGCGCTCAACGCGGTTCTACTCGTCGCGCTCGGCGTTGCCGTGCTTACCGGTTGCTCCGGAATCACCCAGATCAGCGCCGCACCAGGCACTTATGTGATTCAGGTTTTCGGTGCCGGTGTGAACAGCAACGTAACCCATTTTCAGAACGTAACGCTGACCATCACGCAATAGTGCCGATTGAAACACCACGCCGCAGGGGAGCAATCATGAATCTTCGGGCCTTGTCTCTGTCAAGAAGAAGAAGAAAAATCGCTTCGCGGCCTGGCCACTGTGCCGCATGTTCCGCCGCCATGCTTGCTCTCTGCATGGCCATTGCTCCGGGTGCCCATGCTCAGGTAGTTCCAGCCGGCGACAAAGGCGGCGTGATGCTTTCGGTCGGTGCGGCTGCCTCCGGATACACACTTAACTACGGCCAGCAGAAACTTCTCGGGGTCTCGGCGTTCTTCGACGCTGAAACCCGCCGTCACCTCGGGGCTGAAGCGGAGGTCCGCAGCCTCGAGTTTCACAACACCAACGACATCACCGCCACAACTTACCTCGCCGGCGCCCGCTACTTCCGCGATTTTGGAAGATTTCAGATCTACGCCAAAGGCCTGGTCGGTTTTGGCCATGCAAATCTTGCATTCAGTCTGGGCCAGGCAAACTCCATGGTCATTGCGCCCGGAGGCGGCGTCGACTTTATCCTCAACCGCCGCGTTCACCTCAGGCTGGCCGACTTTGAGTACCAACGCTGGCCGCAGGCCGTCTATGGGTCCACGCCGGCGTTTGCCTCTGTCGGCATCAGCTCTGGCATTCGCTTCCGCGTCTTCTGAACCCCGCGCAGGTAGGATCGCTACCACTTCCTGCTTGAGCTCTTAACCAAGTTCCCGCGCAATGTCATCGGCGCTCGAAACAGATTAGTCGTCTGCTTCTAAGCCCGAATTCGCGCCAGTTTTGTCACGCGTCCCACCTGGTTCCAATCGGAAACATAGAGATTCCCCTGCGTGTCGAAATGACATCCGTGCGCCGCGCTGAACAAAGCTGAAGCAATGTCGTCGGGCTTGAGCTGGTAGTTTGCCCACTGCAGCTTCTGAGGGTTGTCACCCAGGAAGGCGACCGGCGCATTGTCTTTGTCGAGGATTGTAACGCGGCCTTCCAATTCAGAGACTGCGGCATAATCTCCATAGAAGCTGACCTGACAGGGCCGCCTAAGATGTTCAGTGACTGTGCGCACGAACTTGCCCTCGAAATCAAAGTGGCACAACCTGCGGTTCTCCCGATCGCACGCAAGCAGCAGCGGCTGCTCGTAGCGAGTGTCTACGGCTAGTCCGTGGCTGCAGTCCATCAGGCCATCCGTCTTCCCTTTGCCTGAGTAGGCTGCACGGTATTCGCCGCTCTTTTCGAAACGGAAGAGTCGCGAGTCGCCGTAACCATTGGCGACGAAGATACTGCCATCCGGACCAGGCACAGCAGCCGTCAGCCGCCATTCATTGGGTGCCTTGAACCCTGCCTCGGGTGGCGCCATGATCTTCTGCACAACGGTTCCATCGGTCTTCATCTTCACAAACAGCCAGTTCTCTCTGGTAGTGCCTTTTTGCACCGTTGTATACAGGTATTCTTCCGTCCCCTCTTGCGCATAATGCATCGAGTGAACCTCGGGATATTCGTCGGCAATGGTCTTCAGCAGAACGCCATCGGGAGTGTAGACCAGAATCCCGGTCTCGCTCTGCGTACTCACATACACATGCCCATTCCGGTCGGTTGCGATTCCCCCATGCGTTCCGCCGAAGACCTTGGTAGGCGGCAGCTTTCCCCACCCCGGAGCAACCTCAAACACCCATTCGCCATTTCCTGTGCGCAATGGAATGCTGGCACCGAGTTCAATATTTGGTGTCTTTTGCGATTGCGCTGAAGCGGGAACGAGTGCTGCCAATGCCGTTAGGCCCGCGCCGACGCAAAAGCGCCGTCGACCCGAATCTGCGACCTCTGCTTGATTCCTCTCAATGTTCATCGGTCAATCCTTTCGGATGGCATTCGCCGCCGGAGCTTCTGCAATGGGTTGTGCCGGCGTGTTGTAGAGATAAATGTGGCGGAGGTTCCTGAACGATCTGAGCTGCGCAGCGGCTGCGGGCGACACCATTGTTCCGCTCAAGTTGAGATAGGTCAACTGTGTAAGCGGAGCCAATTTGGAGATTCCATCCCCGGTGATACCGGTGCCTTCAAGGTGCAGTGCGCGCAGATGAGTAAATCTGGCAAGCGTATCGAAGCTCGCGTTGGTCACCGTAGTACGCCCCAGGTCAGCCTCAACAATATAAGGAGCAAACTTGAGCAATTGCGCGAGTTGCACATCTCCGAATTGCGGCGCAACATCCACGGTGTAAAGAACCAGTCCGTCTTCAGGCTTGCGCGAAACTGGCTTCAGCTTCGCCCCCTGCGCGAGGTCCATCTGCTGAATTTCCGGCAACAGTGCGGTATAGTCTCCAACCGGCTGCGGCGGCGGTTCCTCCTGCTCCTCACGGAAGGATATGCCCGACAGTGTTGCAGCCGTCTGCGACGCGCCCTGCTGAATCCACGCCTTGATCCATGCAATCTCTTCCGCCCTCAGTGGCGGCCTACCTTCGGCCGGCATGAATCCCTTGTGATCCGGCGCATAAGTTACGCGTTGGATTAGCAGACTGCTCTCCGGCTTGCCCGCAACGATTACTGCACCGTCTGCGCCGCCCCTCATGAGCGCGTCATAGGAGTCAAGCCGCAGGCCGCCTTTCACCTGCCCTGCACCATGGCAAGTTACGCAATTCGCATCAAGAATGGGATGGATGTGTTGAATGTAGAACGAGCCGGAAGTTGGCGCGCCACCGGGAAGGATGCGCTTCAAGCCGGCAGGCATATACTGAGTCAGGTAGTTGGATCCATGCGTAAGCGAGCCTCCCTCATGCGCTGCCCATATCAGCACCAACATGCAGCCTGACAGCAGCGCTGGATAAACATACTGCGCCTCACCACCAAACCACAGCGGACGAGCCAGCACGCAAAGCAGCGCGAAGATGGTGAGTGCAATTCCGCTCCACATGTGCTGCGTCACGCCCGGCTCGGCGCTGCCGCCACCATAGGCCAGCAGGAATCCAAGTCCAAGCGCGACTAAGCAACTCGCGAATGCCAGTCCCAGCACAAATCCCGCAGCCTCGCGCAACCCCGGTTTGAATCGCGCCGCAATCTCGAGTACAGGAACGAGCACCAGAAATCCAATCGGGAGGTGCACCACCAGCGGGTGGAATCGCCCCAGGAACTGCTCGAAATCCCCGTGCGGTTTGCCGTCCAGCCGAATAAGCCACGGCAGCAGCACCAGCACTAGAATGAGCAAGAATGCCCCAAGCCAGGCTCGACGCGTCGCCCTGTCCTTTGGAAGCAGCCTGCCTGCTCCCGCGTCCATCCATGCAGGAATCCTCACGCGATCAAGCCTTGAACTACGCTTGCTGGAGTGGGCCCGGTGAGCTTCTGGTCAAGTCCCTGAAACTTGTAGGTCAACTTGTTGTGGTCGATACCCAGGTAGTGCAAGATCGTCGCATTCAGGTCACGCACCGTCACGGGATCCTTGACGACGTTGTAGCTGTACTCGTCCGTTTCTCCGTAAGTAATGCCCGTGCGCACGCCGCCGCCAGTCATCCATGTCGTAAAACATCGCGGGTGATGATCGCGGCCGTAGTTCTCGTGGCTCAATCCGCCCTGACTGTAAACCGTGCGCCCAAACTCGCCCGCCCAGATCACAAGCGTATCGTCAAGCAGGCCGCGCTGCTTCAGGTCCGTAACCAGCGCATAGCTCGGGCGATCTGTCTCTGCGCACAGCGTTGGCAGCACTCCGGTAACATCGCCGTGCAGGTCCCATCCGCGCTTGTACACCTGCGTAAAGCGCACGCCGCGCTCCGCCATGCGACGAGCCATCAGGCAGTTGTAGGCAAATGTCCCTGGCTCCTTTGCGTCCTCTCCATAGAGGTCCCAGGTAGACTGCGGCTCCTTGCTCAGGTCTGCAAGTTCAGGCACAGAAGTCTGCATGCGATATGCCATTTCGTACTGCGCAATTCGCGAATGCGTTTCCGGGTCACCCAGTTCTTCATAGGTCTGGCGATTGATTTCGTTCACCGCATCCAGCATGCCGCGGCGGACCTCCCGGTCCACACCATCGGGGTCGCTGAGGTACAACACCGGATCGCCTGACGACCGCAGGCCCACGCCGGAATACTCCGACGAAAGAAATCCACTGCCCCACAGGCGCGAGGAGACAGGCTGATTATTCTCCTTCGGATTCAGCTTGCTCTGCAGCACCATGAACGTGGGCAGATTGTCGTTCATGCTTCCCAGCCCATAGGCCAGCCACGAGCCAAGGCACGGCTTGCCTGCGTTCATGTTGCCGGTGTTCATCAGCATGATTGCCGGCTCGTGATTGATCGCATCGGTGTTGGTGGACTTGATGATGGCAAGATCATCCACCATCCGTCCGGTATAGGGCAGCAAGTCGCTCACCCATGTTCCAGTGACCCCATAGCGCTTGAACTGCCAGTGCGACGGAGCAATTGGAAACCGTGCCTGTCCCGCCGTCATCCCAGTCAATTGCTGCGAGCCGCGCACCGAGTCGGGAACATCCTTGTCGTAGAGCGCTGCGAGATTCGGCTTGTAATCCCACATGTCTATCTGCGGCGGTCCGCCAGACATGAAAAGGTAAATGGCGCGCTTGGCCTTGGGTGCAAAGTTCGGTAGCCCGATCGGCTCTCCGTTGCCTCCGCCGGATGCTCCAGTCCCAGCCGTTGCTGTGTCTCCGCGCAGAGCGCTCGCGCCCATAAGGCTGGCCATCGCCGCCCAGCCCAGTACCTTCCCAGTTCGCCCAAGGAATTGCCTGCGGGTCTCCAGAGCCGCCCACTCCCGCTTCAGTCCAATCGGCACCGCAAGATGCATCACGTTGGGGCCGTGCTCGGGATCGGTGCATAGAGGATGTTGCTTCATAGGACCTCGCTCGCTCTACTTCGTCAATGTCTCATCCAGGTTCAGCATTTCGCTTGCGACCATCGTCCACGCGGCAAGCTCCGGTGCTGCAATCGACACGTCAGGCTTCTTTTCGCCAACCTCAACAAGCTTCTTCGCAGCGACCGGGTCTCTTGCATAGTGCGTTTCCATCTGCGATGCGGACTTGAGCAGCACCGCAGCCATTTCCGGCGAAGGATCGTGCGCTAGCAGGATCTCGCTCATCAGGCGTACGCGCTGGTCCGACTGCTTCCCGCCCTCATGAATCACCCGCGTCGCCAGCCCCCGCGCGGCTTCAACCCATTGCACATCGTTCATTGTCACCAAAGCCTGCAGCGGTGTGTTGGTGCGCTGGCGGCGCGTGCACACCACGTCGCGCATGGGCGCGTCGAACGCGTCCATATCCGGCATCGGCGCCATGCGCTTCCAATAGGTGTAGAGGCTTCGCCGATAGAGAGCATCGCCGTGCTGCTGAATGTATTTAACCGTATCGCTACTGGGATAGCTCACCTGTTCCCACACATTCGGCGGCTGATACCCCTTCACACTTGGCCCGCCAATCTTGCTCACCAGCAAGCCGCTGGATTGCAATGCGACATCCCGCAACTCCTCGGCATCCATGCGGAATCTCGGCCCTCGCGAGAGCAACAGGTTTTTCGGATCTTTGGCAAGCTGCTCTGAAGTCGCCTTGGCGCTCTGCCGATACGCCGCCGACATCACCATCTGCTTGTACATGTGCTTGATGTTCCATCCGCCCTCGCGAAACTCGACAGCCAGCCAGTCAAGCAGTTCGGGATTGGACGGCCGCTGCCCCATGATTCCGAAGTCCTCAGTCGTCTCCACCAGGCCGGCCCCAAAGAGCTCACTCCACATGCGGTTCACGGTAACGCGCGCTGTCAGTGGATTGTCCGCGCTCACTGTCCATTTAGCTAGCGCCAGCCGGTTATGAGGTTCGCCCGCGGGCAATGGCGGCAGAAAGTGCGGCGTATTCGCGCTCACACGCTCCAGGCGGGCCGAATAGACTCCCCTGCTTAGAATGTGAGCGTATGGAATCGACGGCTTTTCCCAGGACACGCCGGTAAGATCTCCGCCCTTTGAGAGCTCTTGAAGACGCGCCTCCAGTTGCCCCATCTCGCGATGAATGTCCCTCGCATTCTGGTCCACCCGGTCGAAGTAGTAGTCGCTGACGGAATGAAACTCGTCGGCGCTCCAATGCGTTGAGGGCTTGCCGGTCAATTCCGCCGCGTAGTCCTCGAACGGCAATCGTCTCGCCTCTTCGCCAGTCAATGCGCGGTCATAAAGGCGAATATCCTGATACCTCGTCTCGCGCGCCGGGTTTGCTTCCGGATAGCGCAACCCAAGCTCCATTGGAGCAGGCGTCCGGATGGTCGCCCCGCCGAGCGTATCGGCCACGACCTTCGTGGCCACTGGCGCACCGTTGATATAGATCTTCACTCCGGACGCTTTGCCTGATCCGTCATAGGTAAAGAAGACATGCCGCCAATTTCCATCCAGCGGCATCTGCGCAACCGTCGACACCCGTATCGCCACCAGCAGCGTTGCATCTACTTCCGGCTTTGGTGCCGGAGGTTTGGGCTTTCCTTTGGCTGCCAGATTTTCCTTTTCCGCCTTCCGCTTGTCCTCTTCCGCTCGCTTCTTGTCTTCGTCCAACTGCTCCTTCGGCTTGTTCGCAGTCAAGTCCTTGGCGGTCAAATCCTGCGGAGTCGGAAACGGAAACTGCTCCTTCAGCTCCGGATCCTTTACGGGCTTCTTGTCCTTATTTTGCGCCAGATCTTTCGGGCCCTGATTCACAAGCTCGACGCTCACAATACCCTTGGCCACAGACAAATCCCAGCCGCGATTGTGGGCAGATGCGTCCATCTTTGAAATCAGCGTGCCAGACGCTCCTCCAAGCGTGTAGTTGGGCCCAATGCGCATCATGAACCAGCCACCCGATGAAAACGCCTGATTCCGCTCATAGTCACCCATCTGCCCCAGCAGAATCCGTGAGCTGGTCTCCATGCGAAAGTCGGGCCACAGCCAGGTAGTTTCACCCCATTGCGGTTTCGCCTTCCCAATAGGAAAGCTGGCCGGTTGCGCATGCGGAGCGCCGTTCTTCAGCTCATCTCCTCCGCCCTCATCCAAACGCAAGCGCATCACCAGCTTGTCCGTTGAGACAGGCTGCGGCAGATTCTGCCGTGAACTCAGCCAGTTCGCAACCAGTTCGTGGTCTTTCAGTTGCAACGACCTCATGTGCTCGACGAGTTCTGATCGTTTGGCCCAAACAGCGTCGTATGCCTGCTGGTTTTCCGGCTTCGGAATCCGTACCACTGGAGTCCACGCGGGACGATCGTCGTTGTAGGGTTTTTCTTCCATGTTGTTGAAGAAGGCGCTCAACGCATAGAAGTCCTCTTGTGTCGTCGGATCGTACTTGTGATCGTGGCACACCGCGCAGCCCACCGTGAGCCCCATGAAAGCCGCGCCATAGGCCTCCGTCCGCTCGCGCGCAATGTTGGCGCGCAATTCCTCGGGAATTGCCCCGCCTTCGTTACTGCTGACACCCAGCCGCACATACCCGCTTGCAATCAACGGATCAAGATTCTTTGCGGGCATCAGGTCGCCGGCAATCTGCTCCATGGCAAACTGATCGAACGGCTTGTTGCTGTTAAACGCGCGAATCAAGTAATCGCGATACGGCCAGATATCGCGGCTGTTGTCGTAATGCAGGCCATACGTATCGGCATACCGCGCATAATCCAGCCAATAGCGCGCCCGCGTCTCTCCAAAGCTCTGGCTTGCCAGCAGCCGGTCCACAAGCTGCTCGTAGGCCTGCGGCGACTTATCGCCCACAAAAGCCTGCGTCTCCGCGGGCGTGGGCAGCAATCCGGTCAGGTCCAAAGTGACCCTGCGAATCAATGTCTCCTTGTCCGCCTCAGTAGAGGGATGCAGTCCTTCCTTATTCAGCCGCGCCAGCACAAACGCATCAATCGGCGTCCGCGCCCAGCCGTTCCCTTTGGCATTCGACGGCAGCGCCGGCCTGGCTGGCTTTTCAAACGCCCAATGCGGGCGGTAGACCCCGCCCTCCTTGATCCACTCCTTGAGAATTGCAATATCCGCGGCCCTCATCGGCTTGGCTTCGCCTTGTTCGGATTGCGGCATCAGGTGGTGCGGGTCCTTTGACTCGATGCGCTTGATCAATTCGCTCTGCTCCGGATGCCACGGAACAATCGCATCGGGATGCCCCGGCCGCTTCTTGAAAGCTGATTCCCCGAGGTCAAGCCTCAGCCCCGCCTTGCGCATCTCCGGATCAGGTCCGTGGCAACTGAAGCAGTTGCTCGCCAGAATCGGCTGCACATCCTGGTTGAAATCAAGCCGCTGCCCACTGCGTGGGCCATTGCTCGCCACATCCCTGCTGTGACACCCCACCGTGAACGCAATCATCACAGACAGAAGGCCACACCAGGCTGCCGAGGCTCGCGGAATGAACCTTGCTGGAGAAATGATTGCGGCGGTCTTATGGGGAAGACGGCTCATGGGGAACAGACGGTGCTCCTGCGCGGGAAATCACTTCAATCCGAACCGAGTCTAATCGCTTAAACGCAATGATGGTACCACCCGCCAAGCATCTGCTGACACCCCCTTTTCAAATCCCAAAGAGTCCGTCTGGCCTACTTTGGATTTGAGGGGCCAAGCCCGCCATTTTAAATGCGATCAAGGGGACTTATTCAGAGCCCACACTCGCTTCGTCACTTGCTCTTCTTGTAGTGTGCCGACCGGGCGCGTTCTTCTCGCCAAAACTATTTGAAAGCCCCCCCCACCGAGTTGACGAGTCGCGTCCTGACCGCCCCCGCTTGGAATTTCGCTGGAGTGCAAATTAGTAGGCGAGGAGCAATCACGTCGAGAGGTGCCTGCCAATCCAGTCGGAAATCTCTTCCGGAGTTGGAGGGTGGTCCACGCCCCAGGGCAGGGTCATTCCATCCGGAGCAACCACGTATACGGCGTTCTGCTGTTCAAGAACACATAGGCAACAAGTCTGTTTGTTTTCGGGATAGCGCAACGCAGCGAGCCAGATGTAACGAGCCAGAATGAGCGCGTCAGTGGCGCTGCCCTGGGGGTCGTCCACGTCGGGTAGCGTGCTGATCCGCTGCTGGTTCTCGAAGATGGCAATGCCGGTGAATGGTTTGGGTTTGGCGCGGAATCCGAAACGCGCGATGAGGACGCTCGGGCGGGCTCTGCGCAGTGCCTCAGATGCTGCCCACTCGACGAATGCATTGGAAAAGATCAGCGCACCGTTTCCGCTCAAAAACAGATCGATGACGAAGCTGCGCAGACGCGTTTGACCGGAAAGTTCAGCAGGCCACCAGGTCTCCCAATCGCGCTGCCGCAGCGAAGCGAGGGTTTGATCTGTAGCTTCAATGCTCTTGGGCACGGTGTTGACGCCAGCAAGAAACTTGTCGCGGAAAGGCATCAGGTCCGCATAACTCAGGATGGATGCCACTTCGCGTTCTGATGGTGCGAGATATTCCTTTAGATGCGCACCCGCGTCGATCATCCAAAGGTCGGCGCTTTGTCTACCATCCTGCTGGGCAAACTGGCCCATGATTCCGGGTCGCTCAGCCCGCCCATGGATGCAAAGTTCGCTGAGCCGGCGAGCATCGCCATTGATTTTGAACGCTTGTGCGCGCTTGTCCCAGGGTCTCCACGAGTTCACAGGATCGACAGGAAGCGACTCCGGCAGAACAATCAGAATCAACCGCCCGGGCTTTGGAATTTCGGCTGTTGAGTCGTGCGCGGCAGCGTTGATCGCTGCAAAAACCCGCTGCACCTCGCCACGCCAATCGGCATAAAACTCCGAGCGCGCCAGCATCGACGCATTCTCCATAGTGTCCTTGGATTCGGAAAAGTTCCAGTGCGCGACGCCCATGCGACCTTCGAGGCTTCGAAGCGGTTGAGTGAGTGCTTCGAGCGCGGAGGGCGCGAAGGTCTGCAGCCCGCTCATGAACCTGGTCACTGATTTCTGCTCGAAGGCAAAGAGCGAGTCCCACGCGGACAATTGCTGGTTGAGAGCGGGACGCATCGTGACCGGCAGACTTTCGATAAGCTTGTGCGCGACAGCCACCCGCGCCTCATCCATCTGCGCATCTCCGCGTCCGTCGTTGATGATAGTCTTCGTCATAGCCACAGTCCCGGCATCGGTTTTCCCGGCAGGTCAAGGTTCTTGAGTTCGAAGAGACGGGCGATCGTGGGACAGATATCGGTTTGCTCAATTGGGTTCTCGATGATCTGTGCTTTGCGCACCGCATCACCCAGGCACATCATCCAGGTGAGGCGGGTCGACTCGCTGTTTTGCCGGTGATTGAAGAAGCCGTTCGTGGTGGATCCATCGAGGTCGCGCCCAAACTCAGGCAGCACAAAGAGTGTCGTCTTGTCTTTGTAGGCCGGCAACGATTGGAGTTGTGCCCACAGCTCATAGACCAGGCGGTCCACGGTTGCGACGCCGGCAAGGTGCAAAGAATAAGAGCCGAAGTGCGCCACCTCCATATCGGAAAGGGTGATGGTTAGGAGCGATGGCGCAAAGCGGCGCATGACTTCAGCCGCCACAAGAAATGTGAACTCGTCCCCGGTGGCGGGCGCGTTGGTGCGGACCAGGTCCTCGATCGCCTTCTGCATGGTTCCGAGCGTCAGCAGATCCAGCGACGAGGTTTCACCGCCAACCGCCCAGCCGAGGCCGTCGTAATTGTCGCTGTTGAGCATCGCTTCAATCTCCGGCTGCACTGTGGAGCGGTCGGAGCTGTGAACGGCCCGCCCCTCAGCGGCTGCATGCACAACCGCATTGATAAGCAGTTGCTTGGGAAAGATCACGTTGGCGCCGTACGCGGGACCAAACTCGCGCACTGTGCTTGCTCCAATCCTGCTGGTGAGCGCTTTGTTGCTTGAGATAAGCCAGGTCTGATCCTGGCGCAGGCCCATGCGCTTGCGCAGGTACTCAAAAAGGGTGGGGCTGCTGGGAGGCGTCTTGCCCCAATCGTCAAGTCGCTGCCAGTTGCCGCTGACAACGCTGGAGACGGTATTGTAGTGGGACGTAACGCCCGCGTTGCGCACAAATGGATAGAACGTACTCTGCGGAAGCAGGTCGCGGTAGAGATGGGGAATGTTGTGGAACCCGGATTCGGCAAAGGTGTCTTCGCGGCGAATGCCGCCGCAGGTCAGAATAACCACCTTGCGTCCTGCACCAGCGCTCGGATCGGCGGCAAGAGCGCCAAGACGCACAGCAGCCCACTGATCAAGCAGCAGCGCGGCAGTGGCTTTCAAAAGAGTGCGGCGAGATTCATCCATAAGTTGACCTCTGGTTTCACGGGGAGCCTATTTGGGAACCTCGACGACAAAGGTTGTTAACTGGCGCAAGCGCTGGTCGAGATCCTGCTGCTGCTGGCTTGAGAATTTCTTCTGGAGGTCCATCTCTGTCTGCCCGTCCTGCTTGCGACCGGTGCGCCAGTATGCGATGGCTAGATGATAATGCGCTTGAGAAAAATCGGGCTTCAACGCAATGGCGCGTTCGAGATAGGGAATGCTCTCTTTCCACATCCCATCGTCTTGCAAGAATGTGCCCATCTGAAACTGCGCTTCAGCGAGCTTTGGATCCGCGGCCAGCGCGGATTCAAGCAGTTTGCGGGCCAAAGGTCTCTGATCTTGCGAATCGGGCTGGTGAAGCAGCGAGACGGCAGCATAGGTTGAAGCCTTTGCGTCTGCCGGATGCAACTGGGCATAACGGACGAGCACCCCGCATTGGGGACGAGCCTCCTCCATGACAGTGGTGCAGGAGACGCCCAGCATGCCGGCGTAAACCGCATTGTCGGGATCGCTCTCAAGAAGATCAGCGAAGACAGGAATCGCCTTTGCATATTTCGCGTCCCCGAAGAGAGCGGCTCCCAGCCCAAGACGCAGGCGTTTACTGTCAGGGAACTTTTGAGATGCCGCCTGAAACTCGAATGCTGCTGCGCTGAATGTCCAATGTCGCAGAAGCTCCGCACCCAGCAGCCATGCATTCTCCTCGCTCGGCTCAAGCTCCACGGCGCGGGTAAAGTGCCTTCCAGCCGTCGCAAAGTCCTTGTCCTGCTCGTAGGCTTCTCCCATCAGCGCCTGTGCGCGAGCCGAGTTGTCCGCGTCGGCCAAGTCCGCGAGAATCTTCCTGGCATCGACCAATTGTTTCGCTGCCAACAGCGCAGTGGCGCAATCCAGTTGGAGATCAGGGTCGCCGGGCTTCAGAGCCAGTGCGGCCTTCAGTGCCCTTGCTGCGTCAGCCGGCCTGTGTTCGTCCATCCGCACGCGGCCAAGGCTTTGCAGGGCTGACTCATTCAATCGGTTCAAGCGCGCGGCTTTCTCGAACTCAAACTCTGCGCGCTGATTGAGGTGGAGTTCATAAAGAGCCGCACCGAGATTGGCATGTGCAACATCGCTGCCTGGCTTCTCGCCGGCCGCGGCTTCCAGCAAAGGCAGCGCGCGGCTATAGTCCTGGCGTTGAACATAAATCAGACCGAGCGACTCATCTACGGCAAATATGCCTGGATGCGCGATATGCAGACCGGTGAGAAGAGATTCTGCCCGGATCAGATCGCCCTGATCTTCAGCGGCCATGGCCTGCTTGAACTGTCGTTCCATCTCCGCGCTTGGCGGCGATTTCTGGCCGGCCGCCGTGACGCAGGCTGCAAGACAAAAGAGCACGGCACTCATGCCGCGCATGTGAGATCGATTGTAAGTGTTCAACTCTGAGTCCCGGGCAGCCATACCATCAACAGGTTATACGATTTCATCTCGAAGTCTGTCCTCAAAAGAGCCGGCCGGGAATGTCTGGTTTGAAAAAAATTCGAGGAGATTCGCAACGATACGAATCTCCCCGGTAAGTGTTCAATTCATTCAGGTGGAAGACTGATCCTAGAATGCGTACTTGAGCGAAAGCTGGAAGAAGCGCGAGTCGGGAGCATGACTCTGCAAGCTGCGCGTCCCGGTGATCTGTCCAGCGTTGTCGTTGATGTTGGTGTCGTTCGGGTTGGCGAGGGCCGGGGTGTTGAGCACGTTGAAAATGTCGGCGCGGAAGTTCAGCTTCTGCTCGCGGTAGATTCTGAAGTCCTTGAAGATCGACATGTTAACGCGGTTGTAGCCGGGTCCGGCGATTTGGCCCCGGCGCCCGCCTACATAGCTGAGGATGGTAGCCGGATCGGTGACATAGTTTCCTGCTGTGAGTGGGTGATCGCCGTTGCTCGCTGCGTTCCAGGGATTCTGGAAGGCGCAGGGATTGAACCAGTGGTCGTGGTTCCTTACCGAAGACGGGCAGGAGATGGACGAGTTGTTGGTCGGCGCACTTCCGCCGCCGGCATACGGATCGCCAGTTAACAGTGCACGCGAGCCGATGTTATCCGGAGTGCTGATGTTGTTGGTGTATACCGTGAAGTAGTTGCCGCTCTGAGCGGTGAACATGGCGTTCGCCGACCAGCCACCGACGATAGCATCGGCAACTGCGCTGTTGTTGAGGAACTGGCGGCCCCGGCCAAATGGGAGATCGTAGAGCCCGTTGAAGGTGAGACGCTGCCGGGTATCCCAGGGCGATTGCGAGTAGTCGAAACGCAGCGGGACCAGGTAGTAGTTGATGTTGCCGCTGTCACCGGTGGAGCCCAGCGGGGTATCGACATCGTCGATGGAGTGCGACCAGGTGTAGGTAGCCAGCAGGTTGTAACCGTGAGACATACGCTTTTCAATCTTGGCCTGCAGGGCGTTGTAGTCGCTCATGCCACCGTTGACCTGGTTGGAACTTCCGCCCGCGTCTGGGAAGGGGCGGTTATTCTGTGAGCCCTGTCCCGGCGCCGCGGCCGCCAGAGGCGAGTTGGCGTCAACCAGAGCGATGATATGGCGGCCCGTGTTGCCCACATAGCCGACGGTGGCCACCATGTCGGCACTTATACTGCGCTCAGCCGAAAGATTCCAGCTTTCTGTGTAAGGCGTTTTCGGGTTGATTTCGGCACCGCGCATGGTCAGGCCGGTGGTGTTGGATGCAAAGCCCGCGTTGATGATGGCTGTGTAGCCGTTGGCGATAGTGAGTCCGTCCGTGGGACACAAGTTCGTGCCGCAAGATGCCGGGTTGAAGGTGCCGGTGAACTGGAAGGGGTAGTTCTCGCCGAGGTTTGGCCAATAACCAGTACTCTCAAGGCCGCCGAAGAAGAGACCAAAGCCGGCGCGAACGGAGGTCTTGGCATCCGCCGACCAGGCGAAGCCAATGCGCGGTGCGAAGTTGGCCTTTTGCCCATTCATAAGATGGGGATTGGAGGTCGAAACCGGGGTGATGCCGTCCTTGGCCAGAACGGTGTTGTAGTTCGGGTTATAGGAGCTGTTGTTCATCACGGTCTGGGCATAGTTCCAGGCTTCCGTCGGAATCAGATACTGGGCCTTGCCGCTGCCGTAGCCGGAGCTCGAGTTGAAGCTGAATGAGCCGGCCGTCGGTGCAAACACGGCCTGGTAGCCGCCTACGTCCTGGTAGGGCTGGAAGAACTCCCAGCGCAATCCGAGGTTCAAGGTGAGGTTCTGCTTCACGCGCCAGTCGTCCTGGAAATAGGCTGCGTTGTCGGAGCGCTGATCGCCATTAGTCGTTTCGTTGGAAAGTCCGGCATCGTGCTGCAGGTCGAAGAGGAAGTCGGCAATGCCGGAGCCGGTATTGCTGACTGTGGAACCACCGGAAAGCCCCGCCGTTTCGCGGCCGGTGTAGTTGTAATAGCCGCGCGAGTCCTGCGGCTGAAGGGTCGAGAAGCGGACGTTCTGAAAGCTGACGCCGCCCTTCAACGTGTGGTTGCCCTTGATGAGGGTTGCGTTGTCAATGATCTGGAAGACGTTCTCGTGCTCGTCGGTGGTGGACCAGGTGGGGCTACCGAATCCTGACAGGCCCGTGACACCAACGGCCGGAAGGCCGCCATTGAGCGGGGCTACCGGGATGCCGCCAAAGCCCACCGAGGAGGCGAAGTTCAGGTCGGCCGCATTCGGATGCTGGAATCCAGTGTGCAGGTAGTTGAAGCCGAAGCGCGCTTCATTGGTCAGCGTCTGGGTGAAGACGTGAGTCTCGCTGAACATGAAGTTGGCGCCGTAGTCCTTCTGCTTGCCGTCGTCGCCAAACCCGCCGCCGTCGAGGATGTTGCCCAGCGGAGGAGCATTGTGCCCGACTTCGTTTGCGTAGCTGTAACGCGAATAGGCGTTGTCTTTGCCGCTGAGGGAGTAATCCATTCGGGCGTCCCACTGGAAGGTGTTGTCCAGAATTGCCCGCTGCGCGATGTAGTTGTTGTAGGTCTTACCGCCGTTCGCATTTGGCGCGGGGTAGTAGTTCAGGAACTTCAAGGCCGTCGGGTTGATGGCCTGGCCTGAAACGTTAGAGGTGCAGGCGGAACTTGTGACCAGACAATTATTGGTATAAGCCTGAGGCGCGGCATTGGCGCTCTGGTAGTAGACCTGGTGGGCATTACCGTCTGAGGTGAGCGAGGTGTTCAGCAGCTCGGAGAGATCGCCCAGGCGCATGTTCGCCGTGGGAACCGTGTACGTCCCGGTCTCGTCGTAGGTGATGCGCGTAGCCTGCGCGTCACCGAAGAAAAAGAGCTTGTTCTTCAGGAACGGCCCGCCGAGCGTAGCGCCGAACTGGTTGTCGTGATAGGCGGGAACAGGCAGGTAGCCATTCGGATTCCAGTCGTGAACGTCGAAAACCGTGTTGCGGAGGTACTCCCACGCACTGCCGTGGAAACTGTTGGACCCTGACTTGATGGAAGCATTGACGACCGCACCGGCGGAGTGGCCGAATTCGGCCGAATAGTCCGATGTCTGGACCTTGAACTCAGCAAGTGCGTCTGGCGGAGGGTTAACCACGAAGCTGGCGCCGTTGTAGAAGTCCACGACGTTGGCATTGTTGTCTACACCGTCGAGGATGAAGTTGTTTTCTTCGGCGCGCTGGCCGTTGGCTTCAAAATCGCCTTTGCCGCCGCCGCGGGAGCCATCGGCCACAGCGGTGCCGGCCGACAGTTGCGCGATGTAGACCCAGTTGCGGCCGTTGAGCGGCACGCTTTCGATTGTTTCCGTGTCCATGGTCTGCCCGACCGAGCTCTCCTGTGTCTGCATGAGGGGAGCTTCGGTGGTAACGGTGACCGTTTCCGTGGTGGCGCCAGGTTTCAGCACAACCACCACGTTGAGTCGCTGCTGGATGGACAAGCGCAGGTTCGTCTGCGTCGTGGTCTCAAAGTTGGGCGCGCTGGCCGTTACCTTGTAGTTGCCAATCTTGATAGGCGAGAAAACGTAAACGCCGGCTCCATCGGTCTTGGATTTCAAAACCTGGCCTTCGTCCACGTTCGTGAGGGTTACGCTGGCATTGCCGATCACGGCGCCGGAGGGGTCCTGAACCACTCCGGTGATGCTACCTTGATCTGCCTGGCCGAGCAGGAGATTTGTCTGCGCAAGCAGGACTGCGAGCGCGAACAGAATTAGTAGCCCCTGGCGTTTGAACTTCATTGAATTGCCTCCAAATTGCTGCGAAATCTGTTGCGAACGTTGACTCGGACCGAGATCCGCCTACGGAGAAGAAGCAAGAAGCCGAATCCGGCGATGCCCATTGTCAACTTTCGATTGTATACGGTTACATTCGGGTCTTTTTCACTTCGAAGGGCACGTTACGCCTAAGATGTAATCGTTGTCAAGACTTTTTCGCCAACCCTTTTTTTGTCCCAAAAATGGCTTCGGAAAGCGGCGCAAACTCGCTGTCGCACATACAATCGGAACAAGTCTGTTCCCCAAGGGGCGGTTATGTCGATCAGCATGCGCGAGATTGCGAAGCTCGCTGGAGTCTCCAGCGCGACGGTCTCACGCGTTATCAATGGCTCAAGCCTGGTGCAGGAAGACACCGCGCGCCGTATCCAACAAATCATCAAGGACCTGAATTTTGTCCCCAATACAAGCGCCGCGCACCTGAAAAACGGGAAAAGCCAGATCTATGGCATCATCATTCCCGACCTCACCAACCCCTTTTTCACCGAACTGGTCAAGATTTTCGAAGAACTCCTGGTGGAGAACGAGCAGGAACTGCTGGTTGCCAATACCGACTTCCATTCCTCCCGCACGCAGCGTTCCGTGCACCGCATGCTGCTGCGCCGGGTGGACGGCGTTGCCCTGCTGACCTCGGAGTTGGAGGCCGCTGCCCTTGAGTCGCTGGTGCAGAACCGCATTCCGGTTGTCACCACCGACCACTACCGCACCGCATGTGGAATCAGCGACATTAACATCGATTTCGCGGACGGGATGGCCCAGATGGTTGCCCACCTGAAGAGCCTGGGACATCGCCAGATGGGCTTCATCGGCGGAACAGTTGGCCTGGTTACCTCCCGTGTGCGCAGAGAGTCTTTTCTTGATGCGGTCGTCAAGCAGGGTCTCTCCTCTCGGGAAGGCTGGATTGTGAACGGAGATTTCAAGATCAACGGCGGATCTGCTGCAATGTCGAAAATTCTCTCCCAGCCTGAGCTTCCCACCGCAATTGTGTGCGCCAACGACCTGACTGCGATTGGAGCGCTGCGCACCGCTCACGAAAAGGGGTTACGAATCCCCGACGACCTCTCCATTGCCGGTTGCGATGACATTGAGATGAGCGATATCGTGTTTCCACCGCTGACCACGCTGCGCATCTCGCGACGGGAATATGCGCGCATGTTGTTCGAAGCATTACAGAAAGCTGGAGAGGATCTGACACGCCCAGGGCAGCAGTTCCACCTGCCCTTGCGGTTGGTGGTGCGGCAGTCCACGGGGCCAGCCCGTGCATCCGATCGCCGCTCCAAAAGCCATTAAATGGCGCTTACCAGAAGAGCACATTGAACAACACGCAGGCGGCTACCAGCGCTGCGGCCCACACCACAGTGGGAACCGAAAACCACACTGGGATACGCACAGTCCCTGCTGACATTCCAACCTCTGCACCAACAGGCCGCCGGAAGCTGCCCACGGCAACGGTGCCAACACACGTGACGCTGAAGCTGAGGATCGCTGCATAAAAGTTGGCGCTCATCTGGCTTCCATAGTGGAGAACACCGACAAAGACCAGCGACTGATGAAGCCCCGCGCTAGCCACCCCCACTGCCAACCCTCCCAGACCACCCCGGGCCACGCGACGCGGCGCAAGCGCGGCAAGGGCCACCAGCGCGAAGAGTGGAGCATTGAAGGTGGAGAAAATCATTTGGATATACTCCATCAGGCTCTGGTAACTCAAAGCCACATACGCCCCACCAATGGACAGCAAGACCGCCGCTGCATTTGAGATGCGGCTGATCCAGACATAGTGGTCTTCGCTCGCCTGTGGCCGAATCCATTGTTGATAGATGCCCTGCACCCAGGCGGAGCTGAAGCCGGCGACGTTGTTTGCGAAAGTGGAAACCAGCCCGGCTGCCAAACCCATCACGCCAACCACCACCCACGTGGGGCTGTAGTAGTGAAGCATCATCGAGGGCAGTGTCGCATTCCAGTTCTTGGTCGCGGCAGTTCCCCGAAGCACAAGGGGCGCCACCACACCGGGCAAAACCGCAAGCATCGCGAAGATCAGCTTGGCTGCGCCCATCGACAAGGGCACGTAGGGAACATACTGGGAGCGTCGCACAGCCAGAGCTCGCTGCATCTGGACGAAGTCGGTACCCCAGTAACCGAAACTGAGCACAATCCCGAGGCCAAAGATCAATTCGAATTGGTCCATCGTTGCCGCAGGAGCGAAAAGTGGGAGCGTTTGCCAGGCATGGATGCGGCTTGGAGGGATCCTGGCCAGCATGGGTGCGAAGCCGCCAAAATCGTGCACAATCAGAAAGAAAAGCGGGACGATAGCCGCAAGCACCACGGCAAAATGAAGCAGCTCAGTGTATACGGTTGCACGAAATCCGCCCGCCCATGTGTAGAAGAGCACAACTGGGGCGGTGATAAGAATGCCCTGCAGGAAGGTCAGCCCAAGAAAAGTCATGATTACCTGCGAAACCGCACACAGGCATACCCCCGCCAGCAACAGCATCATCGCTGCCATGCACATGGCTACCACGGAACGTGTTTTACCCCCGTAGTAGTGCGCGATGAAGTCCAGCACTGTGAGGTACCGGCCACCGGCATAAGCCGGCAGCAACCAGAACGCCAGTACCACCAATGCCGGGATGGCGCCGATCCAGAAAAAGTGAAACGCCAGGGCACCGTACTGCGCGCCCAGCGCCATCATCGCCATGATGTCAAGGGAGCCGCAGTTGGATGCGACGCAGGCGATAACACAGACCCACAGCGGCAGCGCTCCGGTTGCGTTGAGGAACTGGTTCGAGTCCCGCTTTTTGCGCCCAGCCAGAATGCCCACCACGAGCAGGCTGGTCAGGTAAACAAGCGCCAGGGTTGTATGAAGTCCGTTCCAGCCCATACGCGCCCAGCTTCACTCCAATCGGCGGCATCGAAAGCCAAGTTCTTGCCGCCAGTCCCCGAATGAAATCCGAAGAGCCGGAAAGGCAACATGATTGTAAGCGAAAGCACAAGGAGCCTGCAGGCACATTCCTTGCAGGCTCCTCCTTCCATCGCGATCCAGCGAGTCATTCAACGCTCGGTTAGAATTGGCCCAGTTTCACCCGCACCACTTCCGGTTTCTGATAGAAGCAGAGGCCGCGGTCCGTCTCGTCGCCGTTCCAGCGACGCAGGGGCTTCCAAACGCCATTGTCGTACGTTCCCTGCTCGGCCGAAACGATCTGGCTCCGTATCCACGGGAGCTTGCCCGGCAAGTGGAAGCTGATGCTGGCATCGAGACCGGTAACCAGGAATTCGTCCGGCCCAATCTGAGCTACCATCGCCGAGCCGTGTGCATCCTTGGTGCCAGGAGCGCGGCGACCGTCAGGCTGCGGAAATCCGTATGCGACCGAGACCTGCCACTCGCCGAAGTCGATCTCTCCGGCGCTCAGTCCCGGCTCCTCAACCGCGGTCTTGACCTTGCCCTCAAACTCAAGCTGGGCAATCTCCCGATCCATGGGCCCGAACAGCGCAAAGTTATTGGAATGTGCCTTCCAGGGCTGATCACCAAGGATGTTCCATCCCGTTTCATCCACTCCGAATGGCGAGAATCCCAGCGCACCATCACCCAGCGCATAGTAGAAAAACTTGGCGAAGCTGTCGTCGCGGCCGGTCTCGGGAATCCAAAGTGGATTGTCGGCGCGATGATAAGCCTTCATGGTCTCGCGATAAATCGGCGAGTCGTCGGTATAAATGTCGGGGCCGATCATGTCCAGCGAAGGCGTCAAAGCGCGCCACAACCCAACCAGCTTCTGCACCGGTCCACCACTCGGATAGCCGATGCCCGGCGTGTCCAATTGGCGCTGCGGCAGTTCGGCAGCTGGGTAGTCAATCCATACGTTGACATAAAAAGGGATATTGAACTCGGCCTTGCCGGCAGCGGCAATCTCGTTGATGTATTTGGCTTGGTGATAGGCCTGGAAAGTCTCGTCGGCCTCGGCTCCAAATACCTGGCTCCATGTGCCTGGCTGCCTGTGCGCGGCAGCTAGCAGATCCGCCGGAACCTGGCTGGCAAACTCTCGATTTGAGTCTGATGAGTTGTCGCGGATGCTGCCAATGTTACCTGACTCGTTCTCTACCTGGATCATGATCACGGTGTGTTGATCGCCGTCAATCTGCTTCAGGTGCCGCATGAGGGTCACGAACGCCGCCTTGTCCGCCTCCAGTGTGTTCCGCGACATGGGTGAGAGCACGTCAATAGGCTCGCCGTCAGGCCGGACCGTTCGCGGATACTTCGCAGGATCGGTTTTGACCCAGTCCGCGGCGTAGTGCATGTTGCCGTTCTTCCATGTGCCAAACCACAGCAGCACCACGCGAAGATTATGGGCACGGGCTCCCTCCACAATCGCGTCGACATTGGTGTAGTCAAAGCGGCCCTGCTGGGGCTCAAACTGCTCCCAGTAGACGGGAGCTTCCACCGTATTGGCGTGGAGGGCCGCCATCGACTCCCAAACCTGGGGCAACTCACTGGGCCAGGAGCTGGAATTGTGAATCTGGCCACCGAGCACCAGGTAGGGCCGTCCATCGACCATGAGAGCGTAGCGGCCATCCTTCTGCACAAGCTTTGGCGCTTCCGCAGCAAAGGCTGGAGACAGCATGGTCAAGGCGAGCAGGCCGGCAGCGAGCTGAGTGCAGATGGTGCGCGTGCGCCGGAGAATGTCGAAAAGCATGGCTTTAGTACCCCCAGAGAAATGTAATCGTATACATAGCTTCTCCGCAAGCTACTTTATCTGGAATGGTACTCAATCTCTGAAAAATGCGGGGGGCTCACAGGGCAAACGCATTTTGAAAATCGATCCAACCACTGAATGTGCCTTCAGGCAGGCCTGCAACCCGATCCCCCATACCCCACCCAAAAAAAAGCAAGCCCCTCCCCCAACTGACCTTGACTAACCCGCTTAAATCCAACAACTTCCACCCACGCCAAATGTGCAGGCAATTCCCCCCTTTTGGCGCACAATCCTAGTAGAGGTGTTTCGCATGCCAAAATCGTCCAGCAAAACGCAACCCGCACTCTCGCCAATTCCATCGCCCCGCCTTTGCCCCTGTCTTCCGATTCCTGATCCCTGTTTTTCCGGCCTTCAACCCCCCAAAAACGCTGAGACCCCACCCCCCCCACCCCAAATTCGTCAAAAAATCGAAGGTAGAATCCGCTTAACTGATCCCGATTCAATGAGTTACAAAAACAGCCTGTTTACCTATCGGTAAACACAAACCCCCATTTTCAGGCAAAAAAAAGCCAAAAACACCATCGAAACTGGCACTTTAGAGCAAAAATGGCACTTTTGCACGTCGAAATTCGCCTACCCAAACCATCCCAGCGTGCTCTGTTTTTCCACCTCGATTCGCCCCGCAAAAGCATCTCCCTC